>Ga0316227_1001994_pt1 | contig 19584 bp, 20 predicted proteins | sample TBH18019metaG_FD_206012 | JGI IMG/M metagenome (GOLD analysis project Ga0316227, IMG submission 206012) | Freshwater microbial communities from Trout Bog Lake, Wisconsin, USA - TBH18019 | ecosystem: Environmental > Aquatic > Freshwater > Lake > Hypolimnion/Profundal zone | place: USA: Wisconsin... | reverse complement strand
CCTACTTTGATTGAACCGGCCGGGAGCCGCCGCCGTGGGCAGATCATTTCGAGGGGGAACTCCCCTCGGCATTCAGGTCGATAAACCCGCGTTCCACATCAACCTGCACTAGCCGGGCTCGCACCCGAGCGCCCACGTCGAGCCCCTGGAAACCCTCCACGAGGCGCCCCTCGACGTGGGCGTCGAGGAGGCGAACCCAGGTGCCTTTGGGAGACGCGCCCGTCACGACACCGTCGAAGGTCTCGCCGATACGGGACGCAAGGAACAGCGCCGCAGCGCTCTTGGCCACCTGGCGCTCTACCTTGGCGGCGGCGTCTTCCGCCAGGGTGCAATGGCGGGCCAGTGCGCCCAGCTCCTCGAGCAGGAAGGGGCAGGGCTCCTCGGCGAGGGCAGCCTTGACCAGGCGCTGGGTCACCAGATCCGTGTACCGGCGGTTGGGCGCCGTGGAATGGGTGTAGTCCTTCATGGCCAGGCCGAAGTGTCCGGGGGAAAGGCCGCCGGGGGGCAGGGCCACGTATTCCCCTGGACCAAGGAGCTTGACGATGGACAGGGAGAGCTCCGCAAAGCGCCGCGGTTCGGCCGCCTTCCGCTGCAACAGGAACCCTTCCAGGGCCTTGGGGTCCGGTTCCGCAGGCAGCCTGCCTCCGGCCTCCGCGGCCAGTTCCACGATGCGGTTCCAGCGCTTGGGTGAGCGCACCACCCGGCGCAGAGACGGGAAATGGTGGTCGCTCTGGAACCGGGCCGTGACGCCATTGGCCGCGATCATGAAATCCTCGATGATGGCCTTGGCCCGGTTCCCCTCCTCCACCGCCATGCCGTGGATCTGGTCGCCGGCGAACACGGGTTTCACCTCGGTGGTCTCAAGGGTCAGCGCGCCATGCTCGTGGCGGAATTTTCGCAGGCGCTGGGCGGCCTCGTCCTGGAGGCGGAGGTTGGCTTCCAGGCCGGGCACGGCCGCTACGGCGCGCGGGAGGTCGCCCCTGCCTTCCAGCCAGGCCGCGACCGAATCGTAGGCAAGCTTGGCGTGGTTTCGAACCCGGGCCAGGCGCAGGTCCGAAGCCTGGATGGACCCCTCGGGGCCCAGGTCCATGGCCACCACAATGGCGAGCCGATCCTCCCCGGGGTTCAGGGAGGTGAGCCCAGTGGACAACTCGCTGGGGAGCATCGGGAACAGCGCCGCGGCCGTGTAGACCGACGTGGCGTTGCTGCGTGCGTGGCCATCCAGGGCGGTTCCTGGCCTCACGGCACCGTCCACGTCGGCCACGGCCACGAGGATCTTCACCAGGCCGCCCGGGAGGGGCTGGGCGGCGGTCAGCTGATCCAGGTCCAGCGTGGCATCGTTGTCGATGGAGGCCCAGAGCAGGCTGGTCAGGTCAAGGGCCGTGGCTGGAATCGGCGGGGGGCGCCGCTGGAGGCCGGCCAGCTCCGCCAGGGCTTCCGGCGGGAAGTCGGGGAGGAGGCCCCTCTGGAGCATGGCGATGCGGGCGATTCGCTGGAGTACCTCGCGGTGAGGGGAGTCGGGGGGCATGGATGACCTCTTATGGACCAGCCTCGCACCAGCGCCCCCCATGTCAATGCAGCGACCCCAGGGGATCCGGCCGCCAGTGATCCATCGAAACGAAGGAGTCGGGCGCCCGTTCCAGCTGTCCGGAGGGAGAGCCTGTGACGGCCAGGCCAGCGGGAACGCCATTCCGCGCCATGGCATTCATATTGCTTGAAGCGCATCGACCTCTTGACCCGGACCGCCGATGCCTTCTGAAGCTCTGCCCACCCTCCTGGAACTGAATGCCGCCATCGGCCCCGGGGCGGGCGTCTGGCGCTCCCGGAAATGGTGGATCGCCGGCGGGCTGGCGGCGATGTGCGTGGCCGGGGGCCTGTTCCTCCACGCCCGGACAGCGCGCCGGAGCCGTGTGCAGTACGAGAGCGCGGCCATCCTGCGCGGCGACCTGGCGGTGACGGTGGAATCCACAGGCACCCTTGAGGCGGTGACCAGCGTCGAGGTGGGCTCCGAGGTCACCGGCCGGGTCCTCCGCGAGATGTTCGATGTCAACGACCAGGTGCGCAAAGGACAGGTCATGGCCGAAATCGACCCGGAGTCGCTGGATTCGGGCCTGGTGCAGTCCCGGGCCCAGTACCGGGGAGCGCAGGACGCCATCCGGCTGGCCCAGGCCACCGCCGGCGAATCGGCCCGGACCTACACCCGGAGTCATCAGCTGGGCGCCGAGGGCATCGTCTCCCAGGCGGACCAGGACGCGGCCCGCAGCGCCCGGGACCGGGACCAGGCCTCCCTCCAGTCCGCCCAGGAAAACGCGCGGGTCGCCCGGGCCGCCGTGGACCTCACCTCCAGCCAACGCCAGAAGGCCACCGTCCGGGCCCCCATCGACGGGGTGGTCCTGGCGCGGCTGGTGGAGCCGGGGCAGACGGTCACGGCGGGCTTCGCGACCCCGGTGCTGTTCAAGCTGGCCCAGGACCTCAGCCGGATGCGCCTCAACGTCGATATCGACGAGGCCGACGTCGCCCGCATCCGCAGCGGCGAGGCGGCCACCTTCACCGTGGAGGCCTACCCGGGGCGGAAGTTCCCGTCCACGGTGACCTCCCTTCAGATCCAGCCGAAGGTCTCCCAGAACGTCGTGACCTACCAGGCGGTGCTCAGCGCGGACAACATGGACCGGGTCCTGCTGCCGGGGATGACCTGCACGGTCACCATCCAGGCCGAGACCAGGCGGGGCGTCCTGGTGGTGCCCAACGCGGCCCTGCGCTTCACCCCGCCGGTGGGACCCGGGGGGCTGGCCAAGACCGGCGTGAACTTCACCGACGGCAAGAAGCGGCTATGGGTGCTCAAGGGCGCGGCGCCCACGCCCATCGAAGTGGGGACGGGGGCCTCCGACGGCCAGCAGACCGAGATCCTGCAGGGCGCCATCCAGGAAGGCCAGGTGGTTCTCACGGGCACCCGGGCGGCAAAATGACCTCCGCGGTGGTCGAGCTCCAGGACCTCAAGAAGATCTATGGCGCCGGGGAATCCGAAGTGCGGGCCCTGGGCGGCGTGAGCTTTCGCATCGAGGCCGGCGAGTTCGTGGCGGTCATGGGCGCCAGCGGCTCGGGCAAGTCCACTTGCCTGAACATGCTCGGGTGTCTGGACACGGCTTCCTCCGGACACTACCTGTTCTGCGGCCTCGACGTCGGCAGCCTGACCATCGACCAGCTGGCCCTCCTCCGCCGGAACTACCTGGGCTTCGTGTTCCAGGGCTACAACCTCCTGTCGCGCACCACCGCGCTGGAGAACGTCGAGCTGCCCCTGGTCTACCGGAGAGTGCTTGGCGCGGAGCGCCGCAAACGCGCCGTGCAGGCCCTCCAGGACGTCGGCCTGGGGGACCGGATGCTCCATGTCCCCAGCGAATTGTCCGGCGGCCAGCAGCAGCGGGTGGCCATCGCCCGGGCCATCGTCTCCAGCCCGAAGATGCTCCTGGCGGACGAACCCACCGGGAACCTGGATTCCGCCCGCAAGGTGGAGATCATGAACCTCCTGGTGAAGCTGAACACGGACCGGGGCATCACCATCGTGATGGTCACCCACGAGCCTGACATGGCCGCCTTCGCCGGCCGGACCATCCAGTTCAAGGACGGCCTCATCGAACACGACGGCCCCTCCGGAAAGGCCACCGCATGATCTGGATCACCATCCTCATGGCCTTCCGCGAGATCCGGCGCAACCCCATGCGCTCGGGGCTGACGATGCTCGGCATCGTCATCGGCGTGGCCTCGGTGATCATCATGGTGGCCCTGGGCCGGGGCGCCGCCGCCAGGATCACCTCGGACATCGCCGGCATGGGCACCAATCTCATCATCGCAACCCCGGGCAGCGAGCGCAAAGGCCCCGCCGCCAGCGCCGCCCAGCCCTTCAAGCAGGAGGATGTCCGCAGCGTGGAGCGGGAGCTGGCCAGCGTGGCCGACGTGGCCCCCGCCAGCAGCCTCGGTGTCCTCCTGGTGAACGGCAATCTCAACTGGAACAGCCAGGTGACCGGGTCCACCAACGCCTGGTTCGGGGTCCGGGCCTTCACGTTCGACCTGGGCGGGAACTTCTCGGACGCCCAGCTCCAGAGCGGCTCCGCCGTGTGCGTGCTGGGGGCCACCGTCCGCGCCAAGCTGTTCGGTACCCAGGACCCGGTGGGCAGCTCCATCCGCATCGCCAAGCTGGACTGCCTCGTGGTGGGCGTCACCCACCCCAAGGGCCAGTCCAGCTTCGGCATGGATCAGGATGACTTCGTCCTGGTGCCCCTGGCCACCCTCCAGCGGCGCATCACCGGCAGCACGGACACGGGGGTGATCTTCCTGGGCGCCCGGGACGGCACCCGGATCCCCGCGGTCAAGGACCAGGTCACGGCTCTGCTCCGGGAACGCCGCCGCATCGCCCCCGGCGCGACAGCGGATTTCAACGTGCAGAGCATGCAGGAGATTTCCGCCACCCTGGACACGGTCACCAACGCCCTCATCGCCCTGCTGGGTGCCATCGCCGCGGTGAGCCTGGTGGTGGGCGGCATCGGGATCATGAACATCATGCTGGTCTCGGTGACCGAGCGCACCCGGGAGATCGGCATCCGCCTCTCCATCGGCGCCCGGGGCCGGGAAGTCCTGCTCCAGTTCCTGGTGGAGGCCATGGCCCTGTCGGCCCTGGGCGGAATCGCCGGCATCCTCCTGGGTCTCGTGGTCAGCTACATCGCCTCCCGGTTCATGCACCTGCCCTTCAGTTTCGTGCCGGACATGGTGGCCGTGGCCTTCCTGTTTTCCGCCACGGTGGGGGTGCTCTTCGGCTTTCTCCCGGCCCGCAAGGCCTCCCTGCTCAATCCCATCGATGCGCTGAGGCACGAGTGAGTGAACCCACGCCATCCTCCTGCCTGCCTCCAGGAAGCGCTAAGGATGGTCCGTCAGGGGTCCCCGACGCCGCCCAGGGCTATCGATGCTGAAGATAATGGTCTTGAACGATCAGTCAATAAAATTGGCGGTTACGCCATTTTGACTCACTTGGCCGACCATCCTCGAATGCGATAACGATTTAACTTATTTATTTAGATATAATTACATATTGGTCTAAAAAATGCTTATAAGTTGCGAACGACTTTTTAGGTGCCCCTTCGCTGAGTCGTCCGGAAGGCGTGATCACTTCGCCCATGGCCATCCTGCCCTTCAGCCACCAAGGTGCCTTATCGCTCCCGGCCTCGGCCGGCGGCCCGTCCCATACCCCATGCGCCCAAATCCGGGCGCGGTTTCAGGAGCCTTCATGCGCACGCATCTCGTCCTTCTCACTCTTGTTCTGGCCTCCGGTGCCCTGATGGCCGCAGATAATCCGGTGACCTTCAACTGGCTCCAGGTCCAGGGTGGCGTCACTGGCCATAGCGACCGGAGCAACCCGAAAGATCAGGGAGCCCTCGGATTGGGCGTGGGCACTTGGATCAATCCCCACTTCGGCATTGAGGCCTCGACCCTGGTCACCCATGTGGACTACGGCTACGGCAGGGCCAGGGAGGAACAGACCTATGGCTCCGTCCTCTTCAATCCTTTCGCCACCCCGTCCAAGGTCCGCCCCTTCCTGCGCCTCGGCCTTGGCATGGACAAGACCGGCTCCCCCCTGTCCGGTACCAGGTCGGACACCGCCCGCCTGAGCGGCGTGGCCGGCGTCGGCGCCCAGTTCCTGCTTGGGCGCCAGATGTTCGCCTCCCTGGAAGGCCGCATGGTCCAGGTCAACACGGTGGCTACCCGCAAGGAGGGCCAGGCCCTGGTCGGGATCGGTTTCCGCTGGGGCGGCCATTCGACCATGGTGGCAGCGTATACGCCGCCTGTGGCCGAGACCCCTGCGCCGCCGCAGGCCCCGGCCCCTGCGCCCGCCCCGGTGCTCGTCGTCGTGCCGGCGACCCAGCAGTACTGCACCATCCTCGACCTCCAGTTCGATATCGACAAAGGCGCAATCCAGCACGAAGACCTGGAGAAGCTCGCGGTGATGGGAACCTACATGACCAAATATCCTGCCACGACAGCGGTGATCGAGGGCCACAGCGATAATGTCGGGAAACCTGAACACAACCTGAAGCTGTCCCAGGACCGGGCGCAAAGCGTGGTGACTTACCTTACCGGCACCAGCCACATCGATCCCTCCCGCCTGTCGGCCGTGGGCTATGGCGAAAGCCGTCCCATCGCAGACAACAGCACCGAGGAGGGGAAGCGCCAGAATCGGCGGACCGATGCAGTCATCGCCTGCGTGACCGATGTGGCCGGTCTCACTGTGGTTCCGGCCCGGATGACGGTGGCGTTGTTCATCGATTTCGACCGCAACAAGGCCGACGTCAAACCGGAATATGATGGCCAGCTTAGCAATGTGGCGGATTTCCTGAAGGCCAACCCGACCGTCAGCGCCTGGGTGGAAGGCCACACCGGCAATCTGCAGGCGACCCCCGCCCTGGCCGTGGAAATCTCCAAGCGCCGCGCCACGAAGGTGGTTGATTACCTTGTGAATCATTTCGGAATCGACCGTTCGCGCCTGACCGCCTCCGGCTGGGGCAACAACTGGCGCTACGCCTACAACACCAGCGCAGAAGGCGGGCAGGAGAACCGCAGGGTCAACATCATCATCAACTACCCCAGATAGACCACCGGATCCAAGCCTCCCGGCCAGCGTCCCGCTGGCCGGGAGCCGCTCCGGTTCTCTCGCCAGGCCGCCATGATCCCGGGTGAACGTGTTGGCCAGACGAGTGAATCATTTACTATCCGCCTCTACCTAGCCTTCCACCCGTTGCTGCTGATTGGAGAGGCCGGGCTGCGCTTGCCCCTGCCCCAAAAAAAAGCCAATCCGGGAATTGATTCCAGGCAATATTTCCGGCCTTGCTCCGTCTTCATGAGTGGCGGGAGGGGCCCATTGCAACTGCAGGGTCCCTTCGTCCGGGAGAAAAGAAAAATTGGGAATTGCAATCACCAGGGAGCGACGATGAATTTCGCCCATACCGAGAGTATCCAGTGGCGATACTCCGGGATCTTCCCGGACCCCGAGGTTGACACCTCGCCCATCGTCCAGGAAATCGCCGACTTCCTCGACATGTGGTCGTGCCTTGAAGAAGGGTTCGAGGCCTTGCCCGCAGCGGATCAGAAGGCTTTCCGGGAGGCCAATGACCTCATACCGCCAGTCTTCCAGGGGTTTGATGGAAAGGAGGAAGGTGATTACCTGGGCGTGGCCAGATTCATGATCGGGCACCTTGAGTGCTTCACGAAATTCGCCGGAAGGGATCTGGAAGCCTATCATCCGGTGGTGAAAGGCTACCGGCGGGTTCTGAAGGCCTTCCACCCCGTCCGGGACCGGATCGATGGCGCCCGCACCCTGACGGTGAACGAGTTGAGGACGGTCCTGTCCTGTCACCAGAGGCATTAAATCGCCAACCGGACCTTCAGCAGGTCTCCGCGCACGATCTCTTCAGCCTTGGCTAGAAGCTCACCCATGTACCAATTGGGGGAAGTCATGTTAGTCCCCTGCATGGGTTTTGGGCGTGGCATCAGGTCAACAGGTGGCCGCCGTCGCATGGAGCTGGAGGCCAAGCGCCCTGATGACCTTGATGAAGGTCTCCAGCTCTGGATTGCCCTCGCCTGAAAGCGTCTTGTAGAGACCCTCCCGGTTCAGGCCGGTTTCCTTGGCTATCTTGGTCATGCCGTGGGCCCGTGCGATGGCGCCAAGGGCGGCGGCAATCACCTGGGGGTGGCCATCTGCAAGAGCCGCTTCCAGGAGGCCGACCATATCCTCCTCTGTTTTGAGGTAATCGGCGGTGTCATAGGGGGCAGTGACCGTGCGGACAGCCTTGGCAGGATTGACGGGTGGAGTGGCCTTGGAAGGCTTGACGGAACGGGGGGCCTTTGCGGCTCGGGGCGTGCGGGGCTTGTTAGGTTCCATGGGATCCATCCTCTACTACAGGTTGCGGGTCATTTCGATGGCAATTCGAATGTCTTTTTCTTGAGTGCTTTTGTCCCCGCCGGCCAGTAGGAGAATCACGGTCTTCCCCTGTTTGGTGAAATACACCCGGTAGCCTGGGCCACAGTCGATCCGCATTTCAGAGATGCCTTCACGAACTGGTTTGACGTCTCCCGGGAGTCCAAGGCCGAGGCGTAGGATCCTGGCCTGGATTTTGTGCTGCCCGTTCTTATCCTTCAATCCGCCAAGCCACTGGTCAAACGCGGCGGTTCGGCGGATCTCGTTCATGCTTGGATTGTAGGTTTAAACCTACGGGAAGGCAAGCCCCAGCCGGGGAATTTTCCGCTCAGCTGGATCGTTTTCGTCCCCAGATACATCGCAGGGCGACTGGTATAGCTTCTAGACCTTGAATCCTGGCGGACCAAGTGCTCCAGTTACTCCCGCTGCACCGGCGGAAATGCGTGCCAATACCTCCGGACCGTGAGGTGGAAGCACATGTGACGGTTGCTAGATCGCCACCGCGACGCCCACGAAGGAATCGGCGCACCCGTAGTAGAGGTGCCAATGCCCCTTGAACATCACCAGGCCTTCCGCGAAGGTGGTGCCGGCCGGGTACTGGCCGGTCTTCTCGAAGGGCGCCTCCGGCTGCAGGCAGGGGCCCTGGGCGCGGTCCAGGAGCTTGGTGGGGTCCTCCGCGGAGAAGAGCGCCTGGCCCACGGTGTAGACGCCCGGAGCCAGCGCGGGGTCCCCGTCCGGAGGGGCCGCGTTCTTGCCGTTGTAGAGCACCACGATGCCCCGGGAGGTCAGGATGGGGCAGGGGCCGCCCTCCGCCAGGGAGCTGTCGGCACTGCCCTTGCGCAATGGCAGCACCTTGAGGAGGTTCCCCTGGGCGTCCTGCACCGGGGTCCAGTCCAGCAGGTCCGGGGAACTGGACAAGTTCAGGCCCTCTTCACCGTAGTACATCCAGTAGCGTCCCTGGATCCGGGCCGCCACGAGGCGGCCGTCCTTGAGCGTCGTCACGATGGCGCCGGACTTGGTGTTGGCTTGGCTATACCGGGCAGGAGCCTTGGCGAAGGCATTGCCGTGCTTTTCCCAGGTGAGGAAATCCCGCGTAGTGGCCACGGCCAGCCGGGTTCCGGCTTGCAAGCCTCGGTGATACTGGGTGTAGGTCAGGATGAACCGGCCGTCCTCCGCCTCCACCAGCCGGGGATCCTCGCACCCGCCGCTCCATTCCTGCGCAGCCTGGGCGTCGCGGTCCGGGAAGAGCACCGGCTCGGGCCGACGCTGGAAATGAATCCCGTCCGAGCTCACGGCGAGGCCCAGCCGGGAGGTGTGGCCGCCGATCTCCATGCGTCCCGTTGCGTCCTCGGCGCGGTAGACCAGGAAGACCTGGCCGTCCTTCACCGCCGCGGCGGGGTTGAAGGTGTGGAGGGCCTCCCAGGCGACGGGCAGGCCCGTGACGGGGCAGATGAAGGTGGTGGCTGGATCCGGCGCCACGATGGGGTTTCCGCTGGCGGGACGCTGGAACGGGCCCAGGGCCCAATCCGGCTGATGGGCCTGGGCCGCTTGGGTGAGCAGGAGCAGTGCTGTGGCAAGGATGGCGAAGCGAATCAGCCGTCGCCTGTGGCGACCGAGATTGAACCAAGGCGACAAAAAATGAAGGTATCCGGGTTTGGCAGGCATGAAATCACACACAAAGCCCCCCTGGCTGGGCTCGCTGGACTAAAGCGATGCACCAAGGCGCCTGGTTCTTGACATTGGCACGCCGGAAGATTCGGAATGCCGGTAGCGCTATGAGTTCTGCTGATTCAATGGGGTCTATCCGCCCATATCGCTCGGACGACCAGATGTTCAAGGTAGCCGTGACTGGCCCGGGGAGGCAATGATAATTTCTACTGAAATATGAGAAAGGCGTTTAAATACAAGCAATCGGTCGACTGACTGTCGGCTAAGCTGAATAGGGTTAATGGAACCTGCGTTTGGTATTAAACAACAATAATCGGTGAGATCCAGCCCCGGGTGGCTCACCTGCCGGGATGGCCGCCGAACACCGGGCCGGTCCAGGTGGTTCTTGGCTGGCAAGGGCGGAATCCGGCCACCCGGCTGCCTTTCGGCGCCGTCGGGATTCACCCGACACTTGGGTTTCGCAACTGGTGCCGTATCTCAGGGGAAAGGGCTATCAGAATGTTGCGTTGGAATTGATTGAAGCCCAGAGTGAGGTCAAAAGCCGAGTCTTCCGATTCGGGCCAGAATACCTGTAGGTCCAGACAATGGTCCCTTTGCCAGAGTCCGTCGGCAATAGCAGCAATCAAGGAGTGGATTAGGACGTTGGCAGAAAGGCAATGATGGCCACCAGGGACCGGCCCCTCAAACCAGCAGAAGCGGCGTGGTCGCTGATGGTCTTTGGCCGATACGATAAGTAGGGACCTCGGATTCGATCATGCCGAAACTGTTCATCAGGTGAAGCATGATCAGGACCCGATTGAACGCTGGATCATTGCGTTCAGGACCGCGATCCATCTCCATGGCTACACGGATTTATGGGGATGAGCATCCAGGAATTCCCCGAATTCCTTTGCGGTGCATTCGGGACAGATGGTGTGGGTGAACTCGGCGTGGGAATGTTCCGTAATGTAGCCCTCCATCTGCTGCCATAAACCTTGGTCTTGGCGTATTCTCTTGCAGTAGGCACAAATGGGAATGAGGCCCTTGAGTCTATCCAGTTCTGCAAATTGTAAGGCAAGCTCCTGATAGGCAATGGTTAAACTGGATGCTCGTTTCTCTGTTTCATCATTCTGGTATTTTTGTATTATAAGTTCTTTAATTGCGGCAGTTAATTCGCTGGCTTGCTTTTCCTTCTCGTCGTTTTTGATTACCAACTGTTTGATGGCAATAGCCAATTCTTTTGCGCGTTTCACCTTCTCCTCATTCTGAAATTCGAGTTCCTCGTTTGCTGCCGTTAGTTCTTCCGCTCGCTTCCCTTTCTCTTCTGTTTGGAATGCAAGCTCCTCATTTGCTACAATAAGTTCCGCCGCTCTTTTTGCCTTCTCTTTGGTTTGAAATTTTAGTTCATTGTTGGCAATGACCAGTTCGTCCGCCCTTTTACCTTTCTCTTCAATTTGATATTGAAGTTCTTTTTTGGCAAGAGCCAGGTCTGATTCCAATTTCTCTTTCTCTACATCCTGTGAAGTAGCTAGATTGATTGCAGCTATGCTTGGCGGTGACTGGCTCCCCTCTCCATGCAGCGGTTTCTGGATCGTGTCGTTTCTCTGCTTATCACTGGGGTCAATGTCCATGATTAAAACTCTCAATTCCTCAGGTGATCATTTGTCAGATGGCTCACGAAGCACTCTTCATGACCAGTTGGACGATGTCGCCAAGTTCCAAACGGGTGAATGGTTTCGCGAGAAATGCGGATGGCTTCGCATTCGAAGGTAGTTTTTCGGAATATCCACTAATGAGGATAATTTTGGCATGAGTATTAAAATTTTTGATCAACTTGGTGGCCTCAATGCCATCCACTCGGGGCATATTAATGTCCATTAATATGATTGAAATTTTTTCATGCATTGATTGATAAACTTCAAAAGCTTCCAATCCATCCTTGGCCTGCACAACATCGTGCCTTAACGAGGCCAGCAAAGCAGCGGTGGATTCTCGGACCAACTCATCGTCATCAACAACCAGCACTCTGCACATGGTCTTCCTCGTTTGGTTTGACTGCCTCATTTGACAGCGAGGCGGCTTTCTCAAACCGCCCGGCCGTCAATAAGAGCAAATGTTACGCCAAACGCATAAAGTATAATAAATGCTGATGTTGGCTAATGTCTGATCCAGGGTGATCGGGAAAAGGGATCACATTGAAGGGGCGAGTCGATCCAGAATGCCCAAGGCCAAGGGCGGACCGATGGGCCTGCCCTTGGCCTTGCACCGGTTTCGCGGGTCTACTCCTCCGGCAGGGGCCGATTCATGGTTTCCGGGAGGAACGGCAGCGCCACGATGCCCAGGAGCAGCACGAAGCTCACGATGATGCCGCCGGTGCGGAAGCCTTCGATGTTGCCGCCCAGGTTCCGGGTGATCCGGCCGATGGTGAAGGGCGCCGTGGCCGCCAGCAGCCGCCCGCAGTTGTAGCAGAAGCTGGTGCCGGTGCTGCGCAGGCTGGTGGGGAACAGTTCCGGCAGGTAGATGGCGTAGACGCCGAACACCGAATACTGGCCGAAGCCCATGATGGGAACCATCCAGTAGATCTGGTCGATGCTGCGCATGTACTTGAACACCATGATCGTGGTCAGGAAGGACAGCAGCAGGGCGATGCCGAAGGCGATGCGCCGGCCCTTGATCTGCGCAAGCTTGGACAGGGCCAGCATCCCGAAGAACCCGCCGGTGGTCTGCAGCAGCAGGCCGAAGGCGCCCCAGTAGGATTTCTGGCTGGCCACCGCTTCCGCGGACAGGCCCGAGGTGGCCAGGTGGAGATCGATGATGGTGCGGACGATCTTGGGGGTGAAGTTGCCGATCCCCCACAGACCGATGATCCCGGCGCTGCAGGCCAGCATGCCGAGCCAGGCGTTCCGGCGCCATTTGGGATTCCTGAGGAGGTTGGTGAAGGAGCCGAACTTGATGCCCTTGATCGCGCCGTCGGCCTTGGCTTTGACCCACTTCTCGGGCTCCTTGAGCTTACGCATGGCGGGCAGGATCACCAGGGCCGGAAAGGCGCCGACAATGAACAACACCTGCCAGGACTGCAGGTGGAACGGCAGGAGGTGCATGATGGCGAAGTAGCCGATCAGCATTCCGATCAGGCCTGCGCCGATGTTGCCGAAGGCCGACAGCGACTGCAGCATGCCCAGCGCCGGCGCGCGGCCGCTGTCCGGCACCGAGTCGGCCACCAGCGCCACCGCCAGGCCGAACACACCGCCGACCCCGACGCCGGTGATGAACCGGTAGAAGCAGAAGTCCCAGAAGCCGGTGGAGAGGGCGCTGAGGCCCGTGCACATGGCATACATCAGGATCGCCCATTTGAGCATGCGCAGGCGGCCGTAGCGGTCGCCCATCGAGCCCAGGATCAGCCCGCCCACGGCCCAGCCGATCAGGAACACGGAGGTTGTGTAGGGGGCGTATTCAATGGACAGCTGCTTGCCGACCAGGACTTCCATGGCCCCGTCCCGGGCCATGTTGAAGATCTGCTGGTCCATGCAGTCCACCAGCCAGGCCATGGACGCGACGAAGAACACCAGCCAGTGCATGCGGTTGAAGGTGCGCCACCAGGCCACGGGGGCCGGAACCGCCAGGGGGGGCGCGCTTGGCAGGGATACGGGATGGCTCATTTCACTCTCCTTTATGGGACGAGGGTTGGTTGGCCTGCACGGGAATCAAAGCAACACGGGCACGTGGTCGCGTGCCGACTGGTAGAGCGCGCAGATCAAGGCGACGGTGGCGCGGGCATCCCGGCCGCTGACTGTCAGGGGCCGCTCCCTCCGCAGCGCCGCCACCACTTCTTCAAGCTGCTGCTGGTGGCCGAGATGGCTGATCTGGTCGGGCGCGCCGGCACCGGAGCTGGCGCCGGCGCCGGTGACCCGGCCGGCGTCGCCCGGTTCCGGATCCCGGAAGTCCCAGCGGGCGATGCGGTCGTCTTCGATGGCGGCCGAACCCCGTTCCCCGCAGATCTCGATCCGGCGCTCCCAGCCCGGATAGGCGGCCGTGCTGGCTTCCAGCACGCCGAGCGCGCCATTGGCGAACTTGAGCGCGCAGCAGGCGGTGTCCTCGGCCTCGATGCCGGTGTGGACACAGCGGGTGGTCCAGGCGAACACCTCCCTGGGCGGGCCGGCCAGCCATTGCAGCAGGTCGACGGCGTGGATGGACTGGTTCATGACGGCCCCGCCGCCGTCCAGGGCCAGGGTCCCCTTCCAGCCCGTGTAGTATTCCCGGCTGCGGTGCCACTTGACATAGGCGCTGCAGAGCACGAGCCGGCCGAAGCGGCCCGCGTCCAGGGCGGCCTTGAGGGCGCGCGCGCCGGCGCTGAACCGGGCCTGGAAGATGGCCGCCACCATCACGTCGGCCCGCTCGGCGGCGGCCAGCATGGCATCCACCCGCGCCACGGTGATCTCCAGGGGCTTCTCGATCACCACATGCCGGCCCGCCGCGATGGCCTGCAGCGCCGGTTCCAGGTGCGCTCCGCTCGGGGTGAGCACGCACACCACCTGGATCTCCGGGCGCGCCAACAGGGCCGCCAGATTGTTGGTATGGAACGGCACGGCGTGCTTCCGGGCGAAGGCCTCGGCGGCGTCCGCGTTCAGATCGGCGACGCCGGCAAGGCGGACGTTCCGCTCCGCGCCCAGCGCCTGGATGGCGGCGGCGTGGAAGTTGGCGATCATGCCCGTGCCGATGAGGCCGAAGCCGATGGTTTCCGACGGGTCGAGGGTTCTCATGGCAGGTCCTTTCCGGAGGGGATGCGTTCCGCTGCCGCCTGGGCCTTCAGGGCCAGTTCGCAGACCTTGAAGCAGTCGGGGCGGCGGGTGGCGTGGGCCGCGCGCTCGAAGATGTCGCGGCGCAGGTCGGTGTAGTAGGGCAGGGCCGCATCCGAGCAGTCGATGTAGCGGGTGCTCTGGTTGTCCACCAGGAACAGGTGGTCCCGGCCGGGGCGGCCGGCGAGGTCGACGTATTTGCGCAGTTCGATGGTGCCGTGGCTGCCCAGGATGGTCAGCCGGCCGTCGCCCCAGGTGTCGAGCCCGTCGGGCGTGAACCAGTCCACCCGGATGTAGCCGCTGGCCGCGCCGTGGGCCAGGATGATCTCGCCGAAATCCTGGAAGGCCGGATCCTCGGGATGGCCGATGTTGCCGTACCGGGAGGTGACGATGCGGGCATCATCGGCCTGGGCGAAATGAAGGAACTGGTCGATCTGGTGGGAGGCGACATCCACCAGGATGCCGCCGTTGCGGTCCGGATCGAAGAACCACGGGGGCCGCAGGTGCCGGTTGAGCCGGTGCGGTCCCAGGCCGACGGTCTGGAGCACCGTGCCGATGGCGCCGGCCCGCACCAGTTCGGTGGCCCGGGTGACGGCGCGGACTTCGAAGCGCTCGGTGAAATTGACGGTGTAGATCCGTCCGGTCTCCCGCTGGACCCGCATCACCGTTTCCAGCTGCTCGAAGGTGGTCACGCCGGGCTTGTCCACCATGAAGTCCTTGCCGTGGCCCATGACCTGGACGGCGATGCCGGCCCGTTCGCAGGGAATGGCCGCGCAGACGATGAGCTGGATGGAGGCGTCCTCCAGCAGGCGGTCCGGATCGGCCACCCGGGGGACGGCCGGGAAGCGCTCCTGGAAGCCCTTCAGGGTGTTGGGCTCGCCCCGGGTGAAATAGCCGGCGCATTGCGCCCCGATGGCCTGGAGGCTGGACACCTGGTCGTAGATATGGCGATGGTCGATGCCGATGACGCCGAAACGTAGCGTGGGGTAGGCGTTCACAGGGCTGCCCTCCTGGGGAAGGTGTCTATCATGGAAAGACGGGGAGAGATTGCATGCCGAGCATCACCATTCGCGACATTGCCGAACGGGCCCGGGTTTCGCTTTCGACCGTGTCCCTGGTGCTGCGGGAAAGCCCGCTGGTCAAGGACGAGACCCGGGAGCGGGTGCTGAGGGTCGCGGCCGAGATCGGCTATGTCTACAACCGCAGCGCCGCCTCCCTGCGGTCCCGGCAGACCGGTGTGGTCGGGCTCTGCGTCAACGACCTGACCAACCCCTATTTCGCTGAAATGGCCGCGGGCATCGAGCGGGCGCTCTACGCCCTGGGGCGCACGGTGCTGATCACCGATGCCCAGGAGGACCCGGCGCGCCAGTTCGGCTTCATCGAGAAGATGCGGGAATACAGCGTCGACGGCCTCCTGCTCAGCCCCGCCCACACCATCGATGCCGGGCGGCTGGAAGCCCTGGTGCGCAACGCCCGGATCCCCTGCGTGCTGGTGTCCCGGGATCTCCCGGGCAGCGGCCTGGACTATGCTGGCTACGACCACCGCCAGGGCATGCTGCTGGCGGTGCGGCATCTGATCGCCTCGGGGCACCGCCGGATCGCCCTGATGGGCGGCTTCCGCACCACCTGGGTGGGCAGCGAACGGGTCAAGGGCTACCGCCAGGCCCTGGCCGAGGCGGGCATCCCGCTGGAACCCTCCCTCGAGATCGAAGGCCCGCTCACCCGCAAGGACGGCATGCGGATCATCGAGCAGGTGCTGTGCCGGGCCGACCCCCCCACCGGCGCCGCCTGCGCCAACGACGTGTTCGCTTTCGGGGTCATGCTGGGGTTGCGCCGCCGCGGCCTGGAGCCGGGGCGGGATTTCGCCGTGACCGGCAACGACGACATCGCCGAGGCCGCGTTGTGGACGCCCCCCCTCACCACCGTGGCCACCGACTTCGAGATCATCGGCCGGGTGGCGGTCCAGATGCTGCTGCAGCGCATCCAGGACCCATCCCTGCCGCACCAGCGCCAGATCCTCCCGGTCCGCCTGGAGGTGCGCCATTCCAGCGAGGCGCGCGGCTGAACGCCGGTCCCCGGCAGGGCCGGCCGCGTACGGGGTGCCACCCCGGGCCTGGTGAAGTGCAGTATCCACGTCGCACCTGCAAACGAGAGAATCCTCTAGGTCATGTTTTAGAACGTTCTAAATATTAAAATGGACCCACGTTTTATTGTCAAGAGGAGTTTGAATGGCTTTCGGGCGCCATCCTCCGAGCCCGGCAGCGCACCCAGCTACTGCAGCGCGTGCCCCAGGTTGCTCAATGCAGGACCTTGTCCAGGAACTCGCGCGCCCGCTCGGACTTGGGCTGCGCGAAGAACGCCTCCTTGGCGTCATCCTCGACGAAGGCGCCGTGGTCCATGAAGATCACCCGGTGCGCCACCTTGCGGGCGAAGCCCATCTCATGGGTCACGCACATCATGGTCATGCCCTCCTGCGCCAGGGCCACCATCACGTCCAGCACCTCGTTGATCATCTCCGGGTCGAGCGCCGAGGTCGGCTCGTCGAACAGCATCGCCACCGGGTCCATCGCCAGCGAACGGGCGATCGCCACCCGCTGCTGCTGGCCGCCGGACAGCTGGATCGGATATTTGCTGGCGTGCGCCTTGAGCCCGACGCGATCGAGCAGGGCCAGGCCCTTGTCGGCCGCCTCTTCCCTGCTGCGGTCGAGCACCTTGGTCTGCGCCAGGGTCAGGTTGTCGAGCACGGACAGGTGGGGAAACAGCTCGAAGTGCTGGAACACCATGCCGATGCGGGCGCGCAGCCGGGGCAGGTTGGTCTTCGGATCGCCCACCGACACGCCGCCGATCCGGATCGTCCCCTGCTGAAACACTTCCAGCCCGTTGACGGCCTTGATCAGGGTCGACTTGCCCGAGCCCGACGGTCCGCGCACCACCACCACCTCGCCCTGCTGGATGGTGGTGGTGCAGTCATCCAGCACCCGGAAGGCGCCGTACCATTTGGAGACATGTTCGATCGAAATCATTCCATGGCCTTTCTCGATACCGGGTCAGGATTTCAGCGCCAGCCCCTGACGGCGCTCCAGCACCCGCGCATACCAGGTGAGCGGAAAGCACATCGCGAAGTACATCGCCGCCACCATGCTGAAGATCAGAAAGGGCTCGAACACGACGTTGGTCAGCATGTTGCCGGTCCGGGTCAGTTCTTCGAAGCCGATGATGGACGCCAGCGCCGTGCTCTTCACCACCTGCACCAGGAAGCCGACGGTCGGCGCGGTGGCGATCCGGCGGGCCTGGGGCCAGATCACGTAGCGCAGCTGCTGGGCGCGGGTGAGCCCCAGGCTGGCGGCCGCCTGCCACTGGGTGCGCGGAATCGCCTCGACGCAGCCGCGCCAGATGTCGTACAGATAGGCGCTGGTGTTGAGCGTCAGCGCCACCGAGGCGGCCATCCACGGCGAAACCTCGATGCCCAGCAACGGCAGGCCGAAGAAGCCGAGGAACAGCTGCAATAACAGTGGGGTGCCCTGGAACAGCTCGACGTACAGCTTGATCGCCGTCTGCACGCGGTTGCCGCAAGCCAGGCGCAGCCCCAGCATGGCCCCGCCCACCACGCCGCCGCCGACGAAGGCGATCAGCGACAACAGCACGGTCCAGCGCGCCGACAGCAGCAGCCCCTGCGCAATGTCCCACAAAGTGAAATCATTCATCGTTTCTGCCCCGCAAACAGCCTTCTGCCGAGCCGGTTGCATACCTTGCGCAGCGCCACGGACAGCGCCAGGTAGACCGCGGCGATCACGATATAGCACTCGAACGAACGGAAGGTGCGCGACTGGATGAAGTTGGCGGCGTAGGTCAGATCCTGCACCGAGATCTGCGACACCACGGCCGAGCTGAGCATCATGATCAACAGCTGGCCGACCAGCGCCGGGAACACGGCCGCCAGCGCCTGCGGCAGCACCACGTAGCCGAACGCCTGGCGGCCGCTGAGGCCGAGCGACAGCGCCGCCTGGTACTGGCCGGGTTTGACCGACTCGATGCCGGCGCGCACGATCTCGATGGCGTAGGCGGCTAGATTCAAGGTCATCGCCAGGAAGGCCGCCTCGATCTGACCCAGGCGGACCCCGAGGCTGGGCAGGCCGAAGAACACGAAGAACAGCTGGACGATGAACGGAGTGTTGCGGATCAGCTCGATGTAGGCGGCGATCAGCCAGCGCAGCCAGCGCGGTCCACTGCGCAGCAGGGCGGCACCGACCACGCCGAGCGCGCCGCCGGCCAGGGTGGAGGCGCCGGTCAAGCCGAGCGTCACCCCCACCCCGTGCAACAGCACGCCGGCGTATTGGGACATGCTGCCGAAATCGAAAATGTAGGTCATCGGCTGGCTTTACTTTTCCAGGTCGGCCGGCAGCGGGGCATGCAGCCAGGTGGTGGAAATCTTGTTCAGTTTGCCGTCCTTCTTGGCCTTCTCGATCGCCTGGTTGAGCTGCTCCTTCAGCGCCGGCTCGTTCCGGTTCAGGCCGATGTGGTCGGGCGAGCTGAACAGCGGGAACTTCTGCTCGGTCTGGGTGTTCGGGTGGCCCGCGATGATGGTGGCGCCCACATCGTTGCCGATCACCAGCAGCTGCGCCTGGTTCGACAGAAAGGCCGAAATGGCGCCATTGGGATCGTCGAACCGCATGATGTTGGCAGAGGCGGGCGCCGCCTTGGTCACCGAGGTGTCTTCCAGCGTGCCGCGCGCCACCGCGATGGTCTTGCCGGCCAGGTCCGCTGTGTCCTTGACCTTGAGGCTCTTCGCTCCGAACACTGCCAGGTAATAGGGCGCGTAGGCGTTGGAGAAGTCGATGGCCTTGGCGCGCTCCTCCGAATAACCGACCGACATCAGCACGTCCACCTTGTGGGTGGCCAGGAACGCCATGCGGTTATCGCCGGTGACCGACACCAGCGCCACCTTGGCCTTCAGCTGCTTGGACAGGAGGTCGGCCATGTCGATGTCGTAGCCGTGCGGTTTCATGTCCTTGCCGATGGAGGCGAACGGCGGATAGTCCATGAACACGCCGACCCGCAGGGTGCCGGATTTCTGGATGTCCTGCAGCGCATCGGCCCGGGCGGCGGATGCCAGCAGCAGGCTGCTGGCGATCAGGGCGGCAGCGATACGGGTAAAGGATGATTTCATGGCCTTCTCCTTGG
>Ga0316227_1001992_pt1 | contig 19604 bp, 18 predicted proteins | sample TBH18019metaG_FD_206012 | JGI IMG/M metagenome (GOLD analysis project Ga0316227, IMG submission 206012) | Freshwater microbial communities from Trout Bog Lake, Wisconsin, USA - TBH18019 | ecosystem: Environmental > Aquatic > Freshwater > Lake > Hypolimnion/Profundal zone | place: USA: Wisconsin... | reverse complement strand
TGTGAAGGCCAACGGAGGCGTAACCAAAGAAGAGATGGCAGCCCTGATTCAGAGCGAAGCCAAGAAGCTCGCCTCGGAAGTCTTTACGGAGCAGTGGCAGGGCAAGGAAAAGGATTTCAACGAGAAAACCATTCCCTTCGTCGCGGGCTTTTCGGCAGGCACGGCAGTTGTAGCCAGCCAGTTTGAGAAGGAAACCGGCGAGGCTTGGACCAAAGAGCGGCAGGCGCAGATGTTTGAATTGATGGCAGCGAAGAAGAACTTCGATCCCTTCGCGGTCAAAGAAGAGATGATTGCCCCGTTCAAGGCCAAGAAGGATCAGGAAGCCGAGATTGAGCGCCGGGTGCAGGAGCGGGTTCAGGCCACCAAAGGGATGCCGGGATCGGGCGACGAGCCGTTTATCCCCGAAGCCGAGAAAGCCAAGGGTGCGCTGCGCCAGATGCTTGACAGAAGTGCTGAAACCGAAGGCGACACTATGACCTTGATTATGAACAAGGCGCGGGAAGCCGGGGCACAGATTCGCAGTGAAGGTAAGGCGTAGTCCAAATTTTGGATTCAGAGCTAAACGGAAGCCACCGAGCAGAACCGTTTAGGGTACAGCTTCAATCGGAAAGCCAATGAGAGCAGAGTCCGATTGAGCTTGAGGAAACGGCGAAAGCCGATAGTTAAGTTCAATAAAACAGGAGAGTTATGGCTCTAAATTGGAACGATCTCACTGGCAAAACCAATGACATGATCGTGCCGTATCTGACGGATTCGGTGTACAAAAATTCGCCGATTCTGACTCGGTTGAAGTCGAAGCGTCGTTTTGACTTCACGGGTGGCAGAACGATCATGCACAACATTATGTATGCCGAGCTTAAGGGCGGAGCATATCAGCGCGGTCAGGCTTTCGACACGTCTGCCGTGGAAACGGATACAGCGTTACAGTTCAACGTAAAGAACTTAACCCTGGCTGCCTAACTGGACAAGTAGTATACTTGTAGGCAGATTCAGGAAAGAAGGTTCACGATGCGTTTGGAGCTACCATATATCGCGGCGTTTCTCGATTGTGACGGGTGCATAACCAGCACACGGGCATCGAGAGGAAATGGTCAGTACCGTTACTACGGTGTTGTCTGTTTTGCCTCGCAGAATCGAATGATTCTGGAAGCGATACAAAGCGAACTTGGTGGCAATATCGGATTGACTGGACTTGTGTATCAATTGCAACTTCCTCCGCTGAAAGCGGTAGCAGCTATCAAAAAGTTGCTTCCGTATCTGAGGATCAAGAAAGTGCAAGGCGAAATGGTGTTGGCTTTGCATGAGCACATTGATAAGCACAAGAAGAGCACGAGGCCAGAACATTTTCATCACGCACTGGTTTGGACTGAGAGAGAGCAGATTCACAATGCAATTCATGCTCTTAATCATGCCGACTCCATTGCGATCCGAGCGCACCGTACAAACCGGGTGAATTCAGCGAAAGCGTCTGGTGACGACGTAACGCTGAGCCAAGCCGTAGAGGGTGAAGTTGGTTCTACGGAAGGTGCAACGACTAGAGGGGTGAGTCCCAACAATAATCCTCTCCACGAGCGCCCGGCCCGAAAGGGAAGACATAGTCTGAGCAATGCGGATATCACCGTCGTCCAGTAGCGCCGCATTGAAGCACGGATAAAGAGCCGTGCGATAACATTACTGATTACGTGAACGTAACGATTTACGGCCAAGATCAGGTCTTGAACCGTGGGCCGGAAGCTGCGATGAGTTTTGTCGCTTCGAAGATGATTAACGCTTCGGGCAAGATGGCAAAACTGATTGGCACCAACCTGTACGGTGACGGCGGCTTGACTCCCAACACGGGTTCTTCGCTGAACTCGACCATCGACTTGGACGGCTTTACCGCCGCGATTGACGATGGCTCGAACTACCCGATCTATGGCGGCATCACCCGCTCAAACATCGCCACTGGAGCCAACAACGGCATCAACGCCTACTACGCCAACCCCACGGCGTTCTCGCTGGGCGCGGTGCAGACGGCTTACGGTTCGGCATGGTTCGGCGTGGAAAAGCCGGATATGCTGGCAACCACTCAGCCAGTCTGGGATGCCTTCTGGAACAAACTCCAGCCCCAGCAACGCTTCAACGACGAGACTTCGGATGTGCATGTCGGCTTCCGCAGCTTCTTCTGGAACGGTGCTCAGGTGGTGGTCGATCAGTATCTTCCAGTTTTGGCCGGAAACTACACCATGTATGGGTTGAACACCAGCTACATCTACCTGTACGTTTCCGACATTCCCAAGTACCAGTTCGGCTTCTCGGGATGGAAGGAAGCCCAGAACACTGATGACGTGGCCGGTCAGTATTTCTTCGCTGGCGACATGATCGTGAGTGCGCCTCGTTTGATGTTCAGACTGGTTTTCCAGAACCTGTAAAGAGAGGAGAGGTAAAGAAATGGCGTTTTTCAATGTAAGCAACCAGCTTCTCCAGATCGACACAGGGGTAGTGCGGACGTATCTGTATAACCCTTCGTTGGGTCTTGGAGCCATCCCGGCCTATCAGGGCATCGGGGAAAACCAGATTCTCGGACAGAGGTACATTGGAGTCATTCCCGGCAACAGCACTTCCACGCCGGGTTCGGCGCTCAGTGCTACCACTTATCCGACTGGCTACAACGCAGCTCAGAACTCGGGTTCTCCCGCCATCTACATGCTGGTTCAGTACAGCCCAGCCTCGGCGGTAACCACGGCCAACCTGACCACGGCAGGTGCTCCCGCTCCGGTGTACTGGACGGACAACACCTTCACCACGGTCACAGGTATCACCACGGAAGCGATTGCGACCGCGCCTAGTGCCTTCCCGGCAGGCTTCATGATGGTCAACACGACTTCATTGACCTCTCTGACGGCAGCGCAGTTGGTGGGTGCATACATTCTGATTCAGGTGGGTGGCTACCTGAATGGGGCGTATATGTCCAGCAGCACCAATGCGGGCATCGGCGCATCCATCATCGGGGCCGCAGGCACGTTTACTTCAGCGTTCGTGGCGGCAGGCACCGCTCCGACTTATCAGCCTTTTGGCCGTCAGTTGACCGCTCTTTCCAGCGGTTTGTGTGACGTGTTGGTTGGCTGTGACAACTTCTAAGGGAGGACGCTGATGGCTTACAAACTGACGAAGTTGAGCGATGGCGACATCTCCCTAGGCAACCTGCGGGCGGAGTTGGTGAACCTGATTCCGTCCGTCTCGGACTACGCTACGGGTGGCTACCTTGTGCAAGGCATTGGGGGCACCACGGAAACGACTGGCAACGTTGGCATCGACAAGGTTTTGTTTGTGATTCCGGTAGGCGGGCAGCAAGGCTACCTCCCGGTTTGGCAGAACTCGACCTCGAAACTGGCAATGTTTGAGGACTCCGGCGCGGTCGGTCCTTTGGGACAGGTTCCTCCAAACACGGACTTGTCGGCGTACACGTTTGAGTTGCTGGTAGTAGGCTACTAAGCTCCTCGCGGAGCCACTAACCGGAGGGGCAGGCTGGTTGATAGCTTGCCCTTTTGTATTGCAAGGAGACTTATGCCGATTCCCATGCCCACGGGTAACCCGATTGTTCCCTACTCCACGCCGAGACGGTTGCTGGAAATTGCCGATATGTACACCAAGCAGCATCTCTTTTGTCAGGGAGTGCTCGACGTTCTCACTACCAAAACCGAGGGGCATACAGAGTTTGACCGTATGACTGGAACGCCGGGGTGTGGATGCGAAGATTGCCAACGTAAGGCTGTCATGGCGGGCAATGTCTGGATTACCGATGTGACCATGCGGCAAGCGATTGCCAACTTAAACCCTGCCGTGGAGTCGGCGTAACGTTTGGAGGATGTATGGCTGACGACGATAGCTACAGTTCCAGCAACGACACCAAGACACCGGATAAGGGTCGCTGGAAGGACAGCAAGGGGGCTTCGGCGCTGCGTGGGGCTGCGGCAGGGTCGCAGGCTGGTAGCGCGGCTCTAAGCCGTGACGCGGCCTCGGACGCTTCAAGAATCGGGCCGGTGGTTTATGGGTACAAGAAGGGTGGCCGTGTTAAGAAAACCGGATTGGCGAGAGTTCATAAAGGTGAATACGTAGTACCTAGAGGCAAAGTTAAACGAGTGAAAAAGGCTCTACGGAGAATGAAATCGGGACGATAATAGATATATGAAAAGGCGAGACATTAACGACGGATTTACAACGTGTTCTGCATGTAGAGAGATAAAACCAGTGACGGAATTTGGCGTGAGAGTTTCGAGATGGGATGGTCTAAGTCCAACGTGCAAAGTGTGTCTAAATAAAAAATCCAAAGAGTTGCGGGCCGCAAATAAAATTCAGAAACCAGAAAGAGTAAAAACTCCCAGGAACGAATTCAATCGTAGCTTGGCATCGAAACAGCAAAAAAAACAATACTCAAAGAAGAAGTATCACGACAGGAAGGCTTCTGGTTTATGTACGATGTGTCCAAACCCTCCCCGGCCAGCAATCGACGGCCATAGCCGATGTGATGAACACCTTCGTAGATGCAATGAAAGTGCTCGAAGAACGTCAAAACCACAAACAAAAGAAAGCAGAAAAGCATATTGGGGAGCTATAACCAGTGAGGTATTAACAGCATACGGAGGGGTGTGCAAGTGCTGTGGAGAATCAGAGCCGATTCTTTTAACAATTGACCACGTGTATAACGATGGTAAAAAGCATCGGCAAGAGGGAATTAAAAGCCACTCATTTTATTTGTGGCTAAGACGGCACGGGTATCCTCAAGACAGATTTCAGTGTCTCTGTTTCAACTGCAACATGGGAAAGTATAGAAATGGCGGAGTGTGTCCGCACGAAGAATCGGCTAGAAAATTGTTTTTGGTGTCGAACGCCTGATGAAGCGGGCGAAGATGCGGATGAAGTCCAGAAGCTAGGGAGTTTATACAGGACTAGCATAAACCTCATAAACTCGGTAAAAGTCCAAAATTTGGACTTCAGGAACTCAGGAGGCAGTGATGGAAGACGATATGCGAACTCCCCCTTCGAAAGCAGAGGTGAAGCGAGAGAAGGCGGATTACCAGAAGCGCGGGGCAACCTCCAAGAAGCCGCTGATGACCGAGCGCATGGAAAAGAAAAAGCCGATGCGAATGGGAAAGATGACCGACAAGTTTGCTAAGGGCCGCACCAAGAAGAAGAGGTAGAAAGTGCCAATCGTATTCCAGAATCCACAGTTCCCGTCCCAACAAGGGGCATCGCCATTCAATCAGGCGTATGTCACCGAAACGAACGCTGGTCAAATGATCCGGGAAGTGTGTGGATGGAATCCGTCCGTCGATCCGATGACGGCGTTGAGGATGTTGAACGAGTCTTACCGCCGACTGATTGACTGCCGATCCTGGTACGGCTTGAAGGTCAGGGGTCAAATTTCAGTTCCAAATCCTTACACTACAGGGCAAGTAACGATTACCAACAATAGCAATATCGTACAAGGCATTGGAACGGCGTGGACACCATCTCTGGTTGGGCAGCAATTCAGAATCAGTTTCCAGTACCCCTACGCCACAATTCAAAGCGTCAATGAAACCGCACAGACAATGGTGATTGACTTCCCGTTTGCTGGGAACACGCAGACCAGCGGGTATCAGATTCTCGCGGCCTATTTTGCACTCGATGGCAACATCAAGAGAATGTTATGGTCGATTAACCAACTGTTAGGTTGGCCGATGGTTGTGAACGTGAATGTTGCCAGCATAAACCAGTGGGACGCATGGCGAACTTATCAAGGATGGTCAACTCACTTTGCGGTGCGTCCTCCTACGCCTAGCGGTCAGTATCAGATTGAAATCTGGCCGTCACCTTTTCAGCAGCAGGTGTTTCCGTTTGAGGCGTATACGCAACCCCCAGATATGCAACTTGAAACCGACTGCCCTGTTTCGTTCATCCGGTCTGACATATTAGTGACTGGCGCTATCGCAGACGCGCTCCTGTATCGTCCAAAGCAGAACAACTACTACGACCCGCAATTTGCATTGTCGGTGGCTTCCGCCAAGAAGAAAGAATTTTGGGAGTATGTGGAGCAAATGTCTCAAGCCGACAACGATACAGACCAACAAGACACCTCTTGGGATTACGGTTTTGAAGGTGGAAACTCGGGTTTCGGAGGAGGCGGTAACTACGGGCAATCTCACGATATTTGATTAGCTTCTTACATGATACGATGGTATTCTCTTTGTGGAGGATGCCATCATGAAAACTTGTAAACGGGGTCACCAACGGGAAGATTCAGTAATAAATTGTCCGGTATGCAGTCACCTTCGCTATATCGCTCGTAAGTCAGAGATATTGGAGTGTAATAAAAAGTGGATTGCCTCTCACAAAGAACAACACCTAGAGACTCACCGGGCATACAGGGAAAAGAACAGAGGACGGATCAAAGAGAACCACAAACGTTTCCGTACCCTGAATCCACTCTATGGTGTTTGGCGTGGGATGCAGAGCCGCTGCTATAGCCCAAACAACAAGAAATATAAGCATTACGGTGGTCGCGGAATCAAGGTGTGTGATCGCTGGTTGGGGGAGTGTGGATATGAAAACTTTCTCTCCGATATGGAACCACGACCAACTCCGAAACACACGATTGACCGGATCGACGTAAACGGCAACTACGAACCGGGAAACTGTCGGTGGGCGACTCTCTTAGAACAAAGGCGGAACCGTAGAGATAATGTCATGGTCACAATCAACGGACAAACCAAATGTTTGACAGTCTGGGCAGAGGAAGCACACATCGGGCAACACCTCATCAGGCAGAGAATCAAAAAAGGTTTAAGCGGAGAAACTCTCCTTTTACCGCCTGATCGCAAACATCAGACCAAGGGAAATACCAGAAACGCAAGTCGAAAGCCGTAGCGCCAAACTTTCAACTCTCTGATAATGAGAGGATGGAACCTTGCTACTGCTCGAATCCGTCCTGCCCAAAACACACCGTCCACTCTGGCGGAAAGTTCAAACTCGTCAATAAACAGTGGTTCTGCTCCGAATGTGCGGGCAATGCCGGGGCGATCATGAACCCCGGAAAGAACCTTTTTGATTTCGTGACCACGCATTTTGACGGGACGCCTGTGCATGTCAAAGGCTTGGGTCATCTCCGGCAATTGGAAAAGAAATTTGGCGTTTCGAATCACGCCGCCAACTACGACGAAAGGCACTGGTAGCCATGAAGAAGAAAAGTTCTGAAATGCCGATTGTTCGACAGGAGCAGTTCCCTTCGGGAAACCCGGATTTGGGACTGGCAAACGCAATTCCCCGCTCTACTGAGCACGACATGCAGAAGTGCTGGAATGAGAGCCGCTACAGCAACGAAGGCGACTTTACTTTCAAGTCTCCCAAGCCGGGGAATCAGGTTCGAAAGGATGGCAAAGCATGATCCGTTCATGGGGCATTGTTTCACTTACCGGGTCGGCGCAGCCGTGGTTTGGCGATGTGACCACCGCAGCCGTCGCTCTGCCGCAAGGCAATGGAATTATTCCAGTGACCGTGGCAGCAACCAAGAGGTACAAGGTAGGCGACCGTCTGATTCTCGATCCCGAGCAGACCAATCAGGATGTGGTGCTGGTTTCTTCGATTCCTAGTGCCACGGTTTTGAATTGCGTTTCCGAATGTCAGGCCGTGACCCACACCCATCTTTCAGGAGCAATCATTCAACTCTCGATTGCGGTGGAGGACGTGACTCTGCAAGCCGTGGATGGCAATACGGCGGCAGTGTGGCTTGGCTCGGACAATACCGTAACCGTGGCAGGAGGTTCGGCCTTTCATCAGTTACAGAAGGTTGCCTCTGGTGCGGTTCCGCAGGAATGGCGCGAAGCCGGAGAAGCCTCGGACGCGAACATTGTGCGTACTAGCGATGGTTGGATGATCGGCACCGCCAGCGACAAAGTGGGCGTAGCCGCAATAGTTCTGTAAGAAGGGGCCATTATGCAAAAAAAAAGTCTGTTGATTGTCATTCTCCTACTCGCCACTGCGTTGCTGGCGCAGACGCACACTTATCCGTCAACAGACTCCAACGCCACCATTACCGGGCAGTGGACCTTCACCATGCCCACCACGTTTCTTCAGTTGACTGGATCGACTTCTCCGCTGGCGGCGGCTCCGGCCTGTAGTGCTTCGGGAACATACTGGCTGGCTCCCATTGGAGGCACGGTCAACGCTTGGCAGTTTTGCGGGAATGGGATTCTCTACAATCTCAGCAGCGGTGGGGGAGGCTTTACCGCAGGCGGAGATTTAAGCGGTTCGTCCATAGATCAGGTGGTCGTAGGAATTCAAGGCAACCCTATTGGCTCGCTGGCCGTGGGTTGCTTGCAGTGGACCGGAAGCGCAGTGATTTGGGGTTCGTGTGGAAGTTCGTTTATCACCTCTCTGACCACGACGGGAACCAGCGGACCTGCTACCGTATCGAGCGGGGTACTCAATATCCCGCAGTATTCTGGAGGCTCATCGTTCAACCCTGCATCTCCCGGTCCCATCGGAGGAACGACGCCTTCCACTGTGGCGGCTACAACAGTCACCGCGCAGAGCGTGAACGGGCTGCTCAATCCGCTCAATTTTGCGGGATCGGATATTGGCGCTCAGATCAATGCGGCCGCAGCATCATGCACAAGTGGCTCTCCTTGTAACATTGTCATCCCGCCAAACGGCACGCTGAACTTTGCGACCACCATCACCTACGTTCCAAACGAGACGATTTCATGTACTGAGGAGGGTTCGGGATCGGGAGCCCATACCGTCCTGAACTATACCGGAAGTGGCATTGCCATCAATTTCAACGGAGCCAATACGCCAGTTCTTAAAGGCTGTTCGATTCAGCCGGGGAACGCGACAGAAGCCGTCCACGTCTCGGGCTACAATCCGAAGGTCGTTGATACTATCTTCCAGGGCGGCATTGCGGGCTCCAAAGTAGTTCACGTCACCGCCGCGCAACAGGCTCAGATTGTGGGCAGTTCTTTTTATGGGTTCTCCGGAGACGCGCTGTACGTCGATAACTCGGTGGACACAAACATCGACGGCAACTACCACTACGCCTATTACTCTGGCGGGGTAAACCATACATCCCGAGACCTTGTGTTGGACACTGCCGCAGATGGGACAACGATCAATGCGTGGAAGGGCGGGAACTCGGGGCTCCACGGCTTTGTTATGCAAAGCACGTTGACCGGAAGCGCACCTGCCAATGTGTTTGCTCACGACCTGGAAAGCGACTGTTCCTACGGCGACACTTGGTATTTTGACCCGTCTCTGGCTGGTTCCGAAGTTCTATTTACGGCAATAGATTCGTGGGCATCGGGGGCTGGGCAGGATTGCACCTCGGCGCACAACATCATAAATTCCTCGGCCAACGGTGTTCATATCTCAGGCGGCGATTCAATCCATATTTCCGGCTCTTTCCGTGCTAGTGCGAATGATGGAATCTTGCTCGACCAAGCCACTCTTTCGGGAGACGAGACGGCAGACATCAGCATCACGGACTCAAAGATTTACGACAACAACTTCGCCAACAATTCGACCGGCTCAGGCATTGTAGCTTCCTACACGCTCAATGGGTTGCGGATTCAGAACAACACAATCACTGATACCATCGAGATAGGCGGGAACCAGAAATATGGCGTGGTCGTTTCCGGCGCGTCGAATACCGACCTTATCGTGACCGGAAACAATCTCGACGGCAACGCTACCGGCCCAGAAAACATCACCTACTCCCAAGGCATGATCGTTGACCACAACTCCAACGGCAGTACCTTGGCGAACGCCGTTCCGGTGTACACAGATGGAGTAAGCCAGCAAGCCGGGGACAGCGCCAGCGTGATCCGTTCATTGGTCAACGTCCATTCGGCAGCGACGGTGCAGACGGATTCTGTGACCTTCCCCAACTTAACAGCGGGACAGATCGGGCAGAGGTTCTTCGGAACAGGATTGTCGAATAACAACAGCGCGGTGGAGACGTTCGACAATGTTGGGGCCGGAAGTTCCTCAAACTCCTACTGTCTCAACATGTATGGTTCGGCCTACTCACTTTGCATCAACGCTGCAAATATATCTTGGAATGGCGTGCCGCTTAATCTATCGCTGACGACGACAGGAACGAGCGGGGCTGCTACGCTGACTAGCGGAGTCCTAAACATTCCGCAATACTCAAGTGGCTCTGGCGTCTCGCAGATCATCGCGGGTACTAACGTCACTATCTCGCCTTCGGGCGGAACTGGCACGGTCACCATCAACTCCACCTCGACAGCATCTACGGCCTTCTCTGCCATTACGGGCAGCACCAATACAACAGCCGCGATGGTTGTGGGGACAGGGGCAAGCCTCGCCACAAGCGGAACGGGAACGATTGCTGCAACGAGCGCACCATACAGTGGCCTGACGGGAACCGTGCCAACGTGGAACCAGAGCACCACAGGGAACGCCGCTACAGCAACCAGCGCGACAACCGCAACCAATGTAGCGGGCGGGTTGGCCGATGAACTTCTCTACCAGACAGGCGTAGGTGCGACGGGCTTTGTGACGGGCGGAACGGGCGTGCTCTATCAGTCCTCATCCGGTTCGGCCCCGATCATCACCAACGCTCCGTATGTGACTGCGAATGCTAACCCATCCGACCAGTCTAGCCAAGCCGCGAACGACCTTTTTGTGACTCGGCAGATTAATCTCACCATGGGCACCACGGGGCCACGTTCAATTATTCCGTAACCGGCGGCGTCATCACCACCATCAACTCATGGACGGCAGTGGGTTCAGGTTATGCAGTAGGGGATATCATCACCCCAGCCGCAGGCAACTACGATGCGATGATTCGGGTGACGGCGGTAAACGGTAGCAACCAGCCCACGGCAGGAACCATCCTCTACGGCGGCACGGGCTACAGCGCAGGAACGGCGGTAGGTGAATCCGCTACCAACTCCATCGAGTTTACCTTCCTGCTATCGGGCACTCTGACCTCCAACGCCACTTTTGTCATGACCAACGGAACGTATCTGACGCAGAGCAACCAGTGGATTTTTGCTAACAACACCACCGGAGGCTACACGGTGACGGTGTGCGTAGCGGGCGCGACAGATGCTTGCGCGGCGGGTGGAAGAACCGTGGTAGTCCCGCAAGGGACGAACAACTCAGCGGAGATGCTGCTTCAGACCGATGGCGAATTGAACGTGGATTTGGGCGACCAGTTCACGGCGGCGCGAGTGCAGTCAGCAGTGAGCGGGCAGACAGGATGCTCGACGGTAGGATATGCATGGAGTCCACAGAGCAATACCTGCATAGCGACTGGGAGCGGACTTTCCGGCATGACCGCTACGCAGGTTCCCATCGCAGCAAGTGCGACCACCGTTGCCAGCAGTGAAGCATTGGCAGGTTCTGGAGCAGGGATCACAACCGGGCCAGTGAGTGGAACTACCGCAGGACATCTGGCGACTTTCGTAGGAACCAACGGTCAGATTCAGGATGGTGGGGCTCCGGCAGCAGCACAGGTCGCGGCGAACCTTGCATCCTCCGGCTCGACAGGCGTGACGGGGAGTTTGCCGACTACTCAATTAAGTGGAACCTTGCAAGCCGCGCAGGAGCCCGCGCACACCGGAGACATGAACAACACCGCAGGCTCGCTGGCAACTACAGTGGTCGGGCTCAATGGGACCTCGCTGGCGGGACTGGCGACGGGCCTCGTGAAAAACACCACCGGGACGGGCGTTCCATCCATCGCAGTTTCCGGCACCGATTATGCCGCGCCGCAGCCTAACATTGTGGATGAGAGCGGAAGCTGGTCAGCCTCCAACACGCAAAACCTCTACCAGTACACCGGCACCTCTGCCGGAACCATGACGCTGCCCGCTTCGCCAGTGTCGAACGCCTCCTGGGTCGTCTACGGCGGAGCGGGTGCGGTCACGGTGGCACCTAATGGGGTGACGCTCTACGTCTCCAGCGACATTGGGGCAACCAAAACCGCGCAGTCCACGGTGGCTTATCCAGCAGGGCAGAGCTTTACGGTTGTCTATAACTCGACGCTGACGGCCTACATCGCCAGCCCGCCCCTGGTGGCTGGGACAGGAATGACCATCGGCAACTCCTACTCCGGCATCACGTTTAGCTCCTCCGGCGGAGGTGGAGGGACATCGTTCCCGGTTACCTACAACTCAGGCAGCACGTATCAGGTGTTGGCTGCGGACTTTGCTAGTTGCAAACTGTTGAGCTTTAGCGGTGGCCCGACGGTGACTCTGGTGGCATCAACCTCGCAGCCTGCCAGCGGGCAGTGCGTCATCATTGCAAACACCAGCACGTCATTCACCCTCACTGTATCCCCGAGCGGGCAGCAGATCAACGGGTCAAGCTCCAACGTAACCCTGCAACCTGGAGTTAATGCTGCCTACAATGAGTTGTGGGTTGTCAGCGACGGCACCAACTACACGGCGCAACCGATCTATGGCACCGCACTGCTTTCCACAGGTGGCACTACCTACGGGCTCATGCATGGCAATCTGTACCTGAACTCCAATTACGTCTATTTTGGAGGATCGAGTACAGCCCCCTACTTCAGCTCGGCAACGGGTTTTATTGGCATGGGCGGGTACACGTTCTTAACTGACAATGCCTCTTCGATTGGATCATCGAGCACGGCAGCCAAAGCCATCTACTCCCGCACCTTTGACTCCTCGGCTACCCAAACCAAGGTAGCGTGCTCAACGTCCGGCTATGTGACATTCTCCCAGCCATTCGCCGGAAATAGCTACAACGAGGTGGCGATTGCGGTGGGTTATAACGGCACTACGGCGGCAGCCTGCCTCGGCACGGCCTCCTATACCTATCCATACTCGTTCAGCCTTCTCCCTGATGTGGAGGGCGGCGCGGCGGCGCTGGCTACCAGCGTTTCAACTACGGCAGTTACAATCACCGGGACCACCTCGACGGGTTGGGTTTACCTGAAAGGTTACTAAGATGCGAAAACTCCTATTCTTTCTGCTGCTCTCGACAGCTTCGGCTTGGGCACAGTGTGCCGCCAATACGGCCATTGTCGGTATCCAGCAAGTCAACTCGGCTGCAATCATGGCTCCGATTCTCACCAAGTTTGACATCGACGATTGGAATCCGTTGCATGAATCGGTGGTGCGCGGAGACACCCCGCTAATCTACCTGCTGCACTCGAATACTCTCACGACTGACCAGCTCATCGCGGGGATCACGGGGCAGCCGGGGGTAGTGTTTGTCAAAGGCAACTGTCAGACGCACGTGCACACCCTCAGCACACCAAACGACACTTATTATGCAACCTACCAAACCGACTTGCCGATTATCTCGGCTCCTGCGGCGTGGAACATTACGACGGGATGCAGTAGCGGGGCGAATTGCCCGATCATCGCCGACCTCGATACCGGCCTTGATTACAACAATCCAGATATCGCGCCGAATGTGTGGAGCGCGCCGACCGCCTTTACCCTGACAGGGATCAATGGCTATACGCTCAACTGTCCAGCCGGGACTCACGGCATCGACGTGTGTGCGGGGACTTGCGACCCCATCGGCGTCCCGGCGGCTGGAGTGGACGATCACGGAACGGAAGTAACCGGGGTTCTGGGTGCCAAGGGCAATAATAATTACGGCATTACCGGGGTGATGCAGCAGGCGCAAACCTTACAGATTCAATGGATCGTGAATGATGGGCCAGGTAGTTGCAGCTTGGAATCTGCGGCAATGGGAGCCATCGAGGCATTGATTCAACTGAATGCACTTTTCCCTAACCTGATCGTGGCGAACCACTCATATTTTTACGACGAAGAGGACAACGGGCCGAACAGCGATGCGGTTACCTTTTCTGACATCTCCTGGGCGTATTCACTGTGGCAAGACCTCACAGCTATACCGGGATTGGTGAATGTGCTCGCCGCAGGCAACGGACTAGGATTTAACGGAGGCGATGGGGAACTCCAGGCAGCGGCGGTGCTGCTGCCCTATACTGTCCCACTCCCTGCCTTGCAGACCGCTGCAGCCACTCAATCCTCTCCGCTTTATACTCACATCTGGCCGCAGAGTTATGCACTGCCGAACATGGTGATCGTGGCGAATACCAGCAGCACCGACCAGAGCGGATGGTATGACTCTGGGAGTGCGACCACACCCCCATCCAATTACAACGGTTCGTATGTGGACATAGGCGCTCCAGGCACAAACGTGAGCACCACAACCTATGTGGGGTACGGCACGGACTCTACCAAAAACTTTATTACGGGGGGAACCTTAGGGGGCACATCATTTTCAGCCCCGCTAGTTGCGGGCACTATTGCTTTGGAAGCTATCGCGGCACCGTCGTTGATGTACAACGGAGCGGCGCTAATCACCGCACTGGAAAGCGGCGCGGATACCGGAGCGGCGCTGAACCCGGCGAACAACCTCAGCGGGCTGGTGACCACCAATGGGCGGCTGAATGTCTACGGCGCGATTGTTAAGGCGCAGCAGGCAGCCAGCCCTAGCAGCGGATTCAGCAAGTGGACCCCTTACTTCGGAAAGCTGACGACATGGTAAAACGACTTCTCCCAATCTTCGCACTCCTGCTGGCCGCGCCGCTCATGGCAAGCACCGTCTACGTAAGCCAATCAGGCGGCTCGGTCAGTTGCGGGGCAGATGGGACGCAGAGCACCACAGCAGTTGCGTCAGTCGCATACAGCAGCGCCAACCTCTACAAGTATTGCGGCACGATCACCAGCGCCGTGACGGTTAGCCAGTCAGGAACCAGCGGCAATCCTATCGTGATCGACTTTGAGAACAATGCGATCCTCTCAGCCTCCTCCGGCGCTACCCTCATGTCGCTCAATGGCAACTACATCACAGTCAATGGGCAGAATTCTTCGGGGGCCGTGAATGGAGTAGCGCAAACCCCCAGCACAACAGGTGGCGTGATCGAGTGTACGAACGCCGGAACGAACCTCACCAAGTCGGCCTGTCAGGGCATCACGGTCAGCGGAACAACCGGGATCACCATCGAGAACCTGTACATCAAGGGAATGTACATGCAGGTTGGCAGTTCCAGCGGGGCTAGCGATACCAGCGGAGCAGGCTCTTGGGATATTGCGGTGAACAATGGAGCCAACTCAAATCTGACGATTACCGGAAACACCTTGGACGACTCGGCTTCGGGCATCGTTCTCTACAACCAGTTGAACGGAGACACCCTCAACAACGTAGTGGTCAGCAACAACGTCATCCAAGATCACTGCCGCATGTTGTTCATTCTGAGTTCCAACGGTGATGGTACAAATTTTGGACACAATACCCCTTTCACGGTAACTGGAAACGTGTTCAACAACTGGACCAACTGGCAGTACCCGACCAGCGTGTACCACACAGATGGCCTGTTTTGGATCACTGGCGACGGCGACTCGACCCTCAAGGTGATGAACTTCTACGGAAACTACATTTACGGAAGCCTTGGTGGAGGCAGCGCCACCAGTTTTATCTACTGCGCCACCGATCAGATTGCAGGCAGCGAGAACTCCAGCGCCCAATGCAACATTTTCAACAATGTGCTGTATGCGGATACCACGGTCAACAACGGCGGCGCGGCAATCTGGCCGGGAGGTTCTCTGGTAAGCGGTGGGCCGGGAGGAACCGGGCCGTACTACATCTACAACAACACTATCGGGTTATCGGTCACCGGAACGGGAGCAAGCGGCATTGAAAGCTACATGACCGGAAATGCGCTGAACGTAGAGAACAACGTCTACTCGGCCTATCCGTATCTGTCCAGCGCAGCCAATCTGGGAGCCTACACCCAATGCAATACCGGATTGCCGACAGGGACTTGGAACTACAACATCTACTACCCCTATAACGGGACTTTGCAGTGGTCCGGGGGGTCGTGTTCCAGCCCGACTTACTACTCATTCAGTTCTTGGCAGAGCCACGGCTTTGATGCTTCCAGTACCTACACCTCGACCAACCCGATTGTCTCGTCGCAGACCGCTGGCAACCCTCTGAGCTACTATCCGTCCGCCAGTTCTCCCGGTTTGGCTTCGGCAGCGAACCTGACTACGAATTGCGGCAGCAATAGCCTGACTCAACTCTGTTACGACTTTTTGGGAAACCCCAGACCTACAACGGGCAACTGGACGGCAGGCGCGTTCAATCATCCCTTTACTTTGAGCGTGACCGTGACCGGATCGGGTACTGTGACGGGAAGCGGGGCACAATTGAACACCAACATCAACTGCGTGTCGGGAACGGGAACATGCTCGGATTTGGAAGATGGTGGAGCGACCTTGACGCTGACGGCTTCCGGGGGAACGGTTTCTTGGAGCGGCGGTGGATGTTCCGGTTCGGGGACGTGTGTGGTGTCTCTCACGGCCAATACCACGGTGACGGCGGCGTTTGGCGGTCCTCCTGCGGCAACTACTCCTACGTTCTCGCCTACGGCTCCTGATACAGCGGTGATGCCTTTGTCGGTCACGATAACCAGCAGTACCAGCGGAGCCACGATCTGCTATACGACCAACGGAACCACACCAGCCGCCACAACTCCGGGGACGTGCTCGACGGGAACCACGCTTGCCAATGGCGGGACAGCCAGCATCACTAGCACATCTACCCTGCAAGCCCTAGCTACCTTGGCAAGTGATTCCAATAGCGCCATTACCAGCGGAGTCTACACACAGGCCACTGCCGCGACACCAACGTACTCTCCTGCGGCGGGCTCGTATTCTAGCCCGCAAACCGTGACCATCTCGGACGCTACGGGAGGGGCAGCGATCACCTATTGCATCTCAACCTCAACTTGTACTCCCGGCACGGCCTACACTACTCCTGTATCTGTCTCGTTGCCGAATTATCTGTGCTCGTTTGCCACCGCAACGGGGTACTTGCAGAGTGCCACCAACTGTGGGCAGTACGTCAGCGGTTTCACCGTAATTCAGGCTCCGGCTTCGAAGTACATTCTCAGCGGAAATTCGATGACCGACCCCATTGCTACAACGGGCAGTGGGCATTCTGCGGTGGTGGTGGTCAACGATCAGGACGCATTCAATCCACCGACTGGCTGTACCGATAACGCGACGGGCGGAAGTAGCACCTACATCGCAGTGCCTTCGTCCACATCGACGGCCTGCGGCGGAACCAGCACAAATTGCTCGCATTCGGGTGGTCCACTGACGGCGGCAAGGGTGAACTTCTACTACGCTCCGAATCTGAAACCGGGCGCGACGGCGGTGACCTGCACTCTGCAATATGGCTATCCACTGAGTAGCTCGGGTGAGACAAGCCCGCAGAATCCCAATGGCGATGCGGAGACGTGGTTCATCGAACTATCTGCGCCAATCACCGCCATCGACTCGGTTGGTTTACTGAATCAGCAATACAATGCCAGCACGTCGAGTGCAACCGGAGCCTCCATCACGACCACTCTCGCCAGCGATTTTGTAGTGAGCAGCCTGTTCGTGACCGGGGTTGTGAGCAGCGTTTCTTCACCGTGGACCGTGGACATTGACACGACCAGCGGAAATGGAATCGCCTACTACGAAGCGGCAAGCGCGGGAACCTATCAGCCGACTTTTGGCTTGAACGCCACGGCGGCAAATTATTGGGCATCTTCGACGGTGGGGTTCAATGGGTCGTCGGTCCAACCCAATCCGCCCACGATTTCAGTGTTTGCACTGCATCCGTAAGGAGAGAAGCATGAAGAAGATTTGGATTGTCTTGACGGTTTTGGCAGCTTCGCTCTGCGGTTTGGGGCAGACTACCCCGTATCTCGACTTGAACCTGCCACCCTACGCTTCGGGGGACTGGAACGTTCCGGTCAACCAGAACTTCTCGATTCTGGATTCCTTCTTAGGTGGGGCGACCCCGTTCCCTAACCCTCTCCAGACCAGCATCACTGGAGGGGCGGCTTTGGATTTGCCGCTGGCCGGGGGAACGATCACCGGAAACTTGGTGGTGAATGGGACGTTTACCTGCGTCAGTTGCGGTGGAGCGACCTTTCCGGGGGCCGGGATTCCTAACTCCAACGGAGCAACCTATGGGGCTTCGTACAACTCTGGCAACCAGATTCCGGCGAACTTCATCCCGGTTTTGAATCAGAACACTTCGGGGACATCCGCAAACCTAACTGGCCCAGCAGCTTTGCCCAACGGAACCACGGCGACCACGCAGACGTTAGGGGACACCTCGGCAGCCATCACCAATGACACGTTCTTATCGAACACCTTAGCTTCGCCTCCGGCTTACGGCTCGGCTACCCCGGCCACAGGCACTTCGCAGTTCACCAACACGCTGGCATTCGGGAACTCTGCCGCCAACAACTTCAGTGTCGGCTCGGTAATTGTTCTACCTTCGACGCTGGTTGGATATCACGGCACAGCCGGAAAATATGTGCAGATGAGCGACAACACCGGAACGCCGGGGTACTCGGCTGTATTTGCCGCAGATGGCAGCATCACCAACGGAACGGCTCCGCCTTACGTTCCTTCGGCCACGGCTCCTGACCAGTTTGAGACAGGAAACTGCATGGGAGAAACGAATTGCACAATCACTATTACTTGGGGAACTCCGTACCCTGACACGAATTATTTTGTCTCGGTCATGCCAACCACGTTGACGGCTTTGGATAGCTTAGTGCCGAGCGCAGCCCAATTTTCGGTTACCGCTCTAACTACGACTACGGCAACAGTCAAGATTCAAGGTTCGGAAGGGGTAAACTCGATCAATGCCACGATCAATGTTTGGGGCCATCACCCGTAAGAAGCAGTCCAAATTTTGGACTTTGGAGTAGCTGAATGACGCTGCAAGATTTGCTTCCTGACGTGTTAGGTCGCACAGAAGAGTCCAATCCTCCTGTGTTCTGGAGCCTCGTTGGGGAAGTGTACGTCCAGATGATTGATGCCATGTTCGAAGCCGCGCTCATGACTGGCGTGGTACAGCAAACGAACGTGCTCGTTACTCTCCAGCCGGGAGTAACCTACTTCGCCTTACAATCGAGCAGCGTAGGCTACGGGCAGGGTCCGTATGGCGGGGGAGGATATGGAGGCAGCATAGGGGTTCCGAAGGGCACCATAGCGGCTTTACGGCTCAAAGCGCCCTATGCCGTGAGAAAGACTTCCCTGAGTGCTCTTGATTCGTACTTCCCGGCTTGGCAGCAAGCGGCTCCCTCAGACCAGATTGTTGCTTGGTTCCCTTTGGGGACTAGCGGATTTGGGATATACCCACAGCTTGCCGATGAGACGCAAGTGACGATGGATTTCCTGCTCAGCCCGTGCAACCAATATCGCCCATATTCAGGCTCTATCTTGGTTCCCTTTCAGATCGAATTTTCAAACCTGATTTCCATGTACGCGGCAGCCATGCTTCGCAGTAAAGAAACGGGCAGCGAGGCCGAAGAGGCAGAAGTCACATTCCAAGATTTTCTAGGAAAGGTAAAAGACCTTAGCCTATTCCAAACCAGACTAGATTCTCTTGTATATTCAGCGGCTTATGGTGGAAATTCCAGAGTGAACGTGCGAGAAGTGGTGTAGAATAGTGGGTGTCGGGGTTCCCGCCCCGGCAAGAGCCAAACGTCTCAGGAGGACGAATGACACCCACCGACCCCATCGTACCACCGTCCATCT
>Ga0316227_1001988_pt1 | contig 19628 bp, 18 predicted proteins | sample TBH18019metaG_FD_206012 | JGI IMG/M metagenome (GOLD analysis project Ga0316227, IMG submission 206012) | Freshwater microbial communities from Trout Bog Lake, Wisconsin, USA - TBH18019 | ecosystem: Environmental > Aquatic > Freshwater > Lake > Hypolimnion/Profundal zone | place: USA: Wisconsin... | reverse complement strand
TTAAGAGAGTACAAGATACCACGGAGAGAATCTGCAAACGCACGCTGTTCAAACCCGTACACGTCTACGAGAAGATCCGCCAACGTGTTCTTTCCCGATTGTGCGTACCCCGTCAGACCTATGACGAGCTCCTTCTCGAAGTAGTCCCTGTCGGCATCGACTCGGTACATTTCGAGTTTGATCTTTCCAGCAAAAGAGCGCTCCAATGCAGCACCAGTGGATTTCTCCCAACCGGGGATGAAGGCAATTGCTGAGCATCGGAGAAGTGCCTCGTAATCACGAAGCATCGCCTCATGGAACTCCGCTTCACCGAACACAACAGATTCATCGTTCTCATCGAAACCCATTTGACGGTCTAGGTCGGCGGGTGAAACTGGGTCCCAACCAAGCGGTTCGAGATAGGCTGCGTTCCTGTCGAAAGATGGAAAGTTCCACTTAGGATAACCGCGCATTGGGCCTGCCACGTAAATCTTCTTCTTCATTAAATCTCCTCCACTGTAGGCAAATCTATTCCATAATTTTCGAGAGTAGCCCATGCTGCGATACACCTAACCATCCACTGAGTCGCTCGATCTTCCGCATCGTCTTTTTGGCGCTGAACTAGATTGATCTGCTTACGCTGATTTGAAATTCTGCGCTGGAGATCCTCGCGGTTGTATTCAGACGACGAGTCACACTCTTCGATCCCAGGTTCCCCGTTCTGAAAATTCTCAACTTCGGGGGTAGTGGTAAATCGTGTGTGTTCAAATGCCTCAACCGTTCCCCTCACTCCATCAGACCTGTCCTCCTCCCTGTGCGCACAGGCTTCCGCTTCCTCGACCTTCTCCGCGCGGAACAGACTTTGTAACAATTCATTCTGTGCATCAATGAGGTCAAGTAGGACATTGTCATCTTCGAGAGTTGCAATTGTCGCCAAAGCATCAGCCAGATCAGAGACAAGAGCCTTCTCCCTTGCAACATCGTCGGCTCGTTGTTGTGGAGTAAGCACAACCGCGAAGACTCTCCCTGTCTCTGCATTGATCATCGCTGTGTTTGTTACTCCATTTACAAACACTTCATTGTCAAGAAATTCCTCAAGCCTTCGAAACATCTTCCCGATTTTCGGATCTTCATAAAAAGTAGTTTCCATTCTTCCCTCTCTGTCATTGTTGAAGTTCTCTCCAGAATAGTGGAAGTGACAGCCGTTGTCAAGAACCTAAAGACTTGACAAGGGAAGAACACCTGCTAAGATGTTGTTGCATGAAATTTTCGAGGAGATTCCCTATGACGGCAACTGTTGTGACAACTACAAAGGTTCGGAGTTACATCCGTGCTGGCGTAGCGGCAGCTGTCGGCTCGGCGGTCTCCTACGGCATTGCAGTCTGGTCAAAAATAGACCACGGCTACATTGCCCTTTTGACCCCCGCCGTTTCGACAGCGTACTACACGCTCGTCGGGAAGCTGGAAAATCGTTTTCCGAAGCTCGGCTGGTTGCTAGGAGTTCTCCCCCAAAAGCAACCAGTAACAGGGGGTAACACCGAAACGTAAATCGTCGCGGAATGGAGAAGCCTGGTCTATCTCGTCTGTCTCATTAACAGAAGATCGTCGGTTCAAATCCGACTTCCGCCTCCAAGTCTTAAAGTCCGATGAACCTTCTGGGAGGGAGGTCATCGGACTTTTTGTATTAACAACGCCGTAGTAGCTCAGTTTGGTAGAGCTGTCGCCTTGTAAGCGACGGGTCGGGGGTTCGATTCCCTCTTGCGGCACGCAGTCCCTTGTAGTTCAGTGGTAGATCATCTGTTTCGTGAACAGACGACGGGAGTTCGAGTCTCTCCGGGGGAACCAGTAGTACAGTAATGCCTTTGTAGTTCAATGGTGGAACGCTAACTTGGTAAGTTAGAGGTCCGAGGTTCGATTCCTCGCATCGGCACGTAGGAAGTAGGACAAAGGCGTTGTGGGTCCTATATGTTGGCGGGCTGGGGTTCCCGCTGATACTGATGTGTTTGTAGTTCAGTGGTAGAACGCTTCGTTGCCAACGAAGAGGCCGTGGGATCGTGCCTCACCAGACACTCGAAGTCGCTTCACCCGCGTCAAAGAAAAATTTGACACGGGGGGAATGATGTAGTAAAGTATTTGAGGAAGTAGTCGGACGACAGGCTGCTTCCAAACATCGGCCAGTAGCTCAATTGGTAGAGCGTCAGTTTTCCAAACTGAATGTTGCGGGATCGTTCCCCGTCTGACCGTCGCATTGGCGGTCACGTGGGGATATCCCCACATTACCTATTGTGGTGATATCCCCACTTCCTGTAATGTGGGAATATCGCCACAAAGGGAGTTCATCGTCCTCTGCTTCACATGCTGTTATAGCTCAAAGGAAGAGCGCTTGGTTGTCAGCCAAGAGGTTGGGGTATCGTGATCCCCTAGCGGCGCGGAGGAGTATGCACGTTCGAATCGTGTGCTGCGGGCTTGCCTGCGGTTAGCTCAATTGGCAGAGCACCTCGCATCGGGTGGTAATATCAGAGGCAGATTGCCGGTTTTGGAAACCGGAGGACGGGATTTCGACATTCCCTCACCCGACCAGTAGTAGGTCCAAGTCCATACTTGGTCTCCCAGAAGCGAATACGTCTTGGTCTCCCAGAAGCGAATACGTAACGCGGGGAGGTGGTGTAACATGGGGTAAGCACGGCTATTGATTATTGGCTTCTGGCAGATCGGCAGATGCACCGGATTCTTACTCCGGCAAGGTGAGTTCAACTCTCACGGGGCCAACGAAGTAGGGAACCTCATTCGTGAGAATGTTGTCATACACTGGTCGCTTCGACGGCAAAGAACCTACCTCACATGCCCTTGTAACTCAGTGGTCTAGAGTCTCCGGCTTTTAACCGGGTGGTCGGGAGTTCGAGTCTCTCCGGGGGTACCAGTTGTAAAATCATTCCAGAGTAACTCAACAGCAGAGTGCCTGACCGTTAATCAGGAAGTTGTAGGATCATACCCTACCTTTGGAGCGATGTCGAAGACGAGGTAACTCTAGGAATCGACAGCAAACGTCAGCTAAAGGCGTGACACTTCCGGAGAGACGGGTACATGGGTGCTTAGTTCAAGCGGCAACGACATCTGACTGTAAATCAGATCTCTTTTGAGTTCGGAGGTTCGAGTCCTTCAGTGCCCACCATAGGGAAGTGTTCAAGGTGAACAAGCGGTCTCCAAAACCGCCAAGGTGGATTCGATTTCTGCCTTCCCTGCAAAAAGACTTGACAGGGAGTGTATGATTAGTAAGTTTCTGCCTTCCTAAAATTGGAGACCCATGAATGCTAACCGATGACCTTTTCTCTCCAAGTCTTCAGAGATTGCTTAGTGATATTGGTGGCGCTCAAGGGATCGCCACCCGCGTGCCTTCAAACTTTCCGTCGCTGAAGTAGCACCGTGCCAATCGTCTCGGTATTCACGCCCAGTCACCGGTCTGACTACTTGGATGATTGTTTGACTTCGCTACTCTCTCAGACCTTTGAGGATTGGGAGTGGATCGTTCTACTCAATGGTGGCTGTGAGTGGACGTCACCCGTCGACGATCCGCGAGTGAAGATCAGTACGACTCCAGAGTCACTTGGGGTAGGGGCGGCGAAGAAGCGAGTGTGTGCGAAGGCGGTGGGGGAGTACTTGGTCGAGTTGGACCATGACGACATCTTGGCGAGCACCGCGCTCGAGGAGATTGTTGAGGCGTTGGACAATCATCCGTACGTCGGCTTCGTCTACAGCAACACCGCGCAAATCAATGAAGACGGTTGTCGTAACGACGTCATGTTCAACACTGACATGGGTTGGCGATATCGAGAGGTTGAGGTCGACGGGAAGCTCGTACTTCAATGCGACGCGATGAAGCCATTTCCGAGCAACGTGAGCTATATATGGTTCGCGCCCAATCACGTACGAGCATTCAGACGAGATGTGTATGAAGCGGTTGGAGGTTACGACGAAGACCTGAAGGTTCTCGACGACCAGGACATTATTTGTCGCCTGTACCAGCACACGGACTTCTTGCACATTGATAAGTGTCTCTACCTCCAACGTGTACATCCTGACAACACGCAAAGTGAACCCGAGACGAACGCGCATATCCAACGTGAGACTGTCTTGATCTACGACAGGAACGTTCAGGCGAATGCCCTTTCGTGGGCGAAGCGTCGTGGCTTGCTCGCCCTTGATATGGGTGCGGCACACAACAAAGCCGAAGGCTTCATGGGTGTCGATCAGTACGTTCATCCCGACGTCGACATCGTGAGTGACGTGAGCAAGGGAATCGACCTACCGGATAATTCGGTGGGAGTGATACGCGCCTCTGACTTCATTGAGCACATCGCCGACAAGGTTGCACTCTTTAATGAATTCCATCGTCTCCTCGCGCACGGAGGGATGCTTCTCACTTTGACGCCGAGTACTGATGGGCGAGGTGCGTACCAAGATCCGACACACGTTGCGTTCTACAACGAGAACTCTTTCTGGTATTTCACTTCGAAGGACTACGCCGCGTTTGTCCCTGATATCAAGTGCAAGTTCCAAGTGTCGCGTCTCTACACATTCTTCCCAACTCAGTTTCATGAGGAGCACAACATTTCGTATGTTGCAGCGAACCTTGTGGCGGTAAAGAATGACGATGGCCCTTGCATCGCGGGTTATCCCTTCGAGCCCCGTAACTACTGATCGTTTTTCTTCTGACTCGGCTTTCTCTAGAGGCTTGCTTGCAAGGCAAAACAGTTCAAAAAATCCATTCCATTTTCTCAACATTTACAAGTCAAGAGCTCATGGAATAGCATCAAAGATCGGTGGAGAAGCGATTAGTGCTGGGATGCTCCCTGGTGAGGTCGGCCCTATTGAAGGTTTGAGTGCTGGTGAGAACGTACTCAACTCAACTCTCAACAAAGATGTAGCGTATAATCAGCAGACCGCTCGAAACACTCAGATCATGGCTGATGCCATGGGAAATGGCGGTCTAGGCGGTGGTGGTGGTTTGCGTGCTGCTGAACGAGAGGGGGGAGCAGCTTATGCACCTCAATTTAGGGACCCAGTAATCTATGAGGCAAACTCTGATTGGACTCCTGGAGCACTTGTCCATGACTTCGGAGCGATTGCTATGGATTCATCAGATAGCATCGTAGTGAGCGGCTTGTCCTTGGAGTTGCCAGCTGGTAACTACCTTTGCCGATACGCCACTGATGCGAATGGTACTCAGCCGGTTTTCTTCGGCTGGCGTGGTTCACCAGCTTCAGGGACGCCTCTCCAGCCCTATGCGGAGGGATTCATGGGGTTCAATGCGACATCTCATGAGTTCGGTCCCGCCGAGTCTCCGGGAACGACATGGACCAGTGGTATAAACGGCAGTGGAGAGCCCTTGATCTACTGGATGTCGTTCAACTGGGCTCAGCCGTAAAAGATTTGACAAGACTTGACAAGTTGTGTAATACTAGAGATGTTCCAGCACTGCTGATTTGAAAAAAGAGAGTTGACATTTCCAGCGAGTGCTGGTAAGGTGTTTAAGTCTTAGCGAGAGACTTTGACAGCCCGGAAAGACGGGCAACGTGGTGATAGAAGTTCATTTGGATGAACGCCGGGATGTGACCCCGGAGGGAGCGAGTTCGAACCTCGTCTTTCACCCCTAAGCCCCCCGTGTAAAAAGCGGGGGACGGCAGACGAAGGAGAGTTAATGAATGATCAATGACGGACCTGGTTGAAGTAAGCAGTAACCATAGTGGTGTAGCTCAGTTGGTTAGAGCAGCTTCCTGATACGGAGCAGGCCAGGAGTTCGAGACTCTTCATCACTACGAAGTGCGGTGACAGAGTTATAAGGAACCTGTCTTTATGAGGACTTATCATCCTGACGCACATCACAGATCATCTTTCTCCTCGGAAAAATTCGAGTGGGGAAGCTAGAGGTACCCTATAAAATAGGTGAGGACCTGAGTAGTTGTCCTCTCTAAAATAAACTGCTCAATTATCTCCTTGTAGTTTAATGGACAAGAACGCTGGCCTACGGAGCCGACGATGGGGGTTCGAATCCCTCCGGGGAGACGATGCAGTGGATTTGTAGTTATAGAGAATGCGACAAAGAGTTTACTCTTACACCTCGGCAACAGTCTCTGGAGTCTTTGCATTATTGTTCCCGTAGCCATGCGGCAAGTGAATTAAAGTCTCAAGGAAAATTGAAAGATATCCACACTTTGGATAAATCGACATTTTCCCCGTATGGAACCGGAGTGCAAGCAACAAGGAATGTTGGGAAGCCAAGAAAGCGGGCAACTAGAACTGTTCCGAATAGCGGGGTACTTGTTAAATGCGAACTTGAGGGGTGTGAAAACTTTGTTTGTCGCTATCCCTATCAGATAGCGCTTGGAAAAGGAAGGTTTTGCTCTCAGTCTCATTCTTCCAAATGGGCAGCGATGAACAGTTTGTTTCAGAGCAAAGAATGTGAACGATGCAGTAAGATTTTTGCACCCACAAGAGGTAATCAGAGGTTTTGTTCTCCATGTCGTCCGGCTAGTAGAAGTGAGAAATCACGAGAGTGGATGCTTAGTAGTAAGTTTGGGATTACTCAAGAAGACTACGATAAGATGTGGATCGAACAGGGTGGAAAATGTGCGATTTGTGGGGGCGACGGAAACGACTTTCAGGGAATCATAAGACTGGCCGTTGACCATAATCATACGACCGGCAATGTGAGGGCTCTTCTTTGTCTTCACTGCAATACTCGACTAGGCTGGCTTGAGCCGAACTTCGAGGCAGTAATGCAATACCTAAAGCAGCATGGAATCTTAGCTCAGTCTGGCCAGAGCACTAGGTCTACACCCTAGGTGGCGGCGGTTCAAATCCGTCAGGTTCTACGAAGTGGGCGGCACACTTTTTAAAAAAACCGCACATGGTTCTGTAGCTCAGTTGGAAGAGCGCCTGTTTGAAGCACAGGAGGCCGACAGATCGTTTCTGTCTGGAACCACCATCATAGTTGCTATCCCTCGCGCGGGCGGATAGTCTGGACCAAAAGGAAACTCTTGGCCGAAGGTGCAAATCCGGATGCTATGTTTCTTGGGGATTTAGCTCAGTTGGTCAGAGCGCTTGCGTGGCACGCAAGAGGCCAGGGTTTCGAGTACCCTATTCTCCACTCCGGTAGTTTAAACTGTCACTCGTAACGTTCGGGGAGGCAGAATAGAATTGGGCCTTGAAAGCTCAGGTGCGGAGGAAGAATCCGCTCGGAACGAGGGCTGATAGCAAAACTGGTATTGCACTTTCCTTGCAAGAAAGATGGTCTCGGTTCAAATCCGAGTTGGTCCACTAGACGTAAATCGCTGGGGTATGAAGCCCCTGAACGATCCCTACTCTACGTAACGGCAACGGAAGTCGTGACAGAACGCAGTAGCCGAGAGTGGACTGCGACATGCTGGTGTACCCCAATTGGTAGAGGGTGAGGGTTTAAACCCCTTTCAGTCAGAGTTCGAGTCTCTGGACCAGTACGAAGTGGTAAAAAGTTGGTTAGAAGCCTCACTGTAAAGTGATTGGTGAATAAGACCCGACACATTACCCTTCACATGCAGATGTGGCGTAATCAGGCAGCCGCGCGAGGTTTAGACCCTCGTGGGAGAGATCCCGTGCAGGTTCAATTCCTGTCATCTGTACTATGGTAGGGAGATGAGCGCCCGAACCGGGGATAGGAAGTCTCGCAGACCCCGGACCATTCATAGGCGTATGGCGAAACTGGCAGACGCGCAACCTTGAGGTGGTTGTTTCTCGTAAGAGAAGTAGGAGTTCAAATCTCCTTATGCCTACGAAGTGACAAATGTGTCACAACAACGCGCGGTGGCAGAGCTTGGTTTAACGCACTCGGTTGCAACCCGATTATTCGCCGGTTCGAATCCGGCCTGCGCGTCGAAGTACGGATATTCCGACAATGACACGATGTTGTAATATCTCGACAATGGAGTATGAACCCGGAGAGTCCGGGAGTCGCCTTGAAAGCGAATGAGCCCGCAAGGGCAGGGGGGCAGGACCTCCGTGCTCCGCCAGGGAAGGTAAACTGATCAGGGATCAGGATTGCCTGGAAAGCAAGTCGGGCCTTTCGGGGTCTGGGAATCGTGTTCTCTGCCTTCCGCGATGTGAGGATTTCCTCACATTATGTTTCCTATTTCACCCCTTATAAGGGTTAATGTTAAAATATTCTAACATGGAAGATCAACCCGCAGGGTGCGGGAACCGTTTCGAAAGCGGCTTGGGTGTAATAGCCTGGGGATCGTGACCTCGATCTTCCGCTGCACACATATGTGGGCATTGTGCAACTATTGCACTTTGCACATATATTTGTACAATCAAGCTCTCGTAGCCCAATGTGGCAGAGGCGGGGATGTCAAAAGTCCCACAGTGTCAGTTCGAGTCTGACCGAGAGTACGATGGCAAAGATGATCGGAAGAACTCAGTACGAGATTGAGACTGACACTTACGGCTTCACCATTCACCGCCGAGTTGCAAAACGGCGCGAGCAGAGGGAGTGGATGCGGTATGAGCAGAACGATCAAGGCAAAGAGACGGAAGTGGTGTGACAACCACACATGCAAGTGGTGTTATCCTGAGAGTCGATCTCTGAAGCGCTTTCTTGGTGTGACTCGCAGGTTGAATAACAAGGCAGTAGGGTAGTAAGCATTTTGGGGTCGTTTAGCGGCAGGACGCGGGGCTTTGAACCCTGTAGCAGTGGTTCGAATCCATTCCCCAAAGCCATGGAAGATTGGCGTAACTGGTAGCGCAGTGGATTGCTAATCCATCCAGCCTTCACGGGCTGTACAGGTTCGACCCCTGTATCTTCCGCGCAGCAAGCAATGGATTGTCGCTTAGAGGCTTAAGTGGTAATATATTGTTCATTTCGAGATGGGGGAACTGGTAGACCCGCCTGCCTCTGAAGCAGGACTTTTTCTAGGTTCGAAGCCTAGTCTCGAAGCCAACGAGGATTAGCTTAATGGACAAGAGCTGGCGGCTTCTATCCGCTTGGTACGGGTTCGACTCCTGTATCCTCGACCATCGGCGTGTAGCTCAGTGGTAGAGCAGAGGTCTCATACGCCTCGTGTCGCAGGTTCGATCCCTGCCATTCCGACTATGTGAAGTTAGCTCAGTGGTCAGAGCACGATACTCATAATGTCATGGTCGTAGGTTCGATTCCTACACTTCATACCAACCTTCCCCTGTCCTTTTGGGCGGGGGCTTTTCTGTCTAAAGAGTGGAACCGCATATGTATTCTGGAGGTACAAATGACTTGGTGGCAATACCTTATCTCTTTTTACGTCCTGATCTTCGGAGTCGTGTTCTTTCGCGTCTCAATTCTGATCAACCGTAAACGAGTAGAGCTCAAGGCAACGCGAGGCATTCTCAATGATGCGGAGGGACGCCCTCTCACCTACGCTCGCTTCCTCCCCACCATCTTGGCTACCGCTGCAAGTTGGCCCGCCACCATTTTGTGGGACGGTCTTTACGCATTCCTCAGGGAACTCATGTAATGGGGATGCAAATGGATGAAAACGGAAACCTCTTTTTTGAAAGAGACACTGTTTTCTCTGAAATACCTTGGGTATGCCCAAAGTGTGGAGCTTCTCAGATGCCCTCCAAGGTGGAAGTGAAGCAGATAGTTGAACTGGGCAGAGAAGAAAGAGTCGAGTACTCCGGGAAGATCCGTCCCATTGGAAGCGAAGACGGTGCACTCGCATATGAATGCTTAGTGTGTGGGAATATCTGGCCTCATGAGGCTCCTAGCGGTGCCAGACAAAGTTCGACTTCATTTTTACACCCGGTCACTGAAAGGGAAGAAGATTAGTGAGCAGAGAGCGATCTCTCGGAACCGAGTTTGAAACTGCAACCGTCAACTACTTGCATGAAAACGGTTTCCCGGCAGCTGTCCGAACTGGGTCTGCTGCCTACGGCGATGGCGACGTCACCGGCATTCCTGGTCTTGTGATCGAGAACAAGAACCAAAAAAAAATGGACTTGAGTGGATGGTTGACTCAGGCAACAAAGGCAGCAGACCGTAGGGGTCTAGAAGAAATCCCGGTAGTAGTTCATAAAAGACGTGGCAAAGGGATCTCCCAGGCGTACTGTACGCTCTCCCTTGAAAGCCTCGTTAAACTTTTGAAAGAAAGACAGTAAGGGAGAGGCGTGAATCGCGTACATCGGAGCAAAATCAGTAAGTCAACGTTCTAAGGAGCGCCAATCGAGGGCTATCAAGTCCCTTGAGAAGACCAACGAAAATCTTGGGAAGGTTGACAGCGAAGCGTTACTTGAAATGTTCCGCCGAGATCAGGTAGGTCCAGATACCTACGCTCGGTCTGGCACCGGCTCCAGTATTGTCGCTTCATCTCGCGGCGGTAGTTCTGAACTGACACCAACGGAACGAGCAGCTGAGTACAGCATGTCAAGCCGTAAGACTCGTGACCCATTCCGCGAAGACCTCCGCGAGCTTGAGCGGTGGATATTCGAACTCGAATCTCTCTCGGCAAAGATCGCAGAACGTCAGAAATACTTGTTCTACGCTGAAGAGAAGAAGCGCAACGAACGTGCTTCTGTTCCTTGTGAGGCCGCGTGTCCTCTCCCAGCTGTGAAGTCAGGATTCTGCGAGGAACACTTCAACGAATGGCGATCAACCGGAGCAGAGCGACAGCGCTTTGTCATGTTCTGCCAACAGACTCGAAACTCTGAGGGAAATGTACTCATCATAGAGGCTCCGTGGAATGAGTAAAAAATCTAAAGAGTGGAATTTTCGTAGGAGTCTTGTATAATGGTTAATGAACCTGGAGAAACTCTGCCTACGCGGGTTTCTGATGAAGACTTGTCATGGGCTGGACTCAATGAATGGCAAGTCGCTTATCTCTCTCAAGCCTCCGATGAGCAACGAGAGATCGTGTACCGAGAAGCCATTCGCATGACGATGAACGATACCACTTCTATTCCAGGTCTAGGTATCTAATGCCATTTACACCTGAAGAATACGCCGAACACGAGATGAATGTGTCGGGCTGGACCGGTGATGAGCCTCTTTACGCTCCCGGTTTCAACAAAACAGAGAGAGTGAATGGGATGCCTAATCTCGCAGAACTGCTAGGGATCGCTCCCCCGCCTGCCGAATCCACTCCTCCTCAAGGGACAGAGACTCCTGTGAATAACACCAACGATGAAGCTCAGGCCATGAGTTTCGAGTACAACTTCATTCTCCCTCTGCGCCTACGACGAGCAGAAGTGTTGATTGAGGTGGCCAAGATAGCCCACCTTAGCGCTCGGACTCGTTTCTGGAGAGTTCTTTCTTGGTCTGTCGCTCTTGTTCCTCTTCTAGTCTTCGTCGCCGTCCTAGTTAAGTAACCAATGGCTCTTAACGTAGGAGAGTTTCTCGCATCAGCCGTCTCCCCGGAAGAGATTGACACTTTCAGTCTCATGGGATACGAGCCAACTCCCCGCCAACAAGAATTTCACGATGCTTCATGGAACCGTGTAGATCGTATCTTCTACGGTGGTGCAGTAGGTGGAGGAAAATCTTGCGCTGCACTAATGGACGCAATCCGTTTTGCCGCCAACTTTCCAAAGATTCGCATTGGTATGCACCGAAAGTCTTACCCCGAACTTGAGAAATCTTTCATTAGAGAGCTCGGCAAGTGGGACTTCGCTAAGAAATTGGCCCCCGTGTGGAACGGTGTAAAGCCTGTCTGGAACAAGACAGCAAAGATTCTCTCTTTCCCGAACGGCAGCATCATTGAATTCATGTATGCTGAAACCGTTGCGGACGTCACCAAAATTCAGGGTGGCGAGTACCAGATCTTCTACTTTGATGAAGCTGCTCTCAACGACCCTCGGGTTATCCAGCAACTGGAAGAGCGCCTCCGTTCTGGTAGCCGTTTGATCCCTGTGGTAGGAGCGCGTTACGCCTCGAACCCAGGAGGCCAAGCGCACCAGTATTTCAAGGACTACTTCATCAAACCGACTGACTACGGACGTCATCCGTATGATTACATGCCAGAGGGCTCTAAAAAGTCTTTGAGGCACATTTTCATTCCGGCAAAAGTTGACGACAACCCGCACATCAACCCGGAATATATCGACTCGCTTAATGCGATCCCCGATCCCCAGCGTCGAGCTGCTATGCGAGACGGCGACTGGGATGCAACCGCTGGGCAGTTCTTCTGCTTCGATGATGAGACTGAAATTCTTACCATCAACGGATGGAGACATTTCGATAATGTCTTGCCGGGAGACAAGGTAGCTACCATCTCTCCTGAAGGAGAGATGAGTTTTTCTCCGTGTTCTCAGGTCCCTCATTTCGACTTTGACGGCGAGCTGTTTACACATAGCAGCCGGAACGGTCTGAACTTTGCCGTCACCCCAGGACACCGCATGTACGGCTTTAACCGTCGCAATCCCAGCGCCCCCTCTTTTGTCTATGTAGAGGATTTGCCGCTTGAATTCGTGATCCCCATCGGAGCTTCTTCGTGGGCCGGAGATATCACTGAGGCAAAGACGACAATCAACTTCTCGTCGCTCCCCCCACTTGATCTCGGAAATGATAACCCAAGATCGGGGTTCTGCCGCTCCTGCGATGCCGATGTTGAAATACCGCGCCGAGGAATGTGTGACTCGTGTTATCGAGCCTGGATACGAGATGGCCGTCCTGTAGATCTTAATTCATTCCGCGTCCAAAGACTGTACCCCGGACTACGAAACACCAAGATAAAGTCGATGACGTTTTCAACCGGTGACTGGTACGAACTCATGGGCTGGTATCTGACCGAAGGGAGTGTTGACCACACGACAATACGCCAGGGCCGAATCCCCCGAAGTTTAACTATCACGCAGGTCGATGCAGTGAACGCTCCAAAAGTAGAGAAGATCAAGGATCTTCTAGGTCGAATGGAGATTCCCTTCACTTACGACGGTGTTAGATTTCGATTTGGCTCTAAGCTTCTCGCCACATATATGATGCAGTTTGGAAAATCGTGGGAAAAGTTTGTTCCCCGCGAGATAATCCATTCAGAATCCGAATATCTCTCTAGGTTCTTTGATGCCGCAATGTTGGGTGACGGGAGTCCTACCCCTGGCGGCGGATTCATATACGCATCGTCATCAAAACAATTGGCCGATGACATCCAAGAGATTGCCGTTCGATTGGGGTATGCTGCCTCTCTGGGGAGATATTCTCGTCCCAAGTTGAAGCCCCACCACCATGACGCCTGGCAAGTCAGCATTGCGCCCCGCAACCATTCAACCAAAATGTTGCATCGCGGTGCCATCGAAAGAACTCCCTATAAGGGAAGGGTCCACTGCGTAACAGTAGGTCCTTACTCTACCATGCTAGTTCGTCGTCACGGACGCCCAATGTGGTCAGGCAACACTCAATGGGTTCGATCTCGACACGTGATCCCCTTGGAAGACACCTTCAACATTCCGGTTGAATGGCAGCGTTATGCTGGTATCGACTACGGAGTTCACGACGCATGGGCCGTCATCTGGATTGCGCTTGATAGTAACAATCGTATGTGGGCTTATCGCGAGTATTGCATAACAGGTGTTATGGCTCCTCAGCAAGCTCAACTCATTCTTGCCGCCGAAGTTGAGGCAAAAGAAGGATCAGTAGTCCACGTTGCCGACCCTTCTATGTGGGGCCAGCGCGGAACTCCATACTCCATTGCCGACATCTACGGTTTGGAAGGTGTTGGTCTTCTAAAGGCTAACAATGACCGCGTGAGTGGATGGGCCTTGTGCCATGATCGACTTAACGATGGGCCTCTTTGTGAGTATCACCAGCACAAGAAAGAACTCGGTCTTTGGCACGACGATACTTGTCCAATGTTTCATATCTTTGAGGCGACGTGCCCAAAGTTCATTGAGACAGTACCAACTCTTCCTCGCGATGATATCCGTCCCGATGACGCGAAGACTCGCAACGTAGAAGACCACATGGCAGACGCTTGGCGCTACGTGACAATGTACGCAGGCAACTTTGCCCGTCCTGTTTTTTACGACGATTACACACCCCCAACTGCAAAACAGATCTTTGACCGGATGCAATCGCGTCCTGCTGTCGATTTTTCACAGCCAGTAAAAGCTGGTATGAGCACTGAGGGATTCTTTTTCCCCGTTGACCTAAATGATCCATCTAGCCGAGGAGGATGGTAGTGCCATCTTTTCTCTCCAAGTTAGAAAAAATTCAGGAAGGCCATGACTCCAAGTTTGGGCTTGTCTTAGAAGGCCGTAAGCCCAAGGCACCACAACGTTTCGGTTATGCCGAAGGCGTTCCCACTGGGGGTGCAACACAAACACAGCCCGGAGATTCATGGGGCGGGGATTACTCTAACCGCACTGCTCGTATGGAGCAGCTGCTCGGTTTGTACGTTAACTGCTATCCACTCTCTGTGGGTATTGACGTCATCGCTAAGACTGCTACTGCTGGTGGCCTTACTCCTCGACCTATCCGTGATATCAACTCGCCCGTCAACATTAAGCAATCGCCTAATGATGGTGTGGTAGCCGTCACAAAGTTGCTGCGATTTGTGAATCCAAGCATGGACTGTCGCCAGTTGATGCGTGGTGTCATTACCGACATGTACATTTACGGTGACTCGTTCACGGAAGTGGTGTACCTAAAGGGACAGCCAGTAGCTCTCTACCCCCTGGACCCCTCCACGATCACTGTTATCACAGACGATCACGGGAACCCGATTGGGTATCACCAGCAGACCAAGAGAAACCAGACGGCTGACTTTGGAATCGACCAAGTTATCCACGTAAAGTTTGACGCTCCTGGTAACACGATCTATGGTCTCAGCCCGATTGAAAAAGTTCTTCTCCCAGTAACCACCTGGATTTTCGGGGCGTCCCTCCTTCGCATGACGTTCATGAAGGGTGACCCGCTCAGGGCTCACGTTGACTGGCCTATGGCGTTGCCTGACGTTGAACGTCAGCGATTCCAAGACCAGTACCGCACCAAGAATATTGGACTTAGCAACATTGGCACTCTCTTCGAGACCAAGGGTGGCGCTACGGTTCAAGAACTCGGTACCAACAACATCAGCGTTTGGCGTGCCAACCAAGCTGACTCAAGAGACGAAATTCTTTCTTCACTTGGCGTGCCGGGATCAAAGGTCGGCGTTTCTAAGCCGGGTGGACTTGGCGGTGGTGTCGGACTCTCTGACGACCGAAACTTCAGGATCAATGTTGTAGGTCCAGCGCAGGAACTTGTTCTCGAAAAGTTCACGTTTAAGCTTATGTACCAGGCGTACGGAATCGAGGACTGGGCTCTTTACTTCGGAACAGTTGACTGGCGTGACGACTACACACTTGAGCAGATTCGCGACCTTCGTATTCGTAACGGTACGTGGAGCGTTAACCGCGCTCGTGCTGACATTGGTGAACCTCCGGTTCCTGGTGGCGACGTCGCTCTCATCGTTGACCGTCAGAACATGGTCGTTGTTCGTGACCTCGACGCTCTTTCTAAGGCCAACCTCGCTGTCGTGCAACTCGCGGCTGCTGGCGCTGATGCTACAGAAAAGGGTGTTGGCCTGGACGCAAACGCCACACCAACTTCGGCGGGTAAGACAAAGAACGCTCCAACTCCTCACGACATGAACTCAGGAAAGCCTGATCGAATGAACCCAGGGCAGAAGGCCCGTCAAGCTCGACAGGCTTCTACACCCCCTGGATCTCCGAAGCCACCAAAGGCTGAAGAATCAGAATCTCTTGATGCTCGCATTGAGGAATCAGAAACCAACTACTACTATGACGTGATGATACTCCCGTCTGTACCCAACACATAAGGAAACCCAGATGTCAGGTGAAAGCAAAGTCGTAAAAGAGACCGAAAACACCGATGAGGTTGCTGAAGAGACGGTTGAGCCGTCTGAAGAGACGACTGAAGAGGCCGTTGACGAAGTTACGGATGAGGCGACTGATGAAGTTTCAGAAGAGACTCCAGACTCCCAGCCTTTCATGGCTGGTGGCCTCATGGGATCAGTTCTAGGGGCACCTGCAAATGGTATCCCTGGAGCCTCTCAGTTTGCTGCCCTCATCCCAAAGCAGATTGGCTAAGCAAAGATGGTCAGCCGCGCCCCTAGTTTTAGGGTCTCGGGTGGAAGCTCTCCTCATGATCGTGCTGTAGCAGGAGCCAATGCTCTTCACGCTCAGTACTCAAAAGGTCAAGAAACTTCCGCGCAGATATCTGCTCAAGAATCTAACTTAACGCTTGCAGACATCGCCCGCCTTAGTATTGCCCCGGCTTCATCTTCATCAAAAAGAGTACGAGGAACAAAGTCTCACCCCTTGCCGAAGGGCTTTTACAAGAAGCCAACTACAAGAGGACTGGAATACGGTCACCGATTCCAAGACGGAGCGTATCTTGCTGGTCTTCGTCCTCTACCCAGAGGCGACAGGTTTGTCGCTTACGATGCCAAGAAAGCACCTAAGGCAGCAACTGTCACCGGACGGTTCAAGAAATTCATCGCAGATGTTGGACCTAATCATTTCGATTCTCGAACTTCTTGGAGCAAGTCTCGCAAGACTTCGGGATTTACCAAAGTAGTGAAGCCACGTAAAAAGAGATTGGCTCACCAAAAAAACTGGACGCACCGGGGTCACATGTGGATTCCGCGATAGTCCCCTAGGAGTATTGATGGCACAATCCGACACAAAGATTGCCACCATTCATGGGACGCTGCTGCGCCCTGGTGTCAGCAAGAACAAGCGTCTCTACACCGTAGAGAACATTCGTGCAGCTGAAGAGGCCGCTAACGCCGATCTGAAGGCGGGAAAGACACTCAACATGTACACCACCCACGATGCGGCAGAAAAGGATGACGTTCTCAACCTTGTTGGTCGTTTTACAAAGGTGTGGCAAGAGGATGACGGATCTCTGAAGTTCGAGGCCGATGTTCCGAACACGACTGCTGGACGCGACTACGCTACGTTGGCGAATGGTGGATTCCAGCGCACAATCTCGATTCGTGGTGGCTGGGGATCTACTCCTACCATTGAGGACTTTGATGGCCAGAAAGTCATCACCGCTCCCATTTTGCGACTTGGCGGCGCTGACGGTACCGCTTCTCCTGGAGTTGAGGGTGCTGCCATCGAAGGGATTGACTTCCTTGAGTCCGAAGGGTCAGTAGACCCGGCAACATTCATGGACATCACGGAGTCGGTAGAGGTCATCATTGAGCCTTTTACTGAGGAAGTAGAGATCGAAACAAACGATTCTTCTTTTGTGGATCTCAAAGAGCGCCTTCTTGAGGCAGTTGCTGAGATTCTTGAAGCCGATGACCCAAATAAGCCATATGGTGATGTCAACTACGCCGACCCTGGCTATCAGGCTGACAAGAAGAAGCGCTATCCGCTTGACTCTGAGCAGCACGTCAAGGCTGCGTGGAGTTACATCAACATGCAAAAGAACGCCTCGAAGTATTCTTCAGCGCAGATCTCCCGAATCAAGGGAAAGATCAAGGCTGCTGCGAAGAAGTACGGAATTGACATCGCTGAATGGTACCAAGACCTTGTGTCAGGGATCATGGAGTCTCTTGAAGTAGCGGGCATCAATGAGATGTACGCCTCCATGAACATCTCCAACGGTGACGGAAGCATTCAAGCGAGTGGTTACGCCAATAACGGCGCAGATCTCCTAAAGGTGTCACAGCGAATCGCCCTCGCCGCCATCATGGGAATGTATTTCATCGACCCCGATCAGGACGGCGACGTTGACATGATGCCTATGTCAAATGACCCTGATTCCCAGGAGTCAACAGAAGTGAACGTTCAACTAACCGAAGCAGAACAGCAGACTAACTGCCCTGGGTGCGGCAACAGCGTAAGCGCAATGTTGCCCTTGTGCCCATACTGCTCGGGACCAATATCTCAGGTGGAGTCAGCCGACAACACCGAGGAAACAACCAACAAGGAGAAGGCTGAAATGTCTGACACTAACAACACGGCTGAACCGGCTGACACAGCACCCGCTACCGAGTCCGCTCCCGCCATCGACTACAAGGCTCTAGCCGCCGAAATGCTTTCACAGCAGAAGGCTGCTCAAGAGGCTGCTGAGAAGGAAGCCGCCGAGCGTGCTGCCATGCCCAAGACCTACACCGCTGAGGAAGTACAGGCTCTCGTAGCTGCTGCTTCGGAGACGAAGAAGGACGAGGACGCTGCTGCGGCTGTTGAGGCTGCTCGTCGTTCCGGCAAAATCGACCGTACCGGTTACGCGACTGAAACCGCCAACCGCTACTACGAGACGATCCAGGAGTCCGACGAGGCCCAGGCTACGTTCCTGGGCAAGTTGAGCCAGGACGAGCTCAAGAAGGTTTTGAGCGCCGTTGTATCCGACGACCGCAACCTAGCGACAGCACCGCGCTTCGCTGCGAACCGCATCTAACCCCCAAGGAGACACTAAATGTCTGATTATGTACAGGAAGCACTGGACGCTGCGGGGGCTGCGGCCCTTGTCCAGAAGAACATCTCGCCCATGCTCTTGGAGTACGTGCGCCGTTACTCGCCTCTCGTGAAGGTTCTGCCTACCGAGAAGTGGGGATCATCGGTCTACTACTTCAACACTCGCACCGCGCTCCCTCAGGGTGGCGCAGTTGTTGACGGTGGCGCTCGCGCAGTTTCGTGGAGCACTTACGTTCAGAACAACTTCCAGGTGAAGCACTACCAGATCGTTGGAGCCGTAACTGGCTACGCCGAGGCTGTGACGAGCGGAACTGTCGGTTCCCTCCGAGCTAAGGAAATGATGGGTGCCTCTAAGTCACTTGGTTTCACGATTGAGACCGGGTTGCTGTGGGGTGCTGGTACTCCTACCGAGTACGGCCCTTACCCAGAGTTCGACGGCCTTGACGTCATCTGCTCCGCGTTCTCCACTACTTCGAGTGGTGGCCCGAACCCCGGTGTCGGCGCTGGAACCATCGACAACTACGGCGGTGCCACAACATGGGGTGTCCCAACGTTCTCGCCATGGACACAGGGTGTTGACCAGAACGCTATCGACGCCTCTGGTATCAACGGTGGAAACCTCACGTACGGTATGCTCGACTTGCTCATGACGCTTGTTGAGTCGAACGTCGCTGAGCCTATCGACAACGCTGAGTACTTCTTCCTCTGCTCCCCTGGAGCTGAGGCTCGAATCAGCCAACTGTCGTACATCAACCAGCGATTCTTCAACACCGTTGAGATCATCCCTGGATTGATCGCGAACTCCTACAAGGGCGTTCCGATTGTCAAGACCTCGTTCCTTTCACCTCGCACCTACGTGTTCCCAACGGTCACGGCAACTGCGGGTGGAACTGGTACTCTGAACGCTCAGTACTTCTACAAGATCTCGGCCATCGTTACCAACTTCGGTGAAGTTCAGGCTTCGGCAGAGTGCAACGCTACGCCTTCGACGGCTGGTGTGACGCTTTCGTTCACGCCTCCTACGTTCACTTCTGAGCAATTGACGCCGATTCACTACAAGGTCTACCGTTCGACCACGACCGGAACCGAGACCCTTCTGGGTATCGTTCCTGCCGCGTTCACCGACTCGGCTGGCCTCTCGTGGACGACGACTTCGATCTTCGACAACGGCACCACGCTGCTTACGAAGAACGGCTCGAACGTACCTGCGACGGCTTCGCAGC
>Ga0316227_1001987_pt1 | contig 19630 bp, 16 predicted proteins | sample TBH18019metaG_FD_206012 | JGI IMG/M metagenome (GOLD analysis project Ga0316227, IMG submission 206012) | Freshwater microbial communities from Trout Bog Lake, Wisconsin, USA - TBH18019 | ecosystem: Environmental > Aquatic > Freshwater > Lake > Hypolimnion/Profundal zone | place: USA: Wisconsin... | reverse complement strand
CGCCGCCGGCGCCGCCATCGACCGGGGCGTGGGCCAGATCAGCTCCGGCGCCGCCGTCACCGTCTCACCCCAGGCCACCACGATCTATACCCTCACCGCCAGCGGGCTGGGCGGCCCGGTCTCCCGGACCGTGACCATCACGGTGGTCCCGCCCGCCAGCATCATCTCCTTCGCCGCGGCGCCCCCGGCCGTGGCCAGCGGCGGCGCCAGCCAGCTCACCGCCGTCTTCGCCGGCGGGACCGGCGCCATCGACCACGGCATCGGCCCGGTCGGCAGCGGGGCCCCGGTCACCACCGGCGCCCTGGCCGCCAGCACCGGCTACAGCCTCACGGTGACCAACGCCGCCGGCGACAGCCTCACCGCTTCCGCCACGGTGACCGTGGGGCCCGCCGTGGCCATCACCGGCCTGTCCGCGGCCCGGCCGGTCATCAGCGCCGGCGCCAGCACCACGCTGACACCCTTCTTCGTGAACGCCACCGGGGCCGGCATCGACCAGGGGGTGGGCCAGGTGGCCTCCGGCGCCGCCGTCACCGTCGCGCCCCAAGCCACCACCGTGTATACCCTCACGGCCGCGGGCCTGGGCGGGCCGGTCACCCAGTCGGTGACCGTCACCGTGGTCCCGCCCCCCAGCATCGCCTCGTTCAGCGCCGCCCCGGCAGCCGTGCTCACCGGCGGCAGCAGCCTGCTCACCGGGGTGTTCGTGGGTTCGGGCACCATCGACCAGGGGATCGGCGCGGTCAGCAGCGGCCAGGCCGTCACGACCGGCATCCTCCAGATCAGCGCCAGCTACACCCTGACCGTGACCAACGCCGCCGGCGACAGCGTGACCGGCGCAGCCACGGTGACCGCGGGCCCGGGGGTGGCCATCACCGGTTTCAGCGCCACCCAGGCGATCATAAGCGCGGGGTCCAGCACCACCCTGCGGCCTCTGTTCGTGAACGCCGGCAACGCCGCCATCGACCAGGGCGTGGGCCAGGTCACCTCCGGCTCCGGATTCACCGTCGCCCCGGCGGCCACCACGGTGTACACCCTCACCGTCAGCGGCCTGGGCGGCCCGGTCAGCCGGACCGTCACCGTCACCGTGGTGCCGCCCCCCGGCATCACTTCGTTCAGCGCCGCGCCCCAGACCGTGCTCAGCGGCGGCGCCAGCCAGCTCACCGCCGTGTTCTCGGGTTCCGGCACCATCGACCACGGCGTCGGCGCGGTCACCAGCGGCCAGCCGGTCTCCACCGGCGCCGTTCAGGCCAGCACCACCTACACCCTGACCGTGACCAATGCCGCCGCGGACAGCGTCACCGGCACGGCCACGGTGACCATGGGCTCCGCCGTGGCCATCACCGCCTTCACGGCCACCAAAGCCACCATCAGCGCGGGTTCCAGCACGACCCTCCTGCCGGTCTTCGTCAACGCCAGCGATGCCGCCGTGGACCATGGCGTGGGCCAGGTGGCCTCCGGCTCCGGCCATGTGGTCTCCCCCCTGGTCACCACGGTCTACACCCTCACCGCCAACGGCCTGGGCGGCCCGGTCACCCTGACGGTGACGGTGACCGTGGTCCCCTTGCCCGCCATCACCTCGTTCAGCGCCTTCCCCACCTCGGTGAACACCAACAACAGCAGCCAGCTCACCGCGGTCTTCTCCGGCGGCACCGCCACCGTCGACCATAACCAGGGCGCATTCACCAGCGGCGTGGGCGTCTACACCGGGCCGCTGGCCGCCAGCACCACCTTCACCCTGACCGTGACCAACGCCGCCGGCGACAGCGTCACCGCCACCGCCTCGGTGACGGTCAAATTCTATTTGACCTTCCTGTCCGGCGGCAACGGTCAGGTCAACGGCACCAACCTGCAGAACATCCCCACCGGGGGTTCCAGCACAGCGGTGACCGCCGCTCCGTTCGCCGGCTATGCGTTCACCGGCTGGACCGGCACCGGCGGGTTCGTCGCCACGCTGGCCAACCCGCTGGTGGTCGCCAATGTGGCCGCCAGCCAAACCATCACCGCCAACTTCACCGCCCTGCCGGCCATCGGCAGCTTCACCGCCGTCTCCAACACGATCACCCAAGGCCAGACCGCGATTCTGAACTGGAGCCAGGTGTACCCCTTCGTCAGTGCCAGCATCGACAACGGGGTCGGCGCGATCCAGTCGCCCAACGGGTCGACGTCGGCCTCCCCGTCCACCAGCACCACCTACACTCTCACCACCAGCAACGCCGCGGGCACCGCCACCGCCTCGGTCACCGTCACGGTGCTCATCCCGCCGGTCATCAGCGCATTCACCGCGACCCCGGCAGCGATCCAGCAGGGCCAGAGCAGCACCCTGGCCTGGACCGTCACCGGCAACCCCACCTCGCTGTCGATCAACCAGCAGATCGGCACGGTGGCAGGCGCTTCGACCAGCGTGACGCCCCAGGCCACCACCACCTACACCCTCATCGCGACCAACGCCTCCGGGTCGCGCACAGCCAGCGTCACCGTGACCGTCCTCAGCCCTCCTCCGGTGCTCACGCTGGCCGGCAACACCCTGGCCTTCGCTTCCGGCATCCCCATCACCCCGGTGACGCCCAGCAACAGCGGCGGCGCCGCCGCCTCCTGGAGCATCGCCCCCCAGCCGCCGGCGGGCCTGAGCTTCAGCACCCAGAACGGCACCCTCTCGGGAACCCCGTCGGCCACCGCGGCCCTCAGGACCTACGTGATCACCGCCACCAACAATGGCGGCAGCGCCACGGTCAACCTGAGCTTCGAGGTGGATCCGCCGGGCCCGGTCATCACCACCCAGCCCCACGGCCTGGTCCTGGCCCAGGGCAGCCAGGCCGGGTTCACCGTGGCCGCCAGCGGCACCGGCGTCCTGTCCTACCAGTGGTGCCGGAACGGGACGCCCATCGGCGGGGCGGTCTCAGCGGCCTACACGCTGGGCGCCATCGCCCCGGCCGATGACCGGGCGGTGTTCACCGTGATCGTCACCGACGGAGCCGGCAACAGCACCACCAGCGACCCGGCCATCCTGTCCGTGCTCCAGGACCTGGCCGCCTGGCTGGGGGCCCACCCCGCCATCGCCAACGCCATCAAATGGCAGACCCAGTCGGCCAGCGCCAATGTCTACCTGCCGCCCACCGATGCCAACAAGCTCACCTGGCCGAACTGGAGCGCCAGCCAGAAGTCGGACCTGAACCAGGCCTACCTGAACGCCTGCGCCTGGTTCTCCCAGGGGGCCCCCCAGGTGACCATGACCCCGGGCGGCCCCGGCCTCACCGACCAGCCCACCAACATGTATGACACCTCCCACGACTCCACCTCCACCATGGTGGACGTGACCCCCGCCTACATGTGGAACCTCTATACCGCCCATGTGGGGTTCTCCCTGATGCTGGAGCTCTCCGGGCAGGTGCCATGGAGCGTCACCGGCTATTCCGCCGACGCCCTCAAGTGGCTGTTCGACAGCGCCACCATGGCCTGGTTCCTGCCGAACGGCTTCTATGCGATGGGCACCTACGGCAGCGCCGGCCTGCCCGCCCTGAGGACCGACAACCGGCCCAGGACCACCTTCGCCGACCCCATGTGGACCTACCCGTGGCTCAAGCAGGCCCTGCTGGTGGGCGCCTCCCGGCCAGCCACCATCGGCAACGTCCTGGAATGGATGCGCTACAACCTCACGCACTTCTACGGCACCGCGGAGGATCCCAACGAGGACTTCGGCACCGACGCCGCGGTCTGGCAGTACCGCGGCTATTCGCCCCTTTCCAAGATCATCGGCGGGACCGTGGACAGCCGCTACCCTGCCCTGGGCATGGCGCACTATACCGCCGGCTGCCACGGCAGCACCGGGTTCCTCAACGCCATCCTGCGGGTGCTGAACATCCCGGTCCAGCCCATCTGGGCCTGCGGCCATGAAATGGACTATTTCATGAGCGAGGACCTGTACATGGACCATGGCGACGATCCCTACAACGCCGTGGTACGGGCCTCGGACCCTTCCCTCTCGATCCTCCTGCTGCTCATCAACTCGACCACCTTCCAGTCCCGGTTCGGCAACGACCTCACCGTGAACCTGCTGGACGACAACAGCCCCGCCTGCGCCTTCATCGGCCAAGCCGCCGCCGACTTCCCCTGAACCGCCCACAGGTGCAAACTGGCCCTGCCGGAGGGATCGCCATGGTGAAAACGCGGGACAGCCACGAATACCGCGCCAGTCTCCTATGGGAGGGCAACCGGGGGGAAGGCACCGCCAGCTACGCGGGCTATGACCGCCGGTTCCGCATCAGCATGGCGGGCAAGCCGGACCTGACCGGTTCCGCCGACACCGCCTTCCGGGGCGACCCGGCCCTGCACAACCCCGAGGACCTTCTGGTCGCGGCCTTGAGCTCGTGCCACATGCTCTCCTACCTGGCCCTATGCGCCCGCGCCGGCATCACGGTGCTGGCCTACGGCGACGAGGCGCGCGGCGTCATGACCGTCACCCCCGACGGCGGCGGCCGGTTCACTTCCGTCACCCTGCATCCCCGCGTCACCATCGGCGCGGCGGACCAGGTCCCCCTGGCGCTGGAACTGCATGCCCAGGCTCACGCCCAGTGCTTCATCGCCGCTTCGTGCAATTTCCCGGTGTCCAACGAGCCCGAGGTCAAGGCCGAGTGAATCACCACCTGCCCAGATCCGCCAGCCAGGCCCCCACCGCCTTGCCCAGCTTGGCCTTGTAGTCGGCCAGCAGCAGGCTGTCGGCCTGGAATTCGTTCACGCCCACGCCCTTGGCCACGATGGTCATGGATTCGTACTGCTGGCCCGCGCTGTCCACCAGGGTGAGGTTCAGGGAACCCTGGGCCACGACGAAATCCGGGGTGCGCTGGTAGTCCCACCAGGCGCGCCGCCCCAGCGCCACGCCGTTGCGGCCGCTCCGGACCCGCAGGGTGATGGAGAACAGCGGCTTGCGGTCGGACCAGCCCATGCCTTCCTTGAGCACGGCGGTGCGCACCACGTCCTTCACGTCCTGGTCCTCGAGTTCCGCGGCGGGCGCCAGGCCGAAGGTGAGGGCGGAACGGGCGGCCACCATCCGGCGCTCGGTTTCCAGCCTGGCCTTGAGCACCTCGGCCCGCAGCGCGGGGTCCCCGCCGCCGCCGCCGAGCAGCCCGGCCAGGTCGTCCAGCCGGATCAGCTCGCCGTGGGCCTGCTTCAGGGCCTGGGCCTGCACCAGCCGGGCCCGGACCCCCTGTTCAGCGGGTTCCGCGCCGAGTTGCCCGTTCACGGCGTCGAGCCGGGTGCGCAGTTCGCGCTGGGCGATGTCCAGGTCCAGGTAGGCCAAGGCGTAGCCGGTGGCCCCGGGCCGGTCCAGGTAGGTCTCTTCCACCACCAGGCCCGGCAGGTCGGCGGCCTGGGACTGCACCTGGGTGTCCACCTGGGTGTTCTGGGTCCGGCTGCCCGTGGCCGGGCCGGTGCTGGCGCGGGTCTCCTGGAGCACCGTGGAGACCCGGGTGTCGGCCTTGACGTTGGCCCGGAGCCGGACGATCACGTCCGCCCTGGCGTTGTCGGATGCCTGGCGCAGGGCGGCGCCGTCGGATGCGATGGCCGCCAGCCCCAGGCCGTAGACTCGCCCGGGCTGGACCGGCAGCACGCTGATCCAGATGGGCTTGGCGGCCTGGGCGGCGACCAGGGCGGGAACCAGCAGAAGGGTCGGCAGCATCATGGCGATGACCTCAGGAACCGAACAGCCGGCGGACGCTGTCCTTGCGAATTTCCACGTCATCCGCCCACTCGATCACCGCCGACTCGATGTCGGTGAGCTGGAGGGTGATCTTGTAGTAGACGTCCTTGACCTTGCCGGTCTGCTTGACGATCGAGGAGATGTCGCCGCCCAGGATGTACTTGCTGCCGGTCTGCTTGCCGGCGGTCTTGGCGGTGGCGGTGTCGGCCATGGTGCCCTGGATCTTGTACTGGTTCATCAGGTCGCCCTGCATCTCCAGGGCCGAGAAGCGCACCCTCCCGGACTTGATGAGGGAGGTGCGGATCTTGTCGGTGATCGACTTGGTGTCGATGTGCTCGGAGGTCTCGTTGCGCAGCCGGGTGACCGAGATGAGCGGCGGCTTGCCCGGATCGGCCGGGTCCGGCTGCAGCCGGTTGCTGGAGACCAGGCTCGCCACCATCTTGTCGGCGATCATCTGCAGATCGGTGGAACCGAAATCGGCATTCACCGTCTCGGTGGCCTGGGCGTTGCCGTAGGTGGTGACCGGACCCGAGCAGCCGAGGCAAAGGCCGATCGCGGCGATACCGAGCAGTGGCAAGGAATGCTTATTCATGCTTGTTCCCTTCAAGAAAAAGTCGGCACATTGAACAAAGTTTCCCAGCCCACCATCATTGCAGAATCGGCGCCGGAACGACAGGCGGAATGCCGGGCGGCTCGGGCCGGGGCGCCACGAGGTCCCCGCCGCCGGCCGGGAAGGTCCGCACATCGATCCGCTGGTATCCCGGAAAGGCGCGCACCACCAAGAACGTGAGACTGCCGGGGGTGACGTCGAGCGCCACCTTCCCGGCCAGCCCCGGCCCGCGCAGTTCGAGCTGGCTGGGACCCGGGTCCAGCTTGAACCTGGCGACCTGGACTTCGGCCGGCAGGCTGAGCCAGGAGCGGCGGTCGGCGGAGGTCATGACCGCGGTGGCCACCTTGCTGATCAGGCCGCCGAAGGGGCCCCAGTTCTTTTCGGCGTTCTGTTGCATCTCCCCCTTGGCCATGGCCCCCAGCAGCCCCCGGGTGAGGATGCCCGGCATCCGCTCCTGCAGCGCCTTCACCGCGAGGGTGCGGGTATCCAGGATGGTCGTGGTGGTGAAGGTCCGGCCCGGCGCGAGGATCGCCAGGGGAGCCTGGGCCGTTCCGAAGTTGTTGTAGATGGGAAACGCGAGGCTGTAGAGCTTGTTCTCGGCGAACAGGTTGATCTTGACTTCGTCCATCTGGGGCACCAGCCCTGACTCGAACAGCACCACCACCGAACCGGCCGCCGCGCCCGGCGCGGCCGGTTCCGCATCGGCCACCCGCAGCAGCGCCCGGGCCTGGTCGTAGGCAAAGCCGGACTGGGCCTGGGCGATCTCCAGGTAGGCGGAACGCACTCCCGGCGCGTGGGGCGCCAGTTCGTAGGCTTTCTTGATTTCCACCATGGCGTCGTTCAGCCCGGCCTCCCCCTGGGCCAGGTAGATCTGGCTGGAAAGGTAGTAGGTGAAGGCGTTCTCGAAGGAATTGCGCACGTTCTTGACGTAGTCGTTCATCCGGCCGTAGGTGGCCCGCACCGACGGGTCGTCCATCCTGGCCCTTTCGGTGCCCCGGGGCGGTGCCTGGCGCACCTCACGCTGATGCCGTTCCCGCTCCAGGCGCTGGTATTCCTCGGCCTTGCGCACCTCCACCCGGGCGCCTTCCAGGTCGCCCTGGAGCATGTAGTTGATCGCGTTGATGGTGCGCGACATGACCTTGTCGCAGGCCGAGCCCTCGTACTTCAGGACCGAGTCGTTGACCAGGATCGCCCCGGTGGTGCGCCCCGCCGCCCCCGCCGAGACGATGGCCCGGCCTTCGTATTCATGGGCCACGTCGTCGGCTGTGTTGAAGAACTCGATGCTCTTCTTCGGGTCTCCGCCCATGTGGTAGAACGCGCCCATTTCGTACAGGGCCAGCAGCCGGTCGGCGCAGTCCCGGGAGGCATCTTTAATGAACACTTTATCTACGAGACTTAAGTTGTTGGCCCTCAAGCCATCCAGGGCGGTATGGAAATCCTTGATGTGATCCGCTGCGGCCGGAAGCGCCAGAAGGCCGATCAGAAACCCTGCCCGGAGCCCGAATGATCCGGACGACGATCGACACTTCCGCATGGCGTGGCTCCACATGAATCTCCAGCCTACCGGATCCGTGGGCTCCGGGTCAAAATTAACAATTAATTTTTATACTCGATTTCCCGTTTCAGAATCCGGGGCGTGGCCCCCGGCTGGACCCGGACCCATAAAAAAACGACTAAACCAACCTGCTCAGGTTAGAATCTCCAATCATCCGGAGGAACCTGTGAAGATCGCCATCCCGATGGAGGTCCGGCCCGACGAGCACCGCGTGGCCCTGGACCCTGAATCCTGCAGGAAGCTGATCCAGCTGGGAGCCGAAGTCGCCATGGAACCGGAAGCCGGCGCGGCCGCCTTCTTCCCGGACGCGGCCTACCTGGAGGCGGGGGTCGGCCTGGTCGCGGACCCGGCGCGGCTGCTGGGCGAGGCGGACCTGGTGGTCAAGGTCAACGCCCCCGGGGTCCGCCCCGACGGCCGCCAGGAAGCGGACCTGATGCGGCCCGGCGCCCTGCTGCTGGCCTCCCTGTTCCCGACCCGCAACCTCGAGGCCGTGGCCCGGCTGGCCGGGCGCGGCATCACGGCCTTCTCCACCGACTGCATCCCGCGCACCACCCGGGCCCAGGCCATGGACACCCTTTCCAGCCAGGCCAACATCGTCGGCTACAAGGGCGTGCTGCTGGGCGCCGTGGCCCTGCCGAAGTACTTTCCCATGCTCATGACCGCCGCCGGCACCACCCTGCAGGCCAAGGTGTTCGTCATCGGCGCCGGCGTGGCGGGGCTGCAGGCCATCGCCACCGCCAAGCGGCTGGGCGCCGCCGTCAGCGCCACCGACGTGCGGCCCGAGGTCAAGGAGCAGATCGAATCCGTGGGCGGCAAGTACATCGGCATCGACCTGGGACAGAGCGCCCAGGCCGGCGGCGGCTATGCCGCCGAACTGTCGGCGGAGGACAAGGCGCGCCAGGCCCGCATGCTGGCCGAGCACTGCGCCCAGGTGGACATGGTGATCACCACCGCCCTGATCGGCGGCGTGCTGGCGCCCAGGCTGATCGACGAGGCGATCGTGCGCTCCATGAAGCCCGGCTCGGTGATCGTCGACCTTGGCGCCGACGGCGGCGGCAACTGTACCCTGTCGAAACTGGGCGAAACCGTGACGGTGGCCGGGGTGACCCTGCTGGCCCCGCTGAACCTGCCGGCGACCCTGCCGTACCACGCGAGCATGCTGTTCTCCCGGAACCTGCTGAACTTCCTCACCGCCTTCTGGAACAAGTCCGAGGCGTGCTTCAAGCTCGACTGGGACGACGACATCCTGAAGGGCTGCTGCGTGACCCGCGACGGCCAGGTGGTGCACGCCGCGACCCTCAAAGCCATCGGGAAAGGAGCCTAGCCGTGCCTGACCTCAACGGATTGACGCTGGCCATCGTCCAGGGGGCCGACGCCCACGGCGGCGGCCACGGCACGCTGGACTTCATGGGCGCCCTGTTCGTGTTCATGCTGGCCACCTTCATCGGCCTCATGGCCATCCAGCGGGTGTCCCGGCTGCTGCACACCCCGCTCATGAGCCTGACCAACGCCATCTCGGCCATCGCCGTGGTGGGCGCCATCATCGTCGCGGCGGGCAAGGACGCGCCGGTCTATGTCACGGCCCTGGGCCTGGTGGCGATCTTCTGCTCCACCACCAACATCGTCAGCGGCTTCCTGATCACCGACCGCATGCTCAAAATGTTCAAGAAGCGCGAGGGGACGCCGAAATGAGCGCCGAGAACCTGGTCCAGCTGCTCTATCTGGTCGCCACCGGCCTGTTCATCATGTCCCTGCGCTGGATGAGCGATCCGGAGACCGCGCGCAAGGGCGTGTTCTCCGGCGTGGCGGCCATGGCCATGGCCGTGGCCGGCACCCTGGCCGGCGTCGCCACCACCGGCGGCACCCACTACTGGTGGATCCTGGCCGCCTTCATCGCCGGCGCCGCCGTGGGCTATCCCCTGGCCCAGGTGCCGCTCACCGCGGTGCCCCAGCGGACCGCCCTGTCGCACGCCTTCGGCGGCCTGGCCGCGGGCCTGGTGGGCGCCGGCAAGTTCTTCCTCTACTACGGCCAGGACAACGCCGAGGCGCTGGCGCCGTTCATCGTCATCGCCATCGTGCTGGAGATCCTGCTGGGCTTCCTGACCTTCACCGGCTCCCTCATGGCCGCCGGCAAGCTGCAGGAGATCAAGTGGATCCCCCAGCGGCCGGTGACCTACCCGGGCCAGAACGTGATCAACCTCGGCCTGTTCGCCCTGGCCCTGGCCCTGGGCGTGGCGCTGGTGCTGAACCCCCTGGCGGCCTGGGCCCCGGCGGCGTTCGTGCTGGTCATCCTGCTCGCCCTGGCCTTCGGCGTGCTGCTGATCCTGCCCATCGGCGGCGCCGACATGCCGACCGTGATCTCCATCCTGAACGCCTACGCCGGGCTGTCCGCGGTGGCCATGGGCTTCGTGCTCAACAACAAGCTGCTGATCACCGCCGGCGCCCTGGATGGCAGCTCCGGCCTGATCCTTTCCATCATCATGTGCAAGGCCATGAACCGGTCCTTCACCAACGTGCTGTTCGGCGCCTTCGGCCAGACCCAGCAGGCCGCCGCCGGAGGCGAGGCCAAGGTCTACAAGGAGGACACCGTGGAGAGCGCGGCCCAGGTCATGGCCCAGGCCGACCTGGTGGTGATCGTGCCCGGCTACGGCATGGCCGTCGCCCAGGCCCAGCACCGGGTGCGCGAGCTCTACGACCAGCTCAAGAAACGCGGCGTCACCGTGAAGTTCGCCATCCACCCGGTGGCCGGGCGCATGCCCGGGCACATGAACGTGCTGCTGGCCGAGGCCGAGATCCCCTACGACGACCTGGTGGAGATGGACGAGATCAACGGCGACCTGCCCCAGGCCGACGTGGCGCTGATCATCGGCGCCAACGACGTGGTCAACCCCGCCGCCCGGGCCGACAAGACCAGCCCGATCTACGGCATGCCGATCATCGACGCGGACAAGGCCAAGACCGTCTACGCCATCAAGCGCTCCAAGAACCCCGGGTTCGCCGGCATCGAGAACGAGCTCTACTACCTGGACAAGACCTTCATGCTATTTGGCGACGCCAAGGCGGTGGTGGGGGATCTGGCCCGGCAGCTCACCGGGGAGGGTGGGCACTAGCTAGCGTTCAAGCTTGTGCGTGGCCAGTGTCAGGTTGATGAAGGATTGCGCGGCCGGGTTTTCCATGCCTTCGCGAAAGCCCAGGGCCACCTCGGACAAGGGCAGGCCGGCCACGTCGCGCACCACGACGCCGGGCAGCCGGTAGTTCGCCACCGACGCCGGGGCGATGGCGATCCCCACCCCCGCGGCGACCATGGACACGAGCGTGTACATGTCGCTGGCGTTGTGGATGGCGGCGGGGGCCGCCCCGGCGTCCTTCAGCAGATTGAGCACGGAATCGTGGAAGCCCGGCGCGTGCTTTCTCGCGTAGGACACGAACTGGGTGCCGTCCAGATGCTGCAGGCTCAGGTTGTGCCGATGGGCGAGCGGATGCCCGGCGTTCAGGAACACCTTGAATGGCTCACGGAAGACCGGGATGGTCCTGATCGCGCCGGCCTCCGGGATCGGTACGCGGAAGAAGCCGATATCCAGCGCGCGGTTCTCCAGCAGCTCGACCTGCTCCGCGGTCAGCGCGTGGCGCAGTTCCAGTTCGACCTGCGGGTGCGACCTGCTGAACTCGGAGACCAGGGCGGGGACCACGTGCGCCACCGCCGTGGAAATGAAGCCGATGCGCAGCCGCCCGAATTTCCCGGCCGCGGCCAGCCGGGCGTTGCCCACCGCCTGCTCCGCCTGGGCCAGGATGGCGCGGGCCTCCTCCTGGAACACCTGGCCGGCCTTGGTCAAGGCGGTCTTCTGATGGTCGCGCTCGAACAGCTTCACCCCGAGTTCCTCTTCCAGACCCTGGATCTGGATGCTCAAGGCCGGCTGGCTCAAATGGATCTGCTCGGAGGCCCGGCTGAAGTTGAGCCAATGGGCCACGGCGAGGAAACCGCGCAGTTGATGGAGTTCCATCTAATTCCCCCATTGCCCGGCCTGGTGGGTTTCCAGGACGAGATCGACGAACAGCCGGCACGCGGGGTTCTGCTGGTGCTCGCGGCAGCCCAGCCCGATCTCCACCTTGGGCAACCCGGGCAGTTCGCGGGCCACGATCCCCGGCAGCCGGTAGCTCTGGGCGCTGCTGGGCGCCAGCGCGACCCCGAGGCCCGCCGAAACCAGCGAAACCAGCGTGTACATCTCGCCGGCCTCCTGCGAGATGATCGGGCTGAACCCGGCGTCGTTGAGAATGCGCAGGATCAGGTCGTGATAGCCGGGAGCGTGGTGCCGCGAATAGGCCACGAAGGAGGAGTGCTTCAGGTCGATCAGGCTCAGGTGCTTCTTCCGGGCCAGCGGGTGGCCCTCGGGCAGCAGCAGGACCAGAGGTTCCTTGTAGATCGGGATGACCCGCAGCTGGTCCTGGTTGGTCACCGGCAGGCGGAAGAAGCCCACGTCCAGCGAGCCGTCGTTCAGCATCGCCACCTGGTCCGAGGTCAACAGGTTCTCCAGCAGAAGCTCGATTTCCGGATGCGCCCCGCGGAACCGGGAAATCAGCGGCGGCAGGATGTGCGCGGCCGCGGCCGTGGAGATGAAGCCGACCCGTAGCCGGCCGTCGATGCCTTTGGCCGCCTGCTGCGCTCGCTCAGCTGAGCGTTCGGCGCGCGCCAGCAGTTCGCGGGCATCCCGCTGGAAGATCGCCCCCGCGTAGGTCAAGGACGTTTCCTGCCGGTTGCGCTTCAGCAACTGGACACCCAGCTCCGCCTCCAGCGCCTTGATCTGCAGGCTCAAGGCCGGCTGGCTCAGCTTCAGCTGCTTGGCGGCGCGCCGGAAGTGCAGGCAGTCGGCGACGGCCAGGAAACTGCGCAGCAGGCGGAACTCCATGACGGCCCCTTTCGCTATTTACCAAACTTATCACAGGCGACAAAACTTCCGATTTCCCATTTGCCCGGGGTCAGTTCATTGTTTCAACATTGCAAGCTGCCTAGCACGAGTTCCGGTTCGCAGGCGCAAGCGGAGGATCGGCAACACCAGGAAAAGGAGAACAGAATGAGCCTCGTGACACTCGAAGGTACGGCCACCCGCAACTGGGCGACCCGGCGCGACGCAAAAAGGAAGCGCATGCGCCAGATCGAGCCTTGGATGAACGGCAAGTTGCTCCCCGCCAGCAAGATCGTCCAGGCCCTGGAAGAGCTGCTGGTGCCCGGCGACAAGGTCGTCGTGGAAAGCGTCCAGAAGCAGGCGGATTTCCTGTCGCGCTCCCTGGCCAAGGCCGACCCCCGGAAACTGCACGATCTGCACATCATCATCTCGGCCATCGCCCGTCCCGACCATCTGGCGATCTTCGAGCAGGGCATCGCCCGCAAGGTGGATTTCAGCTTCGCCGGGCCGCAGAGCCTGCGCGTCGCCCAGATGGTGGAAGACGGTGAGATGGAGGTGGGCGCCATCCACACCTACGTCGAGCTGTCGGCCCGGATGTTCATCGACCTCATCCCCAACGCGGTGCTGGTCTGCGCCGACGCGGCGGATCACGAAGGCAACCTCTACACCGGCGCCAACACCGAAGACACTCCGTGCATCATCGAGGCGGCGGCGTTCCGCGACGGCATCGTCATCGTCCAGGTCAACGAAATCCTGGACAAGCTGCCCCGGGTCGATATCCCCGCCGGCTGGGTGGATGTCATCGTCAAGTCGGACCGCCCCTTCGCCATGGAACCCATCCAGACCCGCGACCCGGCCCAGATCAAGGAGCTGCAGATCCTGTCGGCGATGATGGTGATCCGCGGCATCTACGAGCGGCACCAGGTCACCTCGCTCAACCACGGGGTCGGTTTCGACACGGCCGCGGTCGAGCTGCTGCTGCCCACCTACGGCGCCAAGCTCGGGCTCAAGGGCAAGATCTGCCGCAACTGGTCGCTCAATCCCCAGCCGACGCTGATCCCCGCCATCGAGAGCGGCTGGGTCGAAAGCGTGCACAGCTTCGGCAACGAGGACGGCATGGGCGACTACATCGCCGCCCGGCCCGACATCTTCTTCACCGGCCGGGACGGCACCCTGCGCTCCAACCGGGTGTTCTGCCAGCTGGCCGGCCACTATGCGGTCGACCTGTTCATCGGCTCGACCCTGCAGATCGATCCCGACGGCAACTCCTCGACCGTGACCCGCGGCCGCATCGCCGGCTTCGGCGGCGCGCCCAACCTGGGCAGCGATGCCCATGGCCGCCGGCACAGCTCCCCGGCCTGGCTATCCACCATCAACCACCCGAGCCCGACCATGCACGGCCACAAGCTGGTGGTGCAGGTGGTGGAGACCTTCAAGGCCGGCGGCGTGCCGATCTTCGTCGAGACCCTGGACGCGGTCCAGGTCGGCAAGGACGCCAACCTGCCGGTCGCGCCGATCATGATCTACGGCGAGGACGTGACCCATATCGTGACCGAGGAAGGCATCGCCTACCTCTACAAGGCCGACGGCATGGAGGAACGCCGCGCCGCGGTCAGGGCGGTGGCCGGGGTCACCGAAGTGGGCCTGAAGTCGGACCGCAAGAAGGTCGCCGAGCTGCGCAGCAAAGGCATCATCGCCTACCCCGAGGACATCGGCGTGCGCCGGTCGGACGCGACCCGCTCCCTGCTGTCCGCCGGCAGCATGAAGGACCTGGTGACCTGGTCCGGCGGCCTCTACAAGCCGCCCACGCGGTTCAGGAACTGGTAGTGGCCACTTCCTCCTCCATCCTGGCCGAGGCGGGCGCGCCCGCCTGCGCCGAAGCGTCCTTGCCGACGAGGCTGGCCACCCGCGCCGTCCAAGCCTTGATCGAGGAGGCGGAGCTCACGCCGAAGCCGGGTCTGGTCGACCGGCGCGGCTCCGGGGCCCACGCCGACCTCAGCCTCGACCTCATGCTGCGTTCAGCCCGCTCGCTGTTCCCGTGTTTCCGCGCCATCGCGGAGACGTCCCTGGGCCGGACCCCGAACCAGCAGCTGCGCGAGCAGCTCGCGGCCATCGGCAGGGACGGCGAACGGGCAATGTTCGAGGCCACCTGCGGCAGCAACAGCCACAAGGGCGCCATCTGGGCGCTGGGTCTGCTGGTTTCGGGCTGTGTCCTGGGCCCCGACCACGCCGAGCCGCACGCGATCGCCACCAGGGCGGGAGGGCTGGCCCGCCACGCGGATTCCCACGCCCCCCAGGCGGCCGCGAACGGCAGCCGGGTGCGCCAGAAGTACGGCGTGCACGGCGCCGCCGGCGAGGCCCAGGCGGGCTTCCCGCACGTGGTCGGCATCGGCCTTCCCGCCTTGTGGCGGGCGCGCTCGCTGGGCGTGCCGGAAAGCTGCGCCAGGCTCGACGCCCTGCTAGCGATCATGGCGGAGCTGGACGACACCTGCCTGCTGCACCGCGGCGGCCTCAAGGCGCTGCACACGGGCAAGCACGGCGCGCGCCAGGTGCTCAAGGCAGGGGGCGCCGCCACGCCGCGGGGGATGCACCTGCTCCTGCGGCTGGACAGCGATCTGCTGCGGTTGAACGCTTCGCCCGGCGGCAGCGCCGATCTCCTGGCCGCGACCCTGTTCCTCGATTCGATCTCAAACCCGTCGGTACAACAACCTCAATTTCAACACTATGGAGATGCAGAGCCATGGAAAAACTGAGCTTTGAGTATTCCGCCTCCGGCAAGAAACCCAGGCGTTTCCACGTCGGCGTGGTCGGTTCCGGGGATCTGGAGATCCTGCTGGAGCCTTCGAACGATTCCAGGAGCCACGTGACGGTCCAGACCAGCGTCACCGGCTTCGAGGGCACCTGGAAGGCCGTTCTGGATCGTTTCTTCGAACGTTATGAAGAGGCCGCCAACATCGAGATCCACGACTCCGGGGCGACGCCGGGCACCGTCGCGCTCCGCCTGCAACAGGCGGTGGAAGGGAGCAGAGCATGACCGCATCCGCAGAATTCGAACTCGCCCCGGAAGTGCAGCGCCTGAGCGACCGGCGCAGCTACATCGAGCTGAACGCCCGGGCCCGGGCCACCCAGCTGCTCGACCCAGGCACCTTCCACGAACTGCTCGGCCCCTTCGACCGGGTCGAGTCGCCCTGGCTGCCTTTGCAGGGCATCGTGCCGCAGTCCGACGACGGCTGCGTGGTGGCCAAGGGCCGCATCGACGGCCAGCCGGCGGTGGTCATCGCCATGGAAGGGAAATTCCAGGGCGGCAGCATCGGTGAAGTGTGCGGCATGAAGATGGCCATGGCCTTCGCCCTGGCCCGCCAGGACAACGAGAAGGGCATTCCGACCCGGGCGGTCCTGTCGCTGGAAAGCGGCGGGGTGCGCCTGCAGGAAGCCAACATCGGCGAGCTGGTGATCGCCGAGATCTACGCCGAACTGGTGGCGCTGCGCAAGCACATCCCGGTCATCGTGGTGATCGCCGGCTCCACCGGATGCTTCGGCGGCATGTCCCTGGCGGCCGGCCTGTCCAGCTATGTGATCATGACCCGGCAGGCCAGGCTCAGCATGAACGGCCCGGAAGTGATCGAGCTGGAGGCCGGCGTGGCGGAACTGGACGCCAGCAACAGACCCTTCATCTGGGGTTACTGCGGCGGCGCGCAGCGCTTCGCCGCCGGCGCCGCGGACCTGCTGGTCGAGGACGACGCCGAGGAGATCACCAGCGCCGTCAAGGAACTGTTCCGCAAGGGCCAGCCGGCTCAGCTGCGCAGCGCCATGTATGACCGGTACATCGCGTTTCTGTCCGCCCTGGACACCACCAGGCAGTGGACGGCCGAGGAAATCTGCCAAGTGTGGAAGGAAGGTGCGAAATGAGTGCAATCGTGACAAGCCGCGGTCGCAAGTGGTTCGAGGCGCTTTCCGGAAGCGACGGCAGGCAGCCCGTGGGTCCCGGTTCCCTGCTGATCGCGGACGGGGTGCTGGGCCAGGAGAAGGTGGCGTACATCGCGCTCGCCCCGGACCCGGAGAGCCGTTTCCCGCGCGCCCGGGTCGCCGAGGTCGGCGTGGAGGAGGGCTGGTACGGAACCAGGGCCCTGCACCAGGTGATCGAGGCGGACCGGAACGGGATCAAGCGCCCCATCATCACCGTGGTCGATTCCAAGAACCAGGCCTACGGCCGCCGGGAGGAAATGGTCGGCATCCACCTCGCCGGAGCAGCCATCATCGCGGCCTACGCCGAGGCCCGCATGGCCGGCCACCCCGTCATCGCGCTCATCGTCGGCCGGGCCGTGTCCGGCTCCTTCCTGGCGCTTTGCGGGCAGGCCAACGAGATGATCGCCTTCGACGATCCCGAAGTGCTGGTCCACGCCATGTACAAGGACGCGGCGGCGCGGATCACCCGCCGGACCGTGGAGGAGCTGGACAAGCTCAGCGAGAAGATCGTGCCGATGGCCTACGACATCAAGTCGTTCAACAAGCTGGGCGGGCTGTTCAAGCTGATCGACGTGGCCGCTCCCGACACGCCGACCGAGGCGACCGCCGCCCAGGTCAAGGCGGTCCTGCTCGAGGCCATCGCCAGCGCCCGGAGCACCCCGCGCGATCTGTACAAGCGCCTCGAGTCGGACGGCGCGCGGAACTACCGCCAGGCCTCCATCGAGGTGCGCAGGAAGATGACCGAGCAGTGGGCCGCGCTCTGATCCCAGGCAAGATCGCGGGGCGCGGCTCAAGCCTGCCGCGCCCCGCGCTCCCGGCAACCAGCAGGAAATCCGGACCGTGCCGCCATGACGCAGCAGACCCCGAACGACATTCTCCAGGCGAGCCCTCCGTGGCCCCACGACCTGCTCTGGGTGGGCTCCGCCGATGCCCTGTCGAGCGACCGGCCCCGGCCCGATTGGCTGGCCGGGGCCATGGCCCTTGCCGCGGTCGTGGTGGTGCGCCGGGCGCGCCCGATCGGCGGGGGGGTCCCGGTGGGCGTGCGCGGACGTTCGCGCTCGGAGCGCTTCGCGGCGTCCGTGGCGCCGGATTGCGTGCTCCGGCGCGTGCGCCCGGAGGAGCTGCTGGCGCGCCAGGGCTGGCGTGAGACGGAACGCGGCGAGACCCTGGCCCCCCTGCGCGCGCTGCGGGGATTGTGCCAGGCATGGAGTGGACTGGAATGGCCCTGGGGACCGACCGGCGGCGCCGGCTTCGAACTGGCCACCGGCGTGCCGGCGCTGACCCCCGGCAGCGACCTGGATCTGTTGATCCGCGCCCGGGACCCCCTGTCAAAAGGCGCCGCGCAAGGGCTGCTGAATGCGGTCCGCCGGCAGGATGCCGCCATCGACGTGCAGATCGAGACGCCGCTGGGTTCGGTGGCGCTGGGCGAACTGGTTGCGCCGTCCGGCCCGCGGGTGCTTTTGAAGACCAGCGACGGGCCCAGACTGGTCCTGGATCCGTGGGACCCCGAAGAAGGAGCAGGAACATGACGATAGCCTATCTGTTTCCAGGGCAGGGATCGCAGCGTCCCGGCATGCTGCATGCCTTGCCTGACCGCCCCGAGGCCCGGGCGACCCTGCAGGAGGCCAGCGACATCCTGAACCAGGATGCCTATGGGCTCGACGAAGCGCAGGTCCTCGAATCCACCATCGCCACCCAGGTCGCCATCTACATTGCCGGGGTGGCCGCGGCCCGCTCCCTGATCGCCGAAACCGGCGAACCCGATGCGGTGGCGGGGCTCTCCGTCGGCGCCTACTCCGCGGCGACGGTCAGCGGCGCGCTCGAGTTCAGCGACGGCCTGCGCCTGGTGCGCAAGCGCGCCGAACTCACCGCGGAATGCTTTCCAACCGGCTATGGCCTGTCCGCCATCGTCGGGCTGGACGAACAGCAGGTGCTGCAGCTGGTGGCCGAATGCAGCACGCCGGAACAACCGGTGTTCGTCGGCAACATCAATGCGCCCCGGCAGATCGTGGTGGCCGGTTCCCTGGAGGGCATGGACCAGGTGCTCGAACTGGCGCGCCGGAACGGCGCCACGAAGGCCGAGCGCCTGGCGGTCAGGATCCCCTCGCACTGCCCCCTGTTCGAAGCGGTCGCCCTGCAATTGGCAGAAGAGATGAAGGACCTTGAGCCGCTCAGGCCCCGCGCCCAGTACGTGACCAACCGGCGCGCGCGTCCCACCCGGGTGTTCGACCGGATCCGGGAGGACATCGCCACCAACATCGCCCACTCCGTGCGCTGGTACGACTCCACCCAGGTCCTGGTCGAAATGGGCACCAAGCTGTTCGTGGAACTGCATCCCGGCCACGTCCTCACGGGCCTGGCCACCGAGGCCTTCCCGCAGGTGCGGTCCATCGCCTTCGCGGAAAACCCCATGGAGTTCGTGGTCAAGCTGGTGCGCGACATGCAATCTGACCCGAATGGGTAGCTAACTAGGCTTGCGTGAGTCCGGCGATCGCCGCGCCGATCAAGGGGGCGTTGTCCACCTTGACGAACTCGCAGCGGACGCCGTAGCGCTCCAACAGGAAAGGCTCAAGGTAGCAGAGCGTCTTCTCCCGGAGTCCCTTCAGCTGGTAGAACGTCGTCCCGTCCGCGGTGACGCAGATCGGGCGGCGCGGGTCCCTGCCCGCTCCGGACTGGATCGCGATCGAAGCGAGGTTGACCGCCGTGAGTTTCGCGGCCCTCTCCACCAGACGCTCCGCCAGGTTGAACGCCAGGTCGAAATCCTCGGCCGCGGGCAAAGCCAAGGCTATCGCCCCGGTCTGGCCCGCCGCACCCGAGAGGAACATCCCGAGATCCCTCGTCTCGATGGGCCGCAGGCGACCGACGAGCTCGGCCGTCCCCGGCGAGAAGAGACCCTCCCGGGCAGCCTT
>Ga0316227_1001972_pt1 | contig 19764 bp, 25 predicted proteins | sample TBH18019metaG_FD_206012 | JGI IMG/M metagenome (GOLD analysis project Ga0316227, IMG submission 206012) | Freshwater microbial communities from Trout Bog Lake, Wisconsin, USA - TBH18019 | ecosystem: Environmental > Aquatic > Freshwater > Lake > Hypolimnion/Profundal zone | place: USA: Wisconsin... | reverse complement strand
GCCGTGAGGATGGCTGCATCAACAGGCCGGACACACGGAAGCACCTGAACCTGCGCGCACAGATCTCTCAAACACCCCCTTGAATCCGATGGGGCGTCCACACACGGACATGTGTTCCGTTGCTGCCATGGCAGTGATGCGCCCGAAGCAGCCACCTGACTGATCAGGACAGCAACCTGAAAGCAGTCATAGCGACCACCAAGAATTCACGTGAGAGGGCATTGACCGCATTTCGCGAACGCGCGCACCATCGGAGGATGGCTCTCAGATCCTATGGATGTGCGGCTGACTGTTCCTCCCAAGCAGCCTCATAAGCTTCCCTTAAGCCGAGCCTTCAAGCTTCCTGAGCTCGGTGAGGCCCAAGCCGATCAAGTTCGGCGAGGCGATGGGAGGAAGGATGGATCCGCATCTCGTTCGCGCGGTCCTCGGTGTCGGCATCGGATTTGCGCTCGGTTTTGCTGCGCGGCGCGGCCGCTTCTGCACGCTCGGTGCGCTGGAGGATGCCGTCTATGGGCAGGATACACGGCGTCTGCGCGCCTGGGCTCTGGCCATCGCCGTCGCGATGGTCGGGGTTCATAGCCTTCGGTTGAACGGGCTCGAACTCCACCGAACGCTGTACGCCTCATCCCAACTCGAACTCGGCCCCTTGATCTTCGGCGGCCTCACCTTCGGGTTCGGCATGGCACTCGTCGGCAATTGCGCCTTCGGGAATCTCCTGCGGCTCGGCGGCGGGGATCTGAAAGCTTTGGTCGCTCTCCTCGTCGCGGCCGTCTCGGCGGTGATGGCGATGCGCGGGCTCACCGCCGTCGTGCGGGTGAAAGCGATCGATCCTCTCTACGTGGCGATACCCAGCGGGCGCTTGCAACTCCTTCCGGATGTGCTCGGCGTCGGGCCACGCGCATCGATGATCCTCGCCGTCGCCTGCGCCGCCCTTCTCACGGGTTACGCCCTCGCGGATGAAGCCTTCCGGAAGGACCGGAAGCTCGCGGCGGCGGCGGTCGTCATCGGTTTGTGCGTGACCGCGGGCTGGTGGGCGACAGGTTTCGCCGGGTTCGATGCGTTCGGGACCGAGCGCCCGCTGTCGCTGAGCTTCGCCCGGCCGGTCGGTGATACCGTGCTCTTCGCGATGCTGGCCTCCGGAATGCAGGTGGATTTCGGGATCGCCTCCGTCCTGGGCGTGCTCATGGGGGCGTTCATCGAGGCGCGGCAGGCGCGGCGCTTCCGCTGGGAGGCCCCGGACGATGTGGGCGAGTTGCGGCGGCACATCGTGGGCGCGTTCCTGATGGGCACCGGCGGCATCACGGCGCTGGGCTGCACCATCGGCCAGGGCGTCACCGGGATCGCGACGCTGTCCATCGGGTCGGCCATCGCCCTGGCGTCGATCGCCCTCGGCGGTCGTGTCGGCCTCTACTACTTGGTGGAGCGGCAGGTATGACCGCCTAGGGTTCGGGCTTCTTGCCGTCGCCGAAATTCGCGCCTTCGAGCTCTAGGAAGATCCGGTAGGCGTTGCCACGGTTGTTGGCGGTGAAGGCCGGGAGCGTGTCGTAGGCCGACCAGTTGGCGGCCCGATATGCGACGTCGAAATCGGTCCAGGTGTCGACCGCCGCCTTCATGACCCGCCGGACATCGGCGATGTAGCCCGCCGTGAAGGCGATAGCCTTGGTCGCCTCGGTCGAAGGCTCGCCGTGACCAGGGATGATGAAGCGCGGCTTCAATCCTTCGACCTGCTTCAGGGCCGCCAGCCAGCGGCCGGTATCGACGTCGTCGCTGTTCATGTGCGGGATGCGGCCGTTCTGGACGATGTCGCCCGCGAACAGGACTTGGTCCGGTTCGACCATCATCATCATGTCGCTCGCCGAATGGGCGGGCCCGGCATAGAGCAGCACGAAGCGCTTGCCGCCGAGCGTGAGGGTCATTCGCTCGGCGAAGGTGATGTCGGGCGGGACGATCCGCGTGTGCTCGTCGACCCAGGGGGAGAGCGCTCCCTGCCGCTGGCGCAGGCGGACATCGGCCCGTTCGTCGGCGGTCTCGTCGTTCTCGCGGTACTCCGCAGCCCGCTCCTGAGCGATGACGACGGCACCCGTATGGTCCTTGAACGCCTGCAACCCGTAGATGTGGTCGGCGTGGTAGTGGCTCACCACGACGTAGCGCACCGGCTTGTCCGTGATCTTCCGGATCTGCTCGAGCAGCGCCCAGCCGAGGCTCGGCGTTCCGAGGGCGTCGTACACCACCACCCCGTCATCCGTGACCACGAAGCCGCCATTCGAGGTGTTGCCCTCGTTGGCTTGGCTCGGCACGCCGGTGTTTCCGAGGCTGTAATAGACCGGTGCGCCCGGTACCTGCGCAATGGTGAGCGGCCTGCTGATCGGCGCGTAATCAGAAGCGGACGCCGACCCTGTGAGCAGGACAGCCAGGATCAACGCGGCCCGCCGGATCATCCTCACAAGTCCTTGCAGTAGAGCTGCTTCAGGAGCCCGATCACCGCGACGGCGTTCGGGTCCTTGACGCTGTAGTAGAGCGTTTGGGCCTCCCGCCGGAACGTCAGCACCCCATCCTCCCGCATCCGCGCAAGATGCTGGGACAGGGCCGACTGGCTGAGCCGAAGCTCCTCGACCAATTGGCCGACAGACAGTTCCCCGTGCACGATCAGCAAACAGGCGATCATCAGCCGGTGCTCGTTTCCGAGCAGGCGCAACAGGCGCACCGCCTCGGCGGCCTGCTCCGCGAAGGCATCCAGGGTCGTCTCGTCGAGCGTCGTCGCCTGCATGGTCTCGCAATACCGGCTTGGCCCATCGCGTTGGGCAGAGGGAAGGTGTCACCATGGTTGCCCGAACGCGGCGCCCTGGCCAGTCGGCACAGCGCCACAACAGCGCGATGACCCCTATATCAGGTTTTTCTAACTTTAGTATTGACTGATAGAAGGCGGCTGGCTAGCCCTAGTGAAACGGCAGAAGCCGGTCAATTCGGGAGGAAGCCGGTGACGAACCGGGCTGACGGGCGCACGCCGCGGGGCGGAGCGTCGACGCGATCTCTTGCCCATTCCCTTGGCCGCCGGAGTTTCCTGCGCCTCGCGGCGGTCGGGGCCGGCGGGGCAGCGCTGCCCACTCTGGCCGGCGCCGAGGAGGCCGGGCCGCCGGCTGAATATTCCTGGTCGCAGAGCCTCGGGGCCGGCGTCGTGGACAGGCCCTATGGCCAGCCCGCCGCGCAGGAAGCGGGCGTGATCCGCCGCAACGTGCCCTGGCTGACGGCAGGCACCGAATCCTCGATCAGCTTCTCGCCGATCCAGGATCTGAAGGGCATTCTCACGCCCAACGGCCTGTTCTTCGAGCGCTACCATGCCGGCCGGGTCGACGTAGACGCGGAGCAGCACCGCCTGATGATCCACGGCCTCGTGGAGCGTCCGCTGCTGCTCTCCATGAGCGACATCGTCCGCTTCCCGTCCGTCTCGCGCATCCACTTCATCGAGTGCCCGGCCAATGGCGGCATGGAGTGGCGCGCGGCGCAGCTCAACTCCCTCCAATTCACCCACGGCATGATCTCCTGCGCCGAATGGACCGGCGTGCCGCTCGCGACGCTGCTCGCGGAGGTCGGCGTGAAGCCCGAGGGCAAGTGGGTGATGTTCGAGGGCGCGGACGGCGCCCACATGAACCGGTCTCTGCCGCTGTCCAAGTGCCTGGACGATTGCCTCATCGCCTACGGGCAGAACGGCGAGGCGCTGCGGCCCGAGCAAGGCTACCCGCTGCGCCTCGTGGTGCCGGGCTGGGAGGGGAATGTCAGCGTCAAGTGGCTTCGCCGTATCAAGATCGGCGACCAGCCGTGGTACACCCGCGAGGAGACATCCAAGTACACCGACCTGATGCCCGACGGAAAATCCCGGGGCTTTACTTGGAGCATCGACGCCAAGTCGGTCATCACTTTTCCCTGCCCCGAGAAGCCGCTCGGCAAGCCGGGCCTCTACGAGGTGCGCGGCCTCGCCTGGACCGGCAACGGCAAGGTCAAGCGGGTCGACGTGTCGTTCGACGGCGGTGCCAACTGGCAGGCCGCCACCCTGCATGAGCCAGTCCTGTCGAAGGCGCTAACCCGGTTCTCCCTGCCCTGGCAGTGGGACGGCAAGCCAGCCCTGCTGGAATCCCGGGTCATCGACGAGACCGGTTACGTGCAGCCGACCATCGCGGATCTGCGCAAGATCCGCGGCGTCAATTCCGTCTACCACAACAACTCGATCCAGACCTGGCAGGTGAAGCCGGATGGCAGCGTGTTCGATGTCCAAATCGCTTGAAGCCCTTCTCGCCGTCGGCGCGCTCCTCGCGCTCGCAGGCCCTGCCCTGGCCGGGGACAAGCCTCTCTACGGCTACGGCACGCGCCCGACCCAGGCGCAGATCGACGCCTGGAACATCGACGTGCGCGGCCAGGACGGCCTCGGCCTTCCGGCCGGCAAGGGCAGCGTCGATCAGGGCAGCGAGGTGTTCGCCGAGAAATGCGCCGCCTGTCACGGCACCTTCGGCGAGGGGGTCGACCGTTGGCCGAAGCTCGCGGGCGGCGAAGGTACCCTGAAGGCGGACCGCCCGGAGCCGACGGTGGGCAGCTACTGGCCCTTCGCGGCGACCCTCTACGACTACATCGGCCGGGCGATGCCGTTCCCGAACCCGCGCAGCCTCACGCCGGACGAGGTCTACGCGCTCACCGCCTACATCCTGAACCTCAACAACCTCGTTCCCGGCGACTTCGTGGCCGACAAGGACAGCCTGCCTAAGGTCAGGATGCCCAACCACGACAACTTCACCTGGGAGGATCCGCGGCCCGACACCCGCGCCGAGCCGTGCATGACCAGTTGCCGCGATCCGAAGGCGGTCACCATCACCTCGACCGCCGAGGGCAAGACCCTGACCCCGCGCACCACGGGCCCCCTCGATGACATGCAGCCGAAATGACGTCCCCGAAGGAGGCCCCCATGCGCCGGCATCCCGTCACGGCACTTCTAGCCGCCGCCCTGATCTTCGCCCCAGCGGGAGCCGCCCTGGCGCAGGGCGATGCGGCCGAGGGGAAGGCCATCGCGTTCGACCGCGGCCGGGGCAACTGCCTGTCCTGCCACGCAATCCCCGGTGGCGACCTGCCGGGCAATATCGGCCCGTCCCTGGCGGGCCTAAAGGAGCGCTACCCGAACCGCGAGGACGTTGTCGCGATCATCCGCGATGAGACCCTGCGCAATCCGGCAACGGTGATGCCGCCGTTCGGGCGGAACCTGCTCCTCTCCGACCGGGAGATCCGGTCCGTCGTCGAGTACCTCTATTCGTACTGAAAGGGAGGCCGTCATGGCTGCCTATGACAGCAAGATGTTCGACCGTCGCTTCGTCCTCCGGGCGGCGGGTCTCGGGAGCGTTCTGGCGGCCACCGGCTTCGGTTTCCCGCTCCGGGCTTCGGCCAGTACCGCGGCCGCCTATCCCGCCGATGCCTTCAAACAGAAGGGCGAGGCGGACGCCGTGAAGACGCTGTTCGGGCAGGCGGCCACGGCCTCCGACAAGGTGAAGCTCGACGCGCCCGAGATCGCCGAGAACGGCGCCGTCGTGCCGGTGTCGGTCAGCACCGACCTGCCGGACGTGACCGCGATCGCGATCCTCGTCGCCGAGAACCCGAGCGCGCTGGCCGCCCTGTACAAGTTCGCGCCCGGCACGCCGCCCACCGTGGCGAGCCGCCTGAAGATGGCCAAGACCACGCCGGTCATCGCCGTCGTGGAGGCCGGGGGCAAGCTCTACAGCGCGACCAGGGAAGTGAAGGTCACGGTCGGCGGCTGCGGCGGCTGACGACGATCACACGACGGGAGGAACACAGATGCCATCGACCATCCGCGTGCGCGCGACCGCCAGCGGCGACCAGACCGATGTCCAGTCGCTCATCCAGCATCCCATGGATTCCGGCTACGTGAAGGATGCCAAGGGGGAGCTGATCCCCCCGCACTACATCGAGACCGTCACCTTCGAGCATGACGGCAAGGTGGTGCTCACCGCCTTCTGGGGGCCGGCAGTCTCCAAGGACCCGTACCTGAAGTTCAAGTTCTCCGGGGCCAAGAAGGGCGACGAGCTCAAGGTCACCTGGACCGATAATCTGGGCAAGACGGATTCGTCCGTCGCCAAGATCGGATGAGTGCCCGCCACGCCCCGGCGGCCGGGCTCGCCCTGGTCCTCGGCCTCGCCGTCTGCGGCATCGCCGGGGCGCGTGCCGCCGACGCCGTCGATCCGAAGGCCGATATGAAGGCGTTCCAGGCCTATTTCTACGAGAAATTCCCGAACGTGAAGCACGAGGACTTCGTGAACGGGCCGTATTCGATGGACGAAGGCATGCGCAAGCAATGGGAGGAGAAAGAAGAGTTTCCTCCCTATGACTTCGCCGTCGAAAAGGGCAAGGAACTGTTCGAGACGCCGTTCAAGAACGGCAAGACCTTCGCCGACTGCTTTGAGAACGGCGGGATCGGTGTGCGCCAGACCTATCCGCGCTTCGACGCCAAGCTCGGCGAGGTCGTCACGCTCGAATACGCGGTCAACCGCTGTCTCACCGAGAACGGCGAGACGCCCTATTCCTACGTGAAGGACGACATGGCCGCCGTGACCGCCTACATGGCGTTCACCTCGCGCGGAAAACCCTTCGCCATCACGGTGCCGGACGATCCGCGGGCGCTCGCGGCCTACGAGGCCGGCAAGCAGTACTTCTACACCCGCCGGGGGCAGCTCAACTTCTCCTGCGCGAGCTGCCACGTCCAGAATTCCGGCCGCCGCATCCGCGCCGAGGTTCTGGCGCCGGCGCTCGGCATCACCGCGGCTCTGCCGATCTATCGCTCCGAATGGGGCGGGATGGGCACGGCGACCCGCCGCTACATGTCCTGCAACAGCCAGGTCCGCGGCACCCCGCTGGCGCCCGACGACGCGCTCTATCGCGACGTCGACTATTTCCTCTCCTACATGAGCAACGGGCTGCCGATCTCCGGCCCCGGTGCGCGTCCGTGAGGTCCGGCATGATCTCGGCACTCGCGCGCGCCGTCCTCGTCGTCCTTCTGCTCCCGGGCTCGGCCGCCCTGGCGGCGAGCGCGCAGGAGGCGAACGACGCCTACACAGCGGCCAAGGCGCTCTCCGACAAGGCCGCCGCCAACAAGAACCAGTGGCCCGCCACGGCGACGGCACTCGCCGCCGCTAAGGCCGCGAGCGAGGCGGGCCGCACCGACGAGGCCCTCGCCAAGGCGAGGGAAGCCGAGGCGCTGGCCCGCGCCTCCATCGACCAGACCGAGCGGGAGAAGACCGCCTGGAAGGATGCGGTGATCCGATGACGCGCGACTTCGACGCATCGAGCCCCGGCCTGCGCCGGCGGCAACTCCTCCAGGCCGGCGGCGCCGCCCTGGCACTGCCGTACCTCTGGCGCCGCGCACTGGCGCAGGACACGGGCGCCGGCCTCTACGAGCTGCAGCCGTTCGGCAATGCCCGCCTCCTGCACATGACCGACACCCATGCCCAGCTGCGGCCGGTCCTGTTCAGGGAGCCGAGCGTCAATATCGGCATCGGTGCGATGCAGGGCCGCCCGCCCCACCTCGTCGGCGAGGCGTTCCTGAAGCGGTTCGGCATCGCCCCTGGCAGCCGCGAGGCCTACGCCTTTACCTATCTCGAATTCGAGGAGGGCGCGAAGCGCTACGGCCGGCTCGGCGGCTTCGCGCATCTGCGGAGCCTCGTCGCCCGGCTGCGTGCCGAGGCGCCCGGCGGCCATGTCATGCTCGTGGACGGCGGCGACCTGTGGCAGGGCAGCGGCCTCTCGAATGCCCGCAAGGGTGCCGACATGGTCGAGGCTGCCAATCTCCTGGGCATCGAGGCCATGACCGGCCACTGGGAGTTCACCTACGGGCAGGACGGGCTTCGGGCCAATCTCGACCGGTTCAAGGGCGAGTTCCTGGCGCAGAACGTCTTCCTCACGGAGGAGGCGGCCTTCAACGAGGCGCCGGCCTTCGATTCCGCGTCCGGCCGGGTGTTCAAGCCGGCGACCGTGAAGGCGTTCGGCGACCGCCGCGTGGCGATTATCGGTCAGGCCTTCCCTTACGTGCCGATCGCCCATCCGAAGCGGTTCACGCCGGACTGGACCTTCGGCATCCGCGACCACGAACTCCAGGCCCTTGTGGACGACCTCCGGGCGAAGGAGAAGGTCGACGCCGTGGTGCTGCTCTCCCACAACGGCATGGATGTCGATCTGAAGCTCGCGAGCCGCGTCTCCGGTATCGACCTCATCCTCGGGGGCCACACCCACGACGCGGTGCCCGAGCCGGTCGCGGTGGAGAATTCCGGCGGCAAGACGCTGGTCTCGAATGCTGGCTCGAACGGCAAGTTCCTGGCGGTGGTCGATCTCGATCTCGCCCCGGGCTCACTGCGGGGCATCCGCTACCGCCTGCTCCCGGTCTTCGCCGACCTCCTGAAGCCCGATGCCGAGATGGAGGCGTTGATCGCCTCCCTCGAAGCCCCGCACGCGGCCGCGTTCGGGCGGCGCGTCGCAACCGCGGAAGGCCTGCTCTACCGCCGGGGCAACTTTACCGGCACGATGGACCACCTGCTCTGCGACGCCCTGCGCGGGCAGCTTGACGCGGAGATCTCCCTGTCGCCGGGTTTTCGCTGGGGCACCACGACGGTCGCCGGCGGCGAGATCACGGCCGCCGACGTGCTGGCGCAGACCGCGACGACCTATTCGGAGGTCTACGTCCAGCCGATGACCGGCGCCCAGATCCGCTCCATCTTGGAGGATGTCTGCGATAACCTCTTCAATCCGGATCCGTACTATCAGCAGGGCGGTGACATGGTCCGCGTCGGCGGCCTGAGCTATCGCTGCGAGCCCGGGGCCGAGAGCGGCAAGCGCCTCTCGAATCTCACCCTCACGGGGGGCGGCCCCCTCGATCCGGCCAAAACCTACAAGGTGGCGGGTTGGGCCTCGGTGAACACGCAGGAGGGCAAGCCGGTCTGGGAGGTGTTGGAGGCCCATCTCGGGCGCTCGGGCAGGGCCACCCTGTCTGCCGACAAGCCGGTCGAGGTCGGTGGCGTCGCGGGCAATCCCGGCTATGGCGGAGCGGCGTGAGCCGGTTGCGCCTCCCGCGCAGGCTGCTGCTCGGTGCAGCCCTGGCTCCGGTCGCCGCACAAGCGGCCGGGACCGTCGGCGGCGGCCCGGCGCCGGAGGTATCGGCCTTCGCCGAGCATCGCCTTGCCCTGCAGCTCTCTGAGCGCGAGCCGCACCGGCAGGACCTCGTGCTCAGCGTCGCCAACAACGTGCTCAAGGCCTACGGCCCGGACAAGGTCGCCATCGAGGTGGTCGCCTTCGGCCCCGGCATCGACCTCCTGCGGGCGGAGAGCCCCCGGAGGAGCGAGGTCGACAGTCTCGTGTCGCAGGGCGTGCGCTTCGACCTGTGCCTGAACACCGTCGAGACCATCGCCCGCGAGACCGGGCAACGGCCGGCGCTCAACCCGCACGCCATCCCGGTCGAGGCTGGGGTGGTGCAACTCATGACGCTCGCCGAGGCCGGGTACATCCTGGTCCGGCCCTGACCGGGGATCCGCCATGCGACAGCCCGCCCGACGCCTGATCCTGCTCCTGCTGGCCGGGCTCGCCGCCACCCCGGTCTCAGCCGCCGAAGCGGGCAAGCAGCACCGCGTAGTGTTCCAGGTGGACACGGCCGACCCGGCCACGATGAACCTGACGCTCAACAACGCCACCAACGTCGTCGACTACTACCGCGCCAAGAACGAGGAGGTGGAGATCGACATCGTCGCCTTCGGGCCGGGCCTCGCCATGTACCGGGCCGACAAGTCCACCGTGGCCGACCGGATCGCGCACTTCGCCGATTACGGTTTCCCGTCGAAGATCCAGTTCTCGGCCTGCAACAACACCAAGACCGCCATGGAGAAGGCGGAGGGGCACCCAATCTCGCTGCTGCCGCAGGCGACGATCGTCCCATCCGGTGTGGTGCAGATCATGGAGCGGCAGGAGCAGGGGTGGAGCTATGTGCGGCCGTAAGGTGATCAGCGGGCGCGCGGCCTTCGTCGCCCTCGCGAGCCTGTTCCTCGTCCGCCCGGCTGCGGCAGAGGAGGCCCTCGTCACCTACAAGTCGGTCTCGCCCGACATCGCCTTCGAGATCGCCCAGGCTGCCTTGAAGCGGTGCCGGGAGGACGGGCTTCAGGTCGCGGTCGTGGTGATGGACCGGTTCGGTGCGCCGCTCGTGCTGCTGCGCGACCGCTTCGCCGGCCTGCCCTCGGCGACTACGGCCTCGTCCAAGGCCTACACCGCACTGAGCTTCCGCAGCACCACGGCGGAGTTCGCCAAAGGCATCGAGACGAAGCGCCTCGATGCCGGCCTCGGCCGGTTGCCGAACGTGGTCGCCATGGCCGGTGGCCTGCCCATAGAGGCGGGTGGGGGCATCGTCGGCGCGGTGGGCGTATCCGGCGCGCCGGGGGGCGACAAGGACGATGCCTGCGCCGCCGCCGGCATCGAAGCTGTGCGGGACAGGCTGGATTTCTGAGGCGACCGGACCTTGTTGCCGTCATCGACTTTCGAAGACTTCATCCCCTCCAGGGAGTTCAATGGCAAAGCCCCGGGGCATCTTGCAGCGCTCCACCCTACACCCGCCGAAGGACTTTTCCGTTCGGATCCTCATCGTCCCATCGTCTTGAGGCGTGGCAAGGCATCGACGTTCGTTTGACGCTGACGGCGCGAAGCCGCCAACGGAGGAACCAATGCTCTCAGCAGGATGGCGCACCCTGATTGCGATGGCGTGCGCGACGAGCGTCCAAGTGATGCCGGGCTACGCTTCTGAACTCTCTGTCGACCGGTTGCCGCCCTGGCAGAATGGCGCCAACAACCCCGCCCAGGACAAGGGTCTGGAATTTACGGTCAAGGAAGCCGACAACCTCGCCGACTTCCACGGCGATGTTACGAATGCTCGCCTCGTGCTCTATGTCGGCGGCAATTACTTCTTTGCCATGGCACCGCTGGTGGCGGCCTTCGAGGCGAAACACACCGATCTCAAGGGCCACATCTATTACGAGACCATCCCGCCTGGGCTCCTCGCGCGGCAGATGAAGGCCGGCGGGCGCATTACTGTCGGCAACATGACCTGGACGGCTAAGCCCGATGCCTATTTCTCGGGGCTCATGGCCGTGAAGCGTCTGATCGAGGCCGGCGAACTCGTCGGCCCTCCGACGATCTACGCCACGAACCAGCTCGCAATCATGGTTCCCAAGGGCAACCCGGCCGGGGTGAAGGGTCTGGCCGATCTCGCCCGGCCGGGCCTCAAGCTCGCCATGCCGAACCCAGAATTCGAAGGCGTGGCCCGCCAGATCAAGGCCGCTTTAGCCAAGGCGGGCGGTGACGCACTGGTAAAGGCGGTCTACGAGACCAAGGTCGCTGACGGCACGACCCTGCTGACCAGAATGCATCACCGGCAGACGCCCGTCTGGCTGATGCACGGGCGCGCCGAGGCTGGCATGACGTGGCGCTCCGAAACAATCTTCCAGGAACAGGCTGGATTGCCGACTGGGCGCGTCGACATTCCGGCCGACCAAAATGCCACGGGAATCTATGCCGGCGCGGTGGTCAAGGACGCCATCCATCCCGCCGAGGCGAAGCTCTGGCTCGACTTCCTCATGAGCGACGAGGCCAAGGCGATCTTTGCCCGCTACGGCTTCGGCGAATATCGACCCTGAGCTGCCCTGGGTCGGGCGCTACGCGCCAGAGCGCGGTTGAGCGCTTTCAAGCTCCGGTCGTCCCTGGAAAAAAGTTCGTGGGCGAAGGCGTTTTCCAAGTATACCGCCTCCGACGAGCGTATCGGCCGCCTGGTCACCGATGCCTCCGTGGCCCAGGCAAGGGTGAGCAGCCCGACGAGCGCCAGCACGGCTGTCCCAGGCATCGCGCGCCTCACTTCGCGTAATGGAATCCAGCCTGATGCAATTCGGGCAGCGTGCCGACGGCCCCGGGGGTGAGCACCACGCCTGGGATCAGGTGGTTCGTGAGTTCTGCCGCCAGTGCGTCGTGCGACAGCTTGTCGGGGTTGAGGTCGCGCTTGATGAGCGCGGCCGCCTGCTCCCAGATCGCGTTGTGGCAGGAAAGGAACACGACGCCCCGGGCCATCAGCGCGGGGATGGAATTGTTTTCCGGCGAGAACACGCCCGCCGGATCCTCGAAACTGGCGGCATCTGCCTGCGCCGCCTTCTTGGCCACGATCAGCGTGTTGATTGCGAAGGCCTCGCCAGCGAGCTTCGTCAGTTGATACTTGTCCCACATCGCCTGGTCGTAGAGGGCAATGTTGGCCGAGCCGTGCGTTGCCGAAGCCGCCAGGAAATCGGGGTGTCGGAACGACCACACCTGATTGTTCAGGGCGTTGCGCATCAGGTTGAGCCAGGGCCCGCCGATCTCGGTGTTGTCCCAGACCTGCCGCGGGCCGCCCCGGTAGGCAATCACCGCCGACAGGGCCTCGTGATCCCAGAGGTCGGGCCGGTCAAGGATCATTGGAACGGACTTGAATTCGCGACGCCGCGGCGCCTTCGCTAAGCACTCCGAGAGCGCGCCCAAGGTCCGCGCCCCCCCCGGCGATTCGGCGGCGCCGGCTGTCGTGGCGGAACGGGCTTCGGCAAGCCCCGCCGCGAGACCGGCACCGAGGGCAAAAAGCGTGCGGCGTTCAGGATTCATCTTAGTCCCTCCTGTCTGACCCCGACGACGGATCAGCGCGCCTCCGTCCCAGCGGGCCAGGACTGGGCGCCGAGCGTCACGCCGTCCACGGTCTGCCCGTAGAAATCGTAGGGGCTGTCGTGATGGGCGGCGCGCGTCGCGGCGAGGTCGCCGGTGAAGCGTGGGTCCTGCGGGCGCTCGCGGCTGTCGATGTAGGCCGCCACGTCCCAGGCTTCGGCATCGGTCAGGCTGTTGCCCTGGCCGAGGGGCATGTTGGCCTTGATGAAGCCCGCCGCGTTGACGACGGAACTCATCCCCGCCCCCCAGTTGTAGGACCTGCCGCCCCAGAGTGGCGGGAAGACGATCGTCCCGTCAGAACTCGCTTGGCCCGCGCCGTTCTCCCCGTGGCACAGTGCGCATTTCGCAGCGTAGACCTCCCGGCCGTGGGGGATGTCGAGGCCTTTCGGCTTGGTCAGCTTCGGATAGCCTTGGCCCGGAAGCTTCACCCCCACGGGAGCGCCGTGGGCGAGGAAGGCGGCGTAGATTTCCAGCGCGACCAGAACGGGATCGCCGAGCGGCGGCGCCTTGCCGTTCATGCTGTAGCGGAAGCAGCCCTGAAGCCGCTCGGCGAAGGTGTTCACGTGCCGGTTCTTGGCGCGATAGGCCGGATACGTCACATAGGCGGCCCAGAGAGGGGCCGAGTGGCCGAGACGGCCTCGGTCAAGGTGGCAGTTCGTGCAGCGCAAATCGTTGCCCACGAAGGCTGAAGCCTGGTTGCGCGTATCGTGGAAAATGTGCTCGCCGAGCCGGATGACCTTGCCGAGGTCGTCATCGGGGATCGCCGAATCCGGCGGCGGTACGAACGGGGGGACAGCCCCCTCTCGATCGGCCCCTGCCGCGCCGATCTGCGGCAAGGCCAAGGTAAGTCCGAGGGCCAGGACAGTCGCCAGCGACGCCGCGCCGTGTCTCGCGAGGCTCATCGGCTGTCTCCGACCTGTGAAGCCGGTAGGGCGGCGTAATAGGCGGACACGGCCGCCCCGTCCTGGTCGCTGAGCTTGTCGGCGATCCCCTTCATCAGCCCGAGCGGATCGTTGTGGCGTGTTCCGGTCTTCCAGGCGGAGAGTTGTGCCATGAGGTAGGCGGCCGGCTGGCCGGCAAGCGCAGGGAAGGCGGCGCCGACGCCCTGTCCCGCCGGACCATGGCATTGTCCGCAGGCGGGTACTCCTCGCGACCAATCGCCCGTCTCCGCCAGATTTCGGCCGCGGGAAGATATGGCTCCGTCCGGGGCAGAGGCCTCGGCTGCCTTCGGTGCGGGGAGTCCGGCGTAGTAGGCGGCGACCGCCCGTCGCTCGTCCGACGTCAGGGCCTGGGCGATGGCGCCCATCGTCTCGTTCTCCCGGCTACCGTCGCCGAAACTGTCGAGTTCGTGCGTGAGATAGCCGACAGAGAGGCCGGCGAGGCGGGGAAAGCCACCTTCGATGCTCCCGCCCCCGTCATCCCCGTGACACGCGGCACAGGCGGGTGCGCCGGTCAGCGTGCCGTTCCGCGCGATCTCGCCGCCGTCGATGGCGCAAGCTGGACTGGCAGCGAGAAGGACCATCAGCCCTCCGAGAGCGATGCGGGCTTTCCCGCCTTTCAGTCCCATCGACCCCTCCCGCATCTTCGGTTTTACTTTCCGGCCAGGTCGGAAGACATCTCGCCAGCCTCACCGCTCCGCTTAAGCCAAGCTTAAGACGGCCTGATAGCGTCGTCTTGAGGCAATACCTATGCGCTCCTCGTCGTGGAAGACGATCCGATCCTGGAGAACGGGCTGACCTTCGGCGGAACACCCGCCGACTGCGTGGGCAGATGCGACGAGGCGGCCGCTGCTTTGGCGACCTGCGGCAGCCAGCCACCTTCGCCGCGGGCCGATGACATCCGACCGGTCGCTTGGCAAGGAGAGGCCCATCTCTGCAACCCCGTGCGACCGACCCCTTCGGGATACCGCTGGCAGCACCCCAGGACCCAGGTGCCCGCACTCGCCTCGCGATGGTCGAATCCTGACGCGCATGGCGCACGGGGACTACACCTGGGTCATCCCCGTCCCTCTCCTCACTTAAGCGTCACTTAAGCTTGCAGGCCGAGCCCCGTTCGACGTCTCGGCGCTTCGGCAACCAGCCCTCCCGGTCACCCGGCTGAGCGGTGGCTGTCGCGACCCGACGACAGGCGTTCCAGGGGTGAATTCCATGCTGCCTCCGAACCGGCGAAAGACTTTGCGGCTGGCCTTCGGTGCCGTGGTGGGGTCCCTCATCGTCGATGCCTCTGCCTGGGCGGACGACTTCTGGTACGACCTGCATGGCGACGATGGCGGCCCGGTCCGGAACACCAGATTGCCCGGCGAGCTGACCGGTGAGCTCGCCGGCCTTCCGAGTATCATCTGGGCCGGCTCGCGCGACGACGCGCTGACGCTCTACGAATTCTACGACGACAACTGTCCTTATTGCCGCGGCGCCGCCAAAGACATCGACCGGATTCTACGTCAGACTCACGATCTTCGTCTGGGATTGATCAACAACGCTGTCCTCTCGCCCCGCTCGGTCGAGTCGGCGAAGGTCGCGTTGGCGATGCTCAGCCTGAAGGGATCGAGCCTGGCATACGCGCTCCAGCAACGGCTGATGGCGATGTCGGGACCCGCCGACGGCGAACGCGCGCTGCGGATTGGCGTCGAGCTCGGCGTGGATCGCGAACTGCTTCGTCAGCGGGCTGAGAGCGCCGAGGTCAAGACGATGCTCAACCGGCAGATGCGGTCCGCCGCCGATCTGGGCTTGTCGGCGACCCCGGCCTTCGTGCTCGGGAACAGCGGGATCACCGGCTATCCGGGACCGAAATCGCTTTCCAAGATCATCGCCGCGGGGCGCGTCTGCGGCGAGCCGGTTTGCTGAGCTATTCCCCGCCCACAACGCCCCACATTGCGACATCCGCACACTCGCCGAAGGACCTGATCATGAAACGCAACTTAGCCGCCTGCGCAATGGCCTGCATTCATCTTGCCATCGCGATCCCGCTTTCTACCCCAGTCCTTGCACAGGATCTCAAAGCCAGCGGGCTTCATATCGACGTTCCCGTGAAGGTCAGGGACAGCCGCGTGGCCTTCAACATGGACCACCTCGCGTTCAACGGCGATCAGTCGATTGGACTAACATACATGCAACTGATGCTGAAAAATTATCGAGCGTCCGGGGCGAAACTGGAGATCATAGCCGTCTTCCACGGGGCAATCGGGTACCTCTTGCTGGATGATGCGGCCTACAACAAGGCTCGGAAGACCAACCGGGGCAACCCGTACAAGGACGAGATCCTGGATCTGCAGAAGCAGGGTGTTCGATTCGAGGAATGCGGCCAGACGGCCCGGAACAACGGGTGGGTGAATGCCGACCTTATTCCCGGCGTGCTGGTCAATTCGGGCGCCAACCTTCGGCTGGTGCAGCTGCAGCAAGACGGCTTCGCCGAAATCCATCCTTGATCAGTGAGCTCCAGGCGACGTGAACGCGATCTCACTCGGCCCGTTGGTCCTTGACCCTGAACGACTCGCGATCGTGGCCGGCATCGGCGCGTACCTGGCGGCCGCAACGATCCTCGCTCCGCGGTTTGGCCGGGGAATGTATGCCTGGGCGGCGTGGACCGTGGTCGCGGCCCTGGCAACCGCGCGGCTCGGCTATGTTTGCGAGAACTGGCCGTCCTTCGCGCCGGCGCCCTGGCGTGCGCTGGCGGTGTGGCAAGGCAGCTTTCAGCCCGGCGCCGGGCTTCTCGGGCTCGCGCCGGTCAGCGCCATCTACCTGCGCTCTTGGCGTTCTGTGGCGGCCGGCACAGCGGCCACCGGTGGCGGACTGCTCGTCTGGCGGGTGATCAGCCTTCTCACCGCGGCGACGCTCGGCCAAGCCGCGCCCGACACGCTGTTCGAGCAGCTCGAAGGGGAGCCGCTCGCCATCAGCGACCTGCGCGGCCGTCCTGCGGTCGTCAACATCTGGGCGACGTGGTGCCCCCCGTGCCGGAGCGAGATGCCGTCGCTTGCTCAGGCCGCCGCCGCCGAGTCGGCGGTCGCCTTCGTCTTCGTCAACCAGGGCGAAAGCGCCGACCGGGTTCGCGCGTACCTCGCCGCGAGCAAGCTCTCGCTCGCGCATGTGCTTCTGGACAGGGGCATGGAGGTTCCTCGCCATTACGGCACCCGCGGCATCCCGCTGACCCTGTTCCTGCGTGCCAACGGGACGCTCGCGGATCTGCATACGGGGGCGATCTCCGAGGACGCGCTCGCGGCGGGAATCGCGCGGCTGCTGAAAAGGCCCCGATAGCGTGGCCGTACCGAAGCGCGCAGTCGCGATGAGCCGGATGCGGGGATGAGACGCCAGGCTGCGTTGGGTTGGCGCGATCCTCCTGACCGCCGCCCCCGCCTGTGCCGGCGACACCCTGACCGGAGCCGCGAAGGTTCTGGACGGGGACACGCTTGAGCTGCAGGGCCGCCGCATCGATCTGTATGGCATCGACGCCCCCGAGGCCGAACAGGTCTGCGCGCGGGCCGATGGCAGCCAATACCGGTGCGGGCAGACAGCGGCCGGCGCGCTTCGGCAGCGGATCGGAACGACACCGGTGTCCTGCACGCCGCAGGGCGGTGCTACCCAGGACCGACTGACGGCGGTCTGCCACGTTGGCGAGACCGACCTCTCGGCTTGGATGGTGGCGCAGGGGCATGCGCTCGCGCTCCGCGACGTCGCCGGGGTTTATGCGGCGACGGAAGGCGTCGCGTGGGGCCTGCGGGTCGGCCTCTGGGCCGGCGTCTTCGACGAGCCAGCCAGTTGGCGGCGGGCCCACCGTAGCGCGGAGCCGATGGAAGGTGGCGAGCGATAAGATGATGGCGCGCCTCAACGCGGATCGCCTGCCGAACAGGGCCTGCGCCTGGCGAGATCGGCGCTGGCGGGCTCCGGCAGGTCGAGAAGGCGCCGCAGGGTAAGGGGCCTGACCCTCAGCAAGCGCGCGGCCGCGGGCAGGTTGTTCTCGACGCCCCGCAAGGTTGCGTGTGCGTGCAGGCGGGACGCTTCCGCTAGGCTCGTCACGCGAGGCAGCGGCGCCGAGCCATACCCTGTCCGTACCAGGGTATCGATCTCGTCGGCCGAAACCGGTTGGGTCAGGAACTCGTCGGCACCTGCCTTGATGCAGGCGACGGCGCCTGACAACGAGGCGATATCCGACAGGAGGATGATCCGAATGTCCGGACTGAGTGCGCGAAGGGCGCGAACTGCGCAGGCGGCTTCTCCCGCGAGACTGCTGTAGTCCAGGACCGCTGCCGAAGGGGCCGGGGCCGATAGGTCGTCGAGGGTCTCGGGAAGCCTCTCACAGGTCGTGACGGGATACCCGCGCGATTGGAGAGCCTCGGCGAGCATCATCGCCCCTTGTCTGTCGGCATTGACGAGAAGCAGGGCGCCGGGAAGTACCGCGTCACGTCTTGTTTCGGCTGGATCCATCGGCGGCTTCTTCGTTCTCTGTTCAGCCAGGAAGCATGACGTCCCCTTAGCGTCAGCCCTCGGTCGGGAGCATCGACGGGTATGCGAGGCACCGGGCGCCGGTCCCTCGCGTCGCCGCTCGGGCCGCGCACGGCGACACATCTCCATTAAGTCCTTCATCAGGGCTCTCTCCGTCGCAAGCGAGGGAAACGCGAGGCGCCCCGGTGACGTGGAGCATGCAGCCCGGGGAGCCGCTCTGGATTGCCTCGCCTGCGAGGGAGAGCAGCTTCAGGCAGCCTCTTCGGCCTTGCGGGGCTTCGCCAGCCACTCGTGACCCTTCAACATGGCCTTCCAGTAGATCGGCGGCAGCATCCGCTCCTTCAGAAACCACGCCAAATGGCTCGGCTTCGTCCCGTCGATCAGCCACGCGGGGAAGCTCGGCATCAGCTTGCCTCCGTAGCCGAACTCGGCGAGCACTACCCGCCCGCGCTCAACGGTAAGAGGACAGGACCCATAGCCGTCATAGATGGCGGCAGGAGCGCAGCCGTCTAGGACGGCGAGCAGGTTCTCCGCCACGACCGGCGCCTGCTTGCGCACCGCGGCCGCTGTCTTCGCGTTCGGGGCCGAGCAGGCGTCGCCCAAGCCGAAAATATTGCCAAATCGACGGTGACGGAGAGTGCCGGGATCGACCTCGACCCAGCCGGCCGAATCCGCCAGTTCGCTCTCTCGAATGATGCCGGGCGCCCGCTGAGGCGGACAGACGTGCAGCATCTCGAAATCGCGCTCGACGATACGGAGAGTGCCGTCGGCATCCTTCGTGGAGAATCGGGCCCGCTTGGCCTGACCATCTACTGCCGTCAGGGTCGATGTCAGGTTCAGATCGATCCCATAGCGCTCGATGTAGCGCATGAGGGACGGCACGAAGTGCTCGACACCGAACAGGGTGGCGCCGGCAGAATGGAACTCCACATCGATGTCACTGAGGCGGCCAGTTCGGCGCCAGCGGTCGCAGGACAGATACATGGCCTTCTGGGGAGCGCCAGCGCACTTGATCGGCATCGGTGGCTGCGTGAACAAGGCCCGGCCTCCACGAAGGTCTCGCACAAGCCGGTCGGTATAGGGAGCCAGTTCGAACGCATAGTTCGACGTTACACCGTTCTGGCCCAAGGTGTCCCGCAGGCCCTCAATCCCATCCCAGTTAAGTTCGATGCCTGGCGCGACCACGAGAACGTCATAGTCAACGCGCGTGCCGCCCTTAATCCTGAGCCGGTTCAGCGCTGGCTCAAACCCGGTAACTGCCGCTTGATGCCACTTCGCGCCTGGAGGAAGGATCGAGGCCATCGGCCGGGCAGTCTTGGCTTGGTCGAAGATGCCGCCGCCGACAAAAGTCCAGCCAGGCTGATAATAGTGGGTGTCACGCGGCTCGATCACGGTAACGTTGAGATTGGGCCGGCGACGGAGCAGGCTCGCGGCAGTCGCAAGGCCGCCAGCACCACCGCCAACGATGACGACAGTGGCATTGGTGAGTGGCAGCTTCATAGGATGTGATCCATTTGGATGAACGAGGCACCGCTAACGCTTGTGTGCGCTTCGGCTCGACGCAGATAGGCAGGTGACT
>Ga0316227_1001966_pt1 | contig 19841 bp, 19 predicted proteins | sample TBH18019metaG_FD_206012 | JGI IMG/M metagenome (GOLD analysis project Ga0316227, IMG submission 206012) | Freshwater microbial communities from Trout Bog Lake, Wisconsin, USA - TBH18019 | ecosystem: Environmental > Aquatic > Freshwater > Lake > Hypolimnion/Profundal zone | place: USA: Wisconsin... | reverse complement strand
CAACAGCACGCGCAACTAAATCATTTGCACCCCCGGGACCAAAGCCCACAATGAATCTAATAGGACGACTTGGCCAGGTATCTGCAAATGCACCGTTGGCAACAAGCATCGCAAAAGCAAGCACTAAGACTTTAATTATTTTCATGAAAACTTTTTCTCCAATGAGTCGAAATACTCTTTGTTCACACAACTTTGACGCTCTGCAAATGTAGCTACTAGTACTGGGTCTTCTTTCAGCTCACCATATTGCTTGAGATGACTCAATGCGTTGGTCATACCACGTACGGCGCCTTGTAAGGCTGCGTTGGCATATAGCACTATCCCAAATCCCATCTGAGATAAATCTGCGAGAGGTAGTGAAGGCGTCTTCCCACCAATCACGATATTAATCAGTTGAGGACAATAAGACTGAGAGGCAATGATTTTGATCTCTTCAATACTTTCAGGAGCTTCAATGAAGGTCATGTCTGCGCCAGATTGCGCATAGCTAGCAGCCCTGTCAAGCGCATCGTCTAATCCATTAATTGTTCTGGCGTCTGTTCTAGCAATAATCAGAAAGTCATCGTGCTTTCTGGCGTCTACAGCAGCCTTAATCTTGCCGCACATCTCTTCTTTGCTAATGACTTGTTTGCCAGCAAAGTGCCCGCAACGTTTAGGGCTAGATTGATCTTCAATTTGGATAGCGCTAGCACCAGCGCGTTCTAAAACCTTAACCGTGTGATGAACATTGACTGCATTTCCAAAACCGGTATCAATGTCGACTATCAAAGGTATCTGCACAACATCACAGATTGCTGAAGTATGGGCTGCCACGTCATTCAGACTAATAAACCCTAAATCTGGGATGCCATAAAACTGATTTGTTAGTCCCGCACCACTGAGATACACGGCCTCGAATCCTGCATCTTCAATCAAACGTGCGGCCAGTGCATTGCCAGCACCAGGAACTAAAAGGCCACGCTTTTCATTTACGAGTCTACGTAAGGTACTTCCTAAATGTATGGGCACTTGAGCTCCTTTTTGATAGAAATACACTGCTTGCAGCAGTGAAGACTAATCCAATTTGATATTTTTGTCTCGGATGAGCTTTGACCATTTCTGTTGGTCTGACTTAATTAACTCGGCGAACTCTTCGGGCTTACCGCCCGATGGCTCAATTCCGCGTTCTAACATTTCCTTACGCACATTCGGAGTCTTTAGAACTCTATCGATATCAGCGCTAATTCTAGACACGACATTATTTGGACTCATTGCCGGCACGAAAATGCCAAACCAGCCAACTGCACTGTAACCAGGCACTCCAGATTCGGCAATGGTTGGTAGGTTGGGGACGGATTGAGACCGTTTTGGACTGGTGACAGCTAAGGCTTTTAAATTACCGGCTTGAATCTGCGGCATCACGGTTTGCGCCGGTGAGAACATCACATTGATATGCCCCCCTAATAAATCAGCTAAAGCAGGCCCCGAACCTTTATACGGCACATGAAGCATTTCCACGCCTGCCATCGATTTAAATAATTCTCCGGATAAATGCGATATCGATCCTGAACCAGAAGACCCAAAACGAATCAGCTGAGGATTCTCTTTTGCAAGCGCAATTAATTGCTGAACAGAATTAACCTTTAAAGAGGGGCTCACTGTTAATACGTATGGAGAGGCTGATAACAGACTCACTGGTACCAACTGGTTAACGAGTTGGTCTGGCAACGCAGGTGTGGCTATTAACCACGTGTAACCATCGGCGGGAGATCGAATCACGATGTCAGCTCCAACCGCCCCAGACGCGCCAGGTCGATTGTCTAGCACGATGGACTGCTTCCAAATCTCAGATAAGGGCGGAGCAATGATTCTCATAATCGTATCAGTTCCTCCTCCAGGAGGATAGGGCACGACTAACCGAATACTTTTAGATGGAAATATATCTGCTTGGGCAAGCGCTCCGCTGAGAGCTGCCAGATATAAAAACAAGAAAATAAAATACTTCCTAGAATCTATTGACAACATCAATGTGCCCAATTCTTTAGCTACGATTTGTTGGAGGTGTTGTGTTTTGCAAATGATTAATATACAGTCAAAAACATAATAAATAGTAAAAAATTAAGGGACACGATGACAGTAAATGCAAAAACTCGCCCCATCGATATGGTTGGGTCGATTATCGACGTAGCAGATTCAAACCAAGACATCCTAGGCGAGTCTGTCATTTGGGACAAGGACAGCGGTCATTTGTGGTGGGTGGATGGCATAGGTATGTTCATATATCGCCTTGACCCCAGCAGCGGAAAAAAACAGAGCTGGAAACTTAATGAAGAAATTGGCTCGATTGGATTGAGAAAAAAAGGTGGGCTCGTTGTTGGTATGCGTTCAGGTTTATATTTTTTCAATCCCGAGAATGGCCAGCTTACTGAAATTGCTAAGCCCGATGCTGATCGACCGGGTAATCGCTTTAATGATGGCAAAGTAGATCGTCACGGACGCTTTTGGACTGGTACGGTTCAAGCTAGCGCCTATACACCACGCGGCAGATTATGGCGGCTTGATGCTGACCTCAAAACAAATCTCATCATGGAAGGAATTACTTGCGTTAATGGCATCAGCTTTAGCCCTGATAACCGCTTGATGTACTTTACGGATTCCTTTAGCTGCCGAATTGATGTATTTGATTACGACTCTACTGATGGCGCCATCTATAACCGACGACATTTTGCAGACATTCCACTGGGAAGAGGTATTTGTGATGGCTCGACGGTGGATGCGGATGGATGTTTTTGGAGTGCCAATATGGATGGTTGGTGTGTGACGCGTTATGACCCAAGAGGTCGGATTGATACGGTCATTAATTTACCGGTCAGAAGAGTTTCGAGCCTATGCTTTGGCGGCCCCAACTTAGACACTCTTTACATCACAACTGCACGTCGAAGGATGCAAGATAAAGAATTGGCTCAACAGCCTTTGGCAGGATGTCTACTAGCAGTCAACGCCGGAATCCAAGGATTGCCTGAGCCAGAATTCTTAGGTTGATCGCATTATCAATTGCAACTCAATCAGAGTCGGGACATGAAAAAAATACTTTTAGTCATCTTTTACTCAGTCTTAAGTCTAGAGCTTTGCCTTGCACAAACATATCCTGATAAACCAGTGAAAATTGTGGTGCCCTATACACCTGGTGGGGCAACTGACACACTTGCTAGAAGCATTGCCAACCAATTAAGTACTAAATGGAATAAACCGGTGCTTGTTGACAATCGAGGTGGTGCCGCTGGAATGATCGGGGCTGAATTTGTTGCTAAAGCGCCGGCCGATGGCTATACGCTCATGATTTCTGACAGCGCGCCATATGTGATTCTCCCCAATTTCAATCCGAATATGAATTACGCCCCCTTAAAAGACTTTGCACCCATTACCGTGATTGCACGCCAAGCGCCCATTATTGTTATCTCTACCAGAGTCCCCGCTACCAACATCAAAGAATTAATTACTTACTTAAGATCTCACCCAGATACGCCATATGCATCTCTTGGTAACGGCTCCTATCCCCATGTAGCAATGGAGGAGTTCCAGCGATTGACAGATACAAAACTGCTTCACGTTCCCTATAAAGGCACTTCCCAAATCATTACCGATATGATTGGTGGTCAAGTAGATCTCTATGTAGGCACCCTGGGCGCATTTGAGCAGTATGAAAAAGCGGGTAAGGTAAAAATATTGGCTGCCGCTACTGAAAAGCGTCTGCCGTTTAGACCAGATCTAGCAACAGTTTCAGAGTCGGGTGTTCCAGGATTTTCCATTAGCGTCTGGTTTGGAATGGTCGCTACCGCTGGTACACCTAATGCTGTCCTCAATAAAATTTATCTTGATGTAAAAGAGATATTGAAAAATAACGCATTTGTTGATGAAGTATTAACACCCCAGGCTCTCATCCCCGGGGGGGATTCTAGAGCTGATTTCAGCGCTTTAATGAAAGCAGACACTGCTCGCTGGGGTGAAATCATTAAAACAACCGGAATTAAACCCTAATTCAAAAATACCAAAGGAAGTTACATGAGCAAACTGAGCGAGTACGCAGATAAATATCAAACCATCAAAATGAAACGTCAAGATGGCATTATCGAAGTGAAATTACATACCAATGGTGGGCCACTCCACTGGAGTCTGCTCCCGCATGGAGAGCTTGAAAAAGCATTTTATGAAATTGGCCATGATCCAGAGAATGAAGTCATGATTCTGACTGGCTCTGGTGATGCGTTTAGTGGGCCGCCCTGCCCTCCTAATGGTCACAATCACGTCAGTCATCCTGTAACTGCTATGGAGTGGGACAAGATCTACTGGGAAGGTAAGCATTTATTAATGAATCTTCTAAATATTGAGATTCCGATCATTGGTGCAATTAATGGCCCAGCTTTACGCCATTCAGAAATCCCTTTGCTTTCTGACATTGTCATCGCTAGTGAAAATACGACCATTCAAGATTCAGCTCACTTTGCTGGTGGCCTTGTTCCAGGGGATGGTGTGCACATCGTTTTCCCACATCTCATGGGAATAAATCGCGGGAGATATTTCCTACTTACGGGGCAAACCCTCAATGCTCAAGAAGCAAAAGATGTTGGCCTTATTAGTGAAATTCTTCCTGCCGATCAGTTGTTAGATCGAGCATATGAGCATGCGCGTTTCCTCATGCAGCGCTCCCCCTTGCTGCGGAGATATTCAAGGACTTTGCTAACTCAAGAATTAAAACAAAAGATGCATAACCTATTAGGTTATGGCCTAGCCCTTGAAGGTTTGGCAGCATCGCATAAGTCGATCTGATAAATCATAAGGTGCAGTAGCGCTCAAAAAAATCCCACCCGAAGGTGGCGCAAGTCTCTGGAAAAATATCAGCTCATTTATCGCTTTTAAATTTATCCAGAGACTTATTGCCTGGTAAATCAAACTTCCTTCTATTGTGCTCGACTTCTGCCAGGGGTGTGCATGGCTTTAAAGTATTTAAACTTCTAACCGTTAAGGCCTTATATAGATCTGTTCCTTCAATCTTCCAGGCCATCTCTTTTTCGCTCAACTCACGCATGACCTTTGCCGGCATTCCACCAACCAATACTTTGGCTGGCACAATCATTCCAGCCTTAACAAATGCACATGCAGCCACAATTGAAGACTCGCCAATTTCTGCATTATCCATGATGACTGCATTCATGCCAACCAATGCATTTTTACGTACTATGCAGCCGTGTAAAACAGCAGAGTGTCCAATATGGCCATCTTCTTCAACTAAGGTGTCGGTCTCTGGAAATCCATGGAGCACACAAGAGTCTTGAATATTAACGCCTGACTCAAGCACTATCCGACCAAAGTCGCCACGTAATGCAGCAAATGGAGCGATGTAACAGTTTGGGCCAATAATCACATCCCCAATGACTACCGCCTCAGGATGAACGTAAGAGGTGGGGTCAACGACTGGCTTAATGCCATCTATTTCGTAAAAGGCCATATTAGACTGCTTTAATTCCACCCATACAGAGATACTTAATTTCTAAGTAGTCCTCTATACCGTGCTTCGAACCTTCGCGACCTAAGCCACTCTCCTTAACCCCGCCAAATGGAGCAACTTCTGTAGAAATTAAACCTTCGTTAATGCCTACCATCCCATATTCAAGAGCTTCAGCAACACGCCAAATACGACCGATATTTTGGCCATAAAAATAGGCAGCCAATCCAAATTCTGTATCGTTAGCCATCTCAATAGCTTCCGCTTCCGTTGAAAATTTAAATACGGGGGCGAGCGGCCCAAAAGTCTCCTCCCTAAAGGCTAACATATCCTTTGTTGCGCCTGAAACAACAGTAGGCTCAAAGAAAGATTTGCCTAAGGCATGACGCTTGCCACCCACTACGAGCTTCCCACCTTTACTGATAGCGTCATTGACATGCTCTTCTACTTTAGCCAATGCTTTATCGTCAATCAATGGACCAATAATGGTTCCATCTTCCGCACCATTACCAACCTTAAGAGCGTTAACAGCAAGTGCAAATTTTTCAACGAAAGTGTCATAAATTGCATCTTGTGCCATGATCCGGTTGGCACATACGCATGTTTGACCAGCATTGCGATATTTGGAGATGATTGCACCTTTTACGGCTTCATCTAGATCGGCATCATCAAATACGATGAAAGGCGCATTGCCACCTAACTCCATAGAAGTCTTCTTAACAGTCGTGGCACACTGAGCCATTAACAATTTGCCAATTTCAGTAGACCCAGTAAAGCTCAACTTTTTCACAATTGGGTTAGAAGAAAGTTCACCGCCAATCTCAGAAGCAGATCCAGTGACACAAGAAAATACACCAGCAGGAACGCCCGCCTCTTCCGCTAACTGACAAAGCGCTAATGCGCTAAATGGAGTTTGGCTTGCAGGCTTTAGGACGATGGTGCAGCCAGCTGCTAAGGCGGGGCCCACTTTACGCGTAATCATCGCTGCTGGGAAATTCCAAGGTGTAATCGCCGCACATACGCCAATCGGCTGCTTAATAACAATCAAACGTTTATCAGATCCGTGGGGAGGGATAGTTTCACCATAAACACGCTTTGCCTCTTCACCAAACCATTCAATAAATGAAGCGGCGTAAGCAATCTCCCCTCTACTCTCAACCAATGGTTTGCCTTGTTCGGCGGTCATTAATTGCGCCAAAGCTTCTTGGTTTTTCATAATGAGATCAAACCAATTGCGCAAAATCTTCGCGCGCTCTTTAGCTGTTTTTGCACGCCATGTTGGCAATGCTTGATTTGCACACTCGATAGCCCTACGAGTTTCAGCAACGCCCATCTTAGGAACCGTGCCGATTAGCTCACTGGTGGCTGGATTGGTGACATTGATAGTGGCTTTGTTATCAGCATCCGTCCATTCACCATCAATATAGGCTTTTTCAAACTTGAAAGGTAAGTTACTCATATCTTATTCGCTCAACTATTAAACTTTAATCAAAGCCCCCAATAGGGGATTAGGTCATGCTAAATCCACCGCTAATACTGATAACCTGACCTGTAATCCAACTGCCAGCATCAGATGCCAAAAGTACAACCATAGGAGCAACATCCGCAGGGGTGCCAAGCCTTCTCAATGGGTAGAATTTCGTCAATTTTTCACGATTAGCTTCAATAAAAACAGGGTCATGGGCTGTTTCAATCAAACCTAAAGCAATTGCATTCGCCGTCATCCCAGAACGTGTTTCACGAGCCAAGGATTTCATCAGTGCTACATTACCTGCACGAGTTGCCGCAGCCAAAGCCAATCCAGACTCACCAACTCTGGAAGAATCTCCCACGATTGAAATTATTCTGCCATTTCCTTTTTCCAAATATGGGAGAGCAGCATGACAGCAATTAAGCGTTCCATAAAAGCAAACATCTGTTTGTTGGCGCCACTCTTCAGGGGTCGAGTCAATAAAACGCTTTCTAAAAACTAGGCCAGCGTTATTCACCAAAATATTTAAACCACCGAATTTTTCAACAGTTTTCGCAACCATTGCCTTGACAGCATCCATATTCGAAATATCACAACCAATTGCCATCGCCTTGCCGCCAAGATCTCTGATTTCCTTGGCAACTGCTTCGGCACGTTCTTTGGAGCCGTTGTAATTCACTACGACTGCAGCGCCGTCAGCCGCCAAAGCAAGTGATATTTCACGGCCTACATCACGCGCACCGCCAGTAACAATAGCAACTCTACCTGTAAGATCTGTTTTCATAATTTTTTATAGTCCTATTGAAGAATGTATATTGATTTAATGCTTATTAATCAGTTGAAAAATACGCTCTGGCGTAACGGGAAGTTCATTTACCTCACACCCAAAACCGGATAATGCGTCAGCTACTGCATTCGCAATTGCAGCTGGCGCACCAATGGTGCCGCCCTCTCCCACACCCCTAAAACCACCAAGCGTATTAGGCGCTTTAATGTCCATGTGGACTATTTTCACATCAGGTATTTCAAGGGCCGTAGGAATGGCGTAATCCACTAGACTGGCCGTTAATACTTGCCCAACCTCATCGTATACAACTTCTTCGAGTAAAGCAGCTCCAATTCCTTGAGCAACGGCACCCCGAATTTGTCCATCAACAATTAAAGGATTAATCATCTGGCCACAGTCTTCGGCAATGACATACCTCTTGATGTCCACCTTGAATGTCGTTGGATCGACTTCGACTTCAACCATATGGGTTGCACAGCTGGTGGTGCCAAAAATTGGATCGTATGTTTTTGTAACAGTAAGCTCCAACCTTTGATCAGCAGGAATTCTGCCCATCTCTGAATAGACGGTTTTTGCCAACTTAGAAAACTCAATCTGATTGGGAATACTTAATTGCTCAATCGCGCTATTCATAAAGCGCAAATCCTCAACCGTGGTACCGAATAGATAAGCAGCCATGGAGGCCATGCGACTTTTTAATTCTTGTGCTGCCAATATGCCTGCCCCACTACTCAGGACTGCCGTTCTACTAGCGTAGCTACCTGTTCCATGCGGAACAGCTGTGCTATCTCCCGTAATGATGCGAATATCCTCAATCTTGGCACCCAATTCATCTGCCACCACTTGAGCCAATGTAGTCTCGTGGCCTTGACCATGGGCTGCGCATCCGAATGCTGCGGTGATAGCACCTGTTGAATCCAAGGAAATAACACAGGTATCGGTACCAGTATTAATTGGCATCCCGGGTGATGCTGAAATTTTCGAGCCAATTCCAGAAAGCTCTGCGTAAGATGCTACGCCAATACCCACCCATTTACCATCAGCCCGAGCCTTTGCTTGATATTCACGTCTATCGTTATAGGAGAATGCTTCTCGAGCCGCTATCAAGCCCTCAGTAAACGCGGATTTATCCCAAACAATCCCGCTAGGTGTTTTATAAGGAAACTCTTCAGGGCGAACCATATTTTTCATGCGCAATTCCACGGGATCGATATCCAACTTCTTTGCTGCAATATTTATCAAGCGTTCCATCACGAAGGTTGACGTAGGCCGACCTACACCACGATATGGGCCTGTTGGAGCCTTAGGCGTAGTAACTGCTATGACACTACCGTGATATGCGGGCACACGATATGGACCTGGCATAAAGCTAATGATTTGTACGGGCTCAATACCGGCAGTCCACGGGTAGATAGAGTAGGCACCAACATCGCTTACAACTTCAGCAGTTAATCCCAAAATATTTCCACTGGCATCCACAGCTAAGCGAGCCTTAATACGCTCATCAAATGCTTGACTAGTAGAAATCAAATCCTCAAGACGGTCGCCAGTCCATTTAATCGAGCATTGAATTTTTTTAGCCAAGGCACAAACAATCATCTCCTCAGGATAGAGGGAGGTTTTTCCGCCAAAGCCGCCGCCAACATCAGGTGAAACAACGCTTAATTGACTGCCAGGCATGTCCAACAAATCTGCCAGAGCATCACGAATAATCCCCGGCACTTGGCTTGAGGTATAAAGCTTGATCGCGCCCCTACTTTTTTCATAGTCAGCTAGATAAACGCGATTCTCCATAGCCATTGGCGTCTTGCGATGAAAGCGAAACTCAGCCTCAACTAATGTATGGGGATTTTGAAATGCCTGATTTACTTCGCCCTTAACAAAGGACCTCTTAACTAAAATATTGCTAGTTAAATCTTCGTGCAATAAAGGCGCATTGGATTGACTTGCCAGAATCGGATCGCATTCAACGGGCAGTGGCTCTAGGTTGATTTCCAATAAATTGAGCGCATCTTCAGCGATGTAACGATTTGATGCCAAAACAACTGCAATGGGTTCACCTACATAGCGAACTACACCATTCGCCAGTGGGAAAATCGTAGTGGACTGGTAATCAGCCATTCTAGAAGTAGCAACCGCAGGCTTAACTTGATCAGCAATGTCTTGCCACGTGTACACGCCATACACACCAGGAAGCGCACGAGCCCTCTCTATATTAATAGATATGACTTCTGCATAAGGCTTATCGCTACGATAAATGCTCATGTGCAAGATATCGGCAAGCTTAATGTCATCTACGAACCTACCCATGCCACACAGTAGGCGACCATCTTCGATGCGACGAACAGGCTGGCCAACGAGACTCTCTCCTGCACCACTTTTTACTGGCTCATATCCACGTGGATGCTCCAAGGGAGCAAAACCCTTACTCATAGAAAGCAGGTCCTTTGCGCATGGTTTGCCATTGCTGATCATCATGACCAAATAAGACCTGAGCACCCCCAGCTTGAATACGCCTCACTTCGGCCATAGATGCTAGTGATAGATCCGGATTCCAGGTATTTTTTGGATTCAACTCTAAATCTAAATTTGCCTTCATTGCTACGGCATCTGAAGCCAGTAAAAAAGAGCCATCTTTATCCAAATTGACCATCGCTCCAATCATTCCTGGCGTATGGCCAGGTAAAGGAAGCAATACAACTTTGTCATTACCAAGAAGGTCATATTGGCCAGTAATGGTTTTGATTTCGTTGTTATGTTTCCAATCCTTGGGAACATAGCCCTTTTGTACGCCATCTTGGGCTTGCGCAGCCTCTAACTCTAAGAGGTGGCAGAAAATGGTTGCCTTTTTAAAGAACTCATTGCATCCACAATGATCAGAATGAAAATGTGAATTCACAACCAAATCAATATCATGAGGTTTAAGGCCCACTAAATCAAGTTGAGCAATTAAATTATCCTGTGGCGCGTTGATAGGAACCATCACCTTTGCCATAGAACCCCAACGATCTTCAGCATTTTCTGCCACAGATGGATGACATCCCGTGTCAAATAAGATATTGCCTTGCTCATGACGAATGAGGTAACAAATTACTGGCAATTCAATGGTTTCTGTTTTTTCAACAGTAGGCAAATACACACTTTTGCGCATTCTTAAGCGGCCGCCAGATAATGCGTGCATTTTCATAATACATTCCCCCTTCTTGGGGAAATATCTTGAATACTAATTTCACCGGCATCACGTTGCCGTGCGCATTCACGCACGGCATCCACGATTCCCTGGTATCCAGTGCAGCGGCAAAGATTTCCAGATAACAACCCACGAATTTCTTCATCTGTTTTAAGAGGGTGCTTTTGTAACATCTCTGTAGAAGTCATCAACATTCCAGGCGTACAAAATCCGCACTGAAGGCCATGATGCTCAGTAAAAGCCTTTTGTAATGGATTCAGATTCTCTGGAGATCCCAAACTTTCAATGGTATTGATTTCCAGTCCATTCGCCTGAATGGCAAGCATCAAACATGATCTTGCGCTAGCTCCATCTACTAAAACTGTGCAGGCACCACATACACCATGCTCACAGCCAACATGGGTGCCAGTTAAACCCAAGTTAATGCGTAAATAATCTGAGAGGAGGAGCCTTGGATCAATCTGATCCTCATGTACAAGCCCATTTACCACTACCCATAAAGAAACTTTTTCAATCTCGCTCATATCATCTCTCCGCTGATGCCATATCCCAGGCAGCTTTAAAAGTTCTTTTAAGTAATTGACCTGCTAAATACAGTCGATATTTAGCCGAAGCATGTAAATCTGTATTTGGCATGAGGAAGGAACTCAAACTAGCCGCTACATCTTCTAACAATGCTTCTGAATAATCCCGGCCATTTACATTGGCTTCAACTGTATTCAGTCTTAAAGCTGTCTCACCGACACCCATCATGCTAATCTTGGGATTTTGGATGCAGCCTTTAGCATCCTTACCAACTAAAACGCCGACAGCCGCCAATGCAAAATCACCATCACGTTGTGAAAATTCTTCAAACCCCCAGCCTGTATTCGAGCCAATCCTTGGGAAGCTTATGTGGGTTAGTAATTCATCTTCTTCCAGCACGGTTGATAAAGAGCCTAAGAAAAACTCAGCCCCAGGAATAACACGTTTCGAATTGAATGATTCACAGTGCATATTGGCGTCAAGCAAAAGACTGAGCATCGGATATTCGGCTGCAGGGTCAGCATGAGATAGGCTACCGCCAATGGTGCCTCGATTTCGGATGGCTAAATGCGCCACATGCTTTAAAGCCTCGTGCATCACTGGTAAACAATTTCTGATTACCCCTGAATTAGCAACAGTGCTATGACGGGTCAGGGCACCAATGATAATTTCATCACCCTCTTCCCTGATGTAATCCAACTCTACTAGCTTCCCAATATCAATAATTAACGATGGTTGAACAACCCTAAAATTGATCATTGGCATCAGGCTTTGGCCACCCGCTATCACTTTTGCGTCTGTAGAACGATGCAATTGATCCAGCGCCTCTTCCAATGAATAGGCGCAAAAATAATTGAATGGTGCCGGCTTCATTAATTACCTTGGAACTGAGGCTCACGCTTTTCCGCAAAGGCCTGACGTCCTTCGTGATAGTCGTTACTCTTTCCTGCAGCTGCAATTAATTCTTCAGCAAGTTCGCTATCCGTAGCTCCGCGACCCATTGCAACCCCATTCAAAATATATTTGGCTCCAGAAATACTCAGCGGTGCATTTGATGCCAATAACTTAGCAAATGAACGTGCCGCAACCATCGGATCATCAGACAACTTAGGGTCTGCACTGTGTTTTTTGCGAAAAATCTTTCCAAGCAAAGTCGGCTTGGCCTCTGGCCCGGTAGGCCCAGTCATATAATCTATAAAACCAAGCTTAAGAGCTTCTGGACCACCGAATCTCTGAGAGCCGAATAATATTTTTTTAGCTTGAACCAGGCCAACTAGATTTAACAACTTTTGCGTTCCCTTCACGCCATAAATGATGGAAAGGCGGGCGGCTGGAATACCAAATTTAGAGGTAGATGCCGCGTAACGAAAATCGCAAGACATTGCTAAATGGGCGCCACCGCCCAAACAAAATCCACGAATGACCGCAATTGTTGGCTTATTGATATTCGCAATGGCATCACAACATGCATCCACAGCAACTTCGTAATCCCATACCTGCTTGTCTGTAGCACGAACTTTGCCAAACTCTGAAATATCAGCACCCGCACTGAAATCTTCACCGGCACCAGTCAAAATTACAGAACGGACATTCAAATCTCTTTCCAGGGCTCCTAGTATTCCTGGGATTGCCTTCCACATTCCCAAGCTCATTGCATTTTTGCTTTTAGGTCTGTTGAATGTCACCACCGCAATATGATCTGAGATCCAAATCTTGATCTTGTCATCAACCCAAACACCCATGACATCGGGATCATTTGAGCTAAACAAGAGTGCGGTGTTGCCAATACCATAACCTAACTTTGCATCACCAGCAGTCGCTGCTGCTGGATCTGACTTTATTACAGGAGCCGCAGGAACTGCTGCTAGCACTTCTTTTTGGTATTGAGAGAAATCAAAATCTGATGATGGTCTGCTATCCAAACCCCCTACCGCTCTACCAAAGTTCTCAAAAAATTCGTCTGCATTTTTTCGCGCTGTTGCATCAATTAATCTCGATCCAAGTTGAGCGAGCTTTCCGCCAACGTTAGCCTTCACTGTATAGCGTAATAGCGTTAATTTTTCATCAAGCTCTTCTAACTCAACTTTGATTTCAGCTTTTGCAAACCCGGCCATACCGCCCTGACCCTCTCCAATCAAGGTATAACTCAATGGGGCCTTAATATCTGTTAGTGTCACATTTCCCAGAAAGCGCGCCTTAATTGGGCCCACTTTGGCAATTACCACTGCGGTATACGAGGTATCAGTGAGCTTCTGCATCTCTTCGCAACCAGATATACTTTTTTTCAAAATTTCAGGGTCATTTAGAGCATCCCAAATAACACTTCTTGATGCTTCTAAACGTGCTTCGCCTACCATATCCATCTGAATTCTCCGAATGAGAGCGTATTAATTAGCTTGCTTTAACCAGTTGTTGCAATACATCTCGAACATTTTTTGGAATAGGCGTTGGTTTATTTGTCTGGCGATCTACATACACGTGCACAAAGTGACCCAGCGCAGAGGCAATGTCAACATCGTTTGCAAAGATGGCAACTTCGTATTTCACGCTGCTATTACCCAAATGCGCCACCTTCAAACCTACATGGATTAGATCGGGGTACATAATCGGCGCAAAATATTTGCACTGGGTTTCAATTACTAGGCCAATGGTTTCGCTTTTGGCAATATCTAAAACCTTGTGCTCTATTAAATAACGATTGACCGCTGTATCAAAGAATGAGTAATACACCACATTATTAATATGACCGTATGCATCGTTATCCATCCATCTGGAATGAACATCTTCAAATGTAACAAAATCAGCGCGTGTTGGTGGGGAAAGTTTTTTATCGCTCATAAAGCTTCTCTATATAAAGCTGCAGCATCAGCCAATGTGATTTCACGGGGGCTGTTTTGCAATAAACGGGTTTGTAACATGGCATCTGCTGCTAGTTGGTCCACATCAGTAGCAGAAATACCAACATCAACCAAACGCTGGGGTAAGCCAAGCTCACCTGCCAGACCACCTAAGTAATCAGAGAGCTGAGCAGCCTGCTCCCTTGTGGGCCCCTGCAATCCAGGTTTAATAATGTTACCCAATTCTGCATACATTGCATGTGCCGCATCTAAGTTAAAACGCATTACCGGACCCAACATTAATGAGTTTGAGAGTCCGTGTGGGACATGAAATCTTGCGCCAATGGGATAAGCCAAAGCGTGTACACCAGCTACAGGGGCATTGGTAAATGCCATGCCCGCAAGGCAGGCTCCTAGCAACATATTTTCACGGGCAACAATGTCATTGCCAGAGCTCACTGCTTTATGAAGATTGGCCGCCAATAACCGCAATGCTTCTTTTGCCAAACAATCTGATACTGGATTCTTGAGATGCTTGGTCGTAAATGCTTCGATCGCATGCACCATTGCATCAATACCAGTAGCTGCAGTGACATGAGCTGGCAATCCTAGAGTGAGCTCGGCATCCAGCAATGCAATGTCAGGTAACAACTGAGGGGAAACAACACCTTTTTTCTCACTCTCACTAACCGTTACGATAGAAATCGTAGTGACTTCAGAGCCCGTTCCTGCGGTGGTGGGAACCAGAATAAGCGGAAGGCGCGGCCCCTTTGCCATCCCTACACCATATATGTCTACTAATTTTTCTTTGCCAGGCGCCAAAAGTGCTACAAGCTTAGCCACATCCATTGAGCTACCGCCACCAAAGCCAACAATAAAATCTGCTTTGCATTCTTGAGCTACTTTGATGGCGCTATCAATCACCGCTACCGGAGGGTCGGCCTGGACATCTGAAAAGATTTGAACCGAAAGATTGAGTTCTTTGAACTGAGGAAGCGCTTTATTCAACAGCCCCGCTGATAGAACGCCGGGATCGGTGATGATGAGCGCTGATTTACCACCGCGCTCTTGAATTCTTTTTGCTAAATTAGCAGAGCCACCTCTTTCCACGAGGATGGAGCGAGTGGAATGAAAGTCAAATTGCATGTCTTTCTCCTTCATGAAATGATTTCTTTTAATTTAAAGCGCATTACCTTGCCCGAACCCGTTCTCGGAATCTCTGCCACCACATGAATAGCTGCGGGAACTTTATAGGAGGAGATTTGCGTTCTTGTGAACTGAATGAGCTCCTCTGCTTCAACAGATTGCCCATCGCGTAATACGACGAACACCACAGGAATTTCTCCCAAGTGCTTGTGCTCCATTCCAACCGCAGCACAATCCAAAATAGCAGGATGACGAAGTACGGCCTCCTCGATTTCTCCAGGCGCAATATTTTGACCGCCTCTAATAATGAGTTCTTTTAGCCTGCCTGTAATCGTGAGGTAGCCATTTAAGTCAGCCTTAGCCAAATCCCCGGTGTGGTACCAGCCATCCTTAAGCGCAGTAGCAGTTTCTTTTGGTTTATTGTGATAACCAACCATCACATTCGGCCCGCGAACAATGAGCTCACCCTCTAGTCCCGCATCTAAGTCCGCACCAGTTGTTGGATCCACAATTCGTACTGCAACACCAACCACTGGAAGGCCACAAGATCCTAGAGTTCTCCCCCAAACTGGGGAGTTCATGGTCACCATCGTTGAGGTTTCGGTGATGCCATAACCATCCAATAACTTAATACCAAAAAATTCTTCGAAGCCCTTATTCAAATCAGCCGGCAATATCGCGCCTGCGGAAATGCAGAGGCGCATGCCGTTTAACTGAATTGCAGGGTCTGCTTTAGCCGACTCCAGGATGTAATGGAACATCGTCGGCACACCTGGCAGGACTGTAAATTTTCCAGTCTGCAAAAGACTTAAAACCTGATTAGATGAATATTTCTCGACAATAAATTCACTGGCGCCAGCAGCCACAATAGAAAGTACAGAGAAATTGAGTGCATAAGAGTGAAATAAGGGCAATGGAGATAAGACAACGTCTTTATCACTCAATTCAGCTCCAGGGATCCAGCATGCTGCCACCACCCAGAGCATTGAACGCACTGTTAATAGAACGCCCTTTGCTTTACCTGTGGTACCTGAGGTGTAGACGATAAATGCCACATCGTCAATGCTGGGATATATCTCCTGTTCGGCCAATTCTCCTGAATCAGCACAATATGTCGAGAAATTTTCGCAACCAGATACTGGATCATCATCAACAATGATGATTTTCAGGTCGGCATTAATCTCACCTCGTAAGCTCTCAATGATAGCCAAGCGCTCCTTAGTAGTAATCAGAAACTTGGAGCCAGAATCCGTGAGTCTGTAACTCACTTCACCAGGAGCAGCATCGTACGAGATAGGAACACTCACAAGGCCAGCACGCACACAGCCAAAACAAGCCAATACCCAATTCACTGAATTAGGCAAATAAATTGCCACCTTATCTCCCGATATAAGGTCTCTATTACGCAATTTTTGAGAGATGTTTTTGGATTGGCGATTTAACTCTAGGTAGCTAACTTCCTTACCGCTATCCCAATATGCCACTTTCGACCCATATTGCATCGCCCGCTCTTCCAACAACTCTCCAAGTGGCTTAATGACGTCCGTCTTAATCATTCCCCATTCCTCTTGCTATTAAATTAAGACTCTTAAATGAGCATTTTGACCCCATAGCATGACCTAAATTTGCCCCTAAAGTAACTATTGTTATTAGATCATATGAGTAAATATATTTGAAAAAAATTCTAATATATTAGGTATAAACACCTAGTTTATATGTCAAGTTATTGTTTTTAATGGTTTTATTTATTGTAAGTTGGAATATTGATGTTCAAAACGATAGAAATGATACTTGTCTTAATGAACTTATGTTACTAGTATTCAGACTGTTGCACTACCAATCTAATAATGCACCCGGAGACGAGGAGTTTTTACATGTTTAAGAAAAAATTAATAGCATCAGTAGGCATCGTGGCGATGACTGCAGGGCTAGCATCACAGCCTGCTACAGCCCAGATTTCCAACAACACAGTCCGAATTGGCGTATTGACCGATATGAGCGGCCAGTTTTCACATGAATCAGGCGCGGGTTCAGTCACAGCAGTCAGAATGGCCGTTGAAGATTTTGGCGGTACGGTGCTTGGAAAACCCATTGAGGTTATTTATGCCGACCATCAAAATAAACCAGATATTGGCGCCATCAAAGCTCGTGAATGGTATGACTCTGGTGTCGATATGATTGCCGGACTAATTAACTCAGGGGTTGCTTTATCAATAACCAATGTAGCAAAAGAGAAAAATAGGATCGCAATTATCAATGGCTCCGGTAGCTCCAAGCTTACCAACGAGGGTTGCACCCCAGTAAGTATTCATTATGCTTATGATACGTATGCGCTTGCTACTGGAACAACCAGATACCTGATCAATCAAAAGAAACTAGATACTTGGTACTTTTTAACGGCTGACTATGCTTTTGGCCAAGCGCTGGAGTCCGATGCAACTGCGAATATAAATGCTGCTGGCGGTACTGTTTTGGGATCAACTCGTTACCCAATGGAAACGGCTGATCACTCTTCTTATTTACTCAAAGCACAAGCATCAAAAGCGAAAGTTATTGCCATAGCCGGTTCAGGACAAGGCTTTATTAATGCCGTGAGATCAGCCCAAGAATTTGGAATCACAAAAGGTGGTCAAACCATTGCGGGGCTTTTAGTTTGGGATACCGACGTAGATGCACTAGGGCTTCAGAAGGCGCAGGGCATGATTATGACTTCTGGATTTTATTGGGATAGAACCCCTGAATCTCGGGCATGGTCAAAGCGCTTTCAAGCGCTTATGGGTCGCATGCCACATATGGGCGATGCTGGAGACTATTCTTCAACCATGCAATATTTAAAGGCCATCAAAGCTGCCGGCACAGATGAAACTGGCGCAGTTATGGCAAAGTTGAAGTCAACACCAATCAATGATTTCTTTGCCACCAATGGACGGATTCGTGAAGATGGGCGCATGGTGCATGACATGTATGTCTATCAAGTGAAAACTCCTGCAGAATCAAAGTACGCCTGGGATTACCTCACGTTAAAAGAAACTATTCCAGCATCAAAAGCATATCGCCCACTTAGTGAAAGTGCATGCTATTTAGTAAAGAAGTGATGCATTTGTAAAGTAAACAATAAGCCCCCATTGCATAAGGGGGCTTATTTTTATCCCACAAGACTACCCATTTAAAACGACACCTTATCAAACAGAATTAGTGAACTCAATAGCTGAAAACATTGAACTGCTAATGGCAGAAAATTGCTCTGTCAGAAGAACCGTCAACATTATTGGTGACGGATGGTCATTTATGATTTTGCGCGAGTGTTATTTCGGAGTTCGTCGCTTTCAAGATTTTCAAGGGATTCTAGGAATACCCAGGGGTACCTTAACAGCCAGACTCAATGCTCTTGTTTCAGAAAATATCCTTAAAAAAGAGCTGTCAGACCCCGCCAAGAAACGGCTTGAGTATCGATTAACTAAGCAAGGCATTGATTTATACAAAGTAATGCTTGCACTCATGTCCTATGGCGATAAATGGATCGAAGCCTCGCCAAAAGTACCGCTGAAGCTAAAACATAAAACCTGCAATCATGTGTCACATCCTTACGTTGGCTGCCCACATTGCAGACAAGAAATTATTGCCTCGGAAGTAACTTATAAAAACGGCCCTGGATTTGGACACGAGCCAGCCTACCCCGGTCCTAAGCTGCGAAAATCAGCAGATCCATTGCTAATAGAGAAAAGAAGGCCTAGCTCGGTAGCAAGGGCCCTAAGAACGATTGGTGATCAGTGGGGATTCATGGTCTTGAGAGAGGCCTTTTTTAAGGTAAGAAGATTTGATCAAATTCAAACCAAACTAGGTATCGCCCCAAATACTCTAGCTAATAGACTCAATCATTTTTTAAATGAAGGTATTTTTCAAAAAGCCCAATACCAAAGCAATCCCGATCGCTTCGAATACCGCTTAACACAAAAGGGTAGGGCTATATTCTCCAGTTTCATGGCTATGTTAGCCTGGGGTGATAAATGGCTGGCAAAAGACGGGCCGCCAATTATTCTTACTCATCAAAAATGCGGGCATGACTTCACGCCGCTGGTAATGTGTAATTTTTGTAAAAATGAAATACATGCAAAGGACATGGAGTACGACACTGTTTACATGGATCCAAAAGAATTAGTAAAGCACTTACATGAAGCCTAACACCATGGTTGTGAGATTTTCTCTCGTAAGTGTTATATCAAAGGTAGGTTTAGTAACTACTATTAAATAGCAGAAAAAATATAACAGGAGATAACATGAAAAAGAAAGTGATTTTTAGAAATCTGGCACTTGCAATAACTAGTCTAGCGATGGCAACAAGCGCATATTGTGGAACCTATGTTTATATTTCCAATATTGACGATGCTGATATATCAGCTTAT
>Ga0316227_1001957_pt1 | contig 19883 bp, 24 predicted proteins | sample TBH18019metaG_FD_206012 | JGI IMG/M metagenome (GOLD analysis project Ga0316227, IMG submission 206012) | Freshwater microbial communities from Trout Bog Lake, Wisconsin, USA - TBH18019 | ecosystem: Environmental > Aquatic > Freshwater > Lake > Hypolimnion/Profundal zone | place: USA: Wisconsin... | reverse complement strand
AGGCTTGAAATCATCCCACGGCCCTGCTTTGGCCGGGGGTTTAGCAAAGTCATTCCACGGGCCATTTACCGAAAGATTATCAGCCATAATTATTCCCTCGATTGAGGCGCAGAGGCACCATAAGCCGCCCAGCTTGCAGGGTCAGAGGGATCGCCCCCTTTAAAGGTGTACCCTTTATACACTTCGCCAACTTTAGGCACCGCAATCGGCGCGGAACTTCCTGCTGGCGCAGCGTCTTCGTTGCTGCCACCTTCCTTTTTGGTGGGCTGCCCTTTTGCTTCTGAGGATGCGCCGCCCGGCATGGGGTCAGATTTTAACCCTTCAATCTGCTGCTGCAACATTTCAACGTCCGCCTTATATGCTGGCTGCGAAAGCTGCTCAGGTGTAGCCGACCTGATCAGGTTGGAAAGAGAGTTGACCGCATCTGTTTTGGCGCGGCGGTCGCGGTTAATCTGGTCTTCAATCAAACGCTGAGAAGATATATCCCCTTTACGTTGTGCTTCTTCAAGACGCGCCATGTTAAGCGCAAGATTATCTTGGTGCGCTTGCGCAGTCTGCTGCACGCGGTCGGCGGTTTGCTGAATGCGTGCCCAGCCCTGATCCCGAGATGTATCCGCGCGCTCCTGCTGCATGTTCATGGTGAGCTGCTTATAATACATCTGGTCTTCTTGCTTCATGAAAGGCAAGGCATTCTGCATCGCCATTGCGATGACCTGTGGGGAAGCACCCGGATTGGCTTTCTTGATCGCCGCTGCAACCTGCTGCATGCTGAACGGGCCTTGCGCCAAGATGTTGCTGGCCGCGCTGCCCGCAGGAGCGGTAGGGGCAGGAGAAGGCCCAGCCATAGGAGCGGCGGGAGGGCCTGTAGGGGCGACCGGCTGAGGAAGCCGTGGAACCTGATTTTGCACCGGCACGTTCCCGCCAAACGCGTAGTTGCCGGGCAGGTTGTTTACAGGGGCCGAAGGCGGCGCGGGCGAGGGCGTGTAGCCACCCGCTGCATCGCGGGGTATAGGGTTGTCGTATCCCAGCACCGCGCCCTTTCCCGCAAGCGGAGGGTAATAAGCCGACACTTGCCGCTGGGCAGAACCGGGCGGCAAAGCAGGACTATTCATCAGGTTGCGTTCGGCGGGGTTCAGGGGGGCGCTTGGCTGCGGCTGGCCTGCCTGCGCCATCGCCATAGACGGAGGCATCTGCCAAGGCATCCGCACGCCGCCGGTGCCGGCAAAAGAGTAAGGATTGATCTGTTGCTGTGGAGCTGCGCCGCCTTGCGGTGCCGCACCGCCCTGCCCTGCGGTGCCGGTTAAAACTCCAGCCGCGCTGGCGGGTGTTGGGGGGGTACCGCTCACCCCGAGACTGGCAAGCGTGTTGCCCCACGCTGCCTGCGCATCGTCTTGAATTTTACGGCGCTGCCGCTCTTCTTCAGATTGACGAAGTTTCTCGCCTTCCTGAAACCCCTGCGCAAGGCCACTTGCTAAACCGCCAAAAGAAAAAGCCATTGTCGTTATCCTTATCCGCCGGAGGCCAAATCAGCAACGCCGGACTTCATGAACGTGGGGGCGGGTGCGGGCTTGGGCGCAAGGTTGCCCACCGAGGAAGGCGTAGGGGAATAGCCCATCTTCTTGCCCGCCCATGCGAGCATCTCGTTTCCCGTCTTGCCCGCGAGGAAAGGGTTGGCCTTTATGACCTTTGCGCCCAAATGGGCTTCCACAGGATCGTTGGGATTCTTTAACACCTTTGCCGCGCCGCCAGCACCAAAGAAATGCGCAAGGTAAGTTGCGCCGGGAGTGGGGTCAATCCCTTGCTTCTTCAGATAGCTTTGGTTGTTTTTGGTAAGTTTCAAAGCCGCTTGGATACTGTCATTAGGGTTGTATTTGTCCCCTCTGCCAACCGTATCCCATGTGCCGTTTGTAAACCCGTATAATCCTCCTGCCGATCCAACTTTACTCTTTGCCGTCGGATTGAACCCGCTTTCCTGATGCGCAACGGCCAGCATATACTGCGGGTCAACCCCTGCGGCCTGAGCCTCCTTCGTAATGAGGTTCTGTATGTCCCCACCGCCGTAGTTTGCTTTCGGGGGCGCGTAGGTGGCCGTGTTGCCAGGCATGGTCATCTGTTCCTGCGGGGCGCTGAAGCCGCGAGGGGATGTGGACATAGGCATTGGCATCGGGCTGCTTTGGACAGGTGGCGGCACCGGTGGCTGCATTGAAGGCTGCATCGGCTGCCCCTGCGGGTTCATGCTTGCGCTCTGCATTGGCGCGCCGGGAACAGGAGGGGCGTTGCCAAGCCCCGGAATAGGCTGAAGCCGAGACTGCATGGCCGCGAGGATTGCGCGCCGACGGTCGTCCGTCTGCTGTGTCAGCGGATACGGGCTGGGCGCAAAAGAGTTCGGGTCATAAGCCATCTCATGCCCTTAAAAAAAGTTGCCAAGCAATGAACCGCCACCGGTTGTAGGAGCGGTCAACAACGTGCCCGCAAGATTACCAATACCGCCCCACAGTGAGTTACTGGCGTTCTGTTGGGCGTTGTACGAGTTGACCGCCGCGTTGCTGGCCTGAGTGCCACCCTGCAAATAGTTCATGTAGTCTGTGGCCTGAAGCTGGTTAATGCCAGTTGCATACTGCCCGCCTGCCTGCTGCAAGCCCGAACCCAAAGCGGTGCCCGCGCCATACTCGCCAAGAAGCCCCTGAGCTGTACCTGCGCCTGAAGCCATACGCGCAAGCGCCTGACTATCCCAACCAAGGTTATAATTTGTATTAGCCTGATTAGTTAGCCCCGCACCGTAAGGCGTACCTGCTACACCCGCCGCAGCTTCAGCCGCAAGAGCTTGCTGAGTGTTGGTGTTTAATCCTTGCGTATATAAAGCGTGTTGCGGATCATACCCCGCCTGAAGCGCCGCCATTGCGTACTGCGGCAGTCCAGCTTCAGCGTTGATGATGCTTTGCCCTTGCGCAACAGTGCTGGCGGGATTGTAACCTGTGGCCGCCGACGCAGCGGGAATACCACCGATTGCGGCCATCGCCCCGGCATCAGCCTGAGGGGAGGAGCTGTACTGATAAACGGCAGGGGCGCTATCGCTGGACATATCAGGTTCCTATCTTCTTGATGTACCGAATTTCGTGCGGCGTGTATCCCAACCGCTTCATGATGCTGGCAACACTATGCCCGTTATCGTTCTTAAAATCAAGTTTCGGCATCAGATCAATGCGGGTCACGCCCATGTTTATAAGCCCTTCCTCGCATCTTTTGAACAGGTTATACCCTGTCCACCCTTCCCGCTCCAAAGGGTCAACCCAAAAGATGTCGCTGATCGCGGTGACGTTTCGTTTGCAGTGCAGCTCAGGCACAACAAACAGGGACAAGTACCCTATCAGAAAACCGTTCCGTCTTGCGGTGAATATGCGGATTGCCCCGGCACGATCCATTGCAAAATACTGATCGAAGTTGGGGTCAAACTCCCCGCCATCTCCGGTCTCTTCCCAGTTCTTTTTAAGAAGCGGGAGCGCTTCATGGACAACCGCCGCGAAACGCTCCCATTGATATGTGATCTTAGGCTGTGCGGGGGCCAAGGGTCGCCGGCGTTTCTGCTGTGCCAGAGCGCACCGCGTTGCTGTCCACCGACGGGCCCATCTTGAGCTGGGTGGATTTGTCGCTGCTGGAAGGCTCACTCTTTTTAAGGCCGCCCATCATGCTGGCTTTACCGGCTTTGCCGGGGCTTTTCATTTTGTCCTTGCTCATTTCTTTTTACCTTTCTTTGGCATCATTTCCGATTTATCTGTGCTTGAAGGGCTGCGGTTTTTCATGCCGTCCTTCATGCTGGCCTTACCAGCTTTACCTTTTGGCATTGGCTTTTTCATTATACCCTCCACATTATGCCCTGTATAGGGCGGTTAAAGTTCTGCGTTGGCGGTGTACCCAAAACCGGACACAGCACTATACTGAAAAAAGAAACTATCGGTTGTTATAGTCAACCCTGTTACACTCCCGCCGCTTAAACCTTGAAACGTTATTGATGGGGCAACCCGCATGGTTGATTTGAACGAAAATGCTGCGTATACCCCATTGGCAATAGTATTACCTACAGGCGAAACATAGTAATACCGTTGGCACGAGGAAAGAGCAGTTTGAATAGGCAAACGCTCAAATGGAGTTAAAGTGGCTTCGGGCTCAAGCTGCACATTTTGAAGCGTGAACGTGCCCGAAGTCTGCCCGACCGCGTAAAAAGACACCGCTATTCCTGTTGTTGCTGCTGAGGGGACTGCAAACGTGGCGGTGCAAAGTTGAGGAGTGCTCGACACCGCACAGGTTCCCGTAGCAAAAGTCGTACCCGCCACATTAAAATTGTCCGTAGCTCCAGCATAATTTACCGACCATGTTATGCTGGTCAAGGTGCTGTCCGCCAAATAAGCGGACAGTGTTGCTGACGCCCCTGCCAAATCATAAGTGTTTGTGCTCTCCAGCCGTTGCACCACATTGATGCCCGTGTTGCCCCCAGCGCCCGTAATTTGTAACGCATACTGCGACACTGTGCCTGCAACACGCTGCACGGTAGCCCCTGAACCACCTGGATTAACAACCCACCGGTCTACTGTATACACAGAATTATTTGCAGTTATAGACTGCGCGGAACCGTTATTGCGCTGGTCAATGCGGAAATCGCCGTTGATGATACGGTTGCGAAAACCGGCACCGCCGTTTTGTAGCCCCACCCAACTGTTTACTGCCCCGCTATAGCCTTCATACTGCCCTATCGTGGTGTTATAACGGATCATGCCGGAATTTGGGGACGCGCTGCGCTGCGCGGTTGTGCCCGATGGAATGTCGATTTCACCCGTGCCCGACATAAGGATGTCCGAAGCAAAAGAAGAAACGCCGGTAAAACTGGAAAGCCCCGCAGCCGTGAGTGTCCCTCCAACTGAAAGCGCGCCAGAAAGCGTACCGGAATAAGCTGAGAAACCAACCAAGGCGGTTAAATAGGTGATGTCCGAATTGGTGCCGTTGTGTGCGGCCCCCGCATTCAGTGCGGACGCAATCGCGTTAAAGTTCGCGTTCACCTGCGTGGCGTCAGCAATAGTGCCGTTCTGAAAAATGTAAGGGTAAGACGCGAATATCTGCGCCTGTGCAGGCGTAACCAGAACCGCAAAAAGGAGTGCAAGCCATTTTTTCATAGTGTCGCCTGTGGGTAGTCGAGGATTTGCCGCCTCAGAAAAATGTCACCGATCTGGAACCCTTGTGCACAAGGGCCAGATACATATACCGCAAGTCGCCGATAAACGATAGGGGCAGTAAACGCCGCACGGCGAGGACGTAGAGAATTGGAAGCCCCGCGCCATACCGTAGGAGAACCCCAAGTCATTGACCCCCATTTGGAAGTCACGCCCGCCACCTGATACGAGACAGAGTTATATACCGATCCGTCTTGGTCTATAGCCGCAATATTGATCTGCGCCTGCCCCGCCACCAGCGCCATGTTCACCGTGAGGTCGGCCAAGTTCATCATGGCAAATGCGCCGGGGTCGGCCATCATGGTTGTCTGAAAAACAAACTGCATCTGAGTGCCGTTTTCAACCGAGCTTGATGTTGGGTTAGGCACAACCGCACTCATAAAAAGCTGCGACGGAGCAGCGCGAGGAACAATCACAAACGCGTTATTGTAGGCCGCCAACGTTTGCGCGGGGAAAGTATGTGGGCCAGACCAAACGTTGCGGGAAATGTCATACCAGTATTCTTGGTAGGGGGTGCCGTTCACATCGGAGGGCTGCACGTTCACGCGCATGACGTTGGCGTTACATGCGGCGGCCACGCGGGAAGGATACAGGTTGTTGAGGAACGGGAACACGACGCCTTCGCCGGCCACGCCTATAGGATCGGAGATGCGGGCGAAGAAATCCACCACACGATACCCGTCGGGGGCAAGGAAGGCCACCCCGCGCGGCGTATCCACGATTGACCACGGAGACAGTGTCCCCGTGGCGGCGTTGAGCGTGTTGACCGACAGAGTTGAACCAATATAGTCCCCAGTGATCTGGTAGATGTTGTTTGTGCTTTTGAACACGAGCAATGATTGGATGACGCCGCCAAGCTGGTTGTTCAGCGGCAGACCGTGTGCAGCGGTCAACTTGAGGCTGTCGCCGAAGGTCAGGGCTTGGTTGGCGTTGCTGCAATTCAAAAACAGCACGTCCGTGAACACAACAGATGGCTGGCCGACAGTCGGGTTGATCCCGAAATACGCACGCTGCGCAAACTGGGCCACCCACGAGGGCGGGGTCGTAAATGTGATGAGCCCATAATAGGTCAGTGCTATTGACGCACTGAAGCCTGAGCCTGTGTTACCGATATTGGCGGCGGCGGTTGTCACCACGTCCGTGGTGTTGTAGCCAGCGCCATTGTTCAAAATAACGATGGACGAGACCGCGCCCAGAGCCACAGTGACAATTCCTGTCATTCCTGTGCCAGCGGAAATCGTTGCCACTTTAATGGAAAAGCCCGAACCTGATCCGCCCAGATTTGCATTGGATGCGGATAAGGTGTTGCCCACTGTGTAGCCGGTGCCGCCAGATGTAAGCGTGCAAGACACGACGATGCCGCCGGTGACTTGAATTGTCGCCAACGCCCCTGTGCCGGAGCCACCTGTGAGCGGAACATTATAGTAGGTGTTGCTCACATAGCCTGAACCGCCAACCAGCGTGCCCAGCGTAAGCGCGGACGAGCAAGTGAAAGTTACAGGGCTATAAGTGCCGTTGGTGTATCCTGAGCCGCCTGTAATTGTTCCAAGGGATTGCACGGCACCGGGGGACGCAAGGTTGCCCGCATTCCATATAAGGTTGCTGGGGTTTGAAATATTGAACCATCCGATATAGTTCCCCGTCCCCGCAAAGCCGGAATGGGTTACAATCACGTTGACGCCGACTGTGTCAATGGTCGGCGGCGTCCAATCGCCTGTTGTGTTCTGTGTCGCCGGCAAGTTTGTGGCGGTGATGTTATTCACAAGAACAAACGAGTTTGTCACAAGATTATAAACAAACGGCTCATCATACCCGGGATAGGTGATGCTGGTGCGCATCCCGTAAAGCAAATTTCCAACGGCTTTGATAATGACAATCGGCCCAGCACCGCCCGAAAGCGAGTTGAAATCTACGTTAAAATCTGGGCTGAAGTCTGCGGGAAGGATACCGCCAGCGGTCAGAGGGGTTGCGGCAGGACGGCAGCCCCACAGGTTCTTCGTTGTGGGGTCGGGGATAAGGTTCTGAAGTACGGCCATGCCCCCGGGGTTCGTGTTCGTCTCATCGAGACTGTCACACAAACCGGAAGGCGAAAAGCGAACAACGTCAGAATTTATTGTGGTCATCTATCACCACCCTAAGGTCTTGGTATTAGGCTGGCGATCAAACCGAGAGCCAAAACGACGGCGGTCAAGATGAACTGTTTTGGCTCGGCCATCATCGTCTTTCTGCAACTCAAGGAACCGATGCAGGATGCCCTGCGCCCCGTCTGGGCCATTGCCCAAGAACGCCTGTTGGCGGCTGTCCCCTGCAATCTTCATGAGTTCGCCCGCAAGGCGTGTGGTCAGATAAGTCTGGTTCGGAAACCACGGGATAGTCGTGGATGTCTCCGGCGTGGTGATGTCTGCGGGCTGCGAATAATAACGGATAGTTGTGTTGTAGGCGCCGCCCGACGGAGGCCATACATACATGAGCATGTTCCCAAGGCCGCCCGACACATCGGTGGCAAACTGGGCGGGGTAATTGGAAATGCCGGCCTGCTGCACAAGGGCGTCGTACTCGGACAAGTCAATGTTGACCATGACATACGGGACGCCATCGACAAGATAAAACACCTCGTCAATCGCCATGCGCAGATAATCTGAAGGGAGCTGGTACGGGCCGGAACCAGTGGTCGTGTTTAAATTGACGGTGGCGCTTTTACGCGCCACCTCAAGGTCGTAGGTCTGGGCGAGCTCCGCCAGTATCAGGTTGAGTAACTGCCCTGCTTGAGCCGTGTAGCCGGGAACCTTAGCTATTTGCGTCGCTAGGGCGACGATTTGCTGTGCCTGAAGTGCCATTTGCTTTCGCCTCTTGCAGAACGATCTCGTGCTCGATCTTGTAAATTTCTTCCTTAAATCGGGTCACACTCACCAGAGCATTTGAACGTTCAGCGTCATGCTTGGCAAAGTCTGCTTTGCTCTTGGCCTGACCGCGTGTGGACAAAGAGTTTGCCTCAACCTTGAACTGTTTGTCAATGCGGACAATGTCCTCTTCCAAACGGCGCAAAGTCTTCTCGTGGTGTTCAAGGTCTTTGTGCAGCTTGACCAGCTCGTGCTTGGCTTCCTGACGCCCTGCTACCGCTTCCAGCTTATCGGCGAGGCTGTTGATCTCGCTGATGGCGGTATCCTGCGGAACAAAGGTCTGGAAAACCAGTGAACGTTTTTCATCCACCTGCACGGAATAGGAAATCCCGATTGCGGCGGTAGTTGTCTGTTCCTCTTTCATACTGTGCTCCTCTTATCGGGCAAAATGCCCAGAGTAAGCAATAGCAGTATTTGGAGAAATTGCAATATTGCGCGGGCGACGATATTCGTTTGCGTTGGCACCGCCTACGGACTTCTCGTGCTTCCACGCGTTTTGCACAAGCTCCTGCACCGAAGCGAGCTGGCGGCGGGTGAACTTGTAGGTCTCGCCCTGAATGTACTGAACCCCGTCCACGCGGATTTCATTTGCAAAGCCCGGCAGATCGATGGTGTACTCCACCAGCTCTTCGCTCGGATCAATGCGCGAATTTTCCTCGCGGATCATCGCTTCAAGAGCAGCTTTGCGAGCGGCTTTCTTGGCGTCTTCTCCGACCTTCGCCTTTGCTTCGTTGCGAAGCGCGGTGATCTCGGCATCGGACAAAAGCTCGACGCCGGGCGCACGAGGGCGAGCGGGTTTTTTAACGGACGGGGTATCAGACATTTAGTTTGCTCCTCAGGTGTGTGTCCACGGCCCATTGGCAATGGAATTGGCGGAAACAAGGATCGGCCAACCTTGGCTATCCACTCCGACAAAATCTCCCGGAAGAACCTGCAACACACCCCGGTTCGGGATAATAAGCAGGCCGTTCGCGTTAAACGCGCCGGGATAAATAGGCAAGCCGTTTACGGCGTCATTCTTAATGCCCTGAGCGACTGTGGCAAGATCGGCGGGAAGAATACCCGCACCGCCATTGGCCCAAAGGATCGAGGTAAGAGAGGTTGTGGCGTTTGTGCCGAGTGTGCGCGTTGACATTCATATCTCCACAAGTGAGAAGGAAGCGGCCCCGAAGGGCCGCTAACTATTAGCCGAAGGTGGAGTTGAAGGCCGAAGCACTTTCAATGCGCATGGCAAACTGGTTGTTCTTGATGAGAGTGCCGTAAAACACTTTCCAACCAACGACACGGAGCTGGTTCAACGGATCGGACTTATCCGCGCCAGCGAGCCAAGTAATCTTGATGTCGTCGAGAACAACCTGACCATAAGCGCCGCGACCAAAGACATAGGTCGGGTACACGGTGACGCCTGCTGCCGGAGCGGCGGGTGGGGTCTGTGCGGTACCAATGCCGGTCAACACGACGGTCTGGCCGCCTGCCATCTGCACAGCCTGACCAGTCAGCGGGCCCGAGGTGGGGCCGGAAGCCGAGGTGGCAAGGTTAGCAGGGGAGGTGGTTGTGCCGATGTAGGCGTTGAAGGTGAAGCCAGCCAGAGTTGGCAGGGTCACAGAAACGGAACCCGTTGCGCCGGTCACGGAGATACCAGACGACACCGCGTAAACGCGGCTTTCATACTGGTTCTGTGTATCGGAAGCGGTGACGATCACATAATAGGTGTTGGTCGCCAGCGAGCCCGAAGTACCTGCGGTGCCGCCCAAAGTGGCAACGCCAGTCCAAGAAGGAACCATGTTGGTGGAGCAGAAGCGAATACCGTGCCACTGACCAACTTCGTAGTTGTACAGTTTGTTCACATCCGAGTAAGACGCGGCCAAAACGAAGGTCGAGTTCTGGGTCAGGTCGCCTTCAACGAACGGATGCACGATTGCCACATAGTGCGGCATACCGCGCGGGTTGTTCGAGGCGCGTGCGCCGCCAGCATCAGCTTCGAGCTTGGTGTTGGTCATCTCATCGCCCATGTAGCGCGGTGCGCCGAGGGTAACGAGCTGCGAGTATGCGCGGTTGATCTCGTAGGTGTTCAGAACGTCACCAGCAACCAGCGAGCCACGCGCGCCACGGGAGTTCACATAGTTGACCTGCGTGAAACCAGCAAGGGTGTTGAACGTGTTGCGTTCAAGAGTTTCCGCCGTCTGAAGCGCAACAAGCTTCTTGGCTTCGTTCATGATCGGGTGCTTGATGGTCAGCTCTGCAACGTCGGTGACGGTGATACGATCCCCCCACTGCTGCAAGGTTACTGTAACCTGACCAATGGTCATGGTCTCGCCAACCGGAGGGACACCTTCCGAAAGTGGCTGGAAGGGCAGCGGTACGCGGTTGTAGCGGGTCGCTGTGAAGGTCGTGCCGCGCCCGGCGGGCAGGCGCTCTGGATCACCAAACTGGTAAGCCACAAGCTGTCGGCGTGCCAAGGGGAGTGTCTCCTTGGCAATAAAGGCTTCAATGTCGGCAGTAAACTGCCCAGAGCTATTCGTAGTCGCCATCTCTATGTCCTTTCAAAATGACGACCCATCATTTAGATGAATACGTCAGCAAGTCTGTCCTCAATGCTTTTGCCGCCACGACGGTCAGCCGAAACATTGCTTTGCGAATTTCCGGGACGCGCCGACTGCCGACGAATGTTATCCGCACCCGTCTGCCGTTGTTTGGCCCCAGCCACCCGACCCCGCTCCACTGCCTCTTTGCCTGCGAGGTAGTATAGCAACGTCTGGCGGTCTACGTTTTGGCCTCTGCTGCGCAGGATCGCCAGCTCGGCCTCAACCTTATCCGACAACCTTGCGGCTGTCTTGTCTGTTACTGCCAGCGTTTTAAACGTCGCCTTATCGTTGCTATCCCACATCTGGAACTGCATCTGCTGAAGCTGTTGCTGGTTACGCATCTCAGCTTGCTGAAGCTGGTACGTCATCCGCTCTTCAGGCGACATCAACTCTAAACGCTGGCGTTCAAGAGCAGGGTCGGGGCGTGAAGCCATCTGCTGCTGTTGAGCACGAAACTCTTCTAGCTGACGACGGGTCTCTGCGGCTTCTTCCCGTGCTTTACGGGCTTCTTCTTTGGCCGCGAGAACGGTGCGTTCGCGTCGGCCTAAGCCCCGCGTTTGCCCCCGGTCATCTTCTTCATCTTTTCCTTTCGCAAGGGGCGCATCTCCATCTTGTCCGTCCCGTTGCCCTTCGGCATCGTCTTCAATTTCGTCTTCGACTTCATCTTCGATTTCGTTGACATTGGAAACGTCCTCATCGTCATAATCGTCGTCAATATTCATTTTACGCTCCTTAGTGGCTTACGGTCACTGGTCGAACGGTGACTTACGGCCACCAGTCGAGAATGTATTATTAACCTGTCTTTGCCTAAACTGTCAAGTTTAAGCGCTAAGGTATTGTTCTGGAAGGGGGAGCCATGCGGGCGTCGATCTTCTTCAGCTCCTCAAGGATATTTTCCAACTTGTCTTCCAGCCGAATAAGCCGGTCTTTGGCTCCGTCGGCGTTGTCTTTCAGCTTGGAAAGCTCCGCCTGTGTTGCCACGTCATGAAGCTCAATAGTCGTGACACGACTATCAAGTTTCGACGCAAACCAGATCAGGGAAAAGGCGTTAAGCGCCAAGCCCAATATAAGACTTATCGGTACTTTTTTATCTAGGTGCCACGCCTCTTCGTCCATGATGTTCCTTTTAGACTGCGGTCTGCAAAGTGTTGCGGAGAGAGACTTCCATAGCTTTCAGGGAGGCCCAATCAGCATCGGTCGGATCAGCTCCGGTCGAAATGATATTGTACACCGTTTCCGCAAACGGAGCGATGTCTTCACCAGCTTTGATAAGCAGGGGCACGAGGTTCATGGCCTCGGTAAGAAAGGTGATAACTGCGGGGGTCATAGGTGCTCCTATTTAATTCCGGCGGCGGTGGCAATCTGCTCCGCTTCGCTGATAGCCAATGTGGCGGCGTCGTACAAGCCCGTAACCCCAAGATCGCCGGGATGCGCGCGGGAGAAAGCCTCAAGATTGTCGAGCGCGGTTTCAACCTGCAAATCCGCAACCTGAAGTTTCTTGATAACCACCGTGTCGGCGCACAGCGCTTTGAGCGAGCTTTTTACGCCGGTGGCGCACAAGGGTAGCTTGCGGTAGTTGGCCGCTGGTGCCAGAAACACCGCGTCATAAGCCGCCCGCATTTCATAAACGGTCTTTAGGCTGGGAGCCTGCGCCGTAAGCGCCGCGCACCCCGCAAGGGATACGGACGCCAAAACAATGAGCGCGATGCGTTTCATTTGCCGCTCCCAATAGGCGTGCTGGTAATGGCGCGAAGGCCAATGATGATCGCGCCGATGGCTGCGCCCGCGCTTGGCGAAACGCCAAGGCTATGCCAGTCCACTGCACCAAGATAGTTCAGGACTGCGGGGCCAATCGCCACAAGCAGCCCAAAGAAAACGGTCTTAAACCCTGTCATGATATGCTCCTCATGTTACGCCGCAAGACACGCCATGCGGCAAGCGTTGACACGGGATGTCCACCCGTGCCCAAAAATACGGAAGTCCGAAAGCCGCTCAAGGAGGGTAAGCCGGTGTTCGCAGATTGCGACCGCCACCGCTTTCGCATCCGCTTTGTTTACCGCTTCCAAAGTCTGTGGGCCCATCACCCCGTCGGGAACCACTCCAAGGATTGACTGCAAAGCGCGCACAGCGCCGCTTGTGCCAAAATTGACTGCATAATCGAAAACGGCCAAGTCCACGCCAGTGGGCAAATCATCTCCATGCACATGATCCCAATAGAGCGCCTTGTATATGTCCGTGGCTTCGCCGACGGTCAGATTGCGAACATCATCAACGGAGACCGGCGCGTGCCGCCATGCCGACAGTGTGATGTGGGTGATCCCCATATTGGTTGCGCCGCCCTTGTCATTCGGGTTGTCGCTGAACCCGCCTTCATACTGAAGGGTAAAGTCAAGACACTTGGTAAAGTTCTCTTGCATGATAGCCCCTTAGTAAGCGAAGCAGGATACTGCCAGTATGTCGCTGGCAACCCAAGCTGTAGCTACGGCTACATCCGAATATTGGGTTAGTGTTACCGACGTGGTAGTAGATGCAGTTTGTTTTGTGCGGAACACCGCCGTTGAAGTTGTAGTTACGTCATCAGCAAAACAGTTCCAGCCTGTCGTTGCCGCAGGCAAACCTATCACGCCCGATGTTGCTGTGCCGCCTGTTCCCACGTTGATGCGGAACGCTGCTGTGCCGTTGTTGGCCGTAACCGAAGGTGAAGTGCCAAAGCCAGAAGAGATAGTTGGTGCAGTCGAAGACACCAGCAAATTGGTTGTGGTGAATGTTGCTGCTTTTGCCGTTGTAAACGTCCCTGCTGCCGCGGCTGTCCCGCCAATAGCCGGAGGCGAAGCAAGATATGTGCTGAAACCTGTGCCAGAAACAGTGCTACTCGCCGTCACTGTCCCGGCGGTAATTGAGGTTACTGTAGGGGTGGCTGAGTATGCGGGCGCAACGCCGACACCGCCTGACACAAGCACGGAACCTGTAGCCACGTCAGAAAGTTTGCTGATTGTTGTGGAAGCTGAAGCGTAAGGCAGATCGCCGATGGTGTAAGAGGCCAACCCTGTGCCGCCATTGGCCGCGCCAAGTGCACCCGTCACGTTGGTAGCTGAAGCAAGGTTCAACGTCCCGAAAGCGGGGGCAGCGCTGCCCCCAACACTGAGCAAAGGCTGCCCTGCTGTACCGACTGTTGTTGCCGCAACCGCGCTGGTGCCGTTCCCGTAAAGAAGCCCGTACTGAGTTAAGGTTGTTGCGCCTGTCCCGCCGTTGCCCACGGCAAGCGTGCCTGTAACCCCTGTGGTCAGGGGTAGACCGGTGACGTTGGTCATCACACCGCTGGCCGGAGTGCCAAGTGCGGGCGTAACAAACACGGGGCTGGTGGTGGCAGAGATCGCGCCAGAACCGTTAAGGTTCTGGGTAAGCGCCGTGGCAACGCCCGTACCAAGCCCTGACAATGCCGAAGAAGGAACTGTAGTGCTGGCCGTCAAAACGCCGGTGCCGTTGCCGTACAAATAGCCGGTAAGGGTCGTGAATATCGGGGCTACCGAAAACGTTTGCGTCGCCGACCATGTGTTCGGGTCAAGCAGCGTGCCATAGCTCAAGATACCCGCGCCAATCACGGTGTTCAGTTTTGCACCGGTGATTGCGCCGGTGCCGTTGGTGGTGATGGTGCTGTTGTTCTGCGAGGTAAGAGCGGAACGCGTGGACTGCGCCGCTGCCGGGGTCGCAAGCATAACAAGCGCGAAAAAGGCAAGTAAACGGCGCATGGGAATGTCCTTAGGTGTATGATACGGCTACGGTTTGCCCTGTTCCGGGGACAATTACCAGCCCGTTAAAAAACGGAAAATTAATGTCGTAAGTTCCAACTGTGTTCGGAATAACGGCGATCTGGTTGCCCGCGACCGCGCCAGCGGCGATACCTACATCATTGACCGACCCCGCCGCGCTGCCCGCAACAATCACGTTGACTTTTGCCACACGCCCTAATCCACCTTTTACAAGGGTGGCAGTGGTTAAGTATAACGCGCTTTGAGCGCCGGCCTGAATTTCCTGTCCAAGCACCATGTCACATTCTCCGAGGCATAACGCGCGGGTCGCGCATCTGGTCTTGTGGTATCATACCCGGCGGCTGCTGTCCACCGCGGGGGGCCATAGGTTGCGCACCGGGGCGCGGCTGGCCCGGAGAACCCGGCCCTGCTCCACCCGGCATACCCGGCTGTCCTTTTGGTGCCAGTGCTTCCTGCTGGGCTTTCTGCTGGGCCATGAGCGCCATCTGATGCTCAAGCATGTGAGCGCGATAAGTGCCATGCGGGTCGCCTTGCTCTTCCATTCCCTGCAAGTGAACCTGCATGTGCTGTTGATGATTATCCAGCGGATGAACCGGAACGTTGTGCCCTTGCAGAAGCAAATCGTTTTCGCGCTTTGGATCGACGGACAAGGACGAACGCAAGTCTTCAAACACCAGCGGGGCCAGCCGTGGCCCAAAGGTGTTCTCCATCATCTGCGCAATGACCGGGGCAAGGTTGAGCTTGTAGCCTTGATACATCTGCGGCGGGATGCCCTTGACAATGTTCATCATGGCGATCTGCTGCTGCACCTGCTGCGCGGTGCGCGCGGCTTCAACACCGAACCAGCGGAACTGGTACCGGGCATTCATCTGGATCGGGTCGATGTCTTGCATCGCTGCCCGCATCCCCAACTCCCCGAACGACCGTATCTGAAGCGTCTCGTCGCGGAACTGATGATCCAGTTCAATGAAGCGCTCAATGATCGGCGTCAGCACGGCGCTCTCAACTACAGTCACCACATCGGCGGTGGTCAGGACATCGACTTGCTGTTCGTTGGCGACTTCCGCTTGGCTCTGTTTCTTGCGCGACCCTTGCGTGATTTGTGAAGGGTTGACGCTAAGTGTTTGAAAAATTTGTTGCTGAACTGCCGCAATAATTTCAAAGCCGGATTTCCAAAGCTGGGGGAACTCTGCAAACTTGGTATCGCTCGGGCTGGTCTCCCAGATCGCCGCCATGCTCAACACCATGCTGCCGACCTTGGGGTTCTTCTCGGGATCGGTCAACACAATCGGCATGAGGCCGTAGGCCATGCTGTCTGCGGCTTCATTTACCGTGTCGTTGGCAAGATACTGAAGATCGGCCACCGCCTGCACGCGGCTAATACCTTTGATCGAGCCCTGCACCTTTTCCAACGGCTCGGAGATCAGCGGAAGCTTGTCTGACCAGTACGGGTTGCGCATACAGGACAACACTTTGTCCGCGCCGCCAAAATAGGTGCGGCACAACCTCCACCCGTCTGGGGTCTTGACGTTTGCCCATGTTTCGTAGATCAGAGCAAACTTACCCTGCCCTGTGCCTTTGATGCCTGCGGCGTCAGCCATAGCCTTGGCTTTGTCCGGCGTGTGTGACCGGTTGTCTTTTGACATCTCCTCAATCAGTGCTTCGCCTTCTTTGGCGTCGATCTGCCCTTCGGCAATCATGGCCTTGATCTTGGCCTTGCCCCAGCGACGGATGATTGTGGCGGAACCGCCGGATGCAATCGCGTCCTCCGCACGGCTGGTTGTGGCCGGAAGGATAAGCACGTCGCTGTCGGCCAATATCTCGACCGTAGGGTGCGCGGACTTCAAGGTCTCTTCCTCAATGTCCTCGACTTCCTCATCGGGAGCAATGACGCCGGGCTCAACCTGCGCGGGCCGCTTGACGCGGCGCACCACATGGCGTTCGCGTTCCGACCAGTCTACATAGACGTTGAACTGCCCTTCGATGTCGGCGTTGCGCAGAAGGGCGGGGATCAGCTCGCGCAGCCGCGCCTTGCGAACGTAGTGCTCGGCCAAAGCCATGATGGCGTGCGGGGTGGTGCCGTCCGAAGATGTGACCTCGACATACCGACCAGACTGCGGGAAGATTTGATTGGCGAACCGTGTCTTGCGGGCGTTGACCGCATTGTAAACGATTGGAAGAAAGATGCGGCTGTTGCCGGAATAAAACTGGTTCTCGCCCAGCTTGCAGTTGTAAATATCCCAGTAATCCTGAATGTCGTTGGAGCGTGGGAGCTGATCTTCAAAACCCTTCTCCACGTCGCGGTACAGGTCAAGCAGCTTTTCGCGGGTCTTCTTTCCGCGAGCAAGGTTCTTGGAACGATCCTTCAAACCTGAAGTGTCGTCGTCTTCGACGTTGAGCAGCTCTTCTTCCTCGGCCATGTCTTAGCTCGCTGCTGGTGCGGGAGCGGCGGAAGGATCGTACAGCGTCTCGTTGTCGCGCAGAGCGGTCTCGTTCAGGCTTAGGTTGGTCGTCACAACAGTGGCGTCGCCGGCAACTTCCTGCACAACTTCTGGCGTAATGGAAGGAAGGGCTGCAGCTAAACGCCGCATCTGAGTAAGGATGGCCTGAGCGTGTTCATTTCCCAGCATAAGGGCATGGCCCATGGCAATGTCGATGTCTAGGAAAAAAGTCTCGCGCATATCAGTCCCTCGTTGCCAACGCGCTCATGTAGCGCCGCCCGTCCGATGTGGTTGCGTATCTTATACCCTCATTCTCGGCGTCGTGCAAGCCGGGGGTCAGCGTGGCCGCAAAACACTCTAGCCCTTCGCACAGAACCTTGTACACGCCCTCGACCGCATGATCCTGTTCGATCTCCCGCGCATAGCCGCCGGACAGTGCCCTGAGCGTCCACGACGCCGCTGTGCTTACCCTAAAGGCTGGCCGCCCATGCGAGAGCTTGCGCATCATGTCCCGCATTTCTGCGCGCCCCTTGACCTCGGGCCCACCCCGCGTGATCGACACCGGTATGCGTTTGGCGACCCCGATCAACCCTGTCTGGTCATACTGCTGGAAGTGCCGGCTCGGCGCGACGAGCGTGAAGTTCTTTCGCGCAAACACACTGGCTTCGCGCACCAAGTCGGAGAGCACCGCGCCGGGATCGCCTTCACGCACAAAGTCTGCCAGCACTGATAACATGCCGTCATAGACCTGCACTACCATCGCGGTCGTAATCGAGTTGGTTGCGTTGACGCATAGGTACGCCGGATGTCTCTGGGCAACCTGAACGTCTTCGGCTATGTTGACGGAACCGAAACCATCGAACATGGGTATGCCGGGGCGAAGCTTGAGAAAATAAGCGAGCGCGTTGGGGATGTCAATCCTGCCAGAAGGAAAGGACATAAGTTGATTTTCAAGTTCTTGGAAGTTCAGTTTATCGCCAGCGAAGATAACCTCCCCCGCTTTGAAGAATGGTTGCAGACTACGGATGAAGTCAAGTTTGCCTTTGGGGGCTTTCAGAGCTCGTATCGGGACGGGGTGTCCACGGTTTATCTGAGCATGTCTGAGCGGCTGCATAATGAACTCATGCAGGCCGTCTTCTTCAACGCCGATACTAATGGGGTTGTACCGTGCGTCGACGTTGAAGATGTCCTCGATAATCTCGTCCGGCTTCCAGAGGTGCCCTGCCGCTTCCCAGATAATCAGACGGTTGTTTACCCACGATCCGACTATTTTACCCGTCATCGCCGACGTTGATTTCACCGTGCGCGCAGGATCGTAGACCGCGTAGACAGGCTGCCACGTTCTGATCTGCGGCTCACACCTGAACAAGTCTGGTGTAAATATTTTATCCTCTGGGTTCTCTGCCTCGCACATGAACTCCTGCTGCCATGCGTGCCGCTGCCCAAGGCTTTCATACTCCCGCCGTTTGTTACGGCACCAGTCCAGCGAATAGCGCTCCGGCCATGTCGCCGCTTCCTGCCCCGCCGCATCCTTGTACAGGATAGGATACTTACGCACTACCCAATCCGGGGAACGTGACAGCTTTAGGGCCAGTGCTTCTGGATGCAAAGGAGTAGCAGCCATGCGCACGCGAGCTCTAGGATCAAGAGCAGGCATAAACGTTTTGACAAACCAGTCCATTGTCTTCTGGCGGGCTTCAGGGGTTCTGACACTTTCCTCATCTTCCAAGTCATCGAGGAAGGCTATATCAGGACGATAATGCAGGTGCTTAACACCACGCAAAGACTGACCACGGCCATGAGCTCGCAGTACTGTTCCATTCGATAGCTCGATGTAAGTCTCTTGCCATTTACGCCCTTTGAGATCGCCAAACAATTCAAGCAGGTCTTCGTTGGTTTCAAACTCATGCTTGATAGCGGCAAGGCGTTCTTGTGCACGGGGTTCGGTTTCACCGATCACTAATCCGTTCTTGAACTGTTGCAGACAAGCCATGACGATGATGGCTTCTTCGGCCACGGTGGATTTGCCGCCGCCGCGAAACACCATGTCCAGCACGCGGGGGGTGTCCGAGTGCCAGTCTTGAATTATGGTTCGGTGGAAGTGCTGAGTAGCCTCAGGATGGCGATGGCGGAACAGAGCGCTGTGGGCAAGAAGAGGATCACGCCCAAGATGAAGGATGATATCGTCACGCATGTTTGTCATAAAAAAACCGGGAACCTCTTTGGGGAAAAGTCCCCGGTAAGTCTAGGGAGTTGACGTGCCCGCGGGCGACAACACGGAACTTTCGGGCGGGTTCAACATAGTCAGGCGGTGAAGCCTTGTCAACCATGCTATTGGGTTTTGGAAAGTCGATTTCAAAAATTGTTGCGGTTTGGAAATGGGGGGTAAAATAAATCGGGTGTGGGGAGGTCGGTGGGGGGTTTTCCTGAGTTAAGCCCCGCCTCGCCTCCCCCTCCGGCGCGCCCGGCCTTATTGTAAAGAATGTTACACCACGCGCTTACGCGCACCGGGGGGCTGGGTGCGGCCTCCCCTAGGTAACAAATGCAACATGTAACAGATGCACCATTTGGGCAGGGCTGGCGGGGCTGGCAGGGCTGGACGTAACTAATGCAACATTGCGTAACCTATATTACTTTTGTGCATGTAACTCTTAGCTTGGCGCGGCGCGCTAAGTGCATGATTTTATTGAGCTTTCTATATATATTTTTATGTAACTAATAATAATAATAAACTAATATAAGAAAATAAGCACCCCCTTAGGCCAAAATTTTTTATGTCAGTAATGCTGACCTATATAACACCTATACAACTACGCCCAAAGCCCATAGCCATATATCTCTTATTCATTTTTCTACTAATAGCTTTTAGTTGTTGATTTAAAAGCGTTTTCGGATTAAGCTAATATTTGCAAGCTCTATTAGCTTGGAAGAAAGGCGTAACAAATGACACTTTTTGCCCGTTATG
>Ga0316227_1001953_pt1 | contig 19903 bp, 14 predicted proteins | sample TBH18019metaG_FD_206012 | JGI IMG/M metagenome (GOLD analysis project Ga0316227, IMG submission 206012) | Freshwater microbial communities from Trout Bog Lake, Wisconsin, USA - TBH18019 | ecosystem: Environmental > Aquatic > Freshwater > Lake > Hypolimnion/Profundal zone | place: USA: Wisconsin... | reverse complement strand
TGGACAAGCATCCACATTTGCAGGTTTTGTACTTAGACAAACCGGGCAGATTTGTCTGTCATATTCGCTAGCAACCACCAGCTGCTCCGAAGCACCAAGCAGTATTTGCTTATAGGCGGCTTGCAAACGCAGAATTTGTGGGTTAACTGCTAATGTGAAATACCAAACCTGGATAAGGGCTTGGGTGGTTTCCAGTCTTAGATGACCAACCCCAGCATGATCGCCATGAGTTAATTTTCCACCAAGATCCAAGGGCCACGCCTCAAAATGGCTCCCGTTTGTCCAAAATAGCCCTTCTCGATTAAGCAAGAGCAAGCTCTTTTGAAAACGCAAATCATCGGCCAGGTCTAACTCTACCCAAGCCAAAATCCCATCGAGCTGAGAAATGGGGCTAGTTGGTGTCTTGAGAACACCTCGCCAGTAATCGGGCAAGGTTGGGGCGGAAGGGGTGAGTTCAGGCTTCATTAACCTTAAAAGTATAGTGGAGCTAAATTTTTTCAATTTATTGAGCTTGTCAACTTTCCGGGCCAGAAAACCGTTAAATTATGAAATTAAGGCTTTTTGTATATTTTTGCTAAATTTGTGGATTCTTAATAACTACTAGAGACAAAGAAATGGCCTGGGCCATGCAGCCCCCCTGCTACCCGTCGCCCTGTCGCATATGCCCCAATTGCTAGATAAAACTATTGAGATCTTGAGCGTCAAGCATCTCCGAGGTCCCAATATGTGGACTTATCACCCCGTTTTGGAGGTTTGGGTTGATATTGGGGATTTAGAAGACTATCCATCTAACCTCATTCCCGGCTTTTATGACCGGCTTGTGAAGGCCCTTCCTAGCCTTCAAGAACATCGGTGCAGCTATGGGGAACCTGGCGGGTTTCTAAAACGGGTTGAGGAAGGCACTTGGCCAGCCCACATCCTGGAGCATTTAACACTAGAACTCCAAAATCTGGCCGGCATACCGGGTGGCTTTGGCAAGGCTCGGGATGGCGATCGTCGAGGCGTATACAAGGTGATGGTCAGCGCAATCAATGAAGAAGTTACGCTCACTGCCCTAAAGTACGCACGAGACCTCTACCTAGCCCTCGCTCAAGATACCAAAGATCCCGCCATTGAAGTTCAGAATATCGTTGAAAACCTCCGTGAACTTGGTGACGACTTGTTGCTAGGGCCAAGCACTGCCTGCATTGTGACGGCAGCTGAAGAGCGCGGCATTCCGTCGATTCGCCTTTCTGATGGCAACCTAGTTCAACTGGGTTATGGCGCCAACCAACGCCGAATATGGACTGCAGAAACTGATAAAACCAGCGCTATTGCCGAAACCATTTCACGCGATAAAGACCTCACCAAGACACTCCTGGCCAGCGCTGGCGTTCCGACGCCCGAAGGCAGAACAGTGAGCAGCCCAGATGATGCCTGGGAGGCGGCCCAAGATATTGGTCTACCGGTAGTCGTTAAACCCATTGATGGCAACCATGGTCGCGGAGTGTTTATCAATCTGTACACCCAACAAGAAATCGAAGCAGCTTATGCCGTGGCTATTGAAGAAGGTAGCGAGGTTTTAGTAGAGCGTCACATTCTTGGCGATGAGCATCGTCTACTGGTAGTGGGCAACAAAGTAGTAGCCGCAGCCAAAGGTGAGACGGTTTGGGTTACGGGCGATGGCAAGCACACGATTCGTCAACTCATTCAAACTCAAATTAATTCTGATCCACGCCGTGGAACTGCGGAAGAACACCCGCTTAATCCAGTGCGGATTGACTCTGCAGTAGACCTAGAGTTAGCACGCCAAAAGCTACACGGCGATAGCATCCCCGCCTTAGATCAAAAGGTTCTAATTCAAAGCAATGGCAATGTGGCGTTCGATGTCACAGACTTGGTTCACCCCGATGTTGCTAGTCAGGTTGCCCTGGCTGCTCGCGTCGTTGGCTTAGAAATTGCCGGTGTTGACTTAGTAGCGCAAGACATTAGCAAGCCCTTAGAAGCGCAAAATGCCGCCATCGTCGAAGTCAATGCAGGTCCCGGGCTCCTGATGCACCTCAAGCCAGCCAGCGGTAAACCACAGCCCGTAGGCAAAGAAATTGCCAATCACCTTTTCCCACCAGGTACTGATTACCGGATTCCAGTAATTGGCATTTGCGGCGAGCGCGGTAAGACCCCTGTAGCGGAAATGATTGCGCATTTCTTGCGCCTGACCAATTTATACGTTGGATTATCTTGCAGCAAAGGGTTGTTCTTTGGTCATCGTGCCATTCAAAAAAGCGATGCCGCCAATTGGGAGAATGCCCGAAGGACGCTCCTCAATCGCTCTGTGGAAGCAGCGGTTATTGAAAACAATCACCTGTCGATGCTGATTGAGGGTTTGGCCTACGATCGATGCCAAGTAGGTGTCGTGCTCAATATCGACCCTCAGGCCAATTTCCCTGAATATGCTATCTATGACGAAGATCAAATCTTTAGCGTAGTCCGCACCCAAATCGATGTGGTATTGCCCACCGGCGCAGCCGTCCTTAATGCTGATGACCCCTTGGTTGCCAAGATGACTGAATTATCAGATGGCGAGGTCATTTACTTTACTCAATACTCCGATTCTGAGATCGTAAAAATCCACCTCCAACATGGGGGTCGAGCAGTGATTGCAGGCAAACAACAAATCACCCTCAAAAATGGCAATCTGACTCAAAAAGCCATTCCTGTACCACGCCATGCCGAGCCAAACGACGATACCCCTTGGAAGGCAATGAATTTAGCGGCTGCAATTGCAGCGGCGTGGGCTCTGGACATCCCATTCAACGTTATTGAAGCAGGCGCTGAAACATTCGTTTCTCATGCCAGCGTTTTAGCAGGGGCTTAATTGGAAATCACCCGTATTCGCATGTTGCGCGGCCCGAACTTGTGGAGCCGCCACACCGCTTTAGAGGCCATTGTTTCGTGCGACACGAACGAACAATCAATCAACTCTATTCCTCAATTTGAAACCAAAATTCGTGAGCGCTTTCCACAGCTTGGTAGCATGCGTCGCGGCGGTCAAAGCGAGGTACTTTCTTTGGCGCACGCACTAGAACATGCAGCGTTGGGGTTGCAGGCGCAAGCTGGATGCCCGGTCACCTTTAGTCGCACAGTACAAACCATTGAAACCGGTGTCTATCAAGTGGTAGTTGAGTACATCGAAGAGTTGGTTGGACGCATGGCCTTTGACTTTGCCTTCGCACTGATTCAGGCAACTCTTAATGATGCCCCCTTTGATCTAGCCGCCGCCCTCTCAGAACTAGAAGCACTGTATGAGGATGTTCGCCTAGGCCCAAGTACTGGCTCCATCGTAGATGCTGCAATTCAACGCAATATTCCATTCCGCCGTATGACAGAAGGCAGCATGGTGCAATTTGGTTGGGGCAGCAAACAAAAACGTATTCAGGCCGCAGAGACCAGCAACACCAGCGCCATTGCCGAAGCTATCGCGCAAGATAAAGAATTAACCAAAAACCTCCTCACTGCAGCTGGTGTATCCGTGCCCATTGGAGAGGTCGTCACCACGGCTGATGACGCCTGGCGTGCTGCGCAAAAAATTGGCGGGCCAATTGTCCTAAAACCCAAAGACGGGAATCAAGGCAAAGGAGTGGTTGCCAATATTCAAACCGAAGAAGAGGTGCGGGCTGGATTTATCGTAACGCAAGCCTTTGGTCGCGAAACTATTGTGGAGCGCTATCTGCCTGGCGCAGATTACCGCTTGCTCGTAGTAGGCAATCGCTTGTCAGCGGCGGCTCGTCGCGAACCTGCGCAAGTTGTAGGAGATGGGACGCACACGATTGCCGAGCTCGTAGAGATTGAAAATAAAAATCCATTGCGTGGCGATGGGCATGCCACCGCCTTAACCAAAATTCGTTTTGATGATATTGCGCTGGCTCACTTGGCTGGATTAAACCTCTCGCCTCATTACATTCCCAAAACCGGCGAACGGGTACTCTTGCGCAATAACGCCAATCTCAGTACCGGAGGTACTGCTACAGACGTAACAGACGATGTGCACCCAGATGTTGCTGCTAGCGCTATTGCTGCTGCACAAATGATTGGTCTAGACATTGCTGGCGTGGATATTCTGTGCGAAGCCATTTACAAACCCCTTGAATCGCAAGGTGGTGGCATTGTTGAAGTCAACGCTGCACCAGGCTTAAGAATGCACCTCAAGCCTTCTTATGGCAAGAGCCGCGCAGTCGGTGAGGACATCATCAACATGATGTTCCCATTAGGCGAGGATGGACGCATTCCGGTAGTAGCTGTCACCGGCACTAACGGCAAAACCACTACCGTGCGCTTAATCTCCCATTTACTGAATGAGACCGGCTTACGAGTCGGCATGACCACTACTGATGGTGTTTATATCAACAATCGCTTAATTGATTCTGGCGATTGCAGTGGTCCACGTAGCGCTCGTAATGTACTTATGCACCCTGATACAGATGCGGCTGTTCTAGAAACCGCCCGCGGTGGCATGCTGCGTGAAGGTCTTGGTTTTGATCGCTGTGAAGTCGCAGTAGTGACCAATATTGGCGAGGGCGATCACCTTGGCTTAAATTACATCACGAGCGTTGAAGACCTAGCCATCCTCAAACGGGTTATCGTCCAAAACGTATCTCCTACAGGTGCAGCAGTCCTGAATGCTGCCGACCCCATCGTCGCTAAGATGGGTGATGTTTGCACGGGTCGCGTTATCTTCTTTGCACAAAATCAGCACCACCCCGTCATTGCCGCGCATCGTGCTAAAAATAAAAAAGTAATTTACTTTGATGGCACCTATATCGTAGCCTCTAAAGGATCCCGTGTTCTCTTCCGCTTTCCAGTGAGCGAAATCCCATTAACGCAAAATGGCGTACTGGGCTTTCAAGTAGAAAATGTCATGGCTTCGATTGGAGCCGCATGGGCACTTGGGTTAGATGCGGAAAAGATTGCCCGTGGCCTGCACTCTTTTGAAAGTACAGCCAATGCAGTTCCAGGTCGCTTTAACCAATTTCAACATAAAGGGGCAACCGTCATTGCGGACTATGGTCATAATCCGGATGCTATGCGCGCCCTAGCGAGCGCAGTTCAAGCGCTACAACCGAAAAAGAGCCATGTTGTCATTAGCGGCGCCGGAGACCGTCGCGACGAAGACATACGAGACCTCACCCGAATCTTAGGAAATACTTTTGACAGCGTAATTTTGTACCAAGATCAATGTCAACGCGGCCGAGAAGATGGCGAAGTATTGCGACTACTTCAAGAGGGTCTAGTCGGAGCGAGTAAAGCCAAGCAAGTTCAAGAGGTCTATGGTGAATTTCTGGCAATCGATACAGCTTTGAATGGTTTGGCAGAAGGTGATATTTGCCTGATTTTGATTGATCAGGTGGAAGAGTCTTTGGCCTATCTAAAAAACAAAGTTCAGCCTTAAGCATTTTCCTCTCAAATAAGCAAACAAAAAGCCCAATTGTTATTGGGCTTTTGTGCATGAAACTCGCGTGATTAAACCTGAGCGTGGTATTGCTGCAATCGCTCAATTTCCTCTTTTGATCCCAGCATCACCGAAACCCGCTCATGCAAATCGGTGGGGACCAAATCCAAGATCTGTTGATTGCCGTTTGTAGAGGCGCCACCAGCCTGCTCCACCAAGAAACTCATGGGATTTGCCTCATACATTAAACGCAATTTTCCCGGTTTATTTGGCTCGCGTTGATCCCATGGGTACATAAAAACCCCTCCGCGAGATAGGACGCGATGGACATCAGCCACCATTGAAGCAATCCAGCGCATATTAAAATCCTTGTCGCGCTCACCACTGGTGCCGGCGAGGCACTCTTGCACATAACGTCGAACTGGCTCTGCCCAATGACGCATATTGGACATATTGATTGCAAATTCTTTACTTGAATGCGAAATCGTTACAGCACTCTTGATTAATAAAAACTCGCCGGTCTGCTTGTTTAAGGTAAACATCACCACGCCATCGCCCAAAGTCAAAGCCATCGTGGTTTGCGGCCCATAAACGACATAGCCCGCCGCCACCTGATGGCGTCCAGACAATAAAAAGTCTGAGGTCTGCAATGGGGCGCTTGGATCTTGCTTCTGCAGAACCGAGAAAATCGTACCAATAGAAACATTGACATCAATGTTAGAAGAACCATCCAATGGATCAAATAGCAAAAGGTAATCACCCGTACCTTGAACTACTACCGGCAACTCCATTTCTTCAGATGCTAATCCCGCCAAAGATTTGCAGTGCTGAACACCTTCAATCAATAAATCATTAGCAATAACATCCAGTTTTTGCTGAACTTCTCCCTGCACGTTACCTGTTCCAGCCGACCCCAACAAACCAATTAAGGCGCCCTGCGCAACTTCGTGACTTAATGTTGAGCAGGTCTGAGCAACGGCCAAAAGCAATTCTTGCAAACCAGCAGGAATTGCAGCTCCACGAATATTGCTCGTCTCTAGATAGTGCTGAAAAGAGGTATTTAACTGACTCGGGTTGTTCAAAAGGATATTCTCCGTATGGACTGCGTAATGATTGAATAGACTCTATTTTGCCTTGTTCTGCCACCAGACCCTAAGCGGCAACCCCCAAGGACTTCGAAACCACCTCTTTTACATCAGCTGATAAGGCTGGGTGGGCTGCAACCTGCTCCAAGGCAGCACGCATGCCACCTTGATAGGGCGCTGCAAATAAACGCCACCTATCTAAGGCTCGGGCTAAACGGGCTGCTACCTGAGGATTAATCGCATCAAGCGTTAGTACGGATTCAGCCCAAAATGCATAGCCACTACCATCCGCCTGATGAAAGCTAGCAGGATTGCTCATACAAAAAGCATGAATAACACTTCGAGCACGATTCGGATTTCTCCATGCGAATGCCTCATGTTCCTTTAAGCGCATGACAGCGGTCAAAGTGGGCTCAGCACCCTCCAACGGAGGGCGTGTAGCTTGCAAAGCAAACCACTTATCAATCACCAAAGGATCGTCTGCAAACCGGGCATAAAAATCCCCCAAACAAATACCCGCTTGTTTAGAACCATGAATCAATAAGGCCGCTAATGCCGCGTAGCGATCAGTCATATTATTGGCATTCTGATATTGATTGACGGCCATTGCAGACCAAGTCTGACAATCGGCCTCTAACAACATACTGAGGGCTAAATTTTTGAGTGCGCGCTTGCCAGCGCTTACGCCATCAGGGCTAAACTCTCCTGGGGTTTGCATTTGCTGATAGAGGGCGGCCCACTCTAAGCGTAATTCAGTTGCCAAGGCATGCCGGAATGCATGGCGGGCACGATAAATTTCCTGTGGATCAACGCTCGTGCATTGCTCATAAAGATAGCTTTCTGCCGGGAGGGTGAGGGCTAATTCTTTAAAAGCGGGATCCAAGCCGGGGTCTAAGAGTAGCGCACGATATGCTGCAAACAATTTAGCATCTGGCAAGCGATGCTTCAGAATCAACTGCATTGCCAGTTTTTGCCCGGCCTCCCAACGATTAAATGCGTCATCATCACTAGAAAATAGGGTAAGCAAATCCTCCTCACTTTGCGAAAATTCCAACTGAATTGGCGCAGAGAATCCGCGATTGATAGATAAAACTGGGCGTTCAGGAACTCCCTCAAATACCCAAGTTTGCTTTTCCTCTATGAATTCCAGCAATTGCTCCGCTTGCTCTTTGCCCCTTGTCAGCAATCGCATCTTTAGTGGAATATGAAACGGCTTTTGATGTGTTTGCGATACTGTTAAGGCACAGCTTTGGGTCAGCGTTAACTCATAGCGTTGACCCTCCAAGTCATACCGCTCCAACACACTCACCCTCGGGGTGCCTGCCTGGCTATACCAATGCTTAAATTGCGACAAGTCACGCCCATTCGCATCAGCCATGGCTGCTAAAAAGTCATCGCAAGTGACCGCCTGCCCATCATGGCGCGCAAAATACAGATCCATTCCCTTGCGAAAGCCGTCCACCCCAAATAAGGTTTGATACATCCGCACCACCTCTGCACCCTTCTCATACACCGTCACCGTATAGAAGTTATTAATCTCTTGATACTCATCGGGGCGAATTGGGTGAGCCATGGGGCCCGCATCCTCTGGAAACTGTAACTGACGCAATGTGCGCACGTCCTCAATTCGCTTAACCGCCCTGCCAGACTCGCTACCCATCTGGTCTGCCGAGAATTCTTGATCGCGGAAAACTGTGAGCCCCTCTTTTAAAGAGAGCTGAAACCAATCTCGACAGGTAACCCGATTACCCGTCCAATTGTGAAAATACTCATGCGCGACCACGCTCTCAATATTGGCAAAGTCGCTGTCAGTGGCGGTTTCTGGTTGCGCCAATACATATTTGGTGTTGAAAATATTCAACCCCTTATTTTCCATAGCCCCCATATTGAAATCGCCTACCGCGACAATCATGAAGCGCTCTAAATCCAGTTCCAAGCCAAATCGCTGCTCATCCCATCGGATCGACGCAATTAATGAATCCATGGCATGACGGGTTTTTTTTAAGTCATGCGGCTCAACCCAAATTTGGAGTAATTTTTTTGCACCACTGCTACTGGAGATGGTTTCTTCAATACACTCCAGTTTGCCTGCCACTAAGGCAAATAAATATGACGGCTTTGGGAAAGGATCTTCCCAGGTCGCAGAATGCCACCCATTAGCCAATTTCTCGACATCAATTAAGTTTCCATTCGAAAGTAAAACAGGGTATTCCGATTCTCGCGCCTGCAATCGAACGGTATATCTCGCCATCACATCGGGGCGATCTAAGAAATATGTAATTTTGCGAAATCCCTCTGCCTCACACTGCGTGAAAAAATTTCCGTTCGAGACATACAGCCCCATCAAGGAGGTATTTTTTTCGGGCACACAAATGCAGATGATTTCTACAATAAATGAACTGCTACCCTGATTTGGTAAATCATGAATCATTAAGGTTTCAGGCGAAAGCTCAAATTGACGATGTGCCTCACCATTAATCCGCAGACTAACAAATTCCAATTCCTGCCCCTGTAGAACTAATGATTTACCCGGGATATAAGCAGGACCTGGCAGAACTTCCAGGCGACTCTTCACAATCGTTCGAGCAGGGTCTAAGGCGATATCTAAATCGACCTTTCCAAACGTAAAATAAGGGGGCTGATAATCAAGTCGGCGGAAAGTTTGAGGCAGATCAGTTTTCATCAGCCAATTTTAATCGCCCGCGAAGCCTACCCCCAGACTACGGTGGCAATGCCAATCACCATAAAGACGACAGCAGCAAAAGCATGCACCCATTGAATTGGCATCTTTTGGGTAAATTTCTGACCGAGCCAAACAGCAGGCACATTTGCCAACATCATCCCCAATGTGGTGCCAGTCGTTACTGAGACGACATCGGCATATCGAGCCCCTAAGGCAATCGTAGCAATTTGAGTTTTATCCCCCATCTCAGCCAAGAAAAAAAGCCCAGCCGTGAGGAAAAAGATCTGCATCGCGCTATTGGCATCTTTGGGCCGAGAGGTCTCATCAATCTTGTCAGGCACCAAAAGCCATAAGCCGATTGCCAGAAAGCTAATACCTAAAACCCAGCGGAGTCGGTCTGGGCCAATAAAAACTGTCAGCCAGTGACCCAAAAATGCTGCACCCGCATGGTTTGCTATGGTCGAAATGAATATCCCCCCAATAATCGCTGGCACATGCTTGGGATAGCGCGCAGCCAACATTAATGAAAGTAATTGGGTTTTGTCGCCCATCTCCGCCAAGGCCACAACCCCCGCGGAGAGCGTTAATACAGAAAAATTCATGGATTCACTAGACCAAAAAGCAAGCCCCTGGCTTTGCACCATTGCAATGCCAGGGTTCATGCATTTAGCAAAGTATAAAGGGGTGAATGACAACCCTCGACAAGAGTTGCCATTTTCTACCACCTCTCAATCCACTTTAGCTAGGGGTGAACATTAAGCCGCCAGCAAGACCTCTGGCAAAACAAAATCCAAACCCTGAGCCTGCGCTACTGGCTCTGAAGTTAGCATGCCTCCATGCACACTTAAGCCATTGCGTAAATGCGTATTGCGAGATAAAGCGTGCAGGCCATGATTTGCAAGAGCTTCAACAAATGGATAACTAGCATTCGTGAGGGCAAATGTAGATGTTTTAGCCACTGCGCCTGGCATATTGGCAACACAGTAATGCAACACCCCATCAACTAGATAGGTTGGATCTGCATGAGTAGTGGGCTTTGAGGTTTCAAAACAGCCACCCTGATCAATCGCCACATCCACCACTACTGCACCTGCCTTCATTTTCCGAATCTGCTCACGAGTCACTAGTTTGGGGGCGGCGGCCCCCGGCAATAACACGGCACCAATCACTACATCCGCAGCACACACCTCCCGCTCCACCGATAGAGCGTCTGAATAATACGTGCGCACCCGATTACCATAACACGCATCTATTTGCCTAAGTCGATCAATGTCTCGATCAAAAATACAAACATCAGCACCCATCCCTACCGCCATTTGCAAGGCGTTACGCCCAACCACTCCCCCGCCAAGAATAACGACCTTAGCTGGCGCGACCCCTGGCACACCCGCCATTAAGATGCCAAGTCCACCATTTGTCTTTTCTAAATGGGCGGCTGCGGCTTGAATCGACATTCTTCCAGCCACCTCACTCATCGGCGCCAACAAAGGTAACCCGCCATTTGCACCAGTCACAGTTTCATAGGCAATGCAACTGGCACCGGAGCTGATCAATGCCTTTGTTTGCAGGGGATCGGGGGCTAAATGCAAATAGGTAAATAAAATTTGACCTTCATGCAGCATGGCGCATTCTTGAGGTTGAGGCTCTTTGACCTTCACCACCATTTCCGCCTTTTCATAAACTTCAGCTGCGCTATTAATTAAACTGGCGCCCGCCAAACGATACGCCTCGTCGCTTAAACCAATTTGCTCACCTGCGCCACGCTGAATCAATACAGAATGGCCCTGCTTACATAAACCATGAACATTACTCGGGGTTAAACCCACGCGGTACTCATTATTTTTTACCTCTTGAGGAACGCCAACAATCATTCTCCATCTCCCTTATTTAAATACGTTGTGAAATTGTGTTTTCCGATGCAAACCGACGACATAAAACATTGCTAAATACAGTGTTAACAGGCAAGGACCCAGGATTAATGCCACGCGGGCGTCTTCATGAAACCCCATCAAGACCACCACCAATCCAATAAATGCCAATGCAAACCACGTCGAATAAGGCCACCACGGCGCACGGTATTGCAATTGCGCCACCGCCTCTGCACTCAAGGAACGACGGAATTTCAGCTGGGTAAACAGAATGGCAATCCAAACCATTAGGCCCACGAAAGTCACTGCGGCCATGATGTACTGAAAAGCCTTATCAGGCACAAAGTAATTAAGTACAACACCTGTCATGCATACGGCAACCGTTGCCATCACGGCGCGGTGTGGCACACCAAATTGAGACAGCTTTGCAAATGAAGCTGGCGCATAACCATTGACTGAAAGGGCATAAAGGAGGCGACCCCCACTAAATATCCCTGCGTTGCACGAAGATAATGCCGCGGTAATCACCACAAAATTAATCACACCAGCAGCCTCTCTTAGGCCAATGCGCTCAAACATGACGACAAATGGACTGCCATGCTGTCCAACTTCATTCCAAGGAAAGATAGCCAGAATGACTAAGATCGCGCCCATATAAAAAATTAAGATGCGCCATGCGAGGGAATCAATTGCCATAGGAATAGTTTTACGAGGATTCTCAGCTTCACCTGCTGATAATCCAATCATTTCGATACCTACATACGCAAACAAGACCATCTGTAGAGAAAGTAACATCCCACTAAATCCATTGGGGAAGAAACCTCCGTGCTGCCACAAATTGCTAAAACCGAGCGGTTGCCAATCATTGGTAAACCCGAAGAAGATCACGGCTCCACCCAATGCAATCATGGCAACAATCGCCACCACCTTAATTAAAGCGAACCAAAATTCAAACTCACCAAAGACCTTAACGGCAACTAAATTAATGAAACCCATCAGCACAATCGATGACAACGCCCAAATCCATTGCGGCATGTCTGGGAACCAAATCGTCATATAGATGCCAACCGCAGTGACTTCTGCAATCCCTACCACCACCCAATAGGTCCAATACCCCCAGCCAACCATATACCCTGCCAGCGGGCCAACATAGGTATTGGCATAAGCTGCAAATGACCCAGCTACCGGTTCATGGACTGCCATCTCTCCGAGGGTTCGTAAAACAATAAACGCCACGATGCCGGCCAAGAGATAGCCCAGCAGAATTGAAGGCCCGGCAATTTGAATAGCGCTTGCAGATCCTAGAAATAAACCCACCCCAATGGTGGATCCCAATGCCATCAGGCGGATATGCCGCACCTTTAGATGGCGCTTTAAGCCAGTGTGTTCAGTCTGCAAAAGAGACCTCCTTTCAAATGATCGCCAGCAAGATGCCGGCCGAGCAAAGTCTAGGGAGATGTTTGAAGAAGCACTAGAGGGTAAAAATGTCTAAAGTGCTTAAAAGCATAAAAACCAAAGCCTGAAATAAAGGCCTAGCTTGAAATCAGGAGGGATCAGGGATGACAGAGAATTGAAGACGACACAAAGATCAGTAAATTCCTACAGGGAATCCCCTTAGGACTATCGCGCAGTATTGAGGCTTTGATTGGCAGCAATCAAATTTAAAATCTCCGCAGCCGCCGCCAAACCACAGGCAGCCGTAACCATCACGGTCGAGCCATAGCCGGAGCATGCTAAACCGCCACTGGCAGTACCTGCACGTGGCTCATGCGAGTAAATAGCGCGAATCCCAATCTTTTTCTTAAGGTCCCGTGAAAACCCATGCTTCTGACGCAGTTCTTGTCGCACCTTCGCCAGCAATGCATCCTGCTCTGTTTTGGATAGATCATTACAGCGAACAGCAGTGGGATCGGTCTTGCCACCAGCAGCCCCGCACATCACGAGCGCCCGGTTATTTTTTACCGACCACGCCGCCAAAGCAATTTTGGTTTGCACAGAGTCCATTGCATCCAATATGTAAGCATCGCAGGGAATCAAACGATCTAGATTCTCAGGATCCAAAAACTCATCGTGGGGGGTTAGAGTGATATCTGGATTAATTTGGCGGAGACGGTCAGCCATAGCAAGCACTTTTGCCTTGCCATACTGCCCCTCGAATGCATGCAACTGACGATTCGTATTACTCTCGGAAATGTGATCAAAATCTACCAAGACTAAATGACCAATGCCTGTGCGCGCCAATGCTTCTGCAGCCCAAGATCCAACCCCGCCCAATCCAGCGACTACCACCGAAGCATGTCGAAAACGCTCCCGCAATTCTGAGCCATAGAGCCGGGCCACCCCTCCAAAACGACGGTCTTCGATATTGTCTTCTGCCATAGCTTCTCTTTATACTGAAAAAATGAACTCCATTGCCCAACTTCGCAAGAACTATACCCTTGGCCAGCTATCTGAAACAGAGGTTCCCAGTGAGCCCCTGGCTTTATTTCACCTCTGGTTTGATCAGGCAATCAAAGCCGAGTGCCCCGAACCAAATTCAATGACTCTCGCTACAGCTGATGCATGCGGAAATCCATCAGCCCGTATTGTCTTACTAAAAGGCGCAGATCAAGATGGTTTCACCTTTTTTACGAACTATGAAAGTCAAAAAGGGAAAGATTTAGCCGTGCGACCCAAGGCGGCACTACTATTCCATTGGCATGAATTAGAGCGCCAGGTTCGAATCAAAGGAAATGTTGAGCGCGTTGATAGCGCAGAAAGCGATGACTACTACCACTCACGTCCACCCGCCTCTAGAATCGGAGCCTGGGCATCCCCTCAGAGCGCAGAAATTCCAAATCGCGAATTTCTCGAGGAAGCCGAAAAACGCCTGAAGGAGCAATTTGGGGACGCACCACCGCGTCCAGAGCATTGGGGGGGCTACCGCTTGCGCCCGACAGATATTGAATTTTGGCAAGGACGCCCATCGCGTTTACATGACCGGATTCATTACCGCCTTGATGCTCACTCCTGGAAAATTACTCGACTAGCACCCTAAGCCACCCAATTAACGGAATTCATTCGCTAGCAGCGCTTGAAATTTAGCTCTGAACTTGGCTAGCTTTGGGGCAACCACCGCCATGCAATATCCCTGACCAGGATTATTCTGAAAGAAATTCTGGTGATACGCTTCAGCAGGATAAATAGTGGGCGCAGACTGAATTTCCGTTACCACCGGCATTCGATAAATCCCTGAAGCATTTAACTCCGCGACTACTTCACAGGCAATCTCGCGTTGCTTTTCGCTATGCGTAAAGATTACCGAGCGATATTGGGTGCCATGATCACTCCCCTGATAATTCAAAGTGGTTGGGTCGTGAATCACAAAAAATACTTCCAAGAGATCACGAAATGACACAATCTGTGGGTCAAAATAAATATCAACAATTTCCGCATGTCCGGTAGTGCCCGTGCAAACCGACTCATAGCTCGGGTCTGGTTGCGTCCCACCAGCATAGCCAGAAACTACAGCACGCACCCCGGCAATTTGTTGATAGACCGCCTCCAGACACCAAAAGCAGCCACCACCCAAGGTAGCCCGATCAAGTGCTATCGTGTTTTTATCATTTTGTTCGCTCATGGCTTTATCCTAACGCCTTATTCAATCATTTGCATACCGGCCGCCCCATGAACCGCTTTACCCTGCAGTTAGATGAAATTCAGAATGCCTTTGCCGCTGACCCAAACCCTAGTCTAGAAGTGCGCCTAGAACGCATTGCCCGTATCGAAAGCATGATTGCGGCCAATGAAGAGAAGATTTGCAAGGTGATTAGCGCTGATTTTGGTGTACGCCACCCGATTGAAACGCGCTTAGCCGAATTTCAAATGGTCTATCAAGCTTGCCAACATGTTCGCAAGCATTTAAAAGATTGGATGAAGCCAGAGCTCAAGGCAACTCCGTTCTCGATGGGTTCATCGCATGCTTGGACCATCAAACAATCGATTGGGGTGATCGGCATCATAAGCCCATGGAACTATCCCATTCAATTAGCTCTCCTTCCGGCGATCGCCGCATTTGCCGGGGGTAATCGCGTTTGGCTTAAGCCCTCAGAAAGAAGCTCACGCACCTCAGGATTTCTAGCAAGCCTAATTGGTGAATATTTTCATCCTAGCGAATTTTGTGTCAGTACTGGTGGCACAGAGGTTGCTGAGGCCTTTGCTGCTTTACCGTTTGCCCATCTTTTTTTCACAGGTTCGGAAAACACCGGCAAAAAAGTCATGCGCGCTGCTGCAGAAAACCTCACGCCATTAACACTTGAGCTTGGAGGCAAATCTCCTGCCATCATTGACGCATCAGCTAAATTAAAAGACGCAGCCGCTAGCATCACCTACGGAAAACTATTGAATGGCGGTCAAACCTGCATTGCCCCCGACTATGTATTGATTGATGAGGCGCGCACTCAAGAATTGATTCAAGAATTACAAGCGGCTGCGCAACGGCAATTTTCTAATCCAGAAGAATTCACAGGGGCAATTGATGAATCTCAATTGAATCGCTGGAATGCATTGGTTAGTGATGCAGTACAACGAGGCGCAAAAGCCATCCCATTGCTACAAACTCAAGAGGCTGCAGCGCATCACCCTAGGCAATTTACTCCCGTAGCGCTATTGCACACACCACCCGATGCCCAGGTATTCCAAGAGGAACTCTTTGGCCCCATTTTGCCTATCGTTATTGCTGCCGACACCTCTGCCGCCATCGACTTCATCAACTCCAAACCCACTCCCCTAGCGCTCTACTGGTTTGGAAGTGATCGCAAAGCCAAGGAACGCATCATTACTGAAACCCGCTCAGGTGGCATATGCATTAATGACACTTTATTGCAGGCTACTATTGAAGAGTTGCCCTTTGGTGGCATTGGAGCGAGCGGCATGGGCGCCTACCATGGTGAGGCAGGATTTAATGCACTCACCCATCAAAAATCCATTCTAGAAGTCCGTGGCTTCCTAGGTATTCGCGGCTTGCGCAGCTCCAAACTCATTTGGCCACCCTATGGCCGCAAAATCGAGCGTTTACTCCGTTGGCTAAAGTAATTAGCAGATTGAGTGGAAATATTTGCAATGAATGGAGATTAATTGGGGATAACCCTTGTAATATCACGTTCAAAATGCCATAATGAAGGGCTTTTTAAGCAATTTGATTCATCGCCCCCCAGCTCTATTTCAGCGTATCGTTTAGAAGTCGTAAACACCGAAGTTTAAAAACGCGCTGCCGCTTGTCTGATGGTCGATGCCTTTGACCATCGCGCCCTGTAAAAAACTATGGGCGCAACATACGGAGACATCCCTCAAAGGGGATGTGTAATAGCATGACTTTTTCTAAAGAAATTACTCACGAGTCCAAAGACTCACAACACGGGGAAGCTGCATTCCAGTCTTTCAAACTAGCAGCCCCTTTACTTAAAAACATTGCTGAACTGGGTTACACCCAGGCTACCCCAGTGCAAGCCCAGGTTATTCCTGCGGCCCTTGCTGGTGGTGACTTATTAGTCAGCAGCCAAACTGGTAGCGGTAAAACTGCAGCATTCTTATTGCCACTCATTAATCAACTGATCGAAGATAACCCAAACAGTTCGCCTGTGCCAGGCCGTGCCCAGCCTAAAGTATTGGTGCTCTGCCCTACCCGTGAATTAGCTCAGCAAGTTGCCGCAGATGCAGTCAACCTGGTTCGAGGCTTCAAAGGTCTGCGGATTGCAACAGTGATGGGCGGCATGCCTTACGGCAAACAAATCCAAGCACTGAAGGGCGCACTACTAGTGGTTGCCACTCCAGGTCGTTTGCTTGACTTGTGTGATAGCAAAGCTATTCGCTTAGATGACGTCAAACAACTTGTGATTGATGAAGCTGATCGGATGCTCGACATGGGATTTGCAGATGATCTCGAAGCAATTGATCAGCGCTGTGCTGCTCGCAACCAAACTCTGATGTTCTCTGCAACATTTGCCCCAAAGATTATGGCCTTGGCAAACGAGTTGACAACCAACGCCAAACGCATTGAGCTGGCTCACGCTGGCGAAAAGCATGCAAACATTGAGCAGAAGCTGCATTGGGCAGATAGCATGTCGCACAAACATAAATTGCTTGAACACATTTTGGCGGATGCCGATTTAGATCAAGCAGTTGTATTTGCAAGCACTCAGGTTGAGAGCGAAAAGATTGCCGATACGCTGCGTGCAAATGGCTATGAAGCTACTGCCCTCCATGGCGCAATGCCTCAAGCCGTGCGGATGCGTCGCCTAGAATCACTGCGCAAGGGTCATACAAAAATTTTGGTGGCAACCGATGTGGCTGCTCGCGGGATTGATGTTCCACGCATAAGTCACGTCATTAACTTTGGCTTACCCATGAAGCCCGAGGACTATACGCATCGCATTGGCCGAACTGGTCGTGCAGGTCGCAATGGTGTAGCAATCACATTGGTTGAACACCGTGACCGCGCGAAGATTCGCAATATTGAACGCTTTACTCAGCAAGACATTGTTGCCTCAGTGATTGCTGGCCTCGAGCCACAAGCTAAACCAAGCTTTGGTGGTGGGGGTCGCCCTGGTGGTGGTCGTCCCGGTGGTGGCAACCGCTCCGGTAGCCGCTATGGCTCAGGCGCACGTTCGGAATCGCGCTCAGGCGGCGGTAACCGCTCTGGCAACCATTTTGAATCTCGCTCTTCAGACTCTCGTCCTGCCGGCGATGCGCGTCCAGGCAATCGTTTTGCTGATTCACGTCCTGCGCGTTCAGCAGACTCGCGTCCAGCACGCTCTGGGGATTCACGTCCATCAGCTGGCCCGCGCTTTGCTAAACCCAAGGCCGGTGGGCAACGCAGAAACTTTAGCGGCAGTTAACCATGACTCACCGTCGTCGCCTCCGTTCTGTATGGAATCGAGTCGATTCCGGTGAGATTCATCAAGCGCCACGCAAGTGGCAGTCCTGGCTTAGTGACACTGGTTCCTTAACGCAAAAAATTGAGCAATCCATTGGCTCTCGGTTAGAGGTCTGGGTTTTAAGAGATGAGCGACAAAACCTCAATAGCGACGAAAGTCGCTATTTTCATTTCAAGGTCAAGCGTTGCCGAGTCAGGGAAGTGTTGCTTTGCTTCGATGGCAAACCCCTTGTAATGGCTCGCAGCATCATCCCCACTTCCAGCTCCAGTGGTAGCAATCAAGCCATATTACGTCTTGGCCGCACCCCACTGGGCGGCGTTCTCTTTAGCAAGTTCCGCAGTCACTCCAAGAGTAGACCTCTGCGAGAGATTGCCTGTCTCAATAAAGGCGATTACTTCTGGAAAACTTGTCAAAAACGCTATCCATCACTCACCCCATCCATCTGGGCAAGACGAACCCTCTATGATTTGAGGGGCCACAAACTATTGGTCAGCGAGCTATTTCTTCCCGAACTCTTACAGAACCATCGCTATACAGCAAGCCAAACTTGAACTGCGGCCATGAGAGCCTCATCCCCCGGCTGACAAGTCGAGATGGTTCCAAAACCAATTGCTTTTGCTGACTCAGCAATATTGCGGTGTGGACATAAGGCAGTGGCGCAGCGTAATGAACGATGATCTTGAGTGCTCATCACCTCACCCAAATGCCTGACAGCCTCCGAGGAAGTTAAAAGCCAGAGAGAATCTGCCTGATCTTGGCTGAGAACCCCATTCCATACTGGGCTTTCGGGGTCCAATGGAATGCGGGCATACACTGAAATAGCATTGACAGTTGCCCCTGCCGCCCTCAGCGTATCTGCCAACCAATCGCGACCTCCGTCCCCTTTAAAAATCACGACTTTACGTTTTACCCAATCCCAACCAAGCAATTGAAGTGCGGCCCATAAGCCCTGTGAATCCCAATTTTCATTACTGGGGGGAAGCAAAATTGGAGTAGGTGAAGACTCCAAACCCACTCCATGATGCTCAAGCGCCACTCGACTGCTAGCGCCCATCACACCAATTGGAATCATTTTTTTGCCAAAAGATTGCCAAGGCCTCTCCAATAGGCGCATAAGACATTCAATCGCATTCGGACTAACAAAAATAGCCAAGTCTGCATCAGCAAGAGCATCCATCACCTCAAGCCTCAAATGAATATCTTCCTTGGGGGCAATCGTCAACAGTGGCAAAGATAGTATTTGCACATCCGGCAAATGGCCTATTTTCACGTTCAGCGCCTCAATAAGTTGCCGTGCTTGAGCCACTGGCCGAGTGACAACGATGGTTTTAATACTCACCCCAATTACCGAATGGTGTTTGGCAAACCATTTGGCAATAAATGGGCGGCGCCCTGACTGATTAAGTCTTGAGCAACCACCAAGCCAAGTGCCTCAGCTTGGGCTACATTGGCAACTGGGCCACTAGCCCGAGCTGTGCATGTCGTTACACCATCGACGCTGGCAACAAAAGAACGGATTTCTAGTTGATCAAGATTCCAAGTGGCATGTGCAGCCAAGGGCACTTCGCATGAACCCCCTAGCTCCCGAGAAACCATCCGCTCTGCCGTCACAGCCAACAAGGTAGGCAAATCACCCAACGGCGCAAGCCATTGATGGATGTGAGGGTGCTTGCTTAAGGTCTCTATTCCCAAAGCGCCCTGACCTGCTGCTGGAGTGTAAGGATTAAATGGTAAATAGGCGCGAATACGGCTTTCTAGACCCAAGCGCTTTAAACCAGCCGCAGCCAAAATAATGGCTTGATATTCCCCGCGATCTAATTTTCCCATGCGAGTATCCAAATTACCGCGCAAAGGCTCAATTCGTAGATGCGGGAACCGGGAACGCAATATAGATTCGCGTCGTAAGCTAGAGGTACCCACAATTGCAC
>Ga0316227_1001947_pt1 | contig 19952 bp, 30 predicted proteins | sample TBH18019metaG_FD_206012 | JGI IMG/M metagenome (GOLD analysis project Ga0316227, IMG submission 206012) | Freshwater microbial communities from Trout Bog Lake, Wisconsin, USA - TBH18019 | ecosystem: Environmental > Aquatic > Freshwater > Lake > Hypolimnion/Profundal zone | place: USA: Wisconsin... | reverse complement strand
CGACAGTGCATTTAAAGTCTATTAGTTGAGGCAGTCCACAAGGATTTATCTTGCCGATCATGTCTATACATCCTGTTAGGTTCATAGGTTCATAGTAGTATCGCTTCTCTGTCATGTGACATTCCAGGCTAACGCTCTTTTCCCATTTCAAATAACTGTCGAAATAGCCCTGCTCACGATCAGAGAGTATATAAAACTCTTCTTTAATATGCTCGGCAATTGCTTCATGGACATTAGATCCCAGCTCTGCTTTTCTCTCTAAAATACTACTATCTATTGCATCGAGTGGGTATCCCCATCTATTTTCTATTAGTAAAGTGGGCATCATGCGAAGGATCGAACTCACCCGCACCCACTTAGGATCAATAACATCTGTCATGAACGTTCCTTTTTTTCTGTAGATTGTAATGTTACTATCACTTAAAATCCATGACGAAACTATATCTTATGGGAAAATATGAACTTAAAAGAATGGCTGGATAAGACAGGGATAACCGTTAAGGGTCTTGCGAGGATGACAGGTTTTAACGAATTGACTATTAAAAATCTGACGCTTGGAAAAGGAATACGTGTACGGACTCTTCGTAGGCTTGAAAAGGTTACTAGAAAAATGCATCCACCTATAGATGCTTCGATGTTTAATAAGATTTACGGTAAAAGAAAACTCTCGGTCAAAAAATAGGAGGCCATATGCCATTAAAAAAAGGCGCATCAAAAAAAACCATCGGTAAAAATATTAAAGAAATGGAAGCTTCAGGACATCCGCGCAATCAAAGCATTGCAGCAGCTCTCAACCAAGCACGAAAGGCCGGAGCGAAAATTCCGAAAAAGAAAAAATGATAGACGACGAATGGAATGAAGAAGATTGGATATTAGTAAAAAATATATTTCCTACCTGTATCGAAACAGGAGACTTTTATCCGACGTATTTGTGCAAGAGTAGAGAAGAACTCGAAAGGGCTTGGGAGGAACTCCCCAATCCTTATATGAAGCAATATCCGCATAAGTCATATCAAAGAGAAGAGTTATATGGATGAATGCATCCCAGGCGTTGGATATCGCAGTGATCGATATGTTTTATGAGATTTATCGAAGGAAAAAGCCTAAAGGATGGTTGTTTGACTCTTCCAGTTAACCAAACTTATTGCCCTAACTGTGGACAAGACGAAGTATTTTCAAGCACTACCTCAGACTTAACCAGATTCCCATGCTACACAATTAATCGTCGCTGTTCCAATGGCCATACTTGGACATGGTTTTCTAAAAAGCATTATGAGCCGAATTTTAATCCTAAAATAGAGAGGGAAAAGTGAATACATTAACAGATGGATTGCCTCATGTTGTTATTGCAAACAGAGATCCAACAGAAAAGGATACTCACTTTGAAAATGCATATTGGGTTTCAAAAGAATACACTCCTTTTCGAGTTTTTAGAGGTGGAAACGGAAAATGGGTTTTTGTCGGAAAATTCCATCCTTCTAAAGAAGAGGACCAATGAAAGAGATAATCGAATGGATCCACTGGATCGACGTTAAGCATCAACTTCCTCCCGATGATTGGGACGTTTTACTTTGTGATTCTAATGGATATATCCAAAGAGGGTATAGAGATGAATATGGGTATTATTCAGAGGGTTTTCTCAAAGATAAATTGCAGGATATCACTTATTGGGCATATCTCCCTAAAACGCCATACCAAAAACCTGTGATCACAAACGATGAGGTGATAAATCTTATGGCTAAGAAAAGAATGCTAGAATGAAATGGATCGATATCAACAAAAAAAAACCTCCTGTCGGCGTTCGTCTCCTCGTTGTTAAGCATTACATCAATCAAGAGTTCTCTCAAGAGACTGGCGGTTATGCTGGTCCTTACTTTCCATCGGAAAGTTTCATAGACGTAGATAGTTCTTCACTGTCATCACTTCATAGTTGGGAAAAAGGCGGCATTGTCACGCATTGGATGCCTTTGCCTAAGATTCCAGCCTAAAGTCTAAGATTGAATATTTACTAAAAAAAAGAACCGGCACCACTAGGTAGCGCCGGTTTGTTGACTGAGTTCCTTTAAAATACTTGATAATAATCGGAGGGAAAGGCTAGCTTAGTGCTTGCTTCTGACACAAAAACCAACTAGAAAAAGGATAAGTTCCTTCCTAAACCACCCCGATCCGTCTCTAACCTTATCAAGACGGCGAATTTAGCGAAAGAACTTAGATGATTTTTCAGTTGGTTTGTAAAAAAAGGACAAGCCAGATGACAAAATCTTTATCTAAAACGAATCTCTTAGATGCAACTTATAAATATAATTCCATGTGGCCTTCCACTAGGAAACTCTTCCATGCAGGGCTAATCCCCATGTACACCTGGACAGACACTATCTTTTTGAGTCACAAGAAGATAGCAAAAGAAACTGGATTAGGAATCACGCAAATAAAAAAATGTATCAAACAAGCAATTGAGCTCGGTGTCTTAAAAGTCAAAAAAGACCCAAAGAGGCGCACTTTGACATACGAAGCGGAAGCAAATTTTGTGGAGCTATGCATATTGATCGATGCTTGTCATTTCAAGATGAATTGGAAAAAACATTCCGAATCTGTGATAAAAGATGTGTCAGAAGATGAGCTCTTTTTTGCCAAACTTTTGAAGAAAAGAGGCCAGTTATCAACAACGAAAGTGTCTACATCTTTACTGGCAAAAGTGTCTACTATTAGAATCCTCTCTTCTTTAACTAAGTCTTCTTTGATAACTACTCGAGATCAGGAGCCTCTGGCCGGTCGTGAACAAGTTGTTAACAACGCAAAAGAAAATCCAAATCCAATCAAAGCCGGAAGTCCGTATCTTTGGGGACTGAAATTAAAAGAAAAAGATCGGGTGGTTCTCACTTTTAGGAACTCGCCAGCTGAATTGAAGCGAGCTAGAGAGGGATATGACTTCTTAAAATATAAAAAAGATGTGGTTCCTACCAATGATGCGGCGCTTCTTATTCATATCTTAAAGAAAAATCGTTGTAATAAAAATCTTTACTGATGTAGTTTTTCTTTTAACCCACAAGGAGCGGTTATGAAACACAAGCACGAAAAAGAAGAAATGCCAGCAAAGAAAAAAGAAATGCATGGCAAAATGCATGAAGCTAAAAAGCACGGCATGCACGCCATGAAAAAGCATCACAAGAAAGCAAAATAATTGTGAAAAACTTTTTTGGTGGCGTTTTCGGATTCACCGTTGAAGATATTTTCGGCTCTCTAAAAAGGAAGGCAAAAAAATGGACAGGAAGATGCGCAAAGTCTCCAAGCAAATCCGCAAAGGGGAAAAGATCATCGAAAAAGCGGCCCGCAAGAATGATAAGCTCGCCAATTACGACGAAAAGGTCCGCGATCCCATCATCGAAAAGTATCAAAAAATGAAGAAGAAGGGCTGCAAATAGAGCCCTCATGCTAAGATGTTCTTTCTTACAAAGACAGAGGAACTGCTTGGCTATGGTTCAATTAGATCTATTCGGTGATCACACAGTCATTCTGGTCAAAGTTAAGAAGAAAAGAAAAAGGAAGGGGAAATGAAAAGAGAAAACATCCAAGTTTGGGTAACGCAAGACGAATTAAAAAAACTTGTAGAACATGACGAGTTCGTCAACACTTGGGATTATTTTGATAATGAAGATGCTGGCGATAATGAGCTGGGTAAAATAACAACTTCCCATTTCAACCTAAGATTTAACTTGATGGGGAGGAATAAAGAAATTCCTACTGATCTTAAAGACTCCGCAAAGATTCCATTAAAAAAAGAGACTTTCCGCATCCGTTCAAACAAAAAATAGTATGTTTAAAAAAGATTATTTACATTCAATAATAGTTTAGTGCAAAAACATATGAAAACAAGTAATTATTTATAACATAATCTTGATTATCAGACTGTGATATTTATGGGGAATATGTTATTCTATATTAATGCCGGATTATAACGAACTAAAAGAATTTATATCTCATGCAAAGAAATTTATGGCACCACAAGTTCAAGAAAAAATCATCCAAGAAAATATTACTGCCAAGCAAAAGAATTATCGAAGAAATCATCTTCCAAGCAATAAAGAAAATAGAAGGAAATACTTTAAAAGTGAAAAGGGCTTAAAACAACAAAAAATGCGATCGGCTTTTCATGGATTCTATAGGATTGATGGACTTAGAGATGTACCAAAAGAAGAATTTCGTAAGATAAGATCTTTTTATCTTAATAAACCCTGTGGATGCCATGTTGATCATGTTATTCCATTGAATGATGGAGGAAAACATTGTCTTGAAAACCTTCAATATTTGAAGGCTGATGATAACTTGAGAAAGAAAAAAAGGACTGATACAAACATGAAAGTTCAACTCATGCGAAATCGATTCATTCGCAAAATTTAGGTTTAACAAAAACTTAACGAATTCGATAATGGGCATCATAAACGATTTTGAGAAAAATAAAGACCTCAACTAAGGAGTCGTTATGTCGGACCTGTCGCCAGCAATGAATGTTGTAGCCGGAGGAATGATCGTTTTGTTCTTCGTGACTTTATTCTATCAGCTGAAAAACTTATGTCGCGAAGAGAATAGGAAAAAGAACCCTTAAAAGGGCTCTTTCTTGTACTCCTCTATCGATTTGCGAATCTCTTCAAGTCTATAGACATCTGCGAGTCGATCGTCTAGAAGATTTCTCCAATTGAGGTCCCAGTTTAAATCATTTACATTCTTTCCGAATGTTAATGAGAAATGTTTAGCGTGATGCGAGTTGATGGCTTTGGCTTCATTTAGAGCTTTATCGTAGTAATGTAGATAGAAATTATGGGCAAGTTTTGCATTCGTCACATAGATTTTCTCCAGTTTCTTTTCTTCATTTAATCGCTGAGGAGGAAGATGTTCGATCTCTTTATTGAGAAGATGTTCGATGCGAGCATTCACAATCAATCCAGCTTCGGCCCAAGGCTTGAAAAGGTCCCTTGAAATACGTTCTCCCCTGTTTCTGTACATGTCTCGAATATATCCAGGTGTCTGCTTTTCCAATGCATCAAGCTGTTGTTTCTCATAGATTATATCATGCGGAGGAATAGGAGAAATATATGGTTCGATTAATAGTTCTCCAGACCCATTGCCTCTAAATTTTTGCAAAATCCCATCTTCTTCAAAAAGACGGTTTGAAATTTCTTTATAGGGATTTGTGGTGTAGGCTTTATGATACTCGTCACTATTTTTTGTGACAAAATGTTCAATACAGGCGCTAAATGTTACTGGGATTTGCGAAAGCCAAAATATCTTTTCAATAGATGCGGAGCGTCCTAACACAGCCACACCCAATCCTGCTCCAGCTAAATATCCCAATCCCATAATGGCTAGTGAGCGATAGAGTGGATAATATCCTTCACGATACAAGCTCCATGATGTTCCTCCTTTTATCCGGAGGCTCAGTGCTTCCAATCCTGGAACATCAGATAATAGTTGGAATTTTTCTTTCGCTGCAATTTGTTCACTAAGATAGGGATTTTCCATTGAGTGCGGAGCTTGAACATGGGTAATCGATGCCATATATATCCTCTATAATTTAATTACGTTTTTGGTCCTAATAAAACTTTGGAATGAGATCATTGCTACAGAAATGCATATCACAGAAGCAAAAAAAATGAATCCGAGAAATAGAGAACTAAATTCTGTGCTGGAGGGCGATATTAGTCTATATCTTCGAGCGATAATGTCAGTCCTTATTTGAACGATATGTTTACCGAACCATTCTTTATGTTCTTCTACAACGCTTGCATTTGTCTTATCACGAACATCGCGAAGCATTCCAGCATATAAATGAAGTTTTGCAGCATCTGTGCTTAAAATGGGGTCATATGGCTCATAACGGAGGGTCACACTATTATAATAACATCCGTGAGGCGTCGCCATAATGATAGGTTGTAATTTAGGGTCGTTCCATACAGAATTTGTTGTACTCATACAGTTCTCCTTTCCTTTGCCTAAGATTTTAGGGGAAAGGGGCAATTTAACGAACAACAATTATTTATGCATGTACTTTTTTTTAATAAGAATGTATAAAGTTTTTTTATGTCTAAACATCCTAAGCAAACTATTACACCTAAAACTGGTCGCCCTGAGAAACTAATAGACTGGGATCTTGTAGATCAATTGCTTCTTGCCGGATGTCATGGCACTGAAATCGCACCTTATTTTGATATGCATCATGATACATTTTATCGAAGAGTTGAAGAAAAGTTTAATGTATCTTTTACCGCTTATTCACAGCAAAAGAAGTTTCAGGGAGATGGTGTATTGAGAAAGGCTCAATTCGATAAAGCTATTAGTGGTGATAATACAATGCTAGTATGGCTTGGTAAAAATAGGCTGAATCAAAAAGAAACCAGTGAAGTCACCGTGGCTCCTGAAACGGTTTCTGCCTACAATACTATTATGAAGCAAGTAGAAGAGCTACAAGAAGCACGTAAGAGACTAAAGACTCAAGAAGAGGTATTCGATGGATTGGATTCAGCTTGATTTCGATGATATTAAAACTTTTCCACCAGTAAGAAAATTGGTTCTGGCTGTCGATACGAAGCAGACTGTTCCTTGTGTTGATCTAGCCGTCTTCTATTATCAAGAAAATAACATGAACGATTGGGAAAGTTACGCAGGACAATTAGAAGTCCCTACGCATTGGTGTCCTTTTCCCGAGCTTCCGAAGAAAGATCAATATGGCGAGGAGAACAAAGAATGAAATGGCACGACGCAACAAAACATAAACCTAAAGATAAAAGCTCTATTTGGGTTTGGAATATAATCGCTCAAAAACAAGAACTATTCATAGCAAATTGGGTAGACGGGCAATGGGATCATCATAAATTGCCGACTCAATTCGCGAGAATGTGGGCTTATGTATTTGATGAATCTGCTCATGAAACTTGCTAATAAATAATTCATTATATATATTCCCAATCACGTTAGCTACGTTATAGCTATTCGCCGGCCGCGTTAAAGCCAAAATGATCAATCTTTTGTCATTGTTAACGTGACACAGATTTACATCATATTCTCGCTGTCTAGCGTTACAGACGACCCGATGTGATCGAGAACGGACGTAGTAGGTCTGGCTTCATTGCCGTCGTCCACCGATCATCACGTCACAAACTTTCGAACAAGAGATTCGAAATGTCAATGATTACTAATACGGGGAATCTCGGACCGCTTATCTTGCAATCGCTTGCGCCTGCAATGTTATATGTGCCGACCCCAACTATGAACTACATCACCGTTTGCGATAAGGTTTCTATGCCTTCAAATGGTGGTACTACTTGCCGCTTTATGCGTCCAAGAAGTTTGCAACCGCCTACTATCCAATTGGGTAATAGTGGGATCGATAAAGAACTCCGGTGTGTCGATGTAAAACCTTTGATAATTGACTTGGATCTCCTGGCTGCTTAAGCAGGACAACAAGGGGCAAGCAACGAAAGTGTGCAGCCTGAACGACTAAATTCAGAGGCCCAGAAATGGGATGCGATAGTCTGATCTCATAGGTAACTATGAGAGGAGTCTCCGAAGAGGGATTCCCGCCTTGCGGCTGCAAGGGGTCTAAAGAAGTAACAGTATGCCTCCGGCACAAGTGCCCCAGAGAGATATAATCGATGGCACAAATGGCTTTTTTTGGAACTGGGTGTATCATCAATAACAGGTGATCCTTCAGGATCAAGAGGGTTCTATACTTGCAGCATAATGATGGTGGGTCTATAATATAGCCGAAAAAAGGACTATATGAAAGATCCGGAAGAAAAGGAAATGATGGCTTATATAGCAGGATTAATTGATGGAGATGGAATGATAGGAATCAGGAAAGGATCAAAGAAAATGCTTCCCTTAATCCAATTTCACAACTCAATGAAACAGGCATCTGTGTATTTAAATAATTTGTTTGGAGGCACTATTGCATGCGATAAGCCAAAAAAAGAAAATGATCGTATCATCTGGAAATGGATGCTTCAAGGGAAAGAAGGATGTTTGAATCTTTTAAATAAGGTTCGCGACCATCTAGTTTTGAAGAAGGATTCCGCTGACCAACTTATGGAATTTTTGACAAATCCATTAGAAGGAAAGAACTATTATCAATTATGCAAAGACTTGAATTTAAATAGAAAAATCGAGTCTTACACGTTAGATAATGTCCTTAGAGTAAACAGCAATTGTCCTTATTTTTGGGCTTATGTTGCTGGAATTATGGACACAGATGGATCATTTTCTATAGAAAGATCGGTTCGTAAAGCAGGTCAAAACAGGCAAAAATCGGATTTAATTAAGTTTAGACCGAAAATCTTATTGACTATGGTTAGCGAACGATCAATAAAGCATATCCTTTCAAACTGTGAATATGGAGGATTATCGATTGTGAAAGCTAATACAGCTTTAAGAGGGGCTGCATTTAGATTTTCGATTCAATCAAGATCCGATACCATAGAGTTTTTGAAGAGATGTATTCCTTATCTTCAGATCAAAGCAATTCAAGCGATAAAGATATTAAACTTTTGTAGAAATTACAATCCTACGAATGGATTGGCTAAAATTCCTGAAAAAGAAAAAGAATATCGTGAGAACTGCTATAGAGAAATAGTAATGCTGAATAACACGCCCTCTTAGGCGAGAGATAATTGGTGTTAGCTTGGGTATCCGAGCGTCTCGCCGTGGCCATCTTGACAAGTGGCCATTAAACCTTTGGTAATCGACTTGGAAGCCCGATGGGGTGACAAGGGGCAAGCTTAAATGCAGCCTGAGAGACTAAATCCAGAGGACGCTAACAATAGCGTATGCGATAGTCCGATCTGCAACAATAAATGAAATTGCAGAGGTTGGCAGAAATGACCAATCCCACCGAAAGGTGAGTAACAAGTTGGCGTCAAGCAGAAGATTTAATTTTGCGCGACTACATCGTTTCTGCTGCATCAACATTGAATGCTGGCGGCGGATCCAATGGTGATAACCCAACTAACCTCGGAGTCTCTGACTTCAGCTTAGTTGCCACAACACTCGATACAAATAACGCTTATAAATTTATGAGTGGTATCGAAGGTATGGATCGATTCGGAACAGGCCCAGTGCGATCAGCATATTTTATGCTGTCATCAACTGAGCTTCAGTCTGACTTTGATGGTCTTACTGGATCTGGCTTCTTGAACCAATGGAACTATCCTAACAATAGCTCAGCTCTTCCATCTGAGTATGGATCGGTATTTAACGTCCGTATCCTTACCAGCTCGGAGGCTGCTGTTGCACGTGGTGCTTCTGCAAACGGACAAGACGTTTATTACAACACAACTGTTGGTAAACAAGCCGTAACACACATAAATCAAGATGGCTATTCGATGCAGCTGATTTATCGTGATCCATATTATTCAGGAATGCTCGCTCAAAACGCGACTTTGGCGGTTAAATTCGCTCAAGCGCAAGCGATCACTCAAGACACCGCGATTAGAAACTTGCTTTCTACTCGCCTAAGCAACTTGGGGGTCTAATTTATGGCTGAATATTCAAGAATTGCAACAGGAACAGTGACTTCAAATGGAGGAGCAACTAACGTTATTCTCCCATTCACTCCTAACTATATCCAGATCATCAACACAACTGAGATCACTGCCAATGCTGGCGGAGTAACTCAGGCTCAGTGGTTTTCTGATATGGGTCAAGGTGCAGCGGCCTATGTTACAACAACATCAGGTACAAACGCTTCTCTATTCACCACAACAGGTGGATTTAGCATCGTTCAGGCTGGATTGTCACTTCAGTATGGACCTGTGTATCAACACACCGGATCTACTGACTTTTCAATAAGCAAGGCAAACCCTGCTGAAATCACAACAACAACAGCTCATGGACTCGTTTCTGGAAATGTCGTTATTTTCCAAAACCTCTATGAGACATCAACAACTGGTATGCCACAAATTAGCGGTATCCCTTTTGTTGTGACAGTGATTGACTCAACGCATTTCACTATCCCATGGAACACAAACCAGACTAACTACACAGCTTTTAACACAGCAACATCGACAGGTAATATCGGATCTTGGAAACAAGTCCTTTATCCATCTCTCTATGTTCCTGGTGAAGCGGTAATTTCTGCTTTGACACTCGGTGCAACAACAACTGTTGTTACAACTGCTCCTCACAACTTTGTTGTAGGGCAAGAAGTGGCGTTCCGTATCCCCACAGTTTGGGGACCAACACAGTTGAATTCGCTGCCTGATAACACAATCCCTGGTCAACCGATCTACGGATACGTGACATCAGTTACGAACTCAACAACTGTTGTAGTGAACATCATCTCGACAGGGTATACAGCATTTAACACCAACCAACCGGTGACAGGTGTTAAAGGGCTCACATTCCCACAAATCGTTGCAGTTGGTGATAACAACAGCGGATCGAATCAGTTTGGATATAATAGTCCTACCGTTTACAACGGAACTGGTACGACAGCTGTCAGCACAATCAATGGCCCTGCTATTGCTGGTGCGTACATCAACGCTACTTATCAAGGATTTATCATTGGAGCAACCATTTCTGGTACTGCTGCTGATGTAATCTATTATCAAGCGATTTTGTCAGATCTAAACATGTAAACTTGTAAAATAAAATTATAAGTTGTAAGTTGGAGTGAGGTTTAAAAGCCTCACTCTTTTTTTTAGGTAATGCATGGCGATCTCAGGTCCTATAGCTCCATATTCGAACCCTCCCATCGAGCCTCAATATTTCCAGCCATGGTCGTTTGTTATTACTAATATTAGTTTAGGTGCTAATACTTTGGTCACCGTGACTGTCCCGTCTATTACTATGCTCAACTATGTAAATGGGCAGCAGGTAAGGCTTGTGATCCCTCCTCAATTTGGATGCAGGCAGCTTAATGGCCAGACTGGCTTTATCATAGGGATAACACCCCCCAATCAAGTATTAGTAAATATTAATTCATTGGTAGGGGTTGATCCCTTCCAAACATCTACCGCAACTACGCAGCCTCAAATTGTTGCTATAGGGGATAATAACACTGGTCAAATAAGTTCTACTGGTTTAAATATTCCTTTAGTCACGATCCCTGGCAGCTTTATCAACATAAGCCCAAATTAAGGAGATATCATGACAGAAAAACCAAAAGTGACCAACAGCGCCGCAGCTAAAGAACTGGACCAAGCAGCAAAGCAATTTGATCAGTTTGATCAATCGATTAAAGATTTAACTCAAGACCGCATGAATCAAGCACCTAAGATGGAGACAGAGCCGCAAACCAAGCTCTCCACGAATCAGATCTCAGATGCAAAAGAATACTATGTAAAGCCCAAGACGGTCGTCAGTTGTAGAGATAAGTTTAATGAGAAATACCGCGATGAATACAACTACATGAAGCAATACGTCGCATTTATTGCAGAGCATAGCGAGCTTAAAGGCGAGAATATCGAAATGTGGACGAAGCCTTATGCGGGAGTGCCAGCCGAAGAATGGGTGATTCCTACTAATAAGCCGATATTTGCACCAAGATATGTGGCAGAGCAGATTAAAAGTAAGTTTTACCACCGTATCGTGATGAAAGATAGTACTACATCCAGAGGATCGGAAGGATCTTATTATGGACAACTCGCCGCTGATACTACTATCCAAAGACTCGATGCAATACCTGTTAATAAAGGGCGCAAGTCGATCTTCATGGGAGCTGAATGAACCTCAAAAATCTTATTAAAATTTTCTCAGAGCATGAAAAACGTGCGAATAAACAATACGAAGAAGATTTGATAATGTTTCATAAAAATAATGGATCAGCAAAGCCTCCTGATTACTTGACAGATGATTTTAATTTGCCTGCTGCTCTTAAGTTCATGTGCGAAGAGATCGCCGATATTAAGAAGAAGGGCTGCAAGTAATTGCGTTGCTGAATTTGCTTTAAGACGTTACAATTCTCCTCTTTAATCGGGAGAATATGAAAAAGTGCGTAAAGTGTGAAATTGATAAAGATGCTGGCGATTTTGGAATAGATAAATATAAGTTTGATGGCTTGAATTCATATTGCAAAGCTTGTATACGGAAAAGAAATGCTGAACAGAGAAAGAATCAGCCTGAATATTATAAGAAATACGCCGAAGAATATCGAGAAGAGAACCGTGAACTTCTTAGGGAAAAGAGCAGAGTTTCTTACTATGTTGATTGGGAGAAACGAGCCGAGCAAAATAAAAGATCTTATGAAAAACATAGAGAAGCAATAGCCGAGAAAAGGGCGATTAAAAGAAGAACGATAGAAGAAAAAGAAAAGAACAGGTTACGGCAAGCCGAGTGGAGAAAATCAAATGGAACGCGGGGCGGGGAGATAAGTGCAAAATGGAAAAAAGAAAACCCACAGAAAGCTGCGTGTCATTCTCTCATTCTTTGGGCCATACGAGCAGGAGTTTTAAAAAGAAATGAAAGATGTGAAGAGTGCAATGCCGAATGTAAGACGCAAGGTCACCATGAAGATTACTCAAAGCCTCTTGAAGTCCGATGGTTGTGCAAAGGTTGCCATGCGAAGAAACATCGAACCTATAGGTGATTTATAAATATCCTTTCCGATGTGATAACCTATGTTCGAAGAATCATTAAATCACCCTCTGATGCGGTGATCACTGATAATCTTATTATTGATTACATTAACCGTTTTTGGATCATGGATGTCGATGCAAGGGTGCAGCTCTTCGATCTAAAGACTATTTATAACTTCCAAACTGTCCCTGGTGTAGATCAGTACAACATGCCTCTTTATAGCGTGCAAACTGAAGGAACAGGGACAGGCTCCTCCACTATAAACTTCTATCCCGTCTATCAAGGGTTTATGCCTTATGCTCGGATTAGTGGAGTTAGTGCAGGATTCTTTACTCAGAGAAGCGAATTCTTTCAATATTGGGAAAACTATATCCAGCCTTATGAAGCCGTTGGAGCGGGAAATGGTGGCTCATCCTATACGCTTCAAATCCCATTTGCTCCAGCCTCACAGCCAGGAGTTAACGCAATACCTAGCGGGATTCTAAGAGGCCACGTTGATATCACAGGGATTATTGCAACGGGTCAGAATATTGATCCTCCTATTACGGCATCAGGTCCTTCAACTAACTTCCAAAAAATCCCCGTAACGAGCGCAATACCGGCCGTTTACTTTACGACTGTTGATAGTACTGGTGCATCGGTCGTAGTAGCCGACTCTGGTCAGTTTTTGGAGGGAAATGTCAATTACGGACTCCTCATGAGACCAGGACCTGCGCCTTTTGGTAATGTACCACTGTATGGTGGCTACTCGACTACTTCGAATACAATAAACTATAACACTGGGATAGCTAATATTAATTTCACTGATGCGTCGGGCAATCCTCTAACAATACCGGCGGGTCAGCAAATAAACGCCCAGTGTTACTTTTATAATCCTGGTATCCCTAGAGCGATACTCTACTATAATAATATAATTACTTTACGCACTGTTCCTGATACACAATACCTGATTGAACTAGAAGGCTATTTAAGCCCTGCTGCGTTTTTGAATTCTTCTTCTGCCATTCAATTTGCATATATGTCCGAATACATCGCACGAGGTGCTGCTAGAAAGATCCTATCTGATACGGGAGATACTGAGCAGTTCAACTTCTATGAACCTCTGTTTAGAGAGCAAGAGATGCTTGTATGGAAGAGAAGCCAAAGACAATTTACATCCACTCGTACTTATTCAATTTATAGCCAAGGAAATGGGTCAGGTAATTGGGGTGGTAATAACAACGGGGTAGGTACTCTATGACATTTAGTTATAACACTTCTTTACCAAATCCACCCGATGAGCCAGCCGATGATGTCTTCGGCATGCAAACCAATACTGCATCGATTGGTGGTATTATCGCAGTAGATCACGTAGGATTCAACAAAGCAGGCGGAGGTCAACATGTTCAAGTTACTTTTAACGCTAATAATGTTCCTGTTATTACACCTCCTGCTACAACTTATCCTGTTACAGCCTTCACAGATAGTCCAGCCAATCATGGCGGCATTCCTACCTATCCTCAACTTTTTTTCTATACAGGAACTACAACTCAAAGCTCTAATCAATATGTGCTTACTGGGACTGGGAGTGTTTTGCTTATGGGAGGAATCATTCTGAAGTGGGGCACATATACCATTCTTGCCAATCAAGCAGCCGTAGGCGTTTCATTTGCGGGTGGTGGGTTTCCTAATAATGCTTTTGGGCTGAATATTACTCCAACATCGATAACTGCGGCTACTGACTATCAAGTTCGATACACCTTGTCTGGGACAAGCGGATTCCAAGGAATAAGAGGAACTGGAGTTCCAACGACTGCGAGTTACTTCTATATCGCTATAGGCAACTAATATGCCTGAGCAAATCTATATTGGTAACTTTCCAAAAGGCCAGATTACCAGTAGATTGCCATTCGTTTTAGATAACGATGCATTTCCCAATCTTTACAACTTTTATGTCTGGCGGGGAAGAGCCAAAAGGAAAAGAGGGACGATCTTTTTGGGTCAATTGCAGCTTCAAGAGCAGATTGCAGCGATGCCATTGCCTTGGCAACTGGCGGGATTTAATCTCGTTGCCGGCGCTGGTAACCTGATTACTGCATTCATGCCAAACCTTCCAGCAACATCTTCCATTACTCCTGGATCTTTATCACTTGTTGTCGCAGGTGATCAAACTTATACCGATGCAAATATGGATGGTACACTCCAAGGTAGCTCAGGTGGGACAGGGACGATTAACTATGCAACTGGAGCCTTTGTAGCCGGGTCATCAAACGGTGCGGTTTCAGGGACATTTTCATACTTTCCAGGACTTCCAGTGATGGGTCTGGAAGATTATGTCTCGAATACCTCCTCATCGCTTTATCCTTTGCTACTTTCTTTTGATACGAAGTATGCTTATCAGTTCAATCAGTCAAATACCCCTAATAATTTCTACGATGTTAGTTATTACAAGATTACTAATAATCCTGTTGTATGGAGCGGAGCGGATTACCAGCAATTTTGGAGTGCTAATTATCAAAGTGCTTTTTGGGCGACTAACTTTAAACCAGGATTTCATTTTGTTCTCGGTAGTGATGTATCGGGCAGCCCTGGAATTGCTATTACTTTTACATTTACGTCCGGTGGTGTTCCTTACATGACTTTGGTCGCAGGGTCTGCAACGACGGGCGATCAATTATGGTTTAATGAATGGAGTGGCGGATCAACGATTAACGGTCTTGTAGGATATGTATCATCAGTTGTAGATGCAACAACCGGTACTTATGTTGTCACTTTTCCAAGCAGCCAAACAGTTTCTGGCACTGGCATTGCCCAACTGCTAACTAATAGCATTCCTGGGCAGGATGGGATACGTTGGTATGATGGCGATCCTACTTCGGGCACAGGACTTCCTACTACAAATACTGTAGGATGGGTCAATTTTGCTCCGCCGCTTACCGGTGCTACCGTTTCGATCGATGATGAAACAGTTGCTAAATATTATTTAGTGGGTGCATTGGCCATAGTTCCATTCAAAGATAGATTGTTATTCTTTAATGCATGGATACAAACAAGCACGGGAGCTGCAATACAACTTCAAGATACAGTGATTTGGTCATGGAATGGAACTCCATATTACACTTCTCTTACTCCTACTGGCGAGACATTCAATGTCAAAGCCTATTACGTCGATCAAACAGGTCTTGGAGGGTATTTATCCGCAGGGATATCCCAACCGATTACTACTGTTGCTAATAACGAAGATGTATTACTAGTAGGATTTGGAGGGGTGGGGCGCAAGACAAGATTTGTTTATACAGGCAATGATCTCAATCCATTTCTATTCTTCAACATTAACTCGGAATTGCCCTCAGATTCGACGTTCTCAGCAGTTGTACTGGATAAGGGAGCCATTGATCTGGGAGCATATGGGATAGCCATCACAGACCAGCAATCGGCAGCTAGGATCGATCTTGATATTCCTGATAGTGTCTTCCAAGTGCAGGCTCTAAATAACGGAGTGCAGAGGGTTAATGCGGTAAGAGATTTCTTTAAAGAATGGGTATATTTTGCATATCCCGTGAATACGAGCGCTTGGAGATTTCCAACTCAAACATTTCTTTATAACTATCGTGATAATACATGGGGTGTTCAATATGAGAACTTCACGGCACATGGTACTTATCGCGCTCAAAAAAAGAAAACGTGGTTAACGACGGGATTTCATTCTTGGAACGTGTGGAGAGAGCCTTGGAATTCGGGATCAAGCTCAGCTTTGTTTCCTAACATCGTAGCTGGCAATCCACAAGGCTATGTACTAATTAAAGGCCAAGGAACGGGAGAAGCGCCATCGGGAACAATACAGGCGATTGCGAACTCAGCTGGAATGAGACAAATTACTAGTATCGATCATTGTGTAGCTCAAAATGATTATCTTTTTTTCTCAGGCATATTGGGACTATTGAACTCTTCTATTACTGCAATCACTCAGGCTCTGCAAGCGGTAATTACAACCACCAATACCTTTGCAGTGGGAGATTATGTAACTATTTCCGGTGTTGTAGGAATGACACAACTTAATGGAAATACTTATCCGATTGTGGCGGCTTCAGGTGCATCGATTACAATCAACGTAAATTCCACAAATTTTAATGCTTATATATCTGGAGGAACAGTCACTTCTGCTATCAATGGACTAATAGGAAAAGTAAGTTCTATAATAGATGCAAATAATTTCACAATAGACATCCGAGATCCAAATAATTTATCGATATCTATACCACCACCTAAGTTTACTACCACATACCTTGGATTGGGAAAGTTTACGCGTCTATCACAGCCTCTTTTGCAAACTAAACAATTTCCTGTATATTGGGACCAAGGACGGCAAACGCGCCTATCAGTCCAGAAATACTTGATGGACTTTACAGCCAGCGCGCAAGTAACGGTTAATGTGTATCTTAGTCAAGACCCCGATGATGTTTGGAACAGTCCTCAAGTCAATCCTCCTCCTAACAGCTTGGTATATTCTCAGCTTATGTATACTTGCCCTGAGAGTACCGATATCGGTCTTACTCCAGCTAATACGAACCTGCAAATGCCTACGGCGTCGGGTCAGTATCAAATCTGGCATAGGTTTAACACGAGCTTGATAGGGGATTCAGTGCAGATAGGAATTACTTTAAGTGATGCGCAAATGAGGAATTTGACCTATGCAACAAGTGAAATTACTTTGCATGGGATGCATTTAACTGTGGATAAAGGGCCTCATCTCGCATAATGTCAATGAATTTAACTTTTCATGAATATCTTACGATAAAACTTCTTGGAAAGATGTTTTTGTATACATGCATGAATGGTGATGTTTGGGTATGTTATTCCTATGGTGGAAAAATCTATATAGTAGATAAAGAGCCTCATTTAGCCTAATTCTTTATCCTTCGAATTCCTTAAGGCCTTCTGGGCTCTTCTTCGCTCCCACATCTTTTTAGCTGCTTCACTACGCTTATTTTCATCAGGCATAGTCTGTAGGAGGATTGCCTCGGCTTGCATTCCGGACATGTTGATTCGTATCTCGGTGAGTTCTTTGGAGATATCTCTTAATCGTTCTTCTACCTTGTCAAGTCTTTTATTTATTAGTTTCCAATAGAAACCGCCGACTACAAGCGCGATGCCTGTAGCTTCGGCCAATGAGGTTAGTTCCATGTTATTCCTTGAAGATAAATTTGTTTCTGTTTTCTTCAATCTTGCAGAGACGGCCATGGAAATCTTTCATCTCATCGCTGATTGCTTTGAGAGCGTTTGTCATCTTATTGTCGCTATGTACATATAAGGTTATGACAGTGATTAAGTTAGTCGCTACGATCACAAATACAGTAAGAACCTGTGTCCAATCCATATTTCTCCTTTTTTTCCCTTAGATTTTATACTATCATATCAAAAAGAGAAACACAAATGTCACTTCAACAATCACCCTATCTCCGAGAGCAACGTCAATTCCCAAACGAGGATCTAAGAGACCTATCCAATCAGGTAGACCATGCCTACATCGATATCGCATCTAAGGTCAATTCACGCACGATAGGACTATTCGCTGTTAACTTTCCTATTGTGACCGGAGAAACTTGGTATCTAGCAGGACAAGCTAACAAGCAACAAACTCTACGGCAGATTTATCCTTTCTTTGGAATAACTGCAGCAACACAAACAAATCCGGCTGTATTGACTATCCCAGGAAATTCTTTTTCTGTAGGACAAAGTATCTATATTACAAATGTTGCTGGAATGACTGAGTTAAATGGAAATACCTATACTATCATCGAAATTTCTGGGTCTAGCGTTACAATTAATGTGGATTCGACAGGGTTTTCGGCTTATACGAGTGGAGGTATAGCAATTTCTCCGCATGGTATAAACTTTGCCACTGTCAGCACATTTACACGAATCTATGGAGTATTCACGGATGGGACTAATTATTACCCGCTGCCTTACGTTGATGTTTCTGCTGCTAATAACCAAGTTAATATTGTGGTTGGGCCGACCAACATAGTGATTACTGCGGGGGCTGGATCTCCTCCGACGATAACGAGTGGGATTGTGGTGTTAGAGTGGTTGAGTCAGGTTTGATATGACATATAAAAATATCGTACAATACTCTTGTGATGCTTGTGGCAATGATTTATCGGCTAAAACTCCTATTGTTAGCTATTTCTTGGAACTTTCAAGCGTACAAAGTCGTTCTGATATCATAGGAAGTAGAAGTCCTGAATATGAAGGAAATAAACACTTCTGTAATTCGGGATGCCTGAGGAATTGGATTAACAGGAAAAGTAATTAAGAAATCGACACATCCCCGAAACATGTCGAAATTCATTGAAATAATCGATAGATCAATATTGGGAGCAGTTGGGATCGAACCAACGACCGGTTGGTTATGAGTCAACAGCTCTAACCACTGAGCTATGCTCCCAGTTTATACTTCGCATATTGACTCAAAGATATTTGCCTTCCATTGGGGATATCTTTTGATGGTATCAAGTATTCTCCATGGGGAGTCTTTATGTATAAATAATCACAACATTTGCAATCGAAAGGTGTTTTTCTAGTGTTTGCCTTGTTATACCCTCCTGATTTTCTAAGATTGGCGACATAACTTCCACTTGGAGCTTTAGATGTAGTACAAATAACTTTTACAAGTGAAAACTTCGAAGTCTTTTCGACGAATAAATCGTATTCAACACAAGGTTTAATAGGAATTCCGATATTGTCAAAATGGTGCGAAAGGGTTTGAATGGCCTGAGTAATTGTTAAATAGCTTCTATGCAAATAATCGTTGTCTTTCATAAAGTGGATTATATATCCATTGAGTCTATTAATCAAGACATAGACTTTTCTTAATTCCTCTACAACAAATTCCTTGACAATGCTATTCTCCGAACTTAAAGAGGTGTTTTATGTCGTCATCACTCACAGGAAGCAGGGGCGCATCTGGTAATAAGATTCCCAAGGGCTATGCAGCTGGAAAGTTGCAGCAATTCAGTCCAGAACAGATGGACTTGTTTAAAGGTCTATTCTCGCAGGTCGGACCAGGTAGCAAACTAGCCGGCTTAGCACAAGGCGATGAGGCTGCATTTGCACCTATTGAAGAGCAGGCGCAAAGAGATTTTCAAACCTTCTCGGGTCAGAATGCTTCTAGATTTAGCGGACTAGGGATGGGCGCACGCCATGGAAGCGGATTTAAGAATGCTCAAACTCAAGGCGCGATTGACTTCGCTTCGCAATTAGCACAACAACGGCAAGGGCTTCAGAGACAGGCTCTGATGGATCTATTAGGCATTAGTGAATCACTACTCGGCCAAAGACCCTATGAAAATTTCCTGATCAAAAAACAGCCTAAGCAATCATTCTTAAGTAAGCTAATAGGCATAGGT
>Ga0316227_1001936_pt1 | contig 20044 bp, 24 predicted proteins | sample TBH18019metaG_FD_206012 | JGI IMG/M metagenome (GOLD analysis project Ga0316227, IMG submission 206012) | Freshwater microbial communities from Trout Bog Lake, Wisconsin, USA - TBH18019 | ecosystem: Environmental > Aquatic > Freshwater > Lake > Hypolimnion/Profundal zone | place: USA: Wisconsin... | reverse complement strand
GAACGTAAATCATCAAAGAAATGATCGAGAGTTTCTAAAATCCCGTTATTCCAATTATGTGTTTTAACTTTATGTTTTGACATGAATGTCTCCTTAACTGAAGTATTTAGTCCAAATTTTAGTAGTTTGGTTAGTATAACGAGTTAAGTTCCATTGATTGGATTTAACATTAATCCAAGGAGCACTATAAGTAGTTTTTAATGTTTTAACTATATCTACGCTGTCGTTAGGATCTGCACAGAAAGCAGGTACAGCCCATGGAATTTCATCAGCTGTTCCGACAATAGGAACTCCTTGGCTAATCAAATCTGCACTAACAATATTAAATGTTTCACTAAAATTGCATTGCATACCTATGTCCATTTCTGCACACAACTCTAGGAATTGTTCTCTAGGACGCCACTGATGGTTAATTAATTGATGACCGTGCCCGCTAATTTGTTCAAATAATCCTTTAAGATTATTGATAGCTGGTTGTCCTTGCATTTCAATACGTCCTGCATTTACGTGAAAACGTAATTTTTTGCCAATTTGATTAGCAAAATCAATCGCGGCAAATGCCTGTAGCAAATGATTTTTTAATGGACGGATAGCACCAAAGCACCCAATATCTATAGTATCGCTTTTTTTATCAATTTTACTGTAGGGTTTGTATTCTTGCGGATAGAAATTGGGGAGATAAATTACTTTTTCAGCAGTTTGTTCGTCAGTCCAACTGTTTCTGTGTTGCAAATACATAGCTATCTCACGCATCATACGTGGAGCATTTACACCAATAATAAGATTTTTAAATCCGCTATAATCGCCAATCCAATCCATAGCCATACCTTCGCCTGCCATAAATGGCATTTCGCTGTGTAGACGAATAATCCATTTTACATTAGGATGTAGTTTACATAGAACTGCAAACTTAGTAGGCACTACCCATAACGCTTCAATAATCACATGTGTTGGTTGATGTTTTGTAACTAATCTATCTATACAATTATTATCTATAGCAACTTCTAATACACTTGCTATTTTATTTTCTTCTAACATGTCGTGCATAAATTTTGCACTATTATATAGACCTGTGCTGAGGCCAACCTCAGCATGTACAATGGCGTGATAATCTTCTCTACGTTTTAAAAGGAATAGGACTTTTTTTGACATTTGGCTCTCGCTACTTAATTTCATGTATTTATACATAATAGTAGCAGATTAAGATTACGTTGAAATTACAAGTGCCACTTTAGAAAGTCGCGGTAGCGAATCGCTTGTTCCAAGGCAGGAGCCTCCTACACCACGGTAACGAGTACCGGTCCTAAGGTGATACTTTATTTACCTACCTATGTAAATGTATTTTTCTTCTTTATGATTAGGATTAATTGGAATGATACCATTTCCATATTGAGGATATTTTTGTTGTCGGTCCCAAGCTACCCACATCATCATAAACATGATAGACAATAATAGTATGAGTATGATAACTCCAATTATTGCTTCTTCAGTAAGACGTTTCATACGTGCCGCTTTACGTGCTTCTTGTCTAGCCTGAGCCTGCATCTGACGAGCAATAAGAACCTTTTGGTCTTCACCCATTTGTTTCATCATTGTTTCGACTTCGGTGTACAATGCACCTAGTTCAGGAGGACTTTGATAAACCATTAGCTCACGTAGTTCTGTACTCATTTGCTCTAATTGTTTACGCATTAGAACACGCTGTAGAGCACGTTTGCCTAGACTGGCATCACCTTTGTAAATTTCAGTTTTAGCACGGCGTTCTTCTTCGGCAAAGATAGCCATGCATTTGTACATGTTATCGTAATATTCACCTAGTTTGTCGCCAATTTCTTGATAAATTCCAGTATGCTCTTCGGCATTGGCTTTTTTGTTTAATTCGACTACACGATTGCGTTCTTGTACGTATTGATTACGTTGTTCAACGGTAGGAGGAGCGTCTTTATGTCGACTGCTAAATTGATTATCTAAATCTTTAAGGACGTCTTTAATATCGCCTGCGGCGCTTTTGATGTCCTTGTATAGTTTACACCCTGCTTTAACCGCAGATACGGCTCCGTTGGCAAGGGCAAAGAGTGTTAACGGATCCACACCACTGGCTCCTTAGAACCAGAGGAATACACCTTGTGCTGACAACAGTAATCCTAATCCTGCGACAAAGAAACTACCCCAGAACATAGACATACTTACTGCTAATATACTTGCTGATAATACAACAATACTCAACTGATAAAGTGTACTGGCATAACCAATCCATGGGCTTTGCTTTTTAGCTTGATCACGTTCAGCTTCTAATTTTTTGGCCTTGGCCATTAGTTCTTTTTTACCTTCACCAGTTGCAGGTTCACTTTCGTAACGTGCAATCTTAGCTTCTAGTTTTTCGATCTTAGCTGTGTCTTTACGAACAATAGCATCATCTAATGATTGTTCAGCTAGCATTTGTTTGATGCTTTTAGCTTCGTAAAAACTCCAAACATCGTTGGCCGCAATAGTGTTATTAAGTGTTAAACTGCTTAACTTACCGCCGTACCAACTGTTGACAGCTAGTATCAGGGCAAATACACTGATAACCATACCTGCCTTGTCTTTGATTTTTGCCTCACGCTCACTACGACTACCTATTGGTGGTTTTACTGCGTTTGGGTCTTTTGGTTGTTTAGTAACTAAATTTAAAATTGAGTCTATTAAAGCCATTTGATTCGCTCCCGGATTATAGTAGTATTTATAATAGCAGGCGTAAATACAAGATGACGAAACTGTTAACTATTAATTTTCCAGGACAGCCTCCCTTAATACCATCGGTAGATGTGTGTTTCTATACAGCCATGATGAAGCCTGGAGTTCATACAGCTCTAGCTGAAATTGTTTTAAAAGAAAAAGACTTCATTTTAGAAATTTCAAAACAGCCAGATTTTATTAAAAGTCCAGTTTGGCTCACTGGAAGATACGGCAGTTATAATTTTTTAGATTTAGATTATGAAGAAATAAGATATTTGAAAGATTTCGTTGCAGAAGAATACAAAAACTATATGTCTGCCATGGGTTTTGAAACAGCTGGATCGTATATACGTATGTGGGCGAATGAATTAAGATTTCAGCATGAAATAACATGGCATACTCATTTTGATGCGGTTAGTAATACTGATATCAAACCAGGTCCGTGCCCGCATGTCAGCGGAAATATACCCATACGCACAAATAATACACAAACTTATTTTAAAAGCTCTTTTACACTAGGCGGCGGGCCTAAGGCGCAGAGAGATATAGTGGGTATCGACAACATCGATGGAGAATGTTTATTTTTTCCTAGTTGGGTTAACCATAAAACTGCCAAAAATGAAACAACTATTTCTAGAATTACTATATCCTTTGACATAATACCTGAAAATGTGTATCTTGCAAAAAAGGATAACGAGCACTTTAGAAAACTTACATAATACAAGCTAAATACAAAGATACTTATTTTAAGAGAGCAATTCCATGGCATATACCAATAATAGCGACAGATTCGGCAGTGCAATGCCCCCACGTGTACGTGATGTACTAGGGCGTTTAAAAGTCACAATGCATCAAAACATTTATGAAGCTGACTTTGAATACGGCACACAGCCAATGCGTTGGGAGATTTTTACCAACAACGTCAGCGGATTGACTAGCGTACAACAAGTTCCATCAAGTGGCGGTGTACGTATGCGTTTAGGTTCAAGTCCAGGAGATATGACAATTCGTCAGTCACGTCCATATCATCGCTACCAACCAGGTAAGACTATGTTTATGGCTACAGGTTGTAACTTAGGTACTGCATTATCGGGTAACGTACAACGTGTGGGATTCTTTGACGATTCCAACGGTGTATTTTTTGAACAAAGCGTAGTGACTCCAGATAATCCATTTGGTATCTATGCTGTAGTGCGTACAGACGTAAACGGTGTGATACAAGAAACTCGTGTAGGTTTAGATCAATGGAACGGCGACCGTGCTACATTGGCTACTATCGATTTTACACGTATTCAGATGTTCTGGTTAGAATACGGATGGTACGGTGCTGGTGCAACACGTTGGGGATTCTGGGTCAACGGTGAACCAATCATTGCTCACCAAATTGGATGGGGTAACTATGCTAACCCATTAACAGGTGGCGGACAATTGGCACCGTGGGCACGTACTGGTAACTTACCGGTTCGTTACGAACAACGCAATACAACCAACACAGCTGGTACTAACGACATGTACCATTATGGTGTGTCAGTTATTATTGAAGGTGGACAAAACGATCAGCGTGGATTTACGTACTCTTATGGTATGCCATTAAATGCACCAACTCGTGCTATTCCAACAGGTACTACACGTTTTCCATTATTGAGTATTCGTAGTCGTCCTATGGGAACACAAGAATACGGAAACATCAATGGTTTAAGTAATGGTGGTGCTATTACATCAGCAACCAATACAGCAGGCAACGTAGCGGCTAGTATCGTAGGCACTACGATGACAGTTACAAACGTGAATAGTGGATCAATTGTAACAGGACAACAGCTACAAGGTACTGGTGTCCTGTGGGGAACTTTTGTTGTTACACAATTAACATCAACTGGTTCAAGTGCAACTAGTGGATTAACCGCAACAGCTACACTGGGCGCCACAAGTATTACAGTATCAGCTAGTACAGGTATTGTAGCAGGACAATTAATTACAGCCGCAGGTATTCCAGCAGGAACATTTGTACCAAGCAATTACACAACTAGCACAACAGTTAACTTGGTTGATAAATTTGGTTTGCCAGTTGCGACAACAGCCGCACTAAGCACAACCGCAATTAGTTTTTACACGCCAGGCAGTGTTGGTACATATCAAGTAAGTCAAAATCACATCACAGCTATTACATCAACACCGATTTACGCAAACGTACTAACATTGGGTTTAAACAATACTGTTAACAATACAGCAGTTGCTACTGCAACTACAACGCTAGGTGGTACAATTACTATAGCAGTAGGTGGAGTAATAACTTATGGTACTGCCACTGCGAACCCATTACCAACTGGAACTCCTGTTACTATATCAGGTGGTACTGCAACTTATATCGCGGCAGGTACTTATTATGTTGCTCCACTTAGTGTAGCACAAGCTACATCAAATAGTTTTACACTAGTAACAACACAAGGCGGTACAACAGTAGTAACAACAACAGCAGGTACTAGCAATCAAACATTTACATGGTATACCAACCCATATACACTAACTACTAGTGGTACACAAACTGGTGTATTTGCAGTAGGCGATACAGTAAGTGGAACGGGTATCGGAGTTGGTTCAAAGATTCTAACAATATCAGGTACAAGTCCAAACTTTACTATTCAAGTTGACACACTTGTAACAGGTGCAGTTAGCGGTACACTGACAGCAGTATTATCAATTAACCAATTCCAAGGTCGTGCAATTTACTTCCCAGGATTAGGTTCAAATGGTTTTGGACAAATAGCTCGTATTACAACAAATAGTACAGCTACGCTTTATATGGCAGACTATGTAATTGGTGCGGCTCCAAGCGGAACTACATTAGCATCACCAGCTACTTCAGCTGTAACAGCATCAGCTTCAGCTAGCGGTGGTTCAATCACATATAACGGTTCAAGCGTATCAACAGTTAATGGTTATACCGTTGGTGCTACAGGTAGCCAAATTATCCAGATTGCAAATACTTCTGGTATTTTTGCAGGACAGAGTGTAACTGGTGTTGGCGTACAGGCAGGTACAGTTGTATCCAGCGTTGTTACCAACAGTTATATCACTATCAGTTTGCCATTAACTACTAACGTTACAGCAAGTACATATACATTTGTACAAGGCTACATCGTTGGACTGGCCAACCGTGGACAGTTATTGCCTAAGACTATGTTTATTACAGCTGACCAAAAGTGCGTGGTAGAATTAATTGCAGGATCAGTAAGTAACACAGCAACATTGACTAATCCAGCATGGACACCTTTGAACCAGTTAGGTAGTGCTTATTCATTTGCCGAACGTGATACAACAGCTACTAGTATGACCGCACTTACTCCAGCAGTTAACCCTGGTACTAACGCTAACGGCGGCGAAGTTGTGTTTGCGTTTGTATCACCAGCTGGCGGTTCAGGTTTACAACAGATTGATTTGTCATTCTTCTTTGCCATGTACAACAGCGTTCGTGGTAACCAAGTTGATACGTTGACTATTGCTATTACTAATACTAGTGGTTCAACAGCTAACGTTGGTGCTCATTTGATTACACAGGAAGCGATGAGTTAATTCGAAATAATTGACTTATAAACAAAAGATAGTATAATTAAATTTTAACAAAGGAGTCCAAAATGACTAGACCAATCGCAAAAAAACGTATTCGTGAAGCCGCAATGCGAGCTACTAAGAAAAAGCGTTAATTTAAAGAATTGTTGTAATCCCTTCAAAGCGAAGGCGTTGCGGACCCGGGTTCGACCCCCGGCAGGTCCACCAAAAGAAAATTCGGCAGGATGCATACTGCGGCTAACCAGTAATGGAGCCAACCGTGAAAGGATCTGAGTTTTCTTTTGATGGGCCTGTATTGGCTTCGACGTGGCGAGATAGTAGAGACGGCAACACAGTAGGCGATGACTGTAAATCAAGCAAATAACGTAAATGCAAAAGCAAATACATTCGAGTATTTCCAAGTTCCAGTTAGCATCAGTGCTAATGACGAATTTGCAATCGCAGCCTAAGAAACTGCCCTCGCGAGGATTGGTTGATCCTTGTCACCCAACTTAACCAAAATGGCTACGAAAGTAGCCATTTTCTATTGCTCTCTGTACTAATACGGATATATAATAGAGACATGACAACATGTCATTTTTATTAATAAAAAGGAAGTAAAACAAATGAAGAAAATTGCATTAGCAACTCTTTTAGCCCTAGTGGCAGTAACAGCAAGTGCTGTCGAAGTTGGTGTTGAATTTCAAGACCAATTGGGTAAAAACAATGGCCCAAAATCAGACAACTATCAGTTAAGCGTTAAGCAAGCAGTTAACGATAACTTTGCAGTTGATGTTAAAACTTTGACAGTTGTTGGTAAGACTGACAACACTGAAACAGGACTTTCTAGTTCACAACTAGAAGCAGGTGTTACAGGTCAGTATAATGTTATGGGTCTAGCTACACCATATGTTCGTGTAGGTCTAGGTGAGCGTTATACAACAACTACAAATTATTCATACTACTCTATTGAGCCAGGTGTGAATATTCCAGTTGCATCGACAGGTGTAACAGCAACAGTAGCATGGCGTTATCGTGCTCCGTTTGATCAAGATGCAAATCAGTGGGAAACACGTACATGGCGTGCCGATCTTGGTTACAACATTACCAAGGCAGACAACGTGTATGTAGGTTATGATCGTATGCGTGGTGATACACAAGCTGGTATTACTCGTGTAGGTTATGCACATTCATTCTAATCTTTGATTAGACAGTATAAGGGCCTACGGGCCCTTTTTTATTAAGAGAGTATTAAAATGGACATGGATCAAGCGGCAGTATTTTTAGCTGGCAGTATTTTAACAACCTTAGGGTTTATCGTAATTTTTATTGGCGTAGTAATCATCAATAATCTTCTTTCCAAATATTGGAAACCAATCAAGTGGATGCGTATCATGGATCATCCAATGTATGTTACTCGAGAAGATTTGGCAGAACATAAAGAAGAACCAAAAATATCATAATCATTATTGATTTTTTTAATAACGGTCATTGAAATAATTATTGAAAAAATCAATTAAAATGCTTGATCTTATTGTTAAATACTATTACAATAACATATCAGTACAAACACTGAGTTATTAGTTTTCAAACACACACATAAGGAGAATGATATGAAAACAGTTGGAAATAAATTAGAAGCTTTCGCAATTACTGGTGTTAAGCCAGGACAACCAGAAGACGCATACTTTACAATTACCGATCAAAGTTTTGAAGGCAAGTGGAAAGTAATCGTTTACTATCCAAAATCTTTCACTTTTGTTTGCCCCACAGAAATTGTTGGGTATGACAAATTGAACCAAGATTTTATTGATAGAGATGCTGTATTACTTACAGGCTCAACAGATAACGAATTCTGTGCGGTTGCCTGGCAAAATGCCCACGCAGACTTGAAGAAAATTACACATACTCAGTTTGCCGATACACAACGAGGCGAACTAAGTTTAGTCGAGCAATTGGGTGTATTTTTTGCCCCGGCAGGAGCACCACTGAGAGCAACATTTATCGTTGACCCAGATAATGTTATCCAACATGTCACAGTCAATAACCTAAATGTAGGTCGTAGTCCAGAAGAAACACTTCGAATCTTAGATAGTCTTCAAACGGGGGAACTGTGTGCCTGTTCAAGAACTATCGGGGGCGAAACGCTGTAAGTCCGTAGGACAGACATAAATATACTAACAGGAACATTTATGTCTGATCGAATACCCTACACTTATTTTGTTTTACACATACCCACCGGATTGAAATATTACGGATCTAAATATGGAAAGGGTTCAAACCCTGAAACATTTTGGAGGTCCGGTGGGTATTTTACTTCTTCTGTTAAGGTTAAGAACTTATTAAACGAATACGGAATAGATTCTTTTAAGGCTGAGGTAAGGAAAGTATTTGAAAGTCCTGACCAAGCACTTAATTATGAATATAGGTTTCTCAAGAAAGTCGGTGCTCTTGACAAGAGTGAGTGGCTCAATGAAAACCTCGGCGGTGAAAAGTTTAGAAATGTTGGACCAGCAAGTGAAAAAGCATTAGCATCGCAAAGAAAGAAAAAACAGACTCCGGAAGGGAACGCCAAACGATCAGCGTCATTGATGGGTAGAGTTATTTCTGAAGATACAAAAAAGCGTATGTCGTTGTCTCAACTTAATAGGCCGGCAGATAGAGAAGAAAGCAGAAGAAACAAAATAAGAGAAAAGGCAATTGGTAGAAGTCACAATACCGATACTAAGTCTAAACTGTCTGATATAGTGAGTCAGACAAGATGGATCAACAACGGCACCGAACAAAAGAAGGTTAGCGTAAGTGCTCTATCAGGTTATACAGACTTAGGATGGAAAAATGGTAGGATATTACAAGTAGTATCTTGCCCACATTGTGGTGCTACTGGAGTTAAACATAATATCGTTAGAAGACACTTTGATAACTGTAAGAGTAGAGTATGAGTAAACTAGAAATCAACGGGTTATACTTCTGGAAACAAAACTATTGGTTGCCTTGCGGGCTCAACATCAAAGAGAAACTTTGGTGGAGATTCATGCCCGGAGTTGTTATCAATGTGCGTTGGCCCAAAGGCTGGGTAGTCTTGCACGAATCACTAGATGGATCTAAAGTATCAGCAGAATCAGCAGACCCGAACGATCACTATCGCCCTTGGATGGAACAGCATGTAGGTCGTCAAGGATGGGATTGGAATTGGGGTATGGCTAATATGGATGCCACCGAAAATCGCCTAACAATAAAGATTAGACAGAAATATGCCAAGTATGCTACGATAGCGGCAATACAATGGAGTTGACGAATGAATAACATTAAAAGGAAAACAAAATGAGTTTTATTGAAACAGTTAAACCGGCATTACCAGACTATGCAAAGGACACCAAGTTAAACTTGGACGCTGTCCTTTTGCGTAGTACATTGGATGCAGATGTGGCCATAGGATGTGCAGTGGCCGCACTTGCCGCAACTGGTAACGGAAAAGTATTAAGTGTTATGTTAGCAGACGCACCAAAGTTTGCTGACTCAGCAATGACTGCCGCAAGCATCATGTCGCAAAACAATATCTGGTACCCCTATGTTGAAATGGCTGATGATGAACAGTTAAAAGGCTTGCCAGCACAGTTACGCATGAATGCTATTGCGTCACATGGTGGAACTACAAAGGCAAACTTTGAGGCATTCAGTCTTGCCGCAAGTATTGTTGGTAAATGTCATTTCTGTGTTAAGGCACACTATGACACACTCAAGCAAGAAGGCTACACAGTAGAAAACTTACGCGACATTGGTCGTATTGCCAGTGTTATGAATTCAGTAGCAAAAGTATTGAACGGTTAAAAGATAAGGCTATTTCGGTAGCCTTATTCTTGACTAAAATTTCTAAGATAGTATAATTAGTGATATGGAACCTACTCTAAAAGGCTGGGTATGGGAGATACCTTTTTATCCTGTCAGCCCTAAATTCAATCGAGACTACAGAATACTCAAAAGCATTTTTTGGTACGACAGTAGTGATCCTCTTGCCTTTGTACCATTTACAGAAGGATACGAAATACTAGTTCCAGAATCTATTATACAAAATACTCCAGAAGATTTAGAGTACGTTAGAACAAACAAAGAAAAATTTATCTCAACACAAGAACCCATACTTGTTACAGACTACAATGGCAGTTGGCGCTTGCGTCCGTTTATAAGGACTGATCTATGATAGTAAATGTATTAGTACATAGACTTAAAGAAATTATTAACAGTCCAAAATTAGATCCTTACAAGGCTGATAATTTTGACGAGTTGTTAGAATTATATCAGCGATGCGAATTAGAAAACTGGACTGAGTTAGGTAGCCGTTGTAGCATGGGCAATATGGGCATGTTTCAAGATCGTACCAGAACATTGCCACACTATTTAAAGATGGGCGGCTGGGAACCATTGCCAGAATATGATCCTAGCTATAATAAATCATTTACCGATATAGCATTAGGAGCCGCACAGGCAATCGTTCAACGTGCTGACGGACAAAGAATAAGTGTAAGTTGGAGTGGCGGGTTAGACAGTACAGGTGCATTGTTTAGTCTAATGGAATTTGCAGACCCTAAGCAGTTAAAAGTATTTTGTAACTATAATAGTATAGTTGAATCAGGTTCGGTATTTGATACTTATATTAAAGGTAGAGGTATAGAGTATTCTCTAACAACTCCGCTTATGCATCCTACATTTGATGAAGGACTTATTGTAAGTGGATATTTAGGCGACCAGTTGTTTGGTCAATATCATAATCTACAACCTGAGCACTTTACAATGAATTGGAAAGACTACTTGAACAAGGATCAAGTAGAAGTAATGGAACGTATTGTAGCAAATTTTCCAGGTGAACCTATTGTTACAGTTCCTGAATTTTTGTCATTTAATGAACTTAACAGCAAGTGGCAAATGGGCAAGACTAATCGTATGCGTAATATGCCTAAAGATATTGCAGACCGTATGATTAATTTTTACGAAACTGTAGACTTTCAAAAATGGAGTATTGGTCGCTACGCTAAAAAATATCTCAGTGCAGATAAAACAACACACAAGTGGGCAATTAAATTACTGCTTCAAAAATTAATGAAATCGGATGATTACCCTATGAACAAGATTGTACAAACTAGTCATTATCACATACTAGAACATGAATGGGTAATGATGTTAGAAGATGGAACAAATTTATACTTAAAGGACTTTAAATGAAAAGACTACTAGCAATACTCTTATTAGTGCCAGCATTAGCATTCGCTTGGGAACCTACACAGCCTGTCAAAGTTATTATTGGAACTGCCCCGGGTAGTGGTAACGAAATTAGTTTTAGAGAACTAGCAAAAATATTAGAAAGCACAGGCGATAAAACTAAGTTTGTTGTTGAAAACAAACCAGGTGCCGATAGTGCTATTGCGGCCAACACTTTATACGAAGCCGCACCAGATGGTTATACTGTAGCAGTATTAAGTCATATGAGTTTATGGATTACAAATGATGTATGGGAAGCTGGAGTAAAGAAATACAATTACGATAGCTTTAGCGAAGTGCTAACAACAGGCAAAAGTCCTTTAATCCTAATTGCAAGTCCTAAAAGTCCTATAAACACTCCTAAGGAGTTTGCACAGTTAATACACAAACCTACTCGCCCTATTAATTTTGCAATCGGCGGCGGAGCACATCGTACAGGTTATGAATATCTAATGGCAAAAACTAAAGGCGATAAAAGTCAAGTACAGTTCATTATATTCAATGGACCTAATCCTACATTGTTAAGCGTAGCACAGTATGATGGCAAGTCTGGAACGGAGTTTGGAATGATTCCTGTTGCTATTGCTAAACCATTTATAGATGCAGGCAAAGTAAAAGCTATTGGTGTTGCTGGCGAACGCAAACTAGCACAATTACCAGATGTTCCCTTACTTAATGATATCGCTCCCGGTATCAATGTTTACGGTGCATGGGTACTAACTTTACCGCCTAACACACCTAAAGAAATTGTAGACTGGTACGCAAAAACATTTGCTCCTATTGTGCGTAGCGATGAATATAAAAAATGGCGTGAAGATAATTTAATTACTATAGACGAACGTGAACTAACTCCACAAGGTGTACAAGTCTACAGAGAACGTCTACGCAAGACATTTTATCCTGTACTAAAGGATATTAAACAATGAAGTACATATTCGTAGTAGGTGCTCCTGGCAGTAAATGGTCAAGTGTTGCTAAGAACATTTATTTTAGTCCAGATATAGATCGTAGCGATTATACAGAAGATCGTACTTATAAGCATCACGCAGGTGTCATGCACATGGGTGCATACTTTGATCCAGGTATGGAATTTGAAATTCCTGCTAACATAGAAGACATGCCTAAAGAAGCTGTTGAACAATTATTCGATAGCCCATTTACAGGAACAGGCACACGCATTATTAAAAGCCATGTACTAAGTAATCACATAGATTTTTTAAGAACTACATGGCCCAACTGCCCTGTAGTGTTAGTTTATCGTGGTGACGATGCATGTTTAGGTTGGTGGGTTAAATGCGGGCACTTTAATATCAAGTATCCTTGCTATGATTACTATGTTGATCTAGCTACCATGGCCAGTCATATAGAAGAGCAAAATTTTAATATCGTAACTGCCCAACATGTACACGATACTCTTACTCCATCTAGTAACAGAGAATTATGCGACTTTTTGCAAATAAAACGTCCTCCTGACGAATATTATCAATACTATTTTCAAGAAGATATAAGTGTTGCAATTATAAGATAAATAGTTATAACACAGGATGTGTTATTCCCCAGCGGTAAGCTCTTACCCCAGCGGCCTTTAATTTTTCAATTTAAGGACCTAAAAAATGAAAACAGCAAAACAGTTCGTCAACGAATTAGTTGAGAACAATCAAACCCTTTTCAAAGCCAGTGCGATGCAAGTTAAAGCATACTTTGAAAGCAAACCAAGCAAAGAAGAACTAATTGATCACTTTACTGGACGTATGGTTAATGAACGTATGAATATGGTAGAAATTGCAAAAACAATTTCAGAAATGCCAAAAGATACAGATGTTATCGAACTACAGTTATTGAGCAAGCAAGTTTTGGACGAAGCACTACACTATCGTCTAGTTAAAGAAGTTATCGAACACATTTCAGGTGAAGAAGTTGACCTAGAAGCGGCTATCGATAGCTGGGAAACACGTATTACTAGTAAAGGTGCCGCATTGATTGATGAATTCAATGCACACGAAGATCCGATCGCCCTAGCATTGTATCAAACAATCGCTGAAGGTCGTGCAGAAGCAGTTTGGCACCAAATGGCTGAAACCATCGAAGATGATTTTATCAGCCATCGTTATACTAAGGTTGCTCGTGATGAAGGATTTCACAGTAATATTGGACAGTGGAAACTAGAGAAGTTAGTTGACACTCCAGAAGCTCAAGCACATGCACTAGCATTGGCAGATCAAATGCGTAAGAAACTATATAAAATTAGTTGTATTAACACCAAGCCAGTTCCAGAAGCACGTGAGATGATGGAAAAAGCGTATAACTATACATACGCCTAAAAAGGTAGTATAATAACAACTGCGGGCGTAATACCCCGCAGTTTTTTTATCTCGAAAAATTATGGATCAAAATTATTTAAACAACTACTTTGGTAAAGTGTGGCGCAACACACAATACAACAATTTGAACTTGCCTGAGTTCTCGGGCATGGCTTTATTGAATAAAATTAAATCATCAGAGACTGTTATAGACATCGGCTGTGGTACTAACGAATTCAAAAAGCATTTACCAAATGTAATTGGTATCGATCCTGCTTTTCCAGAAGCTGACTATCAGTTGACCTTGGAACAGTATTGCAAAAAATTTACCATGACATATGATGTAGCATTGTGTCTAGGTAGTATTAATTTTGGAGATAAAGATTATATTGAACAGCAAGTTGGATTGGTAACAAGTTTAGTAGGACCCGAAGGACGTATCTTTTGGCGTTGCAATCCAGGATTAAAAGATCATGGAACAGAGGAATGTAAATATATAGAATTTTATCCATGGAGCTTTGAGGAACATATCAGATTAGCTGACTTATTTGGATTCAAGATTTTAGAACTACGATGGGACACTGGAAATAGAATATATTCGGAATGGAGACGAAAGTGAAGAAAAAATTTAATGATTGGCGTAAACGTAGTATTGCAAGACTTGTAAGTTGGAGAATAATCGGCGGATCGACAACTGCCGCGATTGTATATTTTGTTGCTAAATCAGGAGCAAGTGCTGGCGAAACAGCAAGTGTTATTTTTGTTTGTCAGTTTACTATCAATGCATTGATGTATTATGTACATGATAGAGTATGGAACATGTTCCAATGGGGACGAGAAATTATAGAGGTACAAGAATGAAAAAGTTATTAGCAGTACTATTACTAGTACCAACACTATGCTTTGCATGGGAACCAGTTAAACCTATCGAAGCTATAATTGCATGGGCACCAGGTAGTGTCAACGAACTAGTGTTTCGTGCATTGAGCAAACAGGTAGAAGAAAACACAGGTGCTAAATTTGTTGTTATTAACAGAGGCGGTGCTGGCGGTGTAGTTGGAGCAGAAGAACTTAGTCACAAGCCCGCAGATGGATATAGTGTTACAATGGTAAGTATTCCAGGACTAGCCGCAATGGACAAAATTGCTGTTCCAGGACCAGGGCGTACATATACTACTGCCAGTTTTGATTATCCGTTTTTTGCGGCCAGCAGTCCGTTTGCTATAGTTGCAAATATCAACGATCCTATCGATAATGTTAAACTTTTTACAAGAGCAATACAAACTAGACAAGTAAGTATTGCGGCCACAGGCGGCGCCAGACTAGTCTACGAAGAAATGGCTGTTAAATTAAACTTGAAAGAAGACAAGGAACATATTGTACGTGTTGATCATCAAAGTCCTGTAGCGGCACTAACTGATGTAGTCAATGGAAGTGTGCGTTTTGCAGTTGTACCTGTACTAGTTGCCAATGCTTTTTATAAGGATCATAAAATCCGTATCATAGCATTGTCTGGTAATCACAAATTATCGCAGATGCCAGAAGTACCACTCTTAAGTGAAGCGATTCCTGGATTTAACATTAGCGGAACTTGGGGGCTAATGTTGCCTGCTGGCACTCCCAAGGATGTGCAAGACTGGTACCATACAGAATTTACTAGAGCTTTAAAGAGTGAGGATGTGCGTACAATGTACGAAAACAACTTAATGCTAGAAACACCCGAATTAAGCACTCAAACAGCATATACTAAATATGTAAAAGATCGTGAAATTCAGTGGAAACCTTTAGTAGATACGGTCCTGAAAAAAACGGATAAATAAAAAAGAGTACTTTACTCACTCATTAAAATTAAGGAATTAACATGACAAAGCCAGCAAAAGAATTTTTAGACGATTTGTGGGATTCATTCATGCCGTTACACAAAGTGGCTGAAATCCAAACACGTCAGTTCTTCGCAGAACGCGGTAAGGACAAAAAAGAATTAGAAAATTTCTTTCATATTCGTTTAAGCAACGAGCGTATGAATATGATTGAATTGTCAAAAAAAGTAAGCGAATTACCAGCTTTGACAGATCCAGAAGATTGCCGTTTGCTATCAAAGCAAGCATGGGATGAAGCAGAACACTTCCGTATTGTATACGAAATCCTAGAACATTTGACAGGTGAAAAGCCAGATCTAGAAGAAATTTGGAAATCATATGGTAAAGTTGACGTTCGTATGGGTGCTAGCTTGATCCAGAAATACGAAGCACAAAACAATCCAATCATGATGCACTTGTATCAGTATATGGCTGAAGGTCGTGCTAGCCATGTTTGGGCTACAATGGCTGATTGTGCTGGCGATGAGTTCATTCAAAAGCGTTATGACCGTGTTGCACGTGACGAAAAGTTCCACAGCAATATTGGCCGTATGATGTTAGAAAAACTATGCACAACAGAAGAAGCACAGCAAGAGTGCCTATCTTATGTTAAAGAAATGATTTGGGATCTATTCGAGTGTTCATGCACAAGTTTAGGCGACTTCAAGACAGCTAGTCCAGAAGTTCAACAAATTATGCTAGAAGCATATGGCGAGCCACATCGTAACCTATGTGTTGCGTTCAATGGCAAGGAAGCTGTAGCCTAATAGGACTTTATGCGGATTTTAATGAGTCAGAGGGATGTTCGCATCCCTCCCAATAACTTTTTATTTGACGCACTAGAACGCAGTTGGTATGAACTGTTACATAAACATACACTTATACCTGTTGCCAATATTGGCGCAATCGATGAAAGTATAGAATTTGATTGCCTAGTCCTTACAGGAGGACCCGATAGTATTGCAAGACATACTACCGAAGATTTATTATTTGCTCATGCACTTAAATTGGGCAAACCTATTGTTGGCGTTTGCCACGGCGCTTTTACTGTGAATGATCTGACCGGAGGAGTAAACGGTTACATTGATGATCATACAGATACATCACACTTAATAAACATGGAAGGCAGTACACATACTGTAAACAGCTATCACAGCCAGTTCATTAAGACCATGGGTGCTGATATGATAACTACTGCTACAGACATAGACGGTAACACCGAAGCCTTTGAACATACGTCAAAGCCAATCTACGGTATCGTTTGGCATCCAGAGAGAATGAAACATCCTGTACTGCCAAAGAAAGTTAAAGACTTACTAGAGGTTGACTGATGAAACAAAAGATAATACAATTACTACAGTGGATCAAACAAATATCTCTAAATTATGAAAGCGACGAAGATGTTTTCATAAGAATGACACAGGAGTACGAACGTGTAATGACACATCGTCGGCTTGTATCAGAATTGAGATCAATGGGTGGTTATACTGTTTTGTTTTAAATCGTTGTAAAAATACCACATTTCATATATGGTATTGACACAAAGACTAAATAAACATACAATAGAATCATCGTTGTTAAGAACTAGTTAAAAAAGTTTGTTGTCCAAAAACAACAAAAAGATTTAAAGAGTAGTTGACAACAGTGCCAAGAGGCACTACAATAAGAACATGTTAGCAATTCCGCTAACAAAATTTTCAGAAAGTAAACAAGAGCAAAAAATGCAATCACTCAATAGACAATGTATTAAACATTCGATAGCCCAGGCGGAAGGCTTTATGCCCTCTTATTGGCTAACGATTAATAGTACAGTCAGTCTATCAAATGATCGTTTACCAGAGATTTTAGGGTCCACGGAGGGCTGGGATGGTTAGTAACAACTAACAAATTTCCAAAACTTTAAGGACCCTAGGATTAACAACCCTGGGGTTTTTTGTTTTTAGACTTTCGAAAAAGTGTGTATAGGGAACGCGACCCTGCTGGCACTTAAAACATCGGCTTAATGTGGGCGGCCTACCGGATGGTAAGTTCTAGGCGATAACTAGAATTGTAAAATGGTAGCGTATTAAAGTGTTCTTTAATTTGTAAAAATATATTAAAGAACTTTTTAATACACACTTTCCTAACAGCCCTGAAAGCTGTTGACATAGTCAAAGGAGAGTGTTACAATTAACACATGGAGGAACGGCGCAGTTGGAGAGGCGCGGCAGACTGTAAATCTGTTTCCTAAGGATGAGTAGGTTCGAATCTTACTTCCTCCACCAAAATTTGGCTTCATAGTATAATGGTTAGTACGGTGGCTTGTCACGCCATTAATAGGGGTTCGATTCCCCTTGGAGCCGCCATAATCTTTCGGAGTGTAGCACAGCCTGGTAGTGCGCCTGGTTTGGGACCAGGAGGTCCAAGGTTCGAATCCTTGTACTCCGACCACTTTCAAAGTCTATGTCTGAGGTCACACGTCCACGGTAGACTATCTTTTTTACCCATGTAGCTTAATGGTCAAGCAACCGGCTGATAACCGGTAGATCTAAGGTTCGATTCCTTTCGTGGGTACCAGTTTAGGATAGCAACAGCAAATTTAAATCAACTTTCAATTGGATGAAAAAAGATGCTATCCTGTTTATTTCTGTTGGGGATTCGCCTAGTTGGCCTAAGGCAACGGTCTTTGAAATCGTCATCATCAGTTCGAATCTGATATCCCCTGCCAAATTATATTGCGTTAGACTTCTGGGCTAGGTCAATAGGCTTTCAACCTATCTAGGCGGGTTCGATTCCCGTACGCAATACCAGTTTGCGATAATGGAGGGGTAGCCGGCAATGCTGGTGTATACTAGTTTCCCGCAAAGGTTCGAGTCCTTTGGTCGCAATTTAATATGCCGTGGTAGCTCTCTGGGTAGGGCACCTCACTGTCGATGAGACTTAGGCGGGTTCGATTCCCGTCCACGGCGCCAAGTTTATTTTAAATGGAGAATGACATGAAACGTGCTAAACGTTAGTGTCAACCTTGACCCCGTATTGGTCCTGGTTGGCACATTAAATCAATTTAATTACGACCAACCACGCTAAACTTTAGTGGCGAAGTAACCGGCTCTTAACCGGAGGAACTGAGTTCGATTCTCAGAGCGTGGACCAATACGGGGGTGAAACTTTAAGGTGAAGTAACCGGCTTTTAACCGGTAAAATTCGGATCGTTCCCGAACACCCCTACCATATAAAAACACACTGACTTGCCTCCAGGTAATAGTCAAATTGAAGCCGAGCCAGGATGCAGAGTCTCGGATTAAAGACTAAGTGTGTTTCTATATGGTACTGACTGCCAGCAGATAAAAAGCCTAACAGCAAAGTAATCTGTGTTGGATGAATATACAAGCCGCAAGGTATCCCGGAGGACGACTCTTAGGTGATAGTGTGAATAGCACGGAATAAGCACCGTATATTTGGCCCGAATGACGGGAACTCAGAACCATCCATATAAAAACACATTACTAAGAGTCCAGGTTCAGAGCGTGGCCTAGTGTGTTTCTATATGGTCAGGTATCTTAAGAGGAAGAGAGCATCCCTCATAAGGATGAATGTGAAGCTTCGAGTGCTTTCTTGACCACCAAGTTTCGGGATAGACGGTACGATGAGTCCCTTTTATTCTAGCACATGGAGGCATGTGTGACACGGCAGTAGAATCAAAGGTTGTTAAACTCTTGTATTCGAGACGCAGACTAATCTTCTGTATTGGGAAGTGGCAATACAGACGACTTTAGATTAGTTTCCCGAAAATCTTTATCTTGTGGAGGTTGTGGATCCAACACAAACTCTGCTGGCAAGCACGTAAACATTCGTTGTTTATATGGCTTGTTTGAATGTGCGTAGAGACTAATGAAGTCATCTTCGTTGGGATCTATCATAGTGTATTTATTGCCCGGATAGTTAAATGGTATAACGGTCGCTTGATAAGCGATTATTCTAAGTTCAATTCTTAGTCCAGGCACCAAATTTGATTTGACAACAAACGAGTTGTCATATATAATATAGAATATTCCCTAGTAGCTCAGCTGGTAGTAGCGTCTGACTGTTAATCAGAAGGTCCGAGGATCGTGCCCTCGCTAGGGAGCCAAACAAGTCAGTTCCCGGATGACTTTAAAAATGCGGGGTGCTCAATCGCCAACGGAGAGAGCGTAAGGTAACAGTTGGACAAATTTCGCCCCTTTGCGCCGAATGGGATGGCAACGGATTTGTAATCCGTCTTCGTAAGATAGAGAGTGTTCGATTCACTCAGGGGGCACCAATTATATGTTATACTTAGAAACATTTGTATTAGTATTTGCAACTGATATTTTATACACTTACTACCTTAGGGCAGTGACAACAAAT
>Ga0316227_1001934_pt1 | contig 20091 bp, 6 predicted proteins | sample TBH18019metaG_FD_206012 | JGI IMG/M metagenome (GOLD analysis project Ga0316227, IMG submission 206012) | Freshwater microbial communities from Trout Bog Lake, Wisconsin, USA - TBH18019 | ecosystem: Environmental > Aquatic > Freshwater > Lake > Hypolimnion/Profundal zone | place: USA: Wisconsin... | reverse complement strand
GACTCCATGCCTGCTCCCCACCCCGCCTCACGGCGACGCAGTTGGCACGGTCTTCGGTGCTGAACCGTCTAACTGCACCGGTGGGACTCTCACCCACGTTGACGCCCGCTTCACGGGCGCACCAGGAGACAGCGGCTGACGTATTCTGCGATGCCTGCATTTTCAATATTACCGCCGCTGCTTCCCTTAAAATTGCTCGCTCCTAGATCGCGAAACCAGGCATGGAAGCGGTTATCGATCTCCGGCGGCGACACCCCGACGCTCAGTGCCTGGGTGAATATCGCCGCCGCAGTATTGACCGACTGCATATAAATCGATGGCCGCAGCCGGATCGTATCGATCGCAACCTGCCGTAGCAAATCAGGGGTTGACAGTCCGATGACATCGGTTGGGAATGTGAAATAGAGGTTCTGGTTCTCCGTGCGCAGCGAAGGCCGCAACCCCTTCTCGTCATAGGCGAAGACTTTTTGGTTGAAGGCAAAGGTCTGCGGAAACTCAGCCAGGCCGAGCATCAAACGCTGCCAGCGCGCCAGATCCTCGGGCGTGGCTCCAGTCTTTACGCCGGCGGCCTCTAAATCCTGCGTGATTTCGATCAGGGCCGGATAGAAACGACGCAGATACGCTAATGATGCCGGGGCGTTATAGCCGGCACCCGGTTCAAATTCCATGTTGTGCGTGTCCGTAGTCACGTATCGAAGCGATCCGTCCGGGCGCGTCTCCTTGTTTTTCTCCAAGTCCCAATCCCAATAGGCCGCCAGGTCACGAAAAACCGGGTACATCTTGTGCGCATACTCGATGTCGCAGGTGAACCGATAGCGAGTAATGCAATTGAGAATCGCCTCCAGGCCAATGGTTTTCAAACCGATCAAGTCCGTCAATTCGGGCTGCTGCAGCGGCGCGGTGTCATTGAAGAACACGCTCCCCGGCGCCTTGAGCGTCTCCGCGGTGAAACGTCTGCTCATTTCGTTGGCCTCCAGGACAATTCGGTCGTAAGGCTCCTGAAGCTCAAGCCGATTGTTGGATGCGGCGCCGTAATAAATCGCCTCCTGATTGTAGTCCCATGCGTAGACTCCGCCCCAATCGTTGCCATCGATATTCGTGGGAAATGAGTTGGTCCCGCCGGGATAGTGTCCGGGATTGTTGACGCAAGCCAGGGCGTACAAACAGCCATAATAAACCCGCTCCATGAGCGGATCGGAATCAAGCCGCACATAAGCTTTGTGCCAGTAGGCATCCCACCATGCGCGATGAGCCGTTACCTTTTGCTCAACCGAGGCCGGGGTAAGCGCCATCACAGACGATAACGCCAGCGGCAGCGGATCCGCCGGTTCAGGTGAGGGAGGAATTCCATTGAGTTCCACCTTGGTCACCACGAGCACCGTCTGCCCGGCCGGAATCGTGAAGGAGCCGGTTACCCCGATTTGCAGTTTCTTCTTTTCGTAGCTCCATTCGTTATCCACCGCGTTCTGGACATCGACGCCAAATACCCGCACCGCAGTGGCTGCCCACATCCGGAAGGGCTTGGCGCCGAGTTCCGTCTTGTTGGCGAGATAGGTTCGCCGACTCAACCATGCGACTTCCGGGGCTTGCTGGGATGTGCCGGCCTTTACCGTAAAAGGACGCTCTGGATCGTGAAATTGGGCGGTAACACTTTCCATCCGTACCGGCAGGGCAGCGGACGTCCGGTTTTCGATGAAATCGATCAGGAGTCCGCCTTCCCCGCGGGCAACCAGGCTGCGAATACGAACCGTCTCGTTGTGCCGGGTCCATGTGGAAACAATTTCCGCGCGAAGCATGTCCTGGACCTGATCCGGCGCCCAGCCTTTCATTTCCGGAAAGCTGAATGTCAGGCATCCGGGAGATGATGGCTCCATGTGTTCCCGCGACGCTTTGCCGTCGATCTTCCCATGCCAGAACTCCGTCATTCCCAGCGGGATAACCAGCCGATTGGGTTCAATCATGACAGTCGGTGTCAGCGATCCGTCTCCGAGTTGGGAGAACCGGCTCATGGTATCGTTACCACCCGACTGGGTGATCGTGGATTTCGCGACCGCGCAGCGATCCAATATCATTCTGACTTCGTCCTCGTTCGCGTTCGCCGCCAGAACGGCACTTCCGACGCACAGTCCGGCGAAGAGCAAGCGATTCCTGGTGGTTATGAACTGCATTTACGGTGTTCTGCTATTTGACTGTTAACACACGCGCAACACGCAAGACGACCGGTCCCAGCAGGCCCGACGACAGAGGCGAAGCGTTCTTCGGATACGGATTAAAGGTGGATCCCGTAATGCGGCGTTCCGGCGGCAGTCCCGCATCGCCCATCAGGCGGTTTGCCCAGAGATTGGTGACTTTCACCTCCAGTTCATTGTGGCCCGGCTTGAGCGCGCGCGTTGCATCAACCTGAAACGGAGGTTTCCAAAGGATGCCGAGCGGGTTCCCATTCAAGGCAACCTCAGCCACGTTGGACAATGCGCCGAGATCGAGCAGGACCTTGTCAGAGTCTTTCATTGCCGGGTCGAGCTCGAAGACCTTCCGGTAAACCGCAGTTCCTGAATAATACTTCAATGCCGGCTCGGCCCGTTCAGTCCAGGACGCGAGTCGTTCGAATGAGACCGTAGCCGGCGGCAAAGGACTGCTCGGCGCGGAAAGCCCGACGGAATCGAAGGAAACCGTCCACGGCCCGGCGATGGTTTGCGGCACAGGGATCGAACCGATTTCCCTCCGTTCCCGTTTTCCGGAAGCGTGCTCCAACTCATATACCCCCGCTTTCCACGCTTTTAATTCAATGGCTCCGTTCGGCTGGCCCGACAACTCCGCTGCCGCGGGTTCCAACACCTCTCGGGGGAGATCGATCGGCGTAGGACTCTTGAAGACCTGCTCTTGCTCCTCGCCGTCCACGGAATAGACAATCCGTAATCCGCGCGGCCCGCCACCCTTGAATGCGGAGGTAAACGGTTCGTGGGAGAGGAGGCTCAGCCGCCCGTTTTGAACCAGCGCCACCGCCCGATCTCTCACATCGACCATCTGGTTGGTTCGAAGATCGCCCCAAAGAGCCTTGCGAATCTCGAATTTGCCGTGCTTGGGCGGTGCGAGCGGCCCCCCATTGTAAGTCACTGCGATAACCGGGTCGGCTCCGATCGCCGGTTCGCGGAATACGACAAACACCGAACCGCACGGTTCGAACGGGATCGCAACGCTGGTGCGTCCGTCGGATGTCGGGCGCCACACCGGAGCGGGTTCCATAATGCCGGTGTCCGGATGCCAAAGTTCAGGCTTTTTGCCGGAGACTCGAAACACGCATTCCACCGCTTCGCAACGCCCGATGTTATTGGCGACAAAATACCAGTCCGCGGCGGCGTCCTGGCGATGAATGTAGTTCAGACGGGCGGTTGCGGACGCAAATTCAAAATCCGGCTTCAGTCCCATGGCATGGAGCGCCTCTGCCACGGTTCGGCCTCGAACGTTCTTGCCTGCGGGTTCCCAGATTTCCCCCGCGATGCGCGCAACCTCCGCATCTCCGGGCCCATGCTCGGACAAACTAGGAGAAACGACCGGGCGCGGTCCAGCCACCGGAATGCCGGCCTTGGTTAATTCGCGCACTTTGCGCGCTCGGGCCAGAGTCATCGCGGTTGAATCCGGCAGCGCCAGTAGTGCGTAACTCTGTCCATGCGGAAGCATCAAGCGCCCGTTTCTGGCCGTTATTCGGTCCAGGAAAGTTGCGCGGTCGCAACCGTCATAATCGTATCCCGACGGGGAGCGTTGCACGCGTGAATCCAGATCGAAGCGGCTTACGTCTTCGGAAGCGAGCGAGAGAACATCGGCCACGAACCGCCCCTGTTGCAGGAGGAATTGGCAGCGGGCCACGTAATCCACCCACGCGCGACTCTGTTCCCACCAGGTGGTGCTGCGATTATAGTAGAGACCGTTGGGCCAACTCAGGCCCGGCTTCCGGTCCAGGTCCGGCTGCGAGGAGAAATTGTGAACGATGAACCGGCTGACTCCGGCGCAGAATTGGACATCGCCGAGCGCTTTTATCGAATACGGATCGTATTCCCATCCGTCATCGTTGGAGGTGAACGCTTCCGCGCCAACGATGGGGCGTCCTTTTAAATGGCCGGCCATTGCCGCGCTCCATTTGACCCGCTCCGACATTTCGCCGGGCAGCCAGAACTCGGTCACTGGCATGTCCGTCTCCCCGGCGCAGGCGATATCGTCCGCGGTAAACACACCGTAGCATTCCGAGCAAAGTTTCATGTTTCGGGCGTGAAGCAACTCGGCGAAATAGCCATAGTAGTTATGACTCCAGAGGTCGCCGATTGTCCGCTGGAAATCCCAACGAAAGCGACGCGTCGTCTCCGGAGAATCGATCGACCGTCCCGTCATGACCGGCAGCAGGTCGCCGATGTCGTAGCCTCGTTGAGCATGAAAGGCTTCGGGCAGGCGGTTCGTCCAGTTCTGCGGACCGATTTCGTAACTGTCAACATGTCCGAATTGGAGGGTCTTTCCAGCGAGCGCCCCTTGCCCTGTGATGACTTTGTCCATCAGGGCATTGAAATGGGATTGGAACGCCGTTCGGCTGAGTTTGTCCACCTCCAGCCCGATTCCTTCCGCCGATGCGGGATGGTTCTTCACTCCGATCGCCGTGTGCCCGATCCGCAGGAGCGTCCACGAACCCGCCGGCGCCGGCCAATCCAAATGCCCGTCGGGTTTCATCTTTGCGGTGAGATCCACCACCGCGTTCCGGGGAATCGCCTCCGCTGCCGCATGGGATGGCGCCGCCCAAATGTCCGCCTCGGCCAACTCAACCATGCTTGACGAAAACACCAATCGAAAGAAGCGGCTCCGTGCTCCGCCGAGATCGACGCTCTGCAGCCAGTCGGTAATGGAATGGACGTAGTTCACATCGAAACGTTTGAGGGTGCGAAAAGCAATGCCATCGTCGGAGGTTTGGATCTCAGTCGAAACCATGGCCGGACAGGCCGGCCCGGGAACGAGCCTCAGGACACCCGCGGAAAAGGGCTTGGCGCACTCAAACTGAATCGAACATTGGCGCTGCGTTCCGGTTTGCTCCAGCGCCATTCTCGTGTCTAGATTGCCGTCAAAGAGTGCGGCGGACGACAGCGGTTTTCCCGCTCCATCGGTCACGCGGGGCGAGAAACTGGCGAGGCTCAGCCGCTCGATTTCCGGCGTCGGAAAGGCGAATACTCCGATATCCTCGTAATGTCCACAGCGGGTCAACGGTTTCTGCAACACCCCGGCGAAGGGTACTGGCCCACTCACCCGCTGCTCAGTCCAGACCAGCATCTGCATCGCATCGGAAGGCTGCACCCAGGGGCCGCCGCTGGAGGACCACCCTTCGCAATTGTGAATACCCAGTGTCATTCCCAGGCGGTCGGCTTCCCGCACCGCGTGATTCACCATGGCATACCATGGCGGCGTATTGAATTTAATGGGACCGGGAGCAACCATTGCCGGCATCATCATCAACGCCCCGCGCAGGCCCACGCGCCGCATGGCCTCAAGGTCAGCCGTGACACCCGCATCCGTTTCCGTGCCGTTCAGCCACATCCACCAGGACCAGGGGCGTGCGGAGTCGGGCGGGTTGCGAAAACCTTCGGCCAGGTTCTCGGGACCGATGCTCGGCGTGGAAGCACCAACGACTTGCCCGGCAGTCAGGAGAGATGCGGCGACCACAATCGTCAGGCCGAAGGAGACAGTCTGTTTTATCATTTGCCTTATTAAACCCCTGCCGGAAGCGTTGTTGCATCCGAAACGAGCACGGGCAAACCACGTTTTCGGCTTCATCGTCGGAAACTGGCTTCGTCTCAGATTCGATGTTGTTCATTCCCAGAACGAGGGTTTCTTCCTGGCACGCCTGTGCAATACTCCACGCATTGGCCCATTTTCAAAATTGAACAGCATTCCTCCACCGGCCCCGCCGCTCCCATCTCCCGAAGCCGAATTATGAATACCCCGCGTTTTCTCGCGCAGTTGGTAATCGAGCCGAGTCTATGCCTTGCGGCATTGTTGGGGATGTCGTGTGCCGGCGAGGTCATGGCGGCGGATGCGCTGGAGCAGCAATTCGTTAACCCGCCAGTTCTGGCCCGCCCCACGCTCTATTACATCGTTGGCGAAACGGAATTGACGCTCAATGGGATCACCAAAGACTTCGAGGCGTACAAGGCGGCGGGATTCGGCGGAGTGATCTGGGTGGAGATGCCATTCTCGCTGCCCGCCAAGCCAATCCGGTTATTCTCCAAAGAGTGGACCGAGGGTTTCAGACAAGCCGTGAGGGAGGCCAAGCGGCTGAATCTCAGGCTGGAAGTGGATGCATCGAGCGGTTACTGCACGGGTGGTCCGTGGATCACGCCGGAATTCGGCCTGCAAAAGGTAATTGCCTCGGAAGTGCGGGTCAGCGGCAAGAAGCGGGAGGTTGTCGCGCCGAAGCCGGCCGGCGTGGCGCTGGATTCGTACCGTGACATCGCCGTGCTAGCCTTTCGCGCTCCCACGGGGGCACGCGAGTCGGACGCACTGCCTCGTCCCGCCGTGCGTGTTGCAAATGCCTCCGACGACGGAATGCTGACGGATGGGAACGACTCCACTGGCGTGCTGCTGAAAGCTCCGGTCAATGGCGCTCCGCTGGATGTGGTGCTGGAATATCCCCAACCCGTCACGGCCCGCAGCTTGCGAATCTCCATCGAGCCCGGAATCCTGCTGATGGAAATCATGGGCTTCGATAAAAAGGTGGGCGCCCCTGGCCTACTGGAAGCGAGCGAGGATGGTGTCACCTACCGACGTCTGGCCGATCTCCCGGTCGTGGCGTGGAACTGGAAGCGGGTTCCGCACTATGAACGGACAATTTCCTTTCCTGCCACGAAGGCGCGGTATTTTCGGGCGCGGTTCGACAACTGGAATGCGACGAAACCGGAACGGATGCTCTATGAACTGACCCTGAGTTCCGCAGCCCGCACAGATCGCTGGGAGGAGAAGACGGGATACGATGCTGTTTATCCGGACGCCGACCGCACACCGGCCTTTCCGCCGGATGCCTGCGTGTCGCGCGCAACCGTGCTGGACCTGACCGACAAAATGGGGTTGGACGGGCGGCTGGATTGGAGTCCACCGGTGGGCGAATGGATCGTCCTGCGCCTTGGACATACACCTACCGGGGAAAACACGCTTTGGTCCATTCCAGGCGGCGGCGGGCTCGAATGTGACAAGATGAGCCGCGAGGCGACCGACCTCCAATACAAGTCCTACGTCGGGCCGATGCTGAAGATCGCCCGCGAAGAGAGCGGGACCGTCGCGGGAATCTTTGAGGACAGTTGCGAGTATGGTCCATCTAATTGGACCCCGGTCATGCGGGAGGAGTTCCGGGGACGGCGCGGCTACGATGCGCTGCCATGGCTGCCCGCGTTGCGCGGCTATGTGGTGGACAATGTCGCCGCCACGGAGAAATTTCTTGCGGATTTCCGCCTCACGCTGGCCGACCTGATGGCGGACAATCACTTTGGGCGGCTAACCGAAGTGGCCCACCGAGATGGAATGACCTACACAGGCCAGGCGCCGGGCGCCAGCATGGGCGTCTATGCCAACATGGTGCAATGCGAAGGACGCTGCGATATGCCGCAAGCGGAGTTCTGGAACACCGGCATGCCGCTGGTGAATTATCACGACAACAAGGACGCCGCCTGCGGAGCCCACCTTTACGGCCACCCGGTCGTGATGGCCGAGGCGCTGACCGGCGCCAAATGGTATGCTTCGCCTGAAAATTGTTCGCCGTTTGTGCTGGAAGCCTTCTGCAACGGAATCAACCGGCTCAATCTATTGGGAACCCTGCATCAACCTTGGGACGACGCTATCGCCTCGCAAGCAAGCGGTCGCATTCGGGTGTTCAACCGCCATAATACCTGGTGGCCCATGAGCGGACCGTGGTGGGCCAGCATCAGCCGTGCCTGCGCGCTACTCCAGAGCGGTCTTTCCGCCAACGACTTGTGCTATTTCATGGGCGACGACGCGCCGGCCCGTCTGTTCACCTACAAGTTACAACCTCCGCCTCCGCCGGGTTTCGAGTATGATGTGGCCCCGGGCGAGATCGTACGCGCCATGAAAGTGCGAAACGGACTGCTGGTGGCGCCAGGCGGCGCGGAATTTCACGCGCTAGTCGTGCCCGATGGGGCGCGTGTCACCGGGCCAACTCAATCCGCCATCGACCGACTCGCCAAACAAGGAGCGCTGGTCATCGCCGTCCCGCCGCAGGTTTCCACCGATGCCCCAAATGCAATCTCCGAAGCATTATCGGCCAGGGGATTCGGTCCAGACATCCGTTGGGAGACAATGACTAACGAGGCGAAGTTGCGCTTCGTTCATCGTCGGACCGAAGTTGCGGATATCTACTTTGTCGCCAACCTGGGACGACAAACAGAATCCTTTGTCGCCGCCTTCCGCGTCGTCGGCCGCGCACCGGAGTTTTGGGATTCGGACAACGGTTGCATCGCGCCAGCCTCCTCGTGGGAGGATCGCGACGGCTACACGCATGTGACGATGCAATTGCCGCCTCAGCACTCGCGGTTCGTCATCTTTCGTTCCGCGCCGGGACGGGTGGGCCATTGGACAACGCTCAGCCGGGATGGCGTGCCGGTCGGCGGATCGCTGATGGAATCGGCAAACGGACCCGTCCTGCCGGTCTGGGATGCGGGAAACTACCAGGCGGTGTTCACAACGGGAGAGCGGCGGGAGTATCGGATCGCGGAGTTGCCGCGGCCGATTGCGGCGCAGCCGGACTGGACCGTGGAGTTTCCGCCGGGACGGGGCGCTCCGCCGAGCATCCGCTTGGAGCGATTGATGGATCTGACGCAGCATCCGGATTTCGGGGTTAGACACTTTTCTGGCATCGCCACCTGGCGTGGGTCGCTGGTTGTTCCCGAAGCGTATCTACGCGAACCTCGTCCTCTTCAACTGGACCTGGGCGGCCTGACGATGGTGGCGTCGGTGCGCCTGAATGGCGAGGATTTGGGTGTGGTATGGCAGCCGCCATTTCGTCTGGATGTAACCGGACGACTGAAACCGGGAACCAACACGTTGGAAATCCAGGTGGCCACATCCATGGCCAACCGGTGGATTGCCGATGCGGGTCTGCCCGTGGCGCAGCGGGTATTCAAGACCAACGATAATCCGCACAAGCCGACCGATCCGCTTGCCCCGGCGGGTCTCGTCGGGCCGGTGACGGTGCGTGCAGGCGCTATGCTTTCAGTTCGCTAATTAGATAAGAGGCAGTCGATGAATACAAAAGTGTTGAATGGTTTATCCTATCGTGGCCTGCGAAGTCCGGATGATTCCGTTTCACATAGGTAAGCAAACCGCGCATGCATGCCCGATGAAACGTCTTGGTGGTATCCAGCCTGACCGCAATGCGAACCGGCTTTGAACTTTTCGTCATCGGACCAGAACGTGGCAGCGTCCCCCTCCTCTGTCGAACCGGAAGCGCCGGCTTCGATGCGATTTGCTCAAAAGGCGTTTCGTCGGTTCTCAATCCGTGGCTTAATCGAGGCGATTACATTTAGCTTGATTCTCCATGAACCGCCGCATCCTTTCAGCCCTGGCGCTTTTTGCTGCCGCCCACCCATCCGCCGCTGAGTCGACCAGTCTCGCCGGGCTCATTTACCACCCGGAAGGCGATGCCATTGTCATTCGAAATGGCACGCGTTGGAGCAACCGCCCGTTGTATTGCAATGAGCGCTTTTCCGTCGTGTACTCGGGAGAGATGCCAGCGCTCACTGGCGAGATGGGCAGTCTCTACTTCGGTATCGAACGGGGTGGCAGGCGGATGCTCTTGCAACAATTCGCCGACCGTGTGATGCGGTACCGCGCCGGTCGCATGGAATGGGAAATCACTGACTCTCGTTTTCCGGGACTCACGGTGAAACTGGAAGCCACCACCCTGACCGATGCCGACGGTTTCACCGCCCGGATGGCCGTGAATGGAAGCAAGCCAGGCGACCAAGCCCTGTGGGGCTTCTTTCCCCCGGAGGCGGGTCGGGGTTTGAAATACCAAAGCATCACGACCTCCAGCGGCTATCAATTTGATCGGGAGCCTGCCGCCAAACTTTCCCAGGTCCAGGGTCGGTTGTCCACTCCCGTGACGAAGTGGGAGAGCATCGCCTTCGGGGATCGCGAAAATCTGGCCAAGGCCGTTCCAATCGCAGGAGACCCGCCGCACGGGGCGGGCCTGATCGCGTTCACGCCGCTCTCGGATAACCAACCGCAATCGGTGGCCGTGGCGTGCGATGAAAACGATCTGCCGGGTTATGCGAAACTGGTGCTGCGCAAGAGACCACTTGATCCCGCTGCCATTGCCGACCCCTCAAGTGCTTTCGATCTGGGCTTTTCCCGAATGAAAAGCTTGGGCGAGCGATTGACCATCGATACGCCCGATCCCTACCTGAACGCTGGAGCCCGCGCTTCGGTGGCTGCGGCCGCGGGGGCTTTTGTGAATCCCACCTTTGTTCACGGCGGCTCTGCCTGGCGCCAGCAGCAACCCGGTTGGCGCACGATGGGCGGGGCCATCTATTATGGATGGCTTGACCAAGTGCAGCGGGCTGTCAAATTTTGGGGAGACCTTCAGGTGAAGGAGAACGGCGCGAAGACGCATTCCGGGTATTCCGAAAACGGATGTCAGCAGGCCGGGAATTCGCGTTTCTTTGGTGCGGGGTTCATCGATTACAAGCAACCGCCGCACTACGAATTTCAAACGCAATTCTTCGATGAAGCCATCCGCGCCTGGCGGGCCACGGCGGACCCCGCATTGGAAAAGATGTTGCTGCCAACTCTGGAACTGCATCTCCAGCGATGCAAGGAGTGCTTCGACCCCAACGGAGACGGCATTTACGAGAGCTACAATAACACCTGGCCGAGCGACTCGGTCTGGTTTAACGGCGGCGGAACTCCGGAACAATCGGGGTATGTGTATTATGGCCACCGCGCTGCCGCCGACCTATGTCGGCGGGCGGGCGACGCTTCGGGAGCGGCAAGGCACAACGCGATTGCCGAATTCATCCGGAAGGCGGTGAACGACCGACTCTGGATGCCGGAGCGTGGTTGCTATGCCTCGTGTGTCGAGGGCGGGGGGCACAAGCGCCAGATGCCGGACGCCTGGATTTATGCCGAGCATGTGCCGATCGAGGCGGGGCTTGCCACTCCAGAACAAGCCTGGAAGGCAATGTTCTACACCGAGTGGGCGATGGAGCGAACCAAGCTCCCCTATGGCGGTGAAATGCGCCAAACCTCAAATTTCGTGCCCGGCCAGTGGTCGATTCGCGAACTCTACCAGGGCGATAATTTCGCCATGGCTCTCGGCTATTTCCTCGCCGGCCAGGGCGATGAAGGCTGGGAGTTGCTGCGCGGCACGATGCTTGAATCCATGTATGGCGACGGTGTGCCGAAGTCCGGCTATAGCAGTTCCGGAGCGAACTTCGTCTCGCCCGGCGGCCTCAGCCACCCAAACTGTTCGATGGACTTCACCGACATCATCTCTGCTTACGCCCGCTGTCTGATCGAAGGACTCTTCGGCTATCGTCCGGATTATCCCAACCAAACCGTCCGCATGGAACCCTCGTTTCCGTCGTCCTGGGATCATGCGTCCGTCCGCACGCCGGACTTCACTTTGGAGTTCAAAGCCAACAGCTATCGGTTGACCCTTACCAAGGCGGCGGCAGTCAAGTTCGGCATCCCTGTGCGGGCTGCGAAGGTCCGGGACGTCACCATCAATGGCAAGCCCGCCCGGTTTACAATCGAACCGTGGGCCGGCTACGGCATGCTTCGGCTGGACGTACCTGTCACCAATCTGGCGACAATCGTGCTGGATACCGAAAACCCCACCGGCCCGCTGCCGGCACTGGTGGTAGAACAACCCGACGGCGTCCCCGGCTATCGTCTCCGGCTAAACAAGAAAGAGGGAGACGTGCCTCGCTATCAGTTCACCAAAGTCCACGTCCCGGCGCCGGAAAATCCCAAAGTCCTTTGCGACATTCCCCGAGACGCCAAGTGGAACCCTCTCGATATTAGTACCGCATTCAACGGCGATATCCGCACCATCTTCAAACAACGCTACGAATCCCCGCGTCCGGACCGGGTTTCCATGCGCATCGCGTACGATGGCTGGGCGGCGTGGACCTTCACTCATTGGAGCATCAAAAAGGCGCCGGAAATCGGTTTGGAAAATGCCTTGGATGGGGAGGCTAAAGCCGTCAGTCCGGCGCTATTGATTCACGGCAACCGGCTCATTACTCCACAAGGCGTTCCGTTCCCCACCCTGAACCCCGCTCGAAACATCGCCTTCACCTCGCTATGGGATAATTGGCCCCACACGGTGACCGTGCCCATCAACGCCAAGGGCGAAGCCGTCTGGCTGCTGGTTTGCGGATCGACCACGCCGATGCAGGGGAAAATCGCCAATGCTGTGCTGAGATTCCGCTACGCCGACGGGAAGCAGGAGCAACTCGACCTCGTCCCGCCTGACAACTTCTGGTCGCTCTGCAAGTTCGGGAGAACGGACTATAATTACAAACGGGACGGATTCTCTCTGCCGAAGAACCCGCCCTCCCAGGTCCAACTCGGCGCCAACTGCCGGGCCATGCTCTATGGGTGGAAACTGCCTCCCGGCGTTGCCTTGCAGGACATAACTCTCGAAACCCTCTCGCAGGACGTGGTCATCGGCCTCATGGGCGTGAGCGTCATGAATTAGTGAGATGCATGCCCGATGAGGTTGATCTCCCGGTAGACATTGAACCCGACACCCGGTCCTGCCTTTTCAGATCCATTGCGAAACGCGAAGCGGATGCTTGAAACCCCGGCGGCCTTGGCTCCATCGGTGCCCTCAATGACCCCTCCTTTGGGGTTGGCCAGCAGAATCTTCGATGATCCGCCGCCACAGGCGACCGACGCTGAAGGGATCAGCGGAACGAATTTGGTTGGCTCCGAGACATAGGCCACTGAAACGGAGTAGTTCTGGCTGGCGCGACTGTCGCTGGCTCCGGCAAACGTGACGATGCGGGTCAAATCGTATCCTGCTTTGTTCTTTGAGCTATTGAGGTTGAACGTGATCGAGTCGCCATCGCCGTAGCCGCGGAAGGTCTTTCCGTCATTGATCGTTTCGGCTTGCATTGAACCATTCAAGGTGGTGCCGTTGCGTAAGGCATCGGCATTGGTTCCGCCGCCGGCATGCGAAAAATGTTCGTCGGTAATCGACAGGAAGGAGGGCTGTCCGACATGCACCAGGCTGTCTTTTGCAACGTCTTCCTCAAAGTCCGCTTCCGAGTCGCTGCTGATTTGGACGGTCACAGGAGCGGCGGGCGCTGTGAAACTCGCGGCACGCGGCACAGGCTTGGTAAACGTCAGCGTTCCTTGATGGGGACCCGCGCCCACCTCCACCGCGAGGTAGCGGCCTTCCGCTTTTCCCATGCCGGGTTTGCCATCCAATACGAGGCGGGAATTGTCTCCGAGTTGCGGAATCCGTAGCGCGGCCTTCACGCCCTCCGGCACTTCAAATTGAAACGTCAGCTTCCCGTCGCCGACCTTCCAGGAAACCGGCACCGGGCCGTGCCTGGTAACGACCACGCCTTCCACGGAAGTCAGATCCCCCAGCCGCGGCTCAATGATGATGCGTTTGTTCCAGACCGGCCCTTCCATGCGCACGCCCAGCACATAAGTGCTTAGGAAGTAGCCGGGATACATGCCGTAAATGTGCGCCCTTGATCCCCCGCCAAAGGTTTCCCACGAACATTGCAACGGAGAAGCAACCATTCGTTTCCATCCTTTGCGGCACAGGTTCAGCACCCGCAGATCGTGTTCGGGCAAGTCCAAGCCGTAGAGTTGACGCATGACATAGTGATACACCATGATGTCCCCGTCCGGCCTTTCAACCTGCTGCTCCAGCATCTTGGCGAGCACCCGCGCGCGTCGCGCCTGCGGAACCACTCCTCGGTCGAGGGCAAAGACATTGGCGTGGAGCGTGGTCGGCGTGAGACCATTGGTGCGAGGCAGCCGGAGTCGGTGGCCGGTTTTAAGGCTTTCCTCAACATCCGCGTCCGTAAAATAGCCGGACAGATAGCCTCCGGTCTTTTCATCCCACAATACGGTGTTGATGGCTTGAGCGAGATCTGCCGCGGCTTTGGAGAACTTCGCGTTTTCGGCTTTGTCACCGACCACTCCCGCGAGAAATGCCGCATCGGCGAGGGCGCGTTGCACAAAGTAATTGAGCGTGGCGCCTTCGCCGACCAGATAACCTACCGGATTGCCCCAGACCACCCAATCGCGGGCTCTCACCAAGCCTCGCGACGTGCGGCATTGCAGGAAAGTATCCATCTGCGTGACGATCGCCGGCCAGATCTCGTGCAGAATCCGCGTGTCGCCGGTGGCCTCGTAATATTGCCGGGCGCCTTCCACCCAGGCGCATGCGCGATCCTCCATCTTGGCGTGTATGTCGTAGCGGTCAGAGCAAGTGTGCGCCTTGACCCAGCCGTCGGGCTGAAGGGTCAAGCCCGTGCGCCGCACAAGCGCGCCCAGCAGTCGCGGGTCGCCGCAAACAGGCTTGCCATCGAAGCCCGGTCCCGCCATCGCCGTGCTGGTGATGTTGTAGCCGGGCGGGGTGTCATCCATCCACTCGACCCGCTCGCGGTCGGCGCAATCCACGTAGCTGTCTTCGCTCAGTACCTCGCACGAGCGCGCGCACATCTCCCAAAGTTGGTTGAGAAAGGGATCGTTGGACGCAAACGAACCGAGCCGGTCATAGGGATAAAGCCGTTCGATGAGTTTGAAGCCTGTGATGGTGGCCCGCCCGGATTTCACGGCGATCTCGCAATGGGTCACACCGCGAGTATCGAACGTGAAATAACTTTGCCTGCCCTGCCGGGCGAAATAGGTGACGCCATACGGCTCGATCGTGAGTTGCGTGCCCGCATCCGCCACCATTTCGATCGCTGGATAAGCCTGAACGATGCGGCTGGTTTGAAAGCTTACACTTTTGCCGGCCTCCAGGGTCACCGGCAGGACGGCGTTGTCTATGATCGTAAAAGGCACGGGACTTTCACGCAGAGGCGGAATGAGAGTTCTGGTCAGGGGACCCCAGGCTTCGCCGCCGATCTTTGCGACCGGTTTCCACGCGGTGTCCTTGTAAGCTGCCTGCGTCCAGTCTCCGTCCTCAATGCGGGCATCGACTTCGACATCGCTCAGATTGGCCCACGACGCACTCACCTTTCGCACGCGGTTGGCATCGCTCCATTTCCAAGTTGCGTCTGTGCGAAAAACCTCACGTCCGTCCGCTTCCAGCAGCGCGGTCAGGCCGGGGGTGTGGCTCATCACCTTGCCGCCGGAAAGGTTGCCGACCACCAATAGCCCGACCGCGTTGGCGCCGGGATGGAGATATGGGGCGACGTTCACGACGTCGTATTGCGGCCCGTTCGGCTGAAAGCGTGACGGCCCCCGGTCCACGTAGCAACCGTTGATCCATAACACGTAGCGCGCGTCGGCGAAGAGCGAAATCGCGGCCTGCGTGGGTTTATTAGTAACGTCAAAGACCTTCCGAAAGGCGGCAATCGCACCGCCTCGGTCCGTTGGCGGATTTGTCCAGATCATCGCGTCCCGCAATTTCCCTCCAGTGGCGTCTGCCTCAATGGACGTAAACGTCTGCAAAGCTGGCCTTGAGGGATTGGGTCCAGCGAGAAGCACAGTGGGCGCAAACACACTGACGAGAAGCAGTCGAATAGTGAAAGTCTTCATTTCAGTAGTCAACTTCAAGCCGTCTCCTATGGCAACACCATTTCCGGCCCGCTAACGTCTGCACGAACCGCTTCGATTTCGGCCAGCGCCGCGGCGTATTTCCCAAAGGTGCGAGTCTTGCGCAGGGTCGTGATCTGCACCTTAACGTACCGGATCGGACGCGACGCAAACTCGACTCGTTCAGGCCCGGTTACGTCTTTCGGTTTGAGATCGGAACTCCGGTCTCCGATTGCCGGTTTGCACGCATTCACCCGGCGACCGACTTCGTCCCACTTCACCCCGTCCAATGAGACCAGCACCTGGAAATCCACGGGGAAGCCGTCATAGGATTGATCGATCTCGCTGGAGATTACGAAAGGCATCGTGCAGTGGGTATGTTGCCAGGCGTCGCCGTGGTCGAGAGCCCAAAGATCGATTCGCTTGATCGGAACGGCTTCACCCAAATCCACCTGCACCCATTCGGCGTGATCCGGCGTTTCATGCAGCGCACTGGTCCATCCCCGGTTGCCCGCTCCCGTGTTAATACGGGTGCCGTCGGTGAGGTTCGCGGCTGCCCAGTTTGCCGCTTCGTTTGGCGGACGGTAATCACTGGATGCCGTCACCGGTTTGCGATAGGCGGCATTCCAGTAGGGCAACGCATCTGGAATTCCTTCCTTCGCCGAGACCGTATAGCGGATGCCCGGTTCGGTCTTGAACGTGCAAATCTGGCCATAAGGCCGCGCTTCGGCTGACACCTGGACAGCCTGGCCAGTCGAGGCGATCACAGTCAACGTTTTGCCATGCCACGGGTTGAGAACGGAACACGAGCGCCCCTTTTCACTCAATAGCGTCACAGGCTGGCAAACGCCCCGCTTCTTCTCGGCGGAAACCAGAAACGCTCCCGCCGCCCGCAAATTGACAAACTTTGCCTCCGGCAAATCCCAACACGGAAAGAAACGCAAGAACCGCTCCTGACTTTGCAGCAGGAAACTGTCGATGCCTTCCGCAATACCCGCGCCTTCGAAGTTCCCGCCCCCGCATTTGAAATTGCCGACGTCGAGCCCTCGAAAATAGTAATTGAAGCGTTCGAGAATCTCTGGCGGATGATGAGCGAGCCTGGCTGCGATCGAAAAGATTTGCGGCGGATTGTTCATCCACTCGACATAGTATTGCGGTTTAACGATCAGGCTGTTCCGCGCGATCCGCAGCAATTCCGGGGGCGAACTCAAGCTGACTTGCTCCGAAGGAAACACCGGGTAGAGAACCCAGTCCTGTTCGGTCAACAGTGGGTTGAGCGATTGCTCGCTCCAGGCAAAGACCTTTCGCCCGTAAGCGAAGCTTTTTGGGAAATCGCTCAGGTTCAGCAGAATCTCCCGCCAGCGCGCGAGATCCCTGTCGTCACGGCCAGTCTTGTAGCCCGCGGCATTCAACTCGCGCGTGATGTCGATCATTCCCTCATAGAAACGCCGGACAAACGCGATGGCGGTAATTCCGTTGAAACGGTCGTTGCCCGCCTGCTCCATCGGCTGGCTCTCCACAAAAACATAGCGATGCGATCCGTTCGGAAGTGTTTCCTTGTGCTTTTCAAGATCCCAATCCCAGTACTCCGCCACATCCCGGAAGAACTCATAGTTCTTCCACGTCCATTCCAGATCGTAGGTGTAATAAAAGTGATTGATCTGATTTTGCGCGGCCTCGACTGCGTGGGTCCTCTGGCCAAGGGTTCCCGGCTCGTTCAAATGTCCCGGCGCGGTGGCGAGGTGAAACAACGTACCCGGGCCTCCGTCGCTTTTCGCCTGCTCGCGTCCGAAGCGGTTAGCCTCGTTGACGGTCCGGTCGTAAGGCTCGGTTTGATCGATGCGGTTGGATGCATAGGCGCCGTAATAGGGAGCCTCGTTGTTATAGTTCCAATGGTAATCGCCGCCCCAGGGAACATTGTCGTCCACAGGCCAGCTATTGCATCCGGCGGGCCACTGCCCCGTCTTGTTGCCGCAAGCAAGCACGTAAAGCGCTCCAAACCAGACCCGTTCCACCAGCGGCTCAGCGTCGAGCCGAACGTAACCCTTGCGCCAATAAGCTTCCCACCAGGCCCGATGCGCGGCGATCATCTTGTCCGCCTCCTTGCCGTCCAGAGTGCTTAGGGCTTTGAGCGTACCTGGCAGCGGGTTCGCTGGGTCCGGCGTAATCGGCAGGCCGTTGCTATCGACTTTGGTAAGGACGCAAACGGTCTTGCCGGGCGCGATCCAAAAATCCTGAACGGCTTTCACGTCCAGATCCTTTTTGGCCCGATCCCATGAATTTTTGATTTCGGTAATCTTCACTGGCGCCCCGATGACCCGGGTTCCAATCGCCGCCCACATGCGGAACTTGCGATCGCCTCCCGGTCGCAGGCCCGGCCCGGCTTGCGGAGTCTTTCGGGTCGTCCAGGCAATCTCCCCTTCCGCGCCTGCCGCAATCTCGAACTGGCACGCATCGGTATCGTGTTGGGCGGTACACGTTTCGATCCGCACCTCAACCGGCATCGCGCCTCGATTGGTCAATTCGTGAATCACGTAATTGTCGGCTTCGTGTGGCGCAATCGCTCGAATAAGCACCGCGTCGTTCCCTTTGGAAACAGCCGTGCGTACTTCGGCAAGGAACATATCCTGCTCCATCCGAAACGCCCCTCCCGCCATTGCCGGAATACAGATGTTCATCGATCCGGGAGGCACGTTCCCGCTATCCCAGTGCCAACCCGTGGCGCCCTCCGCCCAAAAGTCTGTTTTTCCCAGATACACATTTAAGTTATCGGGAAATCCGGCGATACTGAGCATCAGGTTTCCGTTTCCGAGCAAACCGGACGTCCCCATGGTCCAGAACCCCTTTGCGACAGCATGCGGGGTTGTTGTAACACTCAAGTTCCTGTCTAGGAGTGCTTTTACTTCGAGGTCTTCCGCCTGCGCAAACCCAATCCCAAAGGCGGCGCATGCAAGGAGGATTCTCAATTTCGTAAGTTTTTTCATAATGGTGCAAATGGCTTTGAACAGAGTTGAGCCGCCGCGGCCCCTAAACCGCGGCGGCTCCAGTCGATCGCGAGTCCCCCCATAGGCGCCCCCCAGCGCCAAAGACCGCGATCTTCCCCAAATTTTGTCGTAACTGCTTCAGGCGCGACTCGATCTCCCTCCTTTGCGGCGGATTCCGAACAGGCCCAAGGCACCCGCAAGCAGCATCCCAAACACGCCCGGCTCCGGCACCGCCTCAGGAGAAGCGGGGCTGGCGTCCGATGCCTGCGCCAAGGCGCGCCCCGTATCAGTGAGCACCCCGGCTTTTGAACTCTGACCCCTGGTGGCTGCGGACATATAGGTCGCGTTGTTAGTTGACGAGTCGTTCGCAGTTGCAAGCGTCGAGGTGAATCCAGAGATCGTTAGCGAGGAGATGCTGAGCACATTGCGGGTGCTCCCGCTGTGGGCCGCAAGAGCGACGGTTGCGCCTGAGGCGACGTTCACCGCGGCAATGGAGCCAGATTGCGCCAGTTGGACGGTGCCGGCATTCGCGTTTAGCCCGGCCATCGTCAGCGAACCACCAAGGATGAGCGTGCCGGATCCAGAGTTGGTAACCACCACTGCTCCCGTTCCGTTGGCGATGTTTCCCGCATAAGTTGAGGTCCCGCTTGCGAGTGCCGTCGTCAGAGTGCTTGTGCCGCTGCCGCTATTAGTCACCGCCCCGCCCGCTCCGCCGAATGCGGCAACGCTCACGCTATTTCCGGCGAGGTCCAGCGTGCCGCCATTGACGGTTAGCCCGCCAGATCCGAGCGCATGGGCGTTTCCGAGCATCAAGGTCCCGGTACTGAGCGTGGTTCCACCGCTATAACTGTTCGACCCGGAAAGTGTCAACGCGCCCGCACCAGTTTGCGTCAGGTTGCCCGACCCTGATACCAAGCCCGTCAAAACGATCGTGTTGGAGCCGAGGTCGAAGGAGCCGTTGGCCGCCATCCCGATATTGGTGGAAACCGTTCCGCTGGTTGCGGCCTGGAGCACGGCGCCGTTCCCGGTGAAACTCGTCGTGCCCGTTCCGAGCGCCGTGGGAACGGTAAATTGCAGCGTGCCCGAACTGATCGCAAACCCGCCCGAGTAGTACGAATTTCCTGTCCCGCTCAATACAAGCGTCCCCGCGCCGACTTTCACGATTTGATTGCCGCCGCCGATGAACCGGGCATTGGCGGTGACCGTGTAAGCGCCGGTGTCGATGTATCCGGTCGTCGCTGAGCTGAGCACGTTGACGTTGCTCGTCAGCCAGTTGGTGGAGGAGCCGAGCGCGGCCAGCGTGCCGCCCTTGAATATGATGCCTTCACTGTTATAG
>Ga0316227_1001912_pt1 | contig 20326 bp, 5 predicted proteins | sample TBH18019metaG_FD_206012 | JGI IMG/M metagenome (GOLD analysis project Ga0316227, IMG submission 206012) | Freshwater microbial communities from Trout Bog Lake, Wisconsin, USA - TBH18019 | ecosystem: Environmental > Aquatic > Freshwater > Lake > Hypolimnion/Profundal zone | place: USA: Wisconsin... | reverse complement strand
ATATTTGTTCACCCCGGATGGTGGTCAGTGTGCAGCTGAAATAACGATGGATGTCACAATCACCACCAGCATCACCCCAACCTTTGCTCCGATCGGACCGCTGTGCCAGAACAGCACGGCCCCTGTTTTGCCATTAACCTCAGCGAATGGCATCACCGGAACCTGGTCGCCGGCAGCGATTAATGCCACACCAATTGGGGCATCCACCTACACCTTCACCCCGGATGCGGGTCAGTGTGCAGCTGAAACAACAATGGATATCACAATCACCACCAGCATCGCTCCAACTTTTGCTCCGATCGGACCGCTGTGCCAGAACAGCACGGCCCCTGTTTTGCCATTGACTTCGGCGAATGGCATCACCGGAACATGGTCGCCGGCAGCGATTAATACCGCAGCAGTCGCTACAAACAGTTATGTGTTCACCCCGGATGGTGGTCAGTGTGCAGCTGAAATAACGATGGATGTCACAATCACCACCAGCATCACCCCGACATTCACAGCGATCGGACCGCTGTGCCAGAACAGCACGGCCCCTGTTTTGCCATTGACTTCGGCGAATGGCATCACCGGAACCTGGTCGCCGGCAGCGATTAATACCGCAGCAGTCGCTACAAACAGTTATGTGTTCACCCCGGATGCGGGTCAGTGTGCAGCTGAAACAACAATGGATATCACAATCACCGCCAGCATCACCCCGACATTCACAGCGATCGGACCGCTGTGCCAGAACAGCACGGCCCCTGTTTTGCCATTAACCTCAGCGAATGGCATCACCGGAACATGGTCGCCGGCAGCGATTAATACCGCAGCAGTCGCTACAAACAGTTATGTGTTCACCCCGAATGCGGGTCAGTGTGCAGTTGGAATAACGATGGATGTCACAATCACCACCAGCATCACCCCGACATTCACAGCGATCGGACCGCTGTGCCAGAACAGCACGGCCCCTGTTTTGTCATTAACCTCAGCGAATGGCATCACCGGAACATGGTCGCCTGCAGCAATTAATACCGTAGCAGTCGCTACAAACAGTTATGTGTTCACCCCGGATGGTGGTCAGTGTGCAGCTGCCGTGACTATGGATATCACGGTAACCACCAGCATCACCCCGACATTCACAGCGATCGGACCGCTGTGCCAGAACAGCACGGCCCCTGTTTTGCCATTAACCTCGGCAAATGGCATCACCGGAACATGGTCACCGGCAGCGATTAATACCTCGGCAATTGGGGCATCCACCTACATGTTCACCCCGGATGCGGGTCAGTGCAGCAAAACGACGACGATGTCAATCAGTGTTAACAGCCAGATCCTTACGGCCTTTGCGTCGCCTGGAGCGCTTTGTCAGAACAGCGCTGCTCCGGCGCTTCCAACCAGATCGGTCAACGGAATCACCGGTACCTGGAATCCGGGAAGGATCAGTACGACTGCAATTGGTACGAGAACCTATACTTTCACCCCTGGAACAGGCCAGTGTGCTACCCTGACGACAATGGATGTAACGATTACGGCCAGTACCACCCCGACTTTTGCAGCTATTGGACCGCTTTGCCAGAACAGTATTGCCCCGATACTGCCCATAACCTCGAATAACGGAATCACGGGAGCATGGTCTCCGGCAGCAATCAATACTGCGGTAGTCGCGACTTCAGTCTACACGTTTTCACCTGGTGCGAATCAGTGCGCATCGAGTGCTGCATTGAGTGTTACAATTAATGCCCAGGCAAATCCTCTCTTTGCAAAAATTGGTCCGTTGTGCCTGAATGGTACAGCCCCTCTGCTTCTACTTGCTTCCACTAACGGGATTACCGGGACCTGGTCACCGGCAACGATCAGTACTGCGGCGGTCGGGACGGCCACCTACACTTTTACGCCCGGTGCGGGTCAGTGTGCAGCGGCAGCGACAATGAATGTCACGGTAACCGCACAGATCACCCCGACTTTTACCCAGATTGGACCTCTGTGCAAGAACAGCGCTTCACCGCTACTCCCGTTTACTTCAACTAACGGTATTGCCGGAACCTGGCTGCCTGCTGCGATTAGTACCTCGGCAGTCGGGACATCTGCCTATACGTTTACCCCTTCAGCCGGACAATGCACTACCTCGATGACCATGAATATCACAATCGAGCCGAATGTAACGCCGACTTTTACGCAGATCGGGCCTCTTTGCCAAAGCAGCGATGCTCCGTCGTTACCATCAGTATCGACAAATGGAATCACCGGAACGTGGTCGCCGGCTACGATTTATACTGAGGCAGCTGCGACTTCTACCTACACATTCACCCCCAATCCAGGTCAGTGTGCAACAGTTACAACGATGAGCATAACGATCAATCTTTTGCTCACTCCAAATTTTACGCAGCTCGGGCCTCTTTGCCAGAGCAGCGATGCTCCGTCGTTATCATCAGTATCGACAAATGGAATCTCCGGAAGATGGTCGCCGGCAACGATCAGTACTGCGGCGGTCGGGACGGCCACCTACACTTTTACGCCCAATGCGGGTCAGTGTGCGGCGGCAGCGACAATGAATATAACGGTAACTTCGCAAATCGCTGCGACTTTTACGCAGATCGCTCCTCTGTGCAAAAACAGCGCCTCACTTCTACTCCCGCTTACTTCAACTAACGGTATTGCCGGAACCTGGTCACCTGCTGCAATTAATACGGTGTTAGTCACGTCGGCCGTCTGCACGTTCACGCCTAATGCAGGTCAGTGTGCAACAGGAACAACAATGAATGTAATCATCAATCCGTTGCTCACTCCGACATTTATACCGATCGGATCAGTTTGTCAGAACGGGAATGCTCCGCTTTTGCCTTCAACATCGACAAACGGAATCACCGGAACGTGGTCACCTGCGACGATCAATACTGCGGCGGTCGGGACAGCGGTCTGCACGTTTACACCTGACGCGGGGCAGTGTGCCTCGGGTGCAACGATGAATATTACGATTAATCCATTGATTACGCCAACTTTTGCTCAGATTGGGCCACTGTGCCAGGGATCGGCACCTCCGGTTTTGTCAACAATTTCAACCAATGGAATCATCGGAACCTGGTCACCGGCAATGATTAATACTGCGTTAGTCGCGACGGCCACCTACACCTTTACGCCAAACGCGGGTCAGTGTGCATCAGCAGCGACTATGAATATCATAACGTCCTCACCGATCACCCCTACTTTTGCTCCTCTCGGACCGGTATGCCAGAACTCGACACCATTGTTTTTGCCTTCAACTTCAACAAACGGAATTACCGGAAGCTGGTCACCGGCGTTGATTAATACCGCGTTAGTCGCGACGGTCACCTACACATTTACGCCAAATGCGGGTCAGTGCGCAACAACAGCGATGATGGATATCACAACAGTTCCACAGAATCCGCCGATCTTTACCCAAATCGGACCATTGTGCCAGAGCTCAACACCTCTGGTTTTACCGTTATCATCGGTTAACGGAATCACCGGAACGTGGTCGCCGGCAATGATTAATACCGCGGCAGTCGCGACTAACGTCTACACATTTACCCCTGATGCGGGTCAGTGCGCACCTGGAACTTCGATGGTTATTGCGGTTAATTCACGAGTTATTCCTCTTTTTGACGCCATAGGTCCAATATGTCAGTACAGTATCGCTCCGGTTTTGTCAACCACATCGAATAACGGAATTACAGGAACATGGTCGCCCGCAACGATTAATTCAGCGTTGGTCGCGACGGCTGCCTACGTGTTTACCCCTGATGCGGGTCAGTGTGCAACGACTGTATCGATGAGTATCACGGTAAATCCGCCGGTCATTCCTCTCTTTGATCCAATCGGCCCGTTGTGTCAGAACAGTTCTGCACCTGTTTTACCTTTCTTTACAATCAATACCCCTGTACTCACAGGGACGTGGAGTCCATCGGTTATCAGCACAACATCCGTGGCAACTATCGCCTATACCTTTACCCCAAATACCGGGCAATGCGCGTCAAAGGTTTCGATGGATATTAAAATTAATCCCCGGATTACCCCGACGTTTGCGGCTATTAATCCGATATGCCAGAACAGTCAGGCTCCTGTTTTATCATCCGGTTCAACCAATATCCCTGCGATTTCAGGGACCTGGTCACCCGCAACAATTAACACTGCTGTAGTCGCGACTACCGCTTACACCTTTACACCGGTTGCCGGATCGTGTGCCGTACCGACAGCGATGGATATTTCCATCCTTCCAAAATCGACCAGCACAACAAGTGTGAGCGTATGCAGCACACAATTGCCATATACCTGGAATGGTCAGGTCATCAATGCTGCAGGAACCTATCAATCCGTGCTTGTTGGTTCAAGGGGATGTGATTCGGCTGCTGTTTTGAATCTGGTTGTTAATGAAGCTATTAAGCCAGTATTCGCACAGATAGCTCCAGTCCTTCAGGGTTCTGTCGCGCCATTATTAGCCAATATATCATTAAATGGAATTACAGGAACCTGGAATCCGGCAATGATTAACACGGCGGAAGTCGCAACTACTACCTACACATTCACCCCTGATGCGGGTCAGTGTGCGGTTTTATCCACGATGGATATTACCATTCAGATGGATGCAATTATTGCAGGTCCTACGCTAACCGGAGTGTGCGAAGGGGCAACCCTTAACGCCTCCAAATCGGTCGGGGATATTGTCAAATACGAATGGTCATTGCTTGGGCAGGGCGGAACCCTTGATTCAACTACGGGCATCAATACCACATTCAAAGTTTCGGGCAATTATACCGGATCATTGCCGGCAGATTTCAGGGTGAAACTGAAGGTTACCAGCCGGAATGGTTTTACAAGCTGTGATACGATCACCATTACTGTCGATCATCCACCGGTTGCTGATGTTCATTCGTCGGGAAGTCTCGAAAAAGACGGAAGTATGATTGTTGACGGTTCGGTATCGACGGGCACTAATCTTACCTACAAATGGTCCACCGCTCAGGGGCGGATCATGGGCACTGACAACCAGCCGACCGTCAAATTAATAGGCGCAGGCATTTATACGCTGGAAATTTCGGATAGTCATGGTTGCACCGATTCAAAGAGTTTTCAGTATCCGCTGGCATTTCATTCCATTACGGCAAATCCTGATTATGCCCGGATTGCCTGGGATCAGGATACAACTATAAATGTGCTTGCCAATGACCATTCGACGGTTTACCTGAGACCCGGGAGCGTGACCGTTACTGATCCCGCCTCACGCGGAGGAACCAGTGTAAATGGCGACGGATCGATTACCTATGTTCCGCAGGGAAAAAATACGGGATCTGATACATTCATTTATCAGGTATGCGATACGCTGAATTTCTGTGCTTCGGCCAGGGTGACCATCGAGATTTACGATAGCGGCGTGAAGATCCCTGAAGCATTCTCGCCTAATGGCGATGGTGAAAATGATTTTCTGGTATTCCCTGATTTGCCTCAAAATCATCCAAATTCCCAGTTATATGTCTATACCCGATCGGGTCAGCTGGTCTATCAGAGTCTGAATTACCTGAATAACTGGGATGGCCGAATGGCAAGTCACCAGCTTGTTCCGACCGGGACTTATTATTATGTATTGAAAATAACGGTTCCCTATAGCCGGATTATCAGGAGTTTTATCTATATCGGCTATTGATAATTAAAAGCCGCGAGGCGGAGATTTAAAAATCGCACAAGGTTTACAAACGCAAAGGTTTTGACCCTTGCGACCAGGTATCCCGGTGTGAAAAAGGGTGATATACCAACCACGCTATTCTGAAAATGGCACTTAGCGCTTTTTCCTGTTTTTTGCCTCAAACTAGTTGGATTTATTCCCCTGATCTGAAAAGTTATTTGATGTTAGTGTATTGATCTTTAGTCTAATATTGTTTAGCATCTTCAGATCCGCAATCCAAATCTTCAATTTCTTCGTACAAAGGTTCCGGCTTGAATGGCCGGAAACCGAATGGGTAGTATGCCTTCCTAAAAATATACCCGCCTTCCCTGTCGGAAATTCTTTCTGTCTATATCGCAGTAAATCAATTGTATATGCGAGTTTAACCGGATACAAACGGATCTATCCGATTATTCACCGACTGGCGGGCGGCGAAGGCTTAACTTTGAGAAGAGCCCCTTTTATTCATTTCAGGAATAGCCGGAAAGGATTTATTTAACCGATACCATTTTGAAATCTGAAATCTATGGGAAATAGAATAACATACATATTGTCAATACGATATAGCCATACAGATCAAGTTATTTTTCTTTTATACCCTTTGCATTCAGATTCAGAACCACGTATGAACCTGAGAAATAGCCAAATCAGTTTCCACACTGGCCGGGTAGTGCAAAGGCATAGCTAATATGCCCACGATCAATCTTAAAATTAATTCTTATGATAAATATAAATAGACAATCATCAGAAACTATGCTCCAGTAATTTCTTAGAATGTTGATACAATTGAGCCTTACCCGACTATATTATAATTTGTTACGAACCTGCCAAACTCTTTTGACTGTGTTCAGGATAAATAATGCATGGTCATTTAAAGCTTCCGGATATTGGGATAAGGCTCAAAGCAGATATTGCGTTCAATCATTCTGTTTATATGTTAGTTTGGCAACTCTGCTTGCAGTTCTGCCGGGTATTGGTTCTGCCCAAAATCCTACAAAATCGTATAATGCCGGTGCCTATATCATTGATATGGGGCAGTCGACTCAAACCGTTGCAAACGGGTTAAAACCGTATGGATTGGTTTATGCATGCATACAGGGAGGGATACCGGTGGATTGGTCGATTAACTCTTATAAGGCAAAAGATGGAATTGATTTTTATGCAGTTACAGCTGCCAATGGAAATAAGGCATATAAAGGAGGTTCGTTTATTATCCCATTTGAAAATATAAATTCAGCAGTTATTACCCTAATCAATACCTGGAAAGCGTTGGGTGTTGTTGTTGATGGTCCTGTCACGACTAGTTTTACCTTACCATTTTATAAAACATTATCCAAATGGCCCAGAGCATTTCTGGATGCCGCAAATGATCAGCTGATTCAGCCATATTATGCCAACGCAGGTGTTCCGACCGTTTCCTATGTGATAAATGCGAATCCGACTATGTTACCGCAATGCGGAAGTTTGACCGGAGAACTTGATGTTTATATTTTGCCACATGCAGATCCTGATACCTGGGATATTACCTGGATTACTGCCTTGCAGAATTTTATCAATAATGGCGGTTCGATGTGGGCGGGTTGTCACGCTGTTAGTGTAATGGAGAACCTGCCGGGATGTAATTTCCTAAGCAACGGAGGACTTGTGCCATTTGGAAATCACCCCAATGGTGTACCACCTTATTCCTATACGTCACCGTCCAACCCTTTTATGCAGTTTATTGGGATTCTGGATGGCGCTACTCAAAACGGTTCCGAACAGATTTATGTACCGGGAACTTTAGGATGGAGAACCACAACGACAATAAGTGTCTATGATCCAAACTATGTTAATGCAAGTATTACTTATCCCAATACTGCAGCAATAATTGCCTTTGGGCCGGCTTTCGGAACTAAAGGGCTGGTTATGTATGAGTCAGCTCACCAGCTTAACCAATCCGGAACAGTTGCAGAACAGGTCGCCGCACAACGGGCTTTTTTTAATTTCCTCCTTGATGCTGGAACTTATACCCAGCTAAGTATCACACCTCCGGCAATCTCGAACCAGACAGCCACCACCTGCAGTGGCACCCTCTTTTCTGTAACTCCTTCGGGAACTCCATCGAATACAAACTATACCTGGCTTGCGCCTTCAGGGACAGGCTTTACGGGAGGATCAGCCCAAACCACACCCCAATCTTCAATCAGCCAGACCCTGACAAACACAGGGACAAGTACTGCGACAGCTACTTATACAGTCACTCCGCAAATAGGAGGATGTCTGGGTAATACCTTTACACTTACAGTCACCGTATTGGCACCACCTTTATTAAGCAGTACGCTGACTCCTGCCGCAATATGCAGCGGTACGACCTTCAGCTATATTGCTATCAGCGGTGAAACAGGGGCAACATTTTCGTGGACGCGCGCCGTGGTAAGTGGAATAAGTAATGGAGCAGGCAATGGTTCAAACGGAAATATCAGCGAAATATTAAACAATACAACTGCTGCTGCAGTAGTGGTAACTTATGCAATTGCCACAACAGCATATGGTTGTACAAATACCCAAAATGTAACGGTGATTGTAAATCCGTTGCCTGCTGCTCCAACAACTGTTAACGCAACACCGGTTACAATTTGCGCTGGTGGATCTTCCAACCTAAAAGCAACCTCTGCAGGGAACACGATCCGGTGGTACACCGTTGCAACGGGTGGTTCCAGTTTAGGTACAAGTGCAAGCGGGGCAAATTTTTCAGTTAGTCCTGCAAGTACCACTACTTATTATGCTGAATCATTAATATCCTCTTCCGGTTGTGTAAGTGCCACACGATCTGCGGTCACGGTCACTGTTATCCCGTTGCCGGACGCTCCAGCGACTGTTACCGCAATGCCAGCTGCAATTTGTAATGGTGGAACATCAAATCTTAATGCCATTTCAGCAGGAAATACGATTCGATGGTACACCGTTGCAACAGGAGGCTCAGCTATTGGTACCAGTGCAAGCGGAGCAGACTTTCCCGTTACTCCGGTTATCAGTACTACCTATTATGCTGAGGCATTGACTCCGGCAGGCTGTTTGAGTGCGACCAGGACTGCAGTAATAATAACAGTAAATTCATTGCCGGCAGCTCCGACGCCGGTTAATGCGTCACCGGCTGCAATTTGTTTTGGTGGAACATCTAACCTGAATGCCGCCTCAGCAGGAAATACAATTCAATGGTACCTTAATGCAACCGGGGGTACCACTATTGGAACAAGTGCGAGCGGTGCAAATTTTTCCGTAACTCCTGTTGCTACGGATACTTATTATGCTGAAGCATTAACGGCATCCGGTTGTACAAGCGCCAGCAGGACAGCAGTAACTGTAACGGTAAACCCCTTGCCGGCAGCTCCGACAGCAGTTACATCAACTCCAGCCTCTATTTGCGCAGGGGGATCATCTAACCTGAAAGCTACCTCTGCTGGTAATACGATCCGGTGGTACACTGTTGCCACTGGTGGTTCCAGTATAGGTTCAAGTGCAAACGGTGCGAACTTTCCAGTCACTCCTGCAACCACAACTACCTATTATGCCGAATCATATACTGCGGCAGGTTGTGCAGGTGCAACACGGACAGCTGTAACAGTAACAGTGATTTCATTACCGGTTTTAAGCTCTCCTTTGGCCCCTGCCGCACTATGCTCCGGGACAACTTTCACTTATACTGCCGCAAGCTCAACTACAGGAGCGACATTTTCATGGATACGAGCCGTTGTAACAGGAATAAGCAATTCAGCGGGAAGCGGATTAAACGGAAATATCAGTGAAACCTTGACCAATACAACAACATCGCCAGTTGTCGTAACCTATGCAATTACCACAACTGCAAATGGTTGTTCAAATAGTCAGAGCGTTACGGTTACAATAAATCCACTCCCTGCTATCACCGTAACACCTGCATCACCTTCAATTTGTTTGGGCAGTAGTTCGCTATTAACAGCAAGTGGTGGAACATCGTATAACTGGTCTCCGGCAACAGGTTTATCCGCCACAACTGGTACGACAGTATCCGCTAACCCCGCAACAACCACAACCTATACAATTACCGGAACCGATCCCAACGGATGTATCAACACGACTACTGTTACAGTTACTGTAAATACTAGTACCGTGAGTGCAAGCGCTACTCCAGATCCGGTCTGCGTTGGTTCAACGCTAAATCTATCCTCGTCAAATACGTTTCTCCCTACAATTCTTCTTTCAGAAAACTTTAATTCAGGCACGAATAGCTGGACATTGGCGAATACGTCCAATGGCGGAACACCTGTAAATGCAGCATGGACTTTACAGCCCAATGGATATGTAACGGGCTGCAGCGGCGATAATACAGCCTTCCATTCGAATGATAATAGTCAGTTCTACCTTTCAAACAGCTGTGCTCAGGGAACCGGAGGAACAACCCATACAACACTGCAATCGCCCGTTATGAGCACAATAGGTTTCACAACTTTATCACTCGATTTTTACCACTATTTCTATTTTTTTACTGGTGCAACCGGGAAGGTAGAAGTTTCAACTAACGGCACAACCTGGACCCAACTGGCAACTTATAATACGACTCAGGGTTCATGGGCGACTTTCGCCCATGCGATAATAAATCTGAATGCTTACATCGGTTATCCAACATTCTATGTTCACTTTAAATATGACGCACCCTGGAGCTGGTACTGGGCAATTGACAACGTAACGATTTCAGGGACTGCTTCTTCACCATTGAGTTGGACTGGTCCCTCCGGATTTACTTCTGCTTTGCAAAATCCGGTCATTTCAAATATTACACCTGCAAGTGCCGGCACCTATATTGTCACCTATACGAATCCAATTACGCTATGTTCTGCAAGTAATTCGGTATCGGTTTCGGTAAATTCATTGCCCGCCATCACGGTCACACCTTCTTCCGCTGCAATTTGTATTGGAAGCGGAACTTCATTGACAGCAAGCGGTGCGGTAACTTATAGCTGGTCGCCTTCCACGGGATTATCAGCCACCAGCGGGGCAACAGTCACAGCCAATCCATTAACCACGACAACCTATACAGTAACTGGTACGGATGCAAATGGATGCATAAATACGGCAACTGTTAACGTAGCTGTAAATTCATTGCCGGCAATTACGGTCACGCCTGCTTCCGTTACAATTTGTAATGGTAGTAGCACAACATTAACTGCAGGCGGGGCGCAAGCGTATAATTGGTCACCGGCAACAGGGTTGTCCGGCACTACAGGAGCAGCGGTCACTGCCAATCCGGTCACGGCTACTACGTATACTGTGACCGGAACAGATGCAAACGGATGCAATAATACTGCAACCGTAGCCATAACGGTAAATCCAACGCCTGTGACCGCCGGAGTAACTATTTGTCAGGGGGGTAGCGCAGGCTCATTAACCTCATCTTCGGTATGCCCTAATGGCAGCGCTATAACAGTCGGCCCTTTAAATGCCGGAACAGGAAGCAATGTCGCTGGTGTTGGGACAATAGCCTGGGGAAATCCAGGCAATGCAATCTCAAACGGAGGGGGATACGCAACTGCTAATTTGACAGGTCCGGGTACCAAATCAAGCCAATATCTCAGAACAACGAATTATGGATTTTCCATACCAGGAACTGCATCTATAGTTGGAATCACCCTAACCATTAGCCGACTTGAAAATACCGGACCCGGTGCCAGCACTAATGTTCGCGATATTGGGGTAAGCCTTTTAAAAGCGGGTGCAATTGTCGGTAATAATTTTGCGAACACAACACTGGACTGGCCTACGGCGATAACATCAGCTTCTTACGGCGGTTCATCTAATCTCTGGGGGGCTGCATGGTTGCCTTCCGACATCAATGCGCCGACATTCGGTGCCTCACTTTATGTTGGAAGTGATAATGACCGGACAGCCAGCGTCGATTATTTACAAATTTCGGTTACCTATACCCAGCCAGGAACGCTGACCTGGTACACGGTTTCATCGGGTGGTTCTTCAATTGGCACCGGCTCACCATTTAATCCTGTTGGAGTTACCGGCTCCGGATTGCCGAATACCAATAACCCCGGAACCTATACTTTCTATGCAGAATGTTCATCGGTTCCCGGTTGTCGCACACCGACTAATTATATCATAAATCCAAATCCTGCAATAACAGCAATTTCATTATTCGTCTGTAGTGGAACTGCCTTTAGCATATCGCCGGCAAACGGCACAAATGGGATAGTCCCGGTGGGGACCACCTACAGCTGGAGTGCCCCTGCGGGAACAGGTTTTACCGGAGGAGCATCGGGTAGCGGCGCTTTGAGTATAAGTGGAACACTCATCAATACAACATCAAACCCTGTGACTGCCACCTACACGGTAACTCCCAGCGCCGGAAGCTGCACTGGTAGTACCTTTACAGTGACAGTAACACTTGGTCAAACCACCGGCATCTGGCAAGGGGGGACTTCTGGTTCTGAAACAGATTGGAATACAGCAGCCAACTGGTCCTGCGGAGGGGTTCCGACGTCCATAACAGATGTGACTATTCCTGCAGGGCGTACCTATTACCCTGTCATTGGATCGCCCGATGGAATATGCCGGACCATTACTGATATTGCAGGCGGCTCAATCTCCGGAACAGGTTCTTTATCAATAGTTGGGAATAGCGGCATTGCAATCACCAATATTTCCGGCAACTCAACGATCTCTTGTCCGGTTATTATGCCATTATCCGGATCCGTGGCAGTAGCAACAAACATTGCCCTAACCATTTCAGGGGTAATAAGTGGCGCTGCCACCAACTTTACCATGGCAGGACCAGGAACGTTAATCCTTTCAGGTACAAATTCATACAACGGAACAACAACCGTTAATTCTGGCCATTTAATTGTTCAGAATGGTTCCGCGCTGGGTACCTCAACCGGAGGTACCACGGTAAATTCAGGATTCCTCGATCTCCAGGGGGGAATTACGGTCTCCGCAGAACCCATGACTCTTGCTGGAAACGGTGTATTGGAGAATGTAAGCGGGAATAATTTCTGGGGAGGAGCAATGACCATCACTGGTCCGACTACTGGCATCTATGGCAACGCCAATACATTAACCATAACAAATACGATAAACCTGAACGCCAACCAGCTTACCATTCAAGGTGCGGCTGCAACAGTTGTCAGCGGCGTTATTTCCAATACCGGCAGTATTCACAAGGCAGGACAAGGGTCACTGACATTGTCAGGCACAAATACATTTTCCGGAGGGTTGGATTTAAATAATGGACAGTTAAATATCAATAGCACTGCTGCTCTTGGCACCGGAACATTGCGAATAACTGAAGGAGCTAATGGTAATACGTTGAAAATTGACAATACATCGGGCACCAGTCAGTTAGTGAGTAATGCAGTCTACTGGAATGATCCATTTCTGTTTACAGGAACTAATCCGCTGACATTATCCGGCAGTGTGATTTTAGGTTCAGGCGTATCCGGAACAAGATCTGTGAGTGCGGGTTCAACCACTAATTTTCTAACAATTGGCGGTACGATAAGTGATGGGTCAAACGGGCTTGGATTTGCAAAACTTGGAGCCGGCACACTGGTTCTAACAGGATCTGGCACCTACTCTGGCGCAACAATCCTTCCGACCGGTGAACTCAGGCTGAATCCTGCCGCAAACAGCACATTGACATCCCCGTTTGTACTAAATGGAGCAACATTAGGTACAACCAGTATTACATCTGGCAGGACTATTACAAGTTCATCGACGCTCCAGTTGAGTGATAATTCCACTCTTAATTTAGGGACAAATGCTCATACTTTGACTTTTGCGAACAGTGCATCGACTGGATGGATGGCGGGGAAGACCCTGATTATTAATGGATGGACTGGGCCTCCTGGCGGACCAGGAACAGCTGGCCGAATCTTTTTCGGGGCGTCGACAGGAACCTTATTATCTTCTCAGTTAGCGGAAATTAGATTTAGTGGTTATCCTGGGGTGCCTAAGCTTACAAATTTTGGAGAACTTGTGCCTGCATCGGATGCAATTCTGGCTATTACCGGCACGCCAACAGATTTTGGCAGTTTATGTCTTGGCGCAGTATCCGCTCCGGTAACCTACACCATTACAAACACAAATGCCACCGCAACGGGGGTTACAGTTACATCATCCAATTCGCAGTTTGTTGTCTCTAGTCTTTCTTCCACAACGATTATCGGGGATGGAGGCACGGCAACTTTCCTAGTAACCTTTACCCCAACCGGTGTCGGAAGCCAGAGTACAACTATTACAGTTGCCAGTTCTTCAGGTAATTCTCCTGCAATCACCCTGACAGGGACCGGTAATGTGCTGCCAGCAGCCCTTGTTTTAACCGGCAGCACGATCTGCATCTCTCCTGGAGGCAATGGGACGATTACCTCCGGCACATCGGTGACTGGAATAAACTATCAGTTATATAATTCAGCGGGCACTTCGATTGGTTCAGCACTGGCAGGTAGCGGCTCAGGAGTGACCTGGTCAAACCTTCCGGCAGGAAATGGTTATTATGCAATCGGGACCAATGCCACCATCAGCTGTGTATCGTCGGGCAGCAATTTGGTGAATGTCTCAACCAATGCCAATCCGTCCATTTCCGGTACACTTGTCATATGTGCCGGTTCCTCAACCCAGATGACCGGATCAGGGACGCCAGCTTCAACCAACCCATGGGTTTCATCTTCAACAGGTATTGCTACAGTAAGTAATTCCGGCTTGGTAACAGGGGTATCTGCAGGAACAAGCGTAATCACGTATAAAGATATTAATGGATGTACCAGTACGACAACAGTTACAGTAAACGCCTTGCCGGCTATAATAACCCAGCCTGCCAATGAGCTTGACTGCGAAGGACATATTGTCAGTTTTAATGTGGTGGCAACAGGGACAGGGTTAACCTACAGCTGGCAACGCAAATACCCTTCAGGCAGTTTTGTGGATATCCCTTTGACTGGCGAATCTAACGTCTCCTACCCATCGGCTGGAACGATAAGGCTCCAAAATGTAGGAAATTCAGATGCTCCGGATCTGACACAATACCGGGTTGTAATTTCCAATAGCGATGGTTGCATCATAACCTCCAATGCAGCAACGCTGACCGTAAATGAGATTACCGGAATAACTCCCATCTCAACTAATGTAACTATTTGTCAGGGAAGCAATTATTCTTATTTAGTCACCACTTCATATCCTTCAAATGTAGTTTCTTATCAATGGAAAAAATGGAATAATCCGGGTCAGTGGGATCCCATAACCGATGGGGGGGCTATTTCAGGAGCAACAACAGCCAATTTAGTATTCACCAATGCAACGCCGGCAGAAAGCGGGCAATATAAAGTTACTGTCATTTTTCATTCCTCTGGCGCCGATTGCAATGTGACAAGTGATTCGAGAAACCGAACATTAAATGTAAATCCAACTCCCCAGTGCGCAATTTCAGGAAATACCTCCGTCTTTGCAGGCTCAACCAGCAATATCTTCACCAGCACCCCCAATCCATCTGATAATGTGACACATCTCTGGTCAATTACAGGAAATGGTACGATTTCAGGATCCAACACGGGATTGACAGTTACTGTAAATGCGACTTCCGTTGGTTCATTTACCCTGACTGACAATATTTCAAGATATAGTTGCGGTTCCTCATGTTCCACCACAATCTCTGTGATTGACCTGCCGTGCAGCATCTCCCCTTCCAGTTCTGTCACAAATGGCTCCTCAACTGTGTACACCGGTCCTGCATTAATGGACAGCTACAGCTGGTCTGTTTCCGGAAATGGCTCAATTCCATCCAGCGTAACCAACCTGCAAACGGCTACTGTACTGGCCGGAAACAATTGCAGCAATTATAGCTTAACCCTTGCAATCGTTAAAAACGGAGCCACCAGCACCTGCTCACAAACCATTCCGGTAACGGATAATATTCTTCCCTCCTTCACGTTGCCTGCACCACTCTCCGCATGCGTGGAGAGCTTATATACCGCTGTTTACTTTGGAGCTACTATGGATATCAATCCCGACCGCCCCGATTACTATACTTTTTTACATGGCGATACGAGTATTGATCTGAACACCTCCACCTTTACAGACAACTGCGATCTTTCGGCCTGTCTGCCTCCGCAGATTAGGTGGCAGATCGATTTTGTCCCAACTCCGGATCTTTCACCTCCACATTCGATGATCACCAAATCGCCGGTCACCGGAATGGGGCAGCCATCTGCAATTATCGGATCAATTCTATTCCCTGGCGATGGAATCAATTTCACAAACGTCGTGCACACAATCACCTACTGGATTAAGGATTGTGCGGGCAACGAATCGCTTCCGCAAACCCTGAACATCACGATAAAACCCCGGCCCAATATTGTCAAAATAAATTAATACTAAATATATACTAAATTAAAAATGAAAGATTTATCCAGTTTCCTAAAATGGGCATACCGCCAAAAAAGGCAGAATATCACCGATGTTCCGGCCTGCGCTCTCAGCACATTAATCCCGATTCAGCGAAGAGACAAAACTCCCAACATCTTCCTGATCCAGAATAAGGGGAAAGGTCCGCCCGGCCGGTCGCGCAGTCCTGATAAGGGAGATTCTCCGGTTCCGGATTTTAAACCGGCTGCAGGCAAGGGCAGCAGAAATACAGATCAAATCATTAATATTCAATATTGTAAATTAGTAAACAATTAAATTTTATTATCATGAAAAAGCAAATTTTTATTCTCGTTTTGGCGATTTTTGCCAGTGTAACAGCTTTTGGTCAAATGAAAACAGGGTCAGCCCCTCAACCTTTAACAGGTTGTACAACAGATGCCTTACATCCATTAGCAGGTGTTCCATATAACTATGCGGTTACGGTAGCCCCAACAGGAGGAAGTTTCCAATGGTGGGCAACAACTGATTTTAATTTTATTTCAACCACAGCAGGTGTTACATCGAATAATTCAGCAACTAAACTTACTGTTGGTACTGAACTTTTATCTGCAGATGCAAACTATGGAGTTGCCGGGGGGACATTGGATAACGTAGGTATCACATGGTCAAGTGCAACACTTGCGGCAGCAGCTACTAAACCAACATTTGTTGCTGTGCAGTATAATGGTGTAAGTCCGGCATGCGCCAACAACCTAAAAGTTTATCAAATTACTCCAGTCAACGGATTTACTGTAGATATTAAAAATATGGATCAGGCAAAGTTATCTCTGGCGTATGCAGCCACATATTCATTTTGTGTATCCAATATCGCAAGTGCAATTTATGATACCGGAACCAAAGCCATTGTTACTGATTATGGCTCAAATGATCTGTATTTTGAAGTAGTGGCAGCAAATTTTACCGGTGGATACACCCCATATTTTCAGGTAACAGGATTAGCAGCTGGCCAAACGGTTACCTCACTTAATCTGTATACTGATGCTGCAATGGCTACAACAGCTATTAGTACAACCTTAACAGGTGGCGCCTATAGCCCGGCTGCAGCTGTTACAATAGATCCAACTGTTATTAATACAACTGCCGGTGTCTCTCTTTATGTTAAGCTTACTATTGCCAACGGCAACCATGAGAATTTAACTGGAGATGCTATAACACTGGCTGTTAATGGAACAAATACAGCAGGTGAAAAAGATGTTGTTAATACAGCTTGCAATACACAGACGGATTACGAAGATACATCCACCCAGACCATTGCAGCGCGTCCCAAAGTTACAGCTTCTGGAACAGGCATGACTTTCGTAACTCCATAGTTATTCATTTTAATATAAGAAATGACTTTGCTTTTTCATGATCCCCCTTCTTTCTCCGGGCAGCCCTTTGTCTGACCGGAGAAAGCGGAGGCTGAATGAAAATGCAACCGTATTGCTCTGAAAAGTTTCTCTGCGCTCCTCTGCGAAACCTCCGCGACTTCTGCGGTAAAAAATTAACTGCAAACGCACAAGGAAGCTGCATTGCAAACTGGCAGGCATGTTGCTGAACGATCGGATAGCTAATGATCTGTTCGGCTTTATCTGGTTAAATCAAAAAATCAAATGACCATGCTTAATGTTGATATATTACGACGGACCACCCGGAAAACCGGCGAATTGCATCAAAAATGCAAGAAGCGACCTCCCCGGATGGATAGCTGATTTCAGAAGAGCCTCTTGTGCGGCTCCCGTTTCCCGATGTCAACTCTGGCTTACCTGTTTTCACAGCGTATGTCAGAATTTTTTGTTCTAAACGTAACGTTTTAAGGAGATCATGTGTCTTTTGGGGCAATTCCAACAAATGGTTTATATCCTTGAAAATTAACAATTTAGAAAATGGAAAACAATCGCGACGGGCCGGATATCCGATTCTTCAGGGGTAGAGGCAGTCCCGGGGGCAACCCCCAGTGGATGATGTATAACGCCCGGGGAGATCCCGGAATGTATCGTCATGCAAGGGATAATCCGACATGTAATATGCAGTATATCTATATGTTAGTTCAATTTTAAAAGTTGAAGTGGGAGAGGTATGGATACCAAAAAGGGTTGATAAGCAGATTGACCCTTCCAGATTCTACGACTATTGAAGGTGGATGGCATAATTCGAATAATCGATTATCATTTGGTTAGATTATGAACGATGACAAATTATTAGGTGGGAAGTTTTATCACATTTATAATTGTGGTATAAACGGAATGGATCTTTTCCGTGAAAGCGGGAACTACGAACATTTCCTTGGTTTAATGGATAAGTATATCCTGCCAGTGGCGGAAATATTTGCCTGGGTTTTGATGCGTAATCATTTCCATCTGTTGGTCCGGATCAACGAGAATATAGCATATAAATATTCGTTGGCTGATCGTGATCCAAAAGATGATTCATGGTTTGGCGAAGATAAATGGGAGACTTTTGACCTTTCACCTTGCCAGACAAATGAAAGCGTCAGCAAAGCTATTGGAATCGTCAATTTACCTGAAACCTTCAAGATCCCAAATCCCAACCTCCATTTTTCTCACCTGTTTAACGCCTATAGTAAATACTTCAACAAGCGATATACACGGCACGGCGGCCTGTTCGAACGTCGATTCAATCTTAAACATGTTGGCTGTGTGGATTATCTGAAGCAGATGGTTTTATACATCCATAATAACCCTGTCCACCATAAATTCTGCACTCATCCTGTTGAATACGCATGGTCAAGTTACCTGACTTGCATTTCAATAAAGCCCACAAGGTTAAAACGCGATGCCGTTTTAGGCTGGTTTGACAGTAAGGCAAATTTCAGGCAATTACACGATAAAAAAGTTGAGTTTAAAAAAATGGATAGATGGATTGACCTAAAAAGTTGATTTAAGGTATAAGGTACAACCTCTCATCGTGCGAAGCACATGGGAGCGTCAAAATTTAATCGCGAACAAATAAATGATTAAACTCTTGTACATAACATGTCGCTTAGCTTTGGCACTAATCGTGCCTCTGCTGATGGTTGTGGCACCTGCCATGGCCCAGACTGTCGTGTACGTGGGCGATACGACTCCGCTTTCTGTTGTTGCGGTTTCGGGCGATACTTACCAGTGGGAGCTCTACAGCGACGGGACGGTCAACTTTGCCACTACTACGGGAAATTGTCCGGTTACCTCAGCCACGTTTACCGGAGGAAGTACCGGTCCGGTTGTGGGGGTGAAGTGGCTCAAAACAGGCACCTATTTTTTCAAGGTTACAGCCTATGATCCGGCACATTGTACGAACAACTTAAAAATCGGGATGATTACGGTTGATGCATCACTGCCATCAGCCACATTTACCCCTCCTGATCCTGTCTGCAAGGGAGAGAACGGTTCGCTTGCTGTAGCCCTTACCGGGTCAGGTCCCTGGAATATCACCTATACCGACGGCGTGAACAGCTGGTCTGTGCCAGCTATTACCACAACGCCTTATGTGCTTACGGTGAGTCCGAAAACAACGACAAGTTATTGGATTACGCAGGTTACGGGTCAGAATGGAACCAATAGTGTTCCGTCTCCATCGGTTACGCTTGAGGTTAATCCGAAGCCGGCCAGTTCAAAGATTTATTTATATCAACCATAAATTGTAGAGGCGCAATTTATTGCCTCTGAATGAAAAAATAATATTTCAAGATGAAAACGCTCCAATACATGATCATGATGCTGCTACTGACAGCTGCTTTGCAGGCAGCCGGTCAGGGGTATGTGATTGATCGGGTGTGTTCGGGCGCTCAACGGCATTACCGGATTGACGGTGAAGCGGGTTCACGGTACATGTGGCAGCTCACCGATTCATTGGGTAATCCGGTTAGCTTAACCACCCAGGCGGGGATTAGTTTCACCACTACGGATCCTAACACGGGGCAGGTCAAGACAGGAAGTGAAATCACCATTCCATGGAGTAGTCCGGGAAGGTACAAGCTTGCCGCTGTCCAGTATTCTCCATTGGGATGCGATACGCTTCAGCAGGGCGAGGTGCTGGTATTCGCTCAGGCGTCAGCTTCGGCGGGTAACCCTGCAGTTATTTGTTCGGGATCCACAGTCACCTTGTGGGGTGCAACGGCCTCAGATTACAGTACCCTTTTATGGACCACCCCGGGTGATGGCATGTTTGATAATCCATTGACATTAAATCCGACATATACGCCCGGACCGAGCGATCTTCTGTCGGGCAGCATAATTCTTACCCTCA
>Ga0316227_1001910_pt1 | contig 20339 bp, 22 predicted proteins | sample TBH18019metaG_FD_206012 | JGI IMG/M metagenome (GOLD analysis project Ga0316227, IMG submission 206012) | Freshwater microbial communities from Trout Bog Lake, Wisconsin, USA - TBH18019 | ecosystem: Environmental > Aquatic > Freshwater > Lake > Hypolimnion/Profundal zone | place: USA: Wisconsin... | reverse complement strand
CGTCCCTGGCTGTCCAGTTGAAAGGAGCCGTCGCGCGTATAGCCGGTGCTGCCATCGGGCATCGTAATCTGGAAAAAACCGTTGCCCTGGATGGCGGTGTCCAGGTTGTTGTTGGTCTGCTGCATGCTGCCCTGGGAGAAATTGCGGCTGGTGGCCACGGTGCGCACACCCAGACCCACTTGCAGTCCGGTGGGCAGCGTGCTTTGCTCGGCGGTGTTGGAGCCCACCTGGCGCAGGTTCTGGTACATCAGGTCCTCAAAAACCGCATTGCCTCTTTTGAAGCCATTGGTCGACACGTTGGCCAGGTTGTTGGAAATCACGTCCAGCTGCATTTGCTGGGCTTCCATGCCGGTTTTGGAGATCCAGAGGGAGTTGATCATGGCGATTCCTTTATTTGTTGGGGGGCTCGGGCTTGATCATCACTGCACGCCCAGCAGTTGGGCGGCGGAGCGGTCGTTGGCCTCGGCAGTGGTCATCAGTTTGGTCTGGGCCTCAAACTGGCGCGCGGTCTGGATCATGCCGACCATGGTCTCGATAGAGTTGACGTTGGAGCCCTCCAGCACACCGACATGCAGGCGTGCCGCATCGTCGTTATTGAGTGGATCACCCGATGTGCTGCGAAACAGTCCGTCATCACCGCGCTTGAGCGGGTCATCGCTGGTCGGTGTCACCTGCTTGAGCTTGCCCAGCACGCTCAGTGGCTGATTGCCTACCTTGGCACTCACGCTGCCATCGTTGTTCAGCGCGACGGCGGCGCCGGGTGGCACGGTAATGGGGGCGCCACCTGAAGACAGTACGCTCAAGCCGCTGTTGGTCTGCAAGGTGCCATCGGCCGCTACCTGGAAACTGCCGGCGCGGGTGTAGGCCTCGTTGCCATCGAGTCCCTGCACCGCAAACCAGCTGTTGCCCGTGGTCATGGCATCCAGTGGTCGGTTGGTTTGCTGGGCCACACCGGGCGTGTCCAGAAAGCCGGCCGTGGTTTCCTGCGCAAACACGCGGGTGCTGGCGCCACTGCCGTTCAGGGGCACGGCGCGGTAGGTCTCCAACTGGGCGCGAAAGCCATTGGTGGAGGCGTTGGCCAGATTCGAGGACAGGATCGCCTGCCGATTGGCGGCGGCTCCAGCCCCGGTCATGGCGGTGTATATCAGGCGGTCCATGGCGCGTCGATTCCGTTTACAGGTTGACCAAGGTCTGCATGATCTGGCCCTGCGTCTTGATGGTCTGGGCGTTGGCCTGGTAGTTGCGCTGCGCCGTCATCATGTTCACCAGTTCCGAGGTCAGGTCCACATTGGACTGCTCGACCGCACCGGCCTGCAGCGCGCCAAAGTTTCCAATGGTGGGGTCGCCCATCAGGGCTGCACCCGATTTATAGGTCTCATGGAACAGTCCGCCGCCCGTGGGCGTGAGGCCCTGGGCATTGCGGAAGGTGGCCAGCGCAATCATGCCGCCACTCTCCAGCGTCTGGCCGTTGGAATAGGTGGTGGTGATGATGCCCTTGTTGTCTATGCTCAGGCCCGTGAACTGGCCCGCCGTATAGCCGTTCTGCGTCAGGCTGGAGACGGCAAAGCTGGTGCCATATTCGGTGGCCTTGGAGATGTCCAGCGTGGCCTGGAATTGTCCGGGCAGCAGCGGATTGCCTGCGGCATCATTGTTCTGGATGTTGGTGTTTTGCGACTGCAGGGTAATGGTGGGCGCGGCGGTAGGGGTCTTCAGGCTGCCATCAGGGTTGAAAACCATTTGAAAGACGCTGGTGCCGGCCGCTCCACCCGTAATGGCGGTGGGATTGGTAGCCAGGTCGGCGGTGGCGGCTGCGGAGCTGTCATACACGTTCCAGGTATCGGTGGCACTCTTGACGAAATACAGGCTCACCGGGACTGCCACGCCCTGGGTATCGTAGGCCGTCACCGTGGTGCCAAATTGCGTGGGCGCAGTGCCCGTGGTGGCCACCGGTGTGCTGGCATTCAGATTCATGGCGGCGACAATCGAGGAGGTTGCATTGGCCGCGATCGGTGCACCGGTGGGAAGCTGCAATTTTTGCGTGGTGGTGCTGGTGACATTGCCGGTGTTGTCGGTGGGGTAGCCCATCACGTTGGCTCCCGAACTGGTCATGATGAAGCCATTCTTGTCGAGCTGAAACTGGCCATCGCGGGTGTAGGCGGTGCTGCCGTCAGACTGAGTCACCTGGAAGAATCCATCGCCATTGATGGCCACATCCGTGCTGTTGCCGGTGATGTTGATATTGCCCTGGCTGAAGTTCTGCGCGATGGTGGACACCGTGGTTCCAATGCCTGGCGTGTTGGCCATGCTGCCCGAGCCGATGGCCGAGGCCACCAGGTCGGCGAATTCCGCGGTGGAGGATTTCATGCCCACGGTGCTGGCGTTGGCAATGTTGTTGCCGATGACATCCAGGTTTTGGCTGGCGGCCGTCAGGCCCGAGAGTCCGGTTTGATAGCTCATGGTGTGTTCCTCGTTTGAATGGGCGGGTTTACAGCAACGACTTGATGGCGCTGTAGGCGATGGTGCTGCCGCTTTGCAGCTTCAGGTTCATGGCCCCGGTGGCGTCGGTGCCCACGGATGACACCTTGTCGTAAATGAGCGGCGTGGCGGTGATCGTCTGCGAGCCCTCGGTGGCGCTGACGCTGAAGGTCGGCGTGCCGCCGCCGGTGTAGCTTGATGCATCCCACTGGAAGGACTGGTTGCCGGCGGCCATGGCCCCCAGATTCAACTGGCTGACGACCTGGCCACTGGGTGATTTCACCTGCACCTGCACATTGGAGGCAGCGGCGGAAAGGTTGATGGCACCGGTTCCCACGCCGCTGTTGATGCTCATGGTGTTGCCGCTGGCCATGACGTTCTTGCCAATCATGGCCGTGCCCTGCATGACCTGCATGGAGGTGTATTGCGCCGCCATGGAGGTCATGGTGGTGTTGAGCTGCTGGATCCCCGAGACGGTGTTGATCTGCGCGATCTGGCTGGTCATCTGCGCGTTGTCCATGGGGTTCATGGGGTCCTGGTTGTTGAGCTGTGCCACCAGCAGCTTCAGGAAATTGGTGGACTGGTCGGCCGCGCTGGTGGAGCCCAGGGACGATGCCAATGAGGCCGTGCTGGCCGAGGCGGCCGCGGTGTTGGAGGTGACGCTGGAAACCATGGTGATTCCTTAGGTGAGGTTTATTGGCCCATTTGCAGGGTTTTCAGCAGCAAGGTCTTGGCGGTATTCATCACCTCAACATTGTTCTGGTAGGAGCGCGAGGCGGAGATCATGTTGACCATCTCCTCCACCGGATTCACATTCGACTGGGTCACATAGCCGTCGGTATCGGCCGAAGGGTGTGAGGGGTTGTAGACCCGCTTGAGTGCTTCCTGGCTTTCCTGGATGCCGCTGACCTTGACCCCGGCGGCCGCGTCCGAGCCCATGGGCACGGTCTCAAAGACCACTTGGCGCGCCTTGTAACCCTTGCCGTCCGGGCCGGCCACGGCGTCGGCATTGGCCAGATTGCTGGCCACCACATTGAGCCGTTGCGCCTGCGAGCTGATGGCACTGCCGGAGACGTTGAAGATGGAAAACATGGACATAGCGCTGCTCCTGGATGGCCTTTAGGGCTACTGGCCCTGAATGGCGCTCAAGATGGTCTTGGAAGAGCCGTTAATAAAGCGAAGAGTGGCTTCGTAGTGGATGGCGTTGTCGACGAAACTGGCCCGCTCGCGGTCCATGTCGATGCTGTTGCCATCCATGGCGGGCTGGGTTTGTAGCGTGTACGCCAGGGCTGGAGTGCCGTCGGTGCTGAGGCTGCCCAGCGTGCTTTGCAAGGGAATATGGCGTGCATTAGTGGTTCCGTTGCTGGCGCTCAGGCTGAGCGCGTTGGCGGAGGCTGAGCTGCCCATGGCATTGCCCATGGCCTCCTTGAAGTTGATGTCGCGTCCTATATAGCCGGGCGTATCGGCATTGGCAATATTGCTGGCGATGAGGCGTTGACGCTCCGCCCGGATGACCAAGGCCTTGGCTTGAAAGTCCAGCTCGCTGGTTAAATTGGCAATCATGGCGGTCCTCCTATGGCGGCAAGCAAGCTTCAGGAGAGGCCTGTGGCTTGCGACGTGAAGCAATTATGGGAAAAACTTGAATTTTTGAGCCTTGGAATAGCGGGGGGTTTTGCATGCACTTGGGCTCTTATCGCGGCAATGGCTTGCCTATAGTTGCCCGGACAAATGCCATTAAGCCCCGGAGTCATTGCCATGGTCCCTGCCCGCCGTTCACGCTTTACACCACTTGGGTGCTTCAACCTGCTCCCGGGTTTGGCCGTGGCTGCCTGGATGCTGTGGAGCGCTGGCGCAGCGGCACAGACTGCGGAGCCGGATTACGCCGCCATGGCGCTGCAGTGGGCGCGCAGCGCCGCAGTTGATGCCGTGCCCGATCCCGCAGCCCATTTGCGACTGGAGCTGTCGGTGGGTGCCCTGGACAGCCGCCTGCGCCTCGCACCCTGCGGCAATGTGGAACCTTATGTGCCGCTGGGCTCGCGTCTGTGGGGTCATGGCCGGGTAGGCCTGCGCTGCGTGGATGGCATGGTCAAATGGAACGTGAGTGTGCCGGTGACGGTCAAGGCCTTTGGCAAGGCCTGGGTGGTGCGCTCCCCGGTGATGGCCGGTAGCGCTATCGCCCGCAGCGATGTGATGCAAGCCGAGGTGGATTGGGCCGAAGACAGCAGTGCGGTCCTGATGGATGAGGCGCTGTGGCTGGGACAGACCGCCACCCGACTCTTGAGCACCGGCCAGGTGTTGCGCCAGGGCACGGTGCGGGCCACCCAGGTGTTTCAGGCCGGCACCCAGGTGCGGGTGGTGGCCGAGGGCCGTGGCTTTCAGGTGTCCGGCGATGCCCAGGCGCTGTCCGCCGGGGTGGTGGGCCAGATAGCCAGGGTGCGCATGGATAATGGCCGCATCACCAGCGGTACCGTGCTGGATGCACGCACGGTCAAGATAGAACTTTAAGGGGCGCTGGCATGCAAATAGTCCTCAAGTCCGTTGGATCCAGGTCGATAAGATCCTTACGAAGCTGCGCGTATCGCAGTTTTGGAGCAAGCAATGAAAATATCAGGCTACAACTTACCAGAGCTGCCGGGCTCAAAACCATCGGCGACCCCTGCGCCCAAGGCGGCACCCACCGCCTTGGCGGTGGCCACGTCGAGCGCGTCCGACAGCGGAGTGGCGGTCGTCATGACCAGCACGGCGCGCGCTATGGGCAAGGGCGGGCTAAACAATACGCCTGTGATAGACACGAAAAAGGTGGATGCGATGAAGGCCGCCATTGCCAATGGCAGTTTTTCGGTCGATGCGAACGCGATTGCCAACAAGTTGCTGAACAGCGCCGCAGACTTTTTACAGGTGAGCCCAAAATAGTTTCAGGTGTCGCGGGAGCATTGAGATGAATACTCCCGTCCTCGCAGCCTTTGACCGGGTCGAGCAGCAGTTCCAGGAGGTCGCTACCCTGCTGGCCTCGGGCGATGCGCTCCAGCTGCAAACCGCCAGTGCCGCCTTGCAGGCGCTGAGCACGGAATTGGCCCGCATGGTACAGGCTGCCCCTCGATCGAACAAAATTTCGCGTCAGCGTGTGAAGGGCATGGCCCAGGGGCTGCAGATGCTGCGTGACAACTTGTCGCGCCAGGCAGCCTTTACCCAGCAGTCGCTTCAGGTGGTTCTACCCCGGGCGGTGCAATCCACCTATACGGGCGGCGCTTCGGTCTACGGAGCGCGCCTGGGCGATTTCAAGGCCTGAGCCGATTTAACGGGCCGCGGTGGCCCAGATTTCGGTGTCTAATGCGCCCGCATTTTGGCCCGCAGGCGCGCAATCGACTGGCTGTGCAACTGGCAGATGCGGGACTCGGTCACATCCAGCACGGCCGCAATTTCCTTGAGGTTCATATCTTGCTCGTAGTACATGCTCATGATGTACTGCTCGCGCTCGGGCAATAGCTTGATCGCGGCCACGAGGGCTTCGCGCAAATTATGGTCGCGCAGCATGTTGAGCGGGTCGGCTGCGGAGTCTGCGACATGGCGATCCAGATAGGTATCGTCATCCTCGCTGCGTCTGGACATGTCCTCCAGATACAGCAGTTGCGTGCCACGCACCTTGTATAGCAGGTCTTGGTAATCGCCCAGGCTCATGCTCATTTCGGCGGCGATTTCGGACTCCTTGGGCGCATGGCCCAGCCGGTGTTCCAGTCGCCGGATCGCGCTCTCTATGTCCTTTTGGCTTTTGCGTGAACCGCGCGACATCCAGTCATTCTCACGCAGTTCATCGAGCATGGCACCGCGAATGCGCTGGGTGGCAAAGGTTTCAAACTGCACTCCCTGGGTCGCCTCAAAGCGGCTCAGGGCATCGCTCAGACCGATCAGGCCCACCTGGATCAGGTCGTCCACTTCCACGCTGGCCGGCAGCTTGGCCATCATGTGGTGCGCCAGACGGCGTACCAGGGGCTGGTATTGCTTGATCAGCGCGTTGCGGTCGAGTTGACCCTTGGCCGTGTACATCAATGGCTCCTGCTCATTTCCCTTACCCCCGAGGCCTCAAAACCGGCGCCGCTGCTGCTCTTGAGCGCCAGCGCATTTTCCAGCAGGCGCGCGGCCAGATGCCGCATGTGGGCGTCTATCTGGGTCTCGGGCTGTGATGGATCGATGCGGATGGCGTTTACCTCAAAAGCGAGAAAGTTTCTGGCACATTCGCTCAGGGCGTGGACGATGCTGGCACCACCACCTTGTGGTCCGTCCCGCATCATATTCAAAATTGTGGGCTCCAGCCGCGCCTTGCGCAACAGACGTTTCAAGACCAGGTAGCTGCTGAGCAGCGAGCTTTTCTGGCTTGACACGCTGAGCAGGGGGCTGATCTCGGTATCGCTGAGCAAACTGACCAGGCAATCCACGCCAGCATACAACACGATGATACCGTTGGTCTGCAACACCTCGCCCAGGCGCTGCAGGCTGCGCGCGGGTTTGGTGCCCGCGGCGCACAGGGACTGCAGGCCGGTGGCGGAGGCCAGCACATTCCAGGCCGGTCCTTCCGACTTCAGCGTGCAAGGGCCGAACGGGTAGTCCAGCAGCTGCTGCAGGCCGGGGTTCTGGTCCGACTCGGCCATGCTGGCGTCCAGCACCGTGACGTCGTAGCCCAGTTCGGTCAGCGCGCTGCTGAGTTGCCACAGCAGGGGCTGCTCCGAGCGTTCGTCGCCATGCGCGACCACGGCCAGCAGTTGCGGTGCCTCGGGTGCAGCCAGGCCCAGCAAGCCGACCGCCTGGTTCAGGGGCAAATCATGCATGAAGAAAACCTTGTGGCGCGGAGCCCCCGCCGGCGTGGCTGAAGATAAAGCCCAGGTCGGAAATCTTGGGGTCATAGACCGAATTGCCGGCCGAGCGCATGGAGGCACGCACCAGTTTGCTGGCATTGGCGGCCTCCCAGTCCTCCGGCACGCGCTGTCCGGTGGTGACACCGCGCAGCACCAACTGGTGGCGAATGGTGGCATCAATGGCGGGGCCCAGTTTGACGGCCTCGTCGATCTTGGAAAGGATCACCTGTTGCGCGCTGGCTTGCTTGAAGTTGGCTACCGTGTCTTCCAGGGTGTCACCGTGTCCTCCGGCGTTGAGCACCAGCAGGCGTTTGATGCCAGGGATGTCCAGCAGGTCCATCATGTCGCGCTTGCGCGGGTCGCGTGGCGCCAGGCCGGTGGTGTCGATCAGGACCATCTTTTTGTTCGACAGCAGGCCCAGCAGGTCTTGCAAAGCGGCGCGGTCATGTGCCAGGTGGGCGACGATGCCCAACATCTTGCCGTAGGCGCGCAGCTGTTCCTGGGCGCCTACGCGATAGGAGTCTAGCGTGATCAGGCCCACGCTGTTGGGGCCATGGGCTCTGGCACACAGTCCGGCCAGCTTGGCTGTGGTGGTGGTCTTGCCGACTCCGGTGGCACCCACCAGGGCGAAGACGCCGCCCTCCTGGTGTATGGCCGGGCCATTGGCATCGGTGTGCAGATTGCGCTCCAGCACGTCCATCACCCAGCTCAGCGATTGGGTCGGATCGGCGGACTCGGGCAAGCGCTCCAGAATCGTGCGCGACAAGGTCGGTGAGTAACCGGCGCGAATCAGCTTGAGCATCATATTGGCCTGGATCGGGTTCTGGCGCGCCTGTCCCAGCCAGTTCAAGGTGTTGAAGCGGTCTTCAATCAGGTCCTTCATGGCGTTGAGTTCGACGCTGATGCTGGCCGGAATGGTCTGCGGATCCGGGGCCTGCACGGGGCTGGCCTTCTGCAGCACCGGACGCTCTGCCGTGGGCTGCATCTGGGCGCTGTTGCGCGGCTCCTGTGGGCGCTGTGCCGGGCTGTGGTCGGGGGGGATGCGGATCAGCTTGTTGGCGACGCCAGGGTCTGGCGCATTCTCTTCCTGGCGGCGGCGGGCCATGCGTTCACGCACATAGTCCTGAAACGACAGGGTGCTCATGGCCAATTGGTCGGCGTCTTCCTCCACCGCACTGGTCGCTTGCTTGCTGGGTTCGGCCTGGCGTTGTTGGGCTTGGCTGCCGGCAAAACTACCCTGGTCCAGCGAGGCCAGACTGTCTTCCCCGGTGGCTACAACTTCCACGCCATTTTCAATCGGACGGTTGGAGAGGATCAGGGTGCCATCGCCAAAGGCCATACGGGCCTTGGCCAGGGCTTCGCGGGAAGTGGCGGCGGTAAAGCGTTGGATGTTCATGTTGCACCTCTCAGAATGGGACCAATGCGGATGGTGTGGGTTTCCGGTATTTCGCTATGTGCCAGCACCTGCAGGCGCGGCGCCATGCGGCGCACCAGGCGCGCCACGGCACCGCGAATCTGGTCTGGCACCAGCAGGCAGGCCGGCACACCAATTTCTTCCTGGCGCATGGCGGTCTCTGCCGCATTCTTGGAAAGCATGTCGGCCACGCCGGGGTCCAGGGCCGGGCCGGCCGTGTTGCCCAGCGCCTGTACCAAGAGACGCTCGAGGCTGGGGTCGATGGCGATCACATTGAGTTCGCGGGTGGAGCCGTAAATCTGTTGCACGATGGCCGGCGACAGGGCCACGCGCACGCGCTTGGCCAGCTCGACAGGATCGGTGGTGGAGGGCGCATGTTCGGCGATCGACTCGATGATGGTGCGGATGTCGCGGATGTGCACGGACTCGTCCAGCAGCAGCTGCAAGGTTTTCTGGAAGACGGCGATGGACACCATTTTGGGGACGACCTCTTCGATCAGTTTGGGGGCCAGCTTGGCGACATGTTCCACCAGTTGCTGGGTCTCGGTGCGGCTGAGCAATTTGGAAGCTTGAACCTGCATCAAGTGTGACAAATGGGTGGCCATCACGGTCTCGGAATCAACCACGGTAAAGCCTGCCATTTGGGCCGCTTCCTTTTGCTTGTCGTCGATCCAGTGGGCCGGCAGACCGAAGGCCGGGTCGGTGGTGGCCGTGCCAATCAGCGGCGTGGTGATACCGCCCGGGTTGATGGCCAGGAACATGCTGGGGAAGGCCTCGCCCTCGCCGACGATGACGCCGCGCAAGGTGATGCGGTAGGCGCTGGGCTTGAGCTCCAGGTTATCGCGCACATGCACCGGTGGCGGCAAAAAGCCCACCTCCTGCGCAAACTTGCGGCGTACGCCCTTGATGCGGTTCAGCAGGTCGCCCTGGCGTGTCTTGTCGACCAGCGCAATCAGGCGGTAGCCCAGCTCCAGTCCGAGTTGGTCCACCGGTTGCAAATCGTCCCAGGAGGCCTCGCCATCGGGGTTGACCACGGGGGCCATGGCTTCCACCTCGGTCACCACCGGACGGTTGGCCAGCGCCCAGGCGCCGTAAAACAGCACGGCGGCGATGGCCAGAAACACAAAGTGCGGCATGTTGGGGATGATGCCCAGCACAAACATGATGCTGGCGGTAATGGCCAGCACGCGCGGCGAGGCAAACATCTGGCCGATGATCTGCTTGCCGATATCGTTTTCCTTGCCCACGCGCGAGACCACCATGGCGGCCGCCACCGAGATCAGGAGGCCCGGAATCTGCGCCACCAGCGCATCACCGACGGCCAGCAGGATGTAGGTGTTGGCGGCCTCGCTGGCGCTCAGGTCGTGCTGCAAAATGCCCACGGTCAGACCGCCGAAGATATTGATCAGCAGAATCAAGATGCCGGCCACGGCGTCGCCGCGCACAAATTTGGAGGCGCCATCCATGGAGCCAAAGAAGTCGGCCTCTTCGCCAACCTCGGCGCGCCGGCGTTTGGCTTCCTTTTCGTCAATCAGGCCGGCGTTCAGGTCGGCGTCCACCGCCATCTGCTTGCCCGGCATGGCATCCAGGGTGAAGCGGGCGGAGACCTCGGCAATCCGCTCCGAACCCTTGGTCACCACCACAAAGTTGATCACCACCAGGATGGCAAACACGATCAGGCCGACGGCAAAGTTGCCGCCAATCAGGAAGTGGCCAAAGGCCTCGATCACCGCACCGGCGGCACCGGCACCGGTATGGCCTTCGAGCAGCACCACGCGGGTGGAGGCCACGTTCAGGGACAGGCGCATCAGCGTGGTCAGCAGCAGCACGCTGGGGAAGGCGGCAAAGTCCAGCGGACGAATCATGTATGCCGCCACCATCATCACCATCAAGGCCACGGCGATGTTGATGGTGAAGAAAACGTCCAGCAGCATGGGCGGCAGCGGCAGCACCATCATGGCCAGAATCGCCACCACCAGCATGGGGGCGGCGGCGCCCTGGACCACGCCGGCATTGTTGCCGTACCAGGCCTGCAGATTTTTCAGGCGGGCGTTCATGCGCTAACCGCTTTCAAGGTCTTGGATTGCGGATCCAGTTCGGGCGGCACAAAGGGCTGCGGCACCTCGTCGGGCATCTGGCCCTGGCCCTGCATGGCGGCGCGCAGGCGGTAGACATAGGCCAGCACCTGGGCCACCGCGCTGTACAGGGCGGTGGGAATGTCCTGGTCCAGCTCGGCGTTGGCATACAGGGCCCGCGCCAGCATGGGCGACTGCAGCACCGGAATGGAATGGCTCTTGGCGATGTCGCGAATCTTGAGGGCCAGCAGGTCTGCACCCTTGGAGATCACCTGGGGCGCGGACATGGTTTTTTCATCGTATTTGATGGCCACGGCAAAGTGGGTCGGGTTCATCACCACAAAGTCGGCCTTGGGCACGGCGGTGACGCTGACCTTTTGTGCCAGCGAGCGCATTTTTTGCCGGATCTTTTGCTTGATCTGCGGATTGCCGTTGTTTTCCTTGCCTTCCTGCTTGACCTCCTGGTTGGACATCTTCATCTCACCCGCATGCAGGAATTTTTGCAGCGGAACGTCCACCATGGCGGTCAGCAGCAGCACCAGCATCATCAGGCCCAGCCCGCTGCTGATCCATTGGGTCAGATGCGCGATGGCTGAACTCGAGGGCTGCAGCTCCAGCGCCGCCATCGGCACCAGGCCATTTTTCAGGAACACGGTGGCGATGGTGAACAGCACGCTGGTGATCAGCAGCATCTTGGCGGTGGAAATCAGTTTTTTCTTGCTCACCAGATTGGCAAAGCCCGACAGCGGATTGAGGCGGCTGAAGTCCGGCATCACCGGCGTCAGACTGGTGACCCAGCCACCGGCGGCCACGGCAGACACCACCGAGGCCGTCATGATGATGGCAGCAAAGCCCGCACAGGCCAGCACGCACAGGGAAACGGCTTCGTTCAAGCGTGCATAGGTGGCTTGAAAGGACACCAGGATGCTGGAGTCAAAGCGCAACTGGCGACCCATTTCCAGGCGCAATTGCTCAAAAAAATCCGGTGCCAGCAGCAGAATCGCCAGACCTCCGGCGCCCAGCACGGCCAGGTGGGTCAGGTCTTCGGAACGGCTGACCTGGCCGTCGTCACGCGCTTTTTGGAGCTTGCGTTGCGAGGCGGGTAGGTTGCGATCTTGACTTCCGGAATCCATGGTGTGAACGTAGAGTGGTTCATACCATTGTCGCGAGCGACCCCTGAAACTAAAGGCCGAATAGCGGGGGGAAAGGCGGCCTCTTCAATGTCGTTTTGCCGCCGGGCCGCTGCAAGCGTGGGGGCTAAAACCTGGCGCCGGGCCGCCCCAAGCCGGGTTGGCCCCCTTGGGGGGCAGCGCAGCACGCGAAGCGGCAAGCGTGGGGGCTATATCTCTAGAACCCCAGGCTTGCCAGCAGGTCGTCCACTTCGGACTGGTTGGTCACCACGTCGGCATTGCCTTCGGCATTGACCACCGGGCCGTCCAGCGCAGGCGTGTAGGGTTCATGGGTTGCCGGCACTTTCACCACGGCCTCGGGCGGAGCGGTCTGGATCAGCAGTTGCACCAGTTGCTCTTCGATGGCGGCGGCCAGGTTCACCACCTTGGCAATTACCTGGCCGGTCAGGTCGTGAAAGTCCTGCGCCATCATGATGGCAGTCAGGTGCTTTTCCACCTGGCGGCTCGCCATGTCCACATCCTCTATGAAGTTCATCACCTGGCCCTTGGCCACGGCGGCCACCGGGTCCTGCACGATGAGCTGGCCGATGCGGTGCGTCTCGGTCTTGATGAAGTCGTGCTGGACCTTGGCCTGGTCCACTTCGTTGAGCACTTTTTCTGCCGCCTCGCCGGTCAGTCGGGCGATATAGGACAGTCGGCTTTTGGCGTCCGGCAGTTCACCGGCCCAGTTTTGCACCTTGGCGGTCAGGCCCAGGCCGTTGAGGGAATCGTGCAGCTGTCGCGTCAGTGCACCGATTTGTTGGTGCACATCCATGGCGGCAGGGCTGGCATCCAGGGCGGGAGTATCCGGCGTGGCCATGTTATTTCAGGCCCATCTTGGTCAGGATATGGTTGACCTTGTCTTCCAGCGTGGCCTTGGTAAAGGGCTTGACGATGTAACCGGACGCACCTTGCTGGGCGGCCATCACGATGTCTTCCTTGCGGGCCTCGGCTGTGACCATCAACACCGGCAGGTGCTTGAGCTTCTCGTCCTTCTTGATCTCGCTGAGCAACTGGAAGCCGTTCATGTTCGGCATGTTGATGTCGCTGACGACAAAATCAAAGTTGCTGTTGCGCAGCTTTTGCAGGGCGATCACTCCGTCTTCGGCTTCGTCGGCATCTGCAAAACCACTCTCCTTGAGCAGGTTGCGCACGATCCTGCGCATGGTGGAAAAGTCATCAACGATTAAAAAACGTAATTCTTTGGACATGACAAGCTCTTTCGCGGGCGTTTTTTCTGTTAATCACGAGTATCACCGAAATTTTCCGGAATCACGGTGTCGATTTTGCTGCCGCTTCGCTGGCTGGCGTTTCGGGCGTGGGGGCGATGTCGGACGGCGTGGTGCCCAACAGCCGCTCTTCCGCTTCCTTGGTCATCACCAGCAGGGTAATGCGGCGGTTGCTGGGTGATGTGGGATTCTCGGGATCGTAGGGAAGGCTGGAGCCCATGCCGACCACGCGCGTCAGCTTGCCTTCTGGCATGCCGGCGGCCATCAGTTCGCGCCGCGTGGCATTGGCGCGATCGGCCGAAAGTTCCCAGTTGCTATATCCCAGCGGGCTACCGTAGGACGAGCGGTCGGTATGGCCATCCAGGCTGATCTTGTTTTCCACGTCCAGCAGGGCGACGCCAATTTCCCGCAGGATGTCGCGCATATAGGGTTTGACCGAGGCACTGCCGCTGTCAAACATGGGGCGCTTCTGGTCATCCACGATCTGGATCTGCAGGCCGTCGGGGGTGATCTGCAGCTTGATCTGCGAGCTGAACTCCGAGAGCTTCTTGTTGTTGGAGATGGCTGCCGCAATCTTGGCGCTCAGTGCCGAGAGGCGGCGCGAATCGGCCTTGGCCTCGGATTGGCGGAACTGCTCTGTGGCTATGCGCTTGGCCTTTTTTTCCTCGCTGTCCGATTTTGCGACCTGGCCGGCTGTCTGGGTGATGTCATTGCCGCCGCCATTGATCAGGCTGTTGCTGGAGCCAGCACCAGTTCCGCCGGCCAGGGCCACCTTGAGCGGCGACTGGAAGTAATCGGAAATGCCTTTTTTGTCGCCATCGGTGGTGCTTCCCAACAGCCACATCAGCAAAAAGAAGGCCATCATGGCGGTCACAAAGTCGGCGTAGGCAATCTTCCAGGCGCCACCGTGCACCGCGTGGCCCCCCTTTTTGACCCGCTTGATGATGATCGGCTGTAGTTTTTTGGCGTCTCCAGCCATGGTCAGATTTCCATGGCCTTATTTCTTCTTCACGAAGGCTTCAAGCTCGACAAAGGTGGGGCGCTCGGTGGAGTAAAGCACCTTGCGGCCAAACTCGATGGCGGTGGACGGGTTGTAGCCCTGCATGCTGGCCAGCAAGGTGGTCTTGATGCATTGCAACTCCTTGCCGCCTTCCTCCACCTTCTGTTCCAGAATGCCGGCCAGCGGCTCGGCAAAGGCGTAGGCCAGCAAAATGCCCAGAAAGGTTCCCACCAGGGCCGAGCCAATCATGCCGCCCAGCACGGCTGGCGGTTGACCGACCGACCCCATGGTGTTCACCACGCCTAGCACGGCTGCCACAATGCCAAAGGCCGGCAGGCCGCCGGCCACGCGCTGCAGGGCGGCCACGGCCGAATGCGCTTCGTGGTGGTGGGTTTCAATCTCGCTGTCCATCAGCGATTCGATCTCGTGGGCGTTCAAGTTGCCCGAGACCATCATGCGCAGGTAATCGGTGATGAACTCAACCACATGGTGGTCATGGCCTACGGTGGGATATTTCTTGAAGATGGCCGATTCGTGGGGGTTCTCCACGTCGTTTTCAATTGCCATCAAGCCTTCCTTGCGGGCCTTTTGCAGGATGTCGTACATCAGCGCCATCAGGTCCATATAGCGCGCCTTGCTGTACTTGCTGCCCTTGAAGCAGCTGCCCAGGCCCTTCATGGTGGCCTTGATGACCTTCATCTGGTTGTTGGCCAGAAAGGCGCCTGCGGTGGCGCCGCCGATGGTGATCAGCTCAAAGGGCAGGGCGTGCAAAATGACTTCAATGTTGCCCCCGTGCGCGATGAACACGCCAAATACGCAGCCGAGAACGACAAGCCAGCCAACGATTACAAACATAGCGTGAGTGTGACAGCGGAGCCTATTGCCCCATTAAATGAATAGAGTAGCTTTTAACGGCCTGTCTCCATCATATCGTCCCCGCGTGGCCACACTTGAATTTGAAGCGCAGCCTAATGCAATTGAATACCGCCGGCGCTGGCGCCCTTGCCGGCACGGGCCGGTGGCGAGCACAGGCCGCACTCGAAGTGGCGGCTGTTTTCGTAGGCTTCTGAGACGAAATGGCCGCCGCACTTGCTGCACTTGGTCATGGACAGCATCTGGTTGTCAATGAACTTCACCAGGCGCCAGGCGCGGGTGATGGACAGCAGGGGCTCGACGCCGCAGGCCGCGATCTGCTCCGTATAGAGCTTGTAGGCCTTCATGATGGCGTCGATGTCTTCCAGTGCGCTGACCTTGCTCAGGTATTGATAGGTGTTCTGGAACAGCGAAGCGTGGATATTGGGCTGCCAGGTCAGAAACCACTCCGTGGAGAAGGGCAGTTGGCCCTTGCTGGGCGAGCGTCCTGCGACTTCCTTGTACAGGCGCAGCAGGCGCTCGTAGGACAGATCGGTTTCGCTTTCCAGCACCTGCAGGCGGGCGCCCAGGTTGATCAGGGCGACGGCACGCTCGACTTGCTTGGAATCATTCAGTACGCTTTTGGTGGCCATATGCTGCTCCGGGTGATCTGGGGATTACAGGGTTTCGGCAAAACGGCCGGCCATCAGTATGCTGGCGTGCAGCCTGGTGGTGGCGTCGTTGTCGACCTTGGTGGCGGAATGGTTGGTCAGCAGGTTCCAGACGATTTCGTCGTCCATGCGGAAGCGGCACAGCAGCATGTTGCCGGAGGCAATCTTCAGGATCTGCGCCGGGGAAAGTGTGGCCACCATGTCGGCGGACTCTTCGGACATGCCCAAGCGGAACAGGGCCTCGGCCTTGTCCTGGCGAATCAGGTTCTGGGCCAGCATCAGATAGGTCAAATTGGCGTCCCGGATTTCGGAAAGCATTTGTTCGTTGGTCATGGCAGGCTCCAGGTGATGCGTTTATTTAGTCTGTGAAAGGCATCCATTTGTTTGCCCTTCACCATGGATGCAATTCTGGAAGCAGGCGGTCGAAACTTGAATCAGGGTTTGGATGTTTGCCCTGTAGTCTTGGGCGTCCGGCCTTGTAGGGGAACTTCCTACATGGCGCGTAAGCCGGCGTTTCGGGCCGTCTTTGCATTTCAGCCCTCAAGTTCCGTCGGGACCGTCCGATAAATATTCCAACGAGCTTCAACCAGGGTTCGTTGTCAGGCAGGCAGGAGCCTCCTGGCTCCGGTAAATCCGGTTCAACTTTTTAAGGAGCTTTCATCATGGCTTTCGATATCGCAACCAATGTCAACTCGTTGCAGGCCCAGGTCAACACCCAAATGAACTCGAATTCGCTTTCGACGTCCATGCAGCGGTTGTCGTCCGGTCTGCGTATCAATTCCGCAGTGGATGATGCCGCCGGTTTGGCCATCGCAACCCGCATGGACTCTCAGTACCGCGGCATGAATGTCGCTGTGCGCAATGCCAACGACGGCATTTCCCTGGCGCAAACCGCAGACGGTGGCCTGTCAACGCTGACCAATATGGTGCAGCGCATGCGCGAACTCGCGGTGCAGGCCAGCAACGGCACCAACACGACCAGCGACCTTTCCGCGATGAACCAGGAATACACTCAGCTCGCGACCGAAGTGTCCCGCACCGTCAGTTCGGTGCAGTTCAATGGTACGTCCCTGCTCGATAGCACCTCGGACTTTACCTTCCAGGTCGGTGCCAACAGCGGACAGACCATCACGATTGCATCCGCTTCATTGAGCGTGGCCTCGAGCGACTTGTCGGGTATTGCAGGCAATGTTGGCATTAACAGCACACTGGACACCAGCACACCTTCTGCCAATGCCACCCAGATTAATGCTCTGGACTTGGCGATTACGGCCATCAGCAATGCGCGTGCCAATATCGGCGCCGTGCAAAGCCGGTTTACCAATACCATCGACTTCCTGCAGACTGCCGCACTGAACCAGGACGCTGCCAAGGGACGTATCATGGACGCCAACTTCGCGCAGGAAACCTCCAATCTGAGCCGGGCACAAATTCTGCAACAGGCCGGTACCGCGATGGTAGCCCAGGCCAATCAGCTGCCGCAAGGGGTTTTGTCCCTGCTGCGCTAAGCGCCTAAGCGCTGTGCAAAACGCCTGGTTCGCCAGGCTTTTTGCATTTGGCAGGTGTTTTGGGGGTAGTTCGGGTGTTTCGCGGATTTTGGCTTCGCTAGATTCAACTCTTGGTATAACGCTGACGCAAAAGGAATAGATATGTCCACCACTTCCACGGTTACTGGAACTCTCTCGTCCCCCGGTATCGGCAGCGGCCTGGATGTCAATTCCATCGTCAGCAAACTGGTAGCGGTGGAATCCCTGCCTCTACAGGTGATGCAGACGCAGGCGGCAGGCATACAGACGGATATTTCCACCTTCGGCCAGATCAGCTCCGACCTGTCGGCACTGGAAACCGCCTCTAGCGCCCTGCAGGATCAAACCACCTGGAAGGCGCTGACCCTGAGCTCGAACACGCCCACCGCCATCACCGGATCCACATCTTCGGGAGCGCTGGCCGGCTCCTTGTCGGTTCAGGTCAATAACCTGGCGACCAGCCAGACGGTGGCGTCTGCCGCTGTGCCCAATACGGCTGCTGGAGCGGCAGGAACCATCGGCACTGCCGGTACCCTGACGATCCAGATGGGGACATGGAACAGTGATGGTTCCTTTACCAATGCCGCAGGTGTCAGCGGTGGGACTGCACCGGTACCGGTGACCGTCACTGTGTCGGCCACAGATACCTTGGCCACCATCGCCGCCCACATCAACAGCCAGTCCTCTGCTGCGGGGGTTTCGGCCCAGGTGGTCACCTCGGGCAACAACCAGTCCCTGCTGATCACGGGCAATGCCACCGGGGCGGCTTCAGGGTTCATGATCACGCCCGATGCGGGAACCGATGGGAACGGTGCGGCCAATCCGCTGGGTTCTCTTTCTTCACTGGGATATCAACCCACCGTTCCCGCGTCGACCACCACTACCAATGGTGTCGTGAGCCCTGCGCACTTGGGTGGTATGACCCAGTCCACGGCTGCCAGCGATGCGTCTCTGGTCATTCAGGGCATTGCCGTGACCTCGGCCAGCAACAACGTGACTTCGGCACTGGCCGGTGTTACGTTGAACCTCCTGACCACCACCACCAGTCCGGTGCAGATCACCATGGCGGTCGATACCTCCTCCATCAGCACCAAAATCCAGGCGTTTCAGACCGCCTATAACCAGCTCAATAGCGATATCGCCGCCAACACGGCGTACGACAGCAGCACCAAGACCGGAGGGCCGTTGCTGGGTGACACCACGACCTATGGCATTCAAAATATGGTGCGTTCGATTCTTGGCGCCAACGGCCCCACCAACAGCAGCATAGGGCGATTGAGTGATCTGGGTCTGCAGATACAGGCGGACGGATCGCTCACGACCAACAGCACCACGCTGGCCGCGGCGCTGCAAAATCCCAGTAACGTGCAAAATTTCTTCGCCAATGTGTCGGCCGATGGAAGCAACGATGGCATCGCTACGCGCATGTACAACTTTGCCTTTGGTGCGCTGGGCGTGGGCGGGGTGGCAACCCTGCACACGGCAGGTTATCAAGCCCAACTTACAACGAATACCAGCAATCAGGCGACCTTCAACACCCATATCGCCGCCTACCAGTCGCAATTGCTGGCGCAGTACAACGCGCTCGACACCACCATGGGTAGCCTGAGCAGCCTGAGCAGCTTTGTCACCGCACAGCTGGCCCAGTGGAGCAAATCCTCGTGACCTGGCGAAATCCTTTCTTTTAAACCCACAAAGCCCCGTTTATCGGGGTTTAGTTTTTTTGGGGCCGGTCAACAATTATTCCAACACCCGGTTGAATTGCTAGGCAGTGATTTCTCGCTTCATGCCGTGTGGATTGATTCACATTGCATCCCATTTTTTGAAGGAGTCATCCCATGCCATTTACCATCAATACCAACATCAATTCGCTGCAAGCGCAGCTCAACGCTACGCAGAATCAGAACAGCATGGCTACCTCCATGCAGCGTTTGTCTTCGGGCATGCGCATCAACAGCGCGCAGGACGATGCCGCCGGGCTGGCTATTGCCGACCGCATGAACACCCAGGTGCGGGGCATGAATGTGGCAATCCGCAATGCCAATGACGGTATCTCGCTGGCACAGACGGCGGACGGTGGTCTGTCTGTCATCACCAATATTTTGCAGCGCATGCGCGAACTTTCGGTGCAGGCTGTCAACTCGACAAATACCTCCGGCGACATCTCTGCCATGAACCAGGAGTATTTGCAGCTCAGCGACGAGCTGGGCCGGGAAATGAGTGCGGTCCAATTCAACGGACAGTCTCTGTACACGACAAGCGCGGACTTTTCATTCCAGGTAGGGGCCAATGCCGGCCAGACCGTGACCATCGCTTCAGCCGATATCAACATCGCTTCAGGAGCAATCACCGGCGTGCTCGCGGCGGGTGGCCAAAGTACTTCGGCCCTGGATACTGCTATCAACTCAAACAACTCGGCCAATCTCGACGCCATTGATGCGGCCTTGGCTGCAGTCGACAGCACCCGTGCCACCTTGGGTGCGGTGGAAAGCCGCTTTAGCGATACCATCACCTATTTGCAGACTGCAGTGCTGAACCAGACCTCTGCACGCGGCCGCATTATGGACGCGGATTTTGCCACGGAAACCTCTAATCTTAGCCGTGCGCAAATCCTGCAACAGGCAGGTACCGCCATGATCGCACAGGCCAACTCCATGCCGCAAAGCGTGCTGCAGTTGCTGAAGTAATCACGGGTGCGGTGGATGGTGAATTGACTAAGGGGCTGCGAGTGAAGATTGAAAATAAAATAGGCGATGCTGCTCTTCCATGTAGCACGGTGTATCGGTATGACGCGCAACCCTATTACATCGTCGCACCTGCCTTCAGGCACCAGTCTGCTGGAGTCCGTGTGCTGCATGAGCTGTGCAGTCTGCTTAATCAGTTAGGGTATGAGGCCTATGTGGACACGCCCCTGACCTCTGGGTCTTTGTGGACACCGCGGCTGACCCAGGAAGTCAAAATTGCGCATTACCGCGCGGGTAAAACACCGGTGGTGGTGTATCCGGAGGTGATCGCAGGAACGCCCATGGGCTTGGGCCTGCCGGTGCGCTATGTGCTCAACTATCCGGGACTGTTAGG
>Ga0316227_1001903_pt1 | contig 20445 bp, 34 predicted proteins | sample TBH18019metaG_FD_206012 | JGI IMG/M metagenome (GOLD analysis project Ga0316227, IMG submission 206012) | Freshwater microbial communities from Trout Bog Lake, Wisconsin, USA - TBH18019 | ecosystem: Environmental > Aquatic > Freshwater > Lake > Hypolimnion/Profundal zone | place: USA: Wisconsin... | reverse complement strand
CAACTTGTCCTGCTGCTGTTGCATTTGCTCCACCCATTAGGGTATTCCCTACGCTTTGTGCGTTTTGCATACCCATTGTGCCAAGTCCGGCAGCAGCGTTTTGCCCCATTCCTACACTGTTCATGTAGTTATTAAGGTAATTCTGATAATTGCTTTGAGCCAATCCGGTTGTATATTGTTGCAACCCTTTTTGTTGCGCCCCAGATAAATTTTGACCAGTCGCAGATTGTTGATTCTGTAACTGTTGAAGTCCTTGATTTAGGGTAAATTGATAGCCTGGTACGTTTTGTAGTGCAGTTTGTATCCCTGCGCTTCCTTGTGGGCCAAACCCTAAAAGATTCATAAGTTGAGGCATTGCAGCAGTTCCAAGCCCCATGTAAGGAGATAAATTCTGCTGATTTGTCTGAAATTGCTGATTTTGTAGGTTGGCAGCATAATTTGCTGCATTTGCCTGAGTTTGGGCAGCGGATTGGGCAGCTTGAGCCTGTTGATTAGCCCCTGTCAAATCTCCAACCAAACCACCAATTGCATTAGTAATAAACGACATTATTCTCTCCCCATCATTACCATAGACCGATCTACACCATCTCTACGGTAAGCCTTGCTAATCCTACCCTCCTCGACAAATCCGCACCGCAGTGCTAATTTTAACGCAGAGGTGTTCCATTCACCAATAGTTCCGAGGAACTTTCTTGCTCCTTTTTGCCTCATTTTCTCAAGACAATCTAAAAAGAAAGAATCCACTTCTTTTGCCCCCTTCAACATACAAATGTGAACCTCGTACATTGTCGGAGTTGCGGGTCTAAACATCACAAAACCATGCGTATTTGTGTAGTAAATCTCGCTCTCTTGATACCCAAAATTCTCTTTTTTAATCCCATCAACCTTAACCCACTTCCAAACTCTATCGTCCCGCATGACGGATTCAATAAAGTCTTTTATAAAATGATCCATTTACTTCCTGTTGGGATTGTCACCGTAGCCCCTGAATTGATCGTAACTGGCCCACCAGAAACGCAACTCGAACCCACTGGAATTGCGTAGCTAGAAGTTACCGTTTGAGAGTTAACCACAAACGGAGTCGTTGCCTGTACCACCGGCACAGTCTGATTGAATTGAAAAGACTGACCTGGGAAAGCCATTAGTATTGACCTCCAAAAGCCATAATATTCAAATCTGCGCTTGTCGTGCCTACTTGTTCAGAGATATACAATTGATAAGTTGGAGGTAAAACCAAGTTGTTAAACGTCACTGTTGTCGTAAAAGCCTGGACTGTCGTGCTCGGAGTGATCGCAGATACTGGGATTTCAGCGTACAAGAATGAAGTTGTGCCGTTATAAATCCAAATATCTACAATATTAGCTACTGTCGTACCCTTGGCAGTGACCGTAATTGCGTCTACTTTTGTTCCGTTGGTAGAGGTTGCAGTCAATTGAACCAAGCCAGTTGTGCCGGTAATGTTAGCCCTGGAAGTAATCGCAGTAGCCGAGGTTAGCGTTGCAATACCAACAATAGGGGTTAATGGAAAAATTGGTGAAGTATTAGAAGCCATTTATAGGAAACCTCCGAAATTTTGTTGTAATGTTACATTTAAAGCAGGAGGAGATGATCCACCACTTCCGGCATTTATCCAAGTGGGAACACCGCTAGAACCACCTGAACTCAAGACTTGTCCTGAAGTACCGTATTGTCCATTAAGTGCAAGCGCTCCACTGGTATTAATAGTCATTGCATCGGTTGCACTACCACCAATAACGAAGTGAATAGGGTTAGCGGTTGTCGTTCCAATTGACAAATCGCTTGACGTTGCAGTTAAATAAACCGCATTAGCCAAAGATAAAGAACCAGTACCACTAAAAGTGGACGAGTTCATCCCGAAATCACCGTAATAAGTGGTTGAAGTCCCTAGATTGTTAGAAACAACGTAATCTGTCGATGCTGCCGATCCAGAATTGGTGTTTTGTAAAATGATCTGGTTGTAAGTATTTACGCTTGAAGTAAATGAACCAAATATATTTACATCTGAATAACCAAGAGTTCCATAACTAAAAGCACCGGCAGACAATGAGCCAGTGATTGTTTCAGTTCCTATAAAACTTCCACCACTAAAAACCGTAGAAGTAAAAGTACCTGTACTTGGTACATATTGAAGTTTTGTAGAACTTGTGTCAATTACTGAAACTGTGCCAGTCGTTGCATTTAAAAATGCAGGGTAAAAAGTGCTAGAACTTGATGTTTGATCAGAAATAGTGACCAAAGATGTAAGCGTTGTCCAAGTAGGTGCTGAAGCGCCATTGCTTGTTAAAACTTGTCCAGTTGTTCCGTTAGCAATAAAAGAAGTAGCCCCCGATCCTGTTTGATAAGGGATTTGACTTGCTGCACCACCCGCCAAATTAGTCGCAGTTGTTGCTAAAGTAGCAGTCGCAGCGTTTCCGGTTGTATTCTGATTGAATGTAGGCCAAGTAAACGTACCAGTCGAGAAGTTACCAGACTGAGGAGTTCCAAGGATAGGAGTAACCAAAGTCGGTGAAGTTGCCAAAGCTACAACCGTTCCAGATCCAGTCGTTGAGTAAGATGTACCCCAAGCACTACCAGTCGAATTTGGTATCCCTGCGCCTGGATAAACCATCGTTGATGACGCATTAATTGTGATTGCAGTTGATCCGTTATAAGTTGACCCACTGCTAAAAGTTACATTTGTCCCTGCGGTAAGGTTAAATAAACTATTACCTAAAGCAACCCCCGAAATGGTTGAGTTGGCAAGTTGAGCATTTGTAATCGTTCCAGACAATGCCGTTGTTGGTATTGTTGTAGAAGACGTTACATTGCTCGATCCATTGGCATACATATACCCTGTCAAACCAGTTACCGCTAAGTTAGCCGTAGTCAGATTTGTAAAGGATTCACTTGCAGACCCTGGGATTCTTTCCCATTTACCATTACCAAATATTGCCCAATCTCCAACCACCCAAACTGCATTACCGTCTAAGTTTGTTGTTCCGGCAGTAGATACTACATAGTAATATCCTTGAGTTCCTACTGAAGAAGTCAAAGTCGGAGTATTTGTACTTGCGTTCCAAGTTCCTTGATAAGCCGGTGCGTTTGTCGCTGCCGTTGTGACCGAAGTAACAATACCTTGAGAATTAACTGTAATAACTGGAACAACTGAGCCTGATCCATAAGTACCAGAGCTAACCCCTGAAGTTGGAAAATCAGCATTAACCAATGATCTAAATGTGGGAGTTGCTGCTGCGCCTGTTGTTGGCCCTGCAAAAACAGTATTTGCCGACTCAGTTGCTAAAGTAGCCGTCAAAGTGCCTGAACCAGTAACAGGCGAACCAGTTACAGAAAAAATAGATGGAAGTGATAATCCAACGCTAGTTACCGTACCGCCCGATCCAGTAGCTGATAAAGTCCCTGCGGTAAAAGATACTCCAGAACCAATTGTGACGTTTGAAAAGCCACCCGATCCGTTACCGTACAAAATAGATGATCCACTTGTTGCCGGTGCGTAATCAGTACCGCTAGTAGCTGTCGTAAACCCACTGCCAGTACCTTTAATAATCCCACTAAGGCTTGTAGATATAGCTAGAGTACCTGAGCTAGTAACTGGAGAACCAATAACACTAAACCCTGTAGGTACAGTTAGAGCAACACTAGTTACAGTACCAGTACCTGTAGCTGAGAGTGTTCCCCCCGAGAAAGTCACCCCACTACCAATCGTTACATTTGAGAAACCCCCCGATCCATTACCATAAAGTAAAGATGTGCCGGAAGTTTGGGGCGCAGGAGTATAAGTCAATGCCGTAGTTACATCGCTCGAAGTAAGCGTTACAACCCCAGTTCTAGAGTTAAAAGAAGTCACCCCAGGCACTGATTGAACGGAATACTTGATATTTCCCTGAGAAGTGACTATCTGCCAACCGCTTCCATGCGTATAAGTTAACTTGTCTTGTGCGCTCAGTTGGACATAAATCAACTGATAAGGCGTGGAAGTATCAACCACTTCAATTGTGACGTTGGCTGCAACCGTATCGGTATTGAGCACCGACAACATATCAATATCTCTGGTTGCCCCAGATGCAGGAGCAGAGCAGATTGTGACCGCAGTTGTGCCGTTAGAGTTGGATAGTTGAGTCGAACCCTGATAAGTCGATAAAGTTTGATCTGAATAACAGACGATAACTTGCAGGGGATTGCTAGTCGTAGCTGCCCCTAAGAACATCTGAAGTGATCTATTTACTGTGTCAAGTCTTATCATCCATGCCTCGCAGAGAAAGCGTAACCAGTTGGAGAAGTTCCCCCTCCTGTCGCAGTAAGAGTGCCATTGGTGAAGTTAAGGTTCGCCCCTATCGTCACCGGCTTCATTGCGCCCCCACTACCATAAATAATTCCAGAAACCGTTGTATCCAAGGTTAAAGTCGCATTTTGTCCAGGAACTACAGTTCCAGAAAATCCGTTAACCGGCTCAACCGTTAAATTAAAAAGTCCTTCGCTTTGAATTTGAGTCAAGTTCAAAGGAGGAGTATCTGGGCCTCCTGTCCTTTGATAAACCTGAACCAAAAACATCAACCATGTCTGATTTACCGATCCATCACCATTCAGGAACGGTACACCTAGATGTGGGAGATTGGAGGATAGATTGCTCATTTGTGGTTCTGTGCAACGTCAACAAAAGCACCGTTCAGAGCAGTCTTCACCGGATCTGACCATTGCAATTGAAATACCCTATCTCTAGCCATTCCCAACCGCCACCAAGATATTGAAGTCAAATACTGCCCAGTCGTGCCCATCGTTTGACCAACTGGGTTGCCGTAAGTCTTTCCTCGATCATCTGACCAAGATAGATAAACGGTTGCCGGAGCATTGCCCGATTCCATTTCAGCGATAAATTGTTTGTATCTTAGACGGTTTGAATCATCGTCTTCGGTGTGGTAGAAACTGCGAACTCTCACAATTGGGCCACCAAAATCAGAATAATTGTTTTGATCTAAAACGTATAAATTGCCGTTTTGCCAGTCTCCAACTACAAGATTTCCGTTAGCAAAAGCAAAACAATTGCTCCGATGACGATTAAAATTACCATCATTGTCCGTCCATAACCACTCATTCCATTGATTGTTAGATAAGTCAAACACCCAAGTTTTATTAGCTTGTGGTAATGTCAATACATAAAAGAAGTGACCATTTACTTCGTATGTATACCCAATAGCATCTGATAATTTACCGTAAGTCTGAAACTCTTGATCCATCGCAAAGGTAGAGATCTGAACCGCACCAAAGTTTTGGCTACGGCAGACATAAGCCTGACCTTGAGGACTTTGAGCCAACCAGTAAACCTCACCGTCCATTTGAGCTATTGAATTAGTTGCAGCGCATCCATATTGAATAAATGAACCTGGGAGAATCTGGAAAGGAAAAGAAGTATTTCCTGCGTTAAACCAGACTTCGGAAGTAAATTCACCCAGTAAGTAGATATAACGTCTTGATATGCCTATGCCAACCAAATTATCAGGTGAACCAGACTTAGAAGCGTAATACAAAGGGTCAAACTCTGCGGTATTTATCAAGGAAATGTACCATTCCCGAGTACCTGGATAGTTACAAACAAAGTAACCATCGACATAATTGACTTGGTTTGAACCGTAAAAACCTGGCTGATTGATTTTTGTAAAAGTATTGGTCGTGATGTTGTAGTCGTATCCTGCGCTTGTTCCGTCAACAATCAACAAATCAACTTGATTGTCAACCATCGAAACAGTGCCAGTGGAACTTGCGAGAGTGCCAATAGGACTAAGAATCCAATCAGTGCTAATGCTGTAAAAAGTGTTGCCACAAACACCATAAAGTTGATTATTACTTGCATAGTAAAGTCCTCTCCAAGATGTTTGACCCGAACTTGCTACAGTTGTCAGACCAGGCGTGGGATAGTGCGTAAAAGGAAACACCACTCCATCAGGATTTTGCTCCATGTACAAATTAATACACCGTTGCGCCCCTGCAATGATACTTTTGGTCTGGTAAGCACCAGTAGTTAGTGCTGCCTTTCCCATTATCCGGCACTACCAACGTAGAAATCTCCATAAATATTGTATGCACCAGACTTTCCTCTGAGTGCTACAGGCATATGGAGAAGTGGAATTTGTGAGTTGACTTCCTCAATCGCTCTCATGGATGCCTCTGCATACCCTGTGAGTTCTGGAGTAATCGGTAAACCATAAATAACACAGATAATTCGAGCTAAGTTCCATTGCATCGCTGAAAGATACTCTGGAGGCATGGTTACAGTATCCGTAATCGTCTGAAAAGCCTCCAACTGTGTCATTACAGTTAGGAAAATCTCATACTGATTATTGGGTACAGGCCAGACGTAAATAGTGCCTAGTGGGTAACCGGTGTTGTAATAAATATACTGAGGAAAAGCGTTCAGTTTCTTAATGGAAATCCGGTTGTAATCCTCATTAGCCCTTAATACTTCGAGTGGATAATCCACTGGTAAAGGACTGCCAGATTGCATCCTAAAAAACGCTGATTCTAATTTGACTGGTCTGGTAATGTTGAAATCACCACCAGTTCCGATTGTGTATGAAATTTGTCCTGTAGCAACCTTAGAAGTTGTTACCAGGTTATACACCATATAACGTCTGCGTTGCCACTGGGCAAGCATCATGTTTAATTGGTTGAAACAATCATTGATGTCAGTAGCATTTGGAGTCTGACCAACACCAATGACGTTTGCTATTTTTAACGCTTGAGTGATTAGATCAGAGGGTGTTGTCGGCAGCGGTTGAGTCATTTTTTGGTCTGCCCCTCTTAGTTTCTTTTTGCTCTGGAACTGTTAAAACTTGTGCTTCTTCTTCAGGATTCTGAACAAGATGTTGTTTCCCAAGCGAGTCAGTGACCCACTTGGGGAACTCTACGAAAGTGTACACAGGAGTAACTAACTTACCCCTGTAGTATGTTTCTAATGCCATTAAACGATATCAGGAACAATACATGACCACTCTGGACGAATCGCAGCGTAGCCGTACAAAATATCCAAACGAGTGATCAAGGAGTCTGACATAACATCATAAGCCTCAATCATACGTAAGGAGATACCATCAAACTGAGCACGAGCAGCTTGCACAACACCGGCAGTAGGCATCTCTAAGTCAGCAGTTGCCAACGTGAAAGCCTCTGGGAAGTATGCAATGTTCTGACGATAGCTAGATGATGCAGGCATTACCAGGCTGATCGCTGCTGAGTTAGCAGGAGATGCATTTACTGTATTAAACGCTGCGGGAGCAGGAGTAATAGCAGGGTAAATTGGTATGCTTGTAGCACCAGAGTTTACGTTAGATGTAACAACGAATTGACGGAGCTGACCTTGTGAGTTGCCAGTCAAACGGTTAATTGCATATACACCCGCGATAGTGATGATGTCACCTTGGTTCAATGTACCAGTGATAGCGTTAACTGTCAGAGTTGTACCTGTTTGGCTTGCACCGTTAACAGTACCGGCAGAGAACGAACCTACTGTGTGAACCAGAGTAGTTTGGTCATACATCCAGTCAAATCCGAGTGTGTCCTTGGTAATAATACCAGTTTCATAGTTTTCACCGATTTTAACTTGTGGGTTAAATAAACCGGCCAATGAAGACACTGTACGAGCTTGAGTAACTGGATCAAGAATAATCTTACGATCCATTCTTGGAGACAAGTTTTGATCAAGTGCAGATCCAGCAGTCAACCATGTAGTCGCATTTGGGCTTGATAGTGTTGAACCACTCAAGTTTGGTGTGATGTTGGCTGATTGTGAAGCTACGTTCATTAAGTCGGCTGCAACGTATGCTGCGAGACGATTAACGGCAGGAGCAAGAATACGCTCAGAGAAATCGTCCAAAGACAATGTTTTCTCAGCAGTACCGAATGAAACAGGTACGTTTGCTTGTGTTGCCACAGTCAAAGATGTGTTTTGTTCGTTAGTGCCTTGAGGTGTAATTGCAGGGCCAGTTGACACAGTGTAATCGTTGGGTAAACGGATACGGAGTGCTGAACCTATTTTTGCACCTGTACGAGCAAATTGATCGTCATATTGACGGCTAACAGTGCGTAAAAACGCATTAGATTGAGTAAACAGACGCACCGCTTCGTTGGTGATCTGATTAATCGTCAGTAGAGAATTAGTAGTCATGTTGAACTACCTCCTTATGAACAAAAGAAATGAATTGCTTACCTTTCGGTAAACTCCTAATTTCCCCTGGCCTATGGAGACAAACATTTAACGGCCCAACACAACGATTTACGGCTCGTTTCTGCCTGTACCCGATTCTAATGCGTTTTTTTTAACTTATCAACTAATCAACGCTTTTTTCTAGCAGTTTGCCTTCTCCAAGCAACCCAAGCCTCGGTATCGCTCATCGGAGGTTCAGCACCACCACCAGTCGGTGCAGACGATCCACCGGAAACTTCCCCCACCGGAGCAGGGGCGCTAGACTTTTGTTTGCTGAGTTCTTTGGCTGCCTTTGTTGATAACTTGGTCAACTCAATACCCAGTTGCATTGGGCTGAGACTTGCAATTCGGATTGCATCGTTCACATTCTCAGACTTTCCAAGCCAGGTAATTACCTTCTCAGGATTGGGAACTTCAGCTAAAGCATGGAGAAAATCGTTTCCTCCAACCCCTGCCAACTGTAAATTTTGAACGGAACGGTCGTAATCCTGGCCAAACTCCTCTTTTGCCCTTTTCTCAATATCATTCATCTTATTAAGGAAAGTCTGCTCCTGAAGACGCTGATTAGCGATCTGAGTAGCCAATTCCTCGACATTTTGCTGAGGTTGATAGGACTGTTGAGGTTCTTGCTGAACTTGAATCTGCGCCTTGAGAGCTGCGAGTTGTTCGGCTGCCGAGTTCTTAGCTGCTGCAAGTTCACCCATCCGTTTTCTAGCCCATTCGGGTAGGTCGTGATAGGAGTTGTCTTTGGCTTCAGGAGCTTTCGCCTCTGGAGTTTGCTGATTGGCATTGGTTGCGTCAGCTTGTGGAGTTGTTCCTTCGTTTACTGGTTGGTCAACGGTTGTTTCCATTTTTATCCTGTGATAGTGGGAATTTCTGCTTGCAAATATTGTGAGGGGTCTATACGGTCTGGGTTGAAATCTCTAGCAGGATTGTCAGCGCCTTCTATCTCGCTCACCATCTTGCTTGTGATTTCACCCATCTGCACAGGGTTCACATCCGTAATTAATGCCTTCAACCTTTCAGTCTCAGCTTTGAAAGCACTAATTAAACTGTCACGCTCTTTTTCCAGACGAATCGCCAAATGATTCAATGCGTCCATATCCAAGCGTTGTTTCTCCATTTTCTGATCAATGGATTTATCTTGTACTTGCTGAGTCAGCGCAGCAATAACTTGTTGAGCCTGTTGGAGTTGAGCAGTCAATGCTTGCTCAGTCTCGCTCGGGCCAGTCCCTAAAATTGCAGGAGGAATCCAGTTTCTCATCCGTTCCTGAAGTTTGTCAGCGTTCGGGAAGTCTGCCGATCCCATATAAAGATCACCGATAACCTGAGCTAATTGAGGTTGTTGTGCGATCATTTGAGACATTGCAGAGAAAGCCTCTTGTCTTCTCGTGTCGTAATTAGATCCGCACTCAGCTACTACGTCATAAGTACCAACGGAGGGGTTGAAAATAGTGGAGACTTTAGCCTCCTCCTTATGTTCCATCTGCTTAAAGGCTTCCTTCAGATTAGGATCAATCATAATCTGTTGTTCTTCACCGTCTTCACCCAAAATACGAACCGTCCGTTTGGTGTCGTAAATGTGTGGGATTAAGTCAATAAGAATCTTACCGGTGAACTGAATAGCCATGTTTTGCATATCTTGAAAGTGATAAGTTACCCTCTCTCCCTGATATTTGCGCTTATCAATAGCAACCCCAGATAATTCTTGACCTTCAGCACCGAAACTTTGTTGATACTGCCCAGAGGTCATCATCATCTCATTTTCAGCGGTCTGCATGCCTTCCATGTAAACCGGTGCGCTCATTGGAGCTTGTGCCCTCTCCGGTCTAGGAATTGCGTTTCCATTCTCGTCCGCATGGTTGTACGCTAGATAAGCATGGTTTTCGGTGTTGGCAGTAGCCCAGTAGTTTTCCAATCCTTCAATAGCCTCAACTGGCGCAAGGTAAGGAGTCTTAGACTGTAAAGCACCATATTCAAGTGCAGCAGAAGCGTTGTAGTTGTACGCTCTTTGTGCGTCTTTCATGTACCGAACCAGACCCTTACGGTCTAATCTTCCCTCAATTGTCATTTCCTCGCCAGGCACTCGAACGATTGGAATGTACTTTCCTGCCCAGATTCCCTTCTCCAATACCTTGTTTCCACCGATCAAATACTTGTGGATAACATGCTTGTCGATCCTTCTGCGCTCAATGTCAGCACCCATGCGGATTGCCTCATTCAGCATCTTAATTTCCTCTTTGCTCATATCTGACTGTCTCTCAAACTTTAAAGAACCGTCAGCTTGAGGAATAGAGTAAAGCCATTCTTTTTTAGTCTCTTTCTCGTAATAAGTAGCCAATCGAACTACGTCTTTAGTCACCCAGGACTGATTGCCACCGGAATAAGCCATTGGCACAGATTCGCCAGGGTACTTTTTCTCAAACTCCTCCCTTGGCATATCTTCATAGATAAACCCAAATCGAGCGTCCGATCCGTCCCTTTTCTTAATATGCGGATCAAGGTAGACCGACATAGCATCAGGGACTTCCCTAATATATATCTCTTGGTCAAAGGTTGAATCGTCTGCGTAGGCAGTTGTAACCGTCCAATATCCTATTCCACCACCAACTTGTTGCTCGGCTGCCATATCGTAGGCAGTCTTAGCGTTGGAGATGTACTCAATGTGTCTTACCAATCCCTCAAATATCTCTGCTGCCTCATAAGTAGCTTCGTCATTGGTTGGATGTACCGAAACGGAGGGTTTATTTTCTTTTAGGTTGTTGACAACATGCAACCAGTGAGTGTGCACCTTATTAATAGTGATCATCGGCTGAGTATTTAACCTCCGCCTGGCTTTTACTGCCGGTTCCCACTGGTCTTGATTGTCAGAGTCAGCAAAAAGGAATCTCATGTCCTCCCTGAACCTTTGTCTTGACGCTTGCTCCCAGTCTAAACAGTGTTTAAAGTTGTCCTGCGCTCTTTTGACAATTTCGTCTTCGGTAGTATTTGCCATAATTACATCCAATATCCAGGTGAATTGTTTGAATTAAATTGTTTTTTCGGTGTGTTTTGCGGTTTTTTCTCAATTTTTGATCGCAAAATTGCCGGAAATAACTCAGTTAGCACCCAAATCCAAGCATCTGCACGATTTGGTGACTTAGACCCATTGTAACCATTGGTGCTAAATCCTCCAAGTTCCTCCTCCAAATCAACAAACCTACCTACATGCCTGATCTTTCCTTGTTCGTATAGTGGAGCAAACGGCTCTGCCCTGACCATCTTTGATCTTGTGGCAAGTACCGACTTGTAATTAGTCCGAGGTCGTGATGCCTGGATAACCATTTCAACCATCGCCCCACCATAATTATTTTCTCCAACTATTATGTCTGCGTTATGCCTTTCAAATGCGCTTGTTGCAACCTTACCCCAAGTTGCAGGCCCTGCCTTCACCGTACAGTCTTCCAGTAAATATGCGTTTCCATCCGTTCCAAGCGCCCCTACAACAATGCCAATTGCGTCATTGTCAGCGTTGTCACTATCACCTGCTCCACTGGGATCGACACCAACGACAACTCGCACAAACTCGGGTAAATCTTCCTCTTGAGTTCTCCACCGGTCAAAATAAAGGTCTGTAAATAACTGGTTAGGGTTAGCATCGGTAAACTCTCCCTCTAAAAATCGTTTTCTAAGCCTTGCTGATAATCCCTCAAGTGTCTTGATGTACCCATCGGATAGATTCTCTTGGTTGTCCTTTGGGTTGATCTGGAAATACTTGTAATCCTCTGGATCGTACAAATTAATCCCTGTCTCTGGGTCTCTCGTTTGAACAAACAACTTATAAGTCCAATGGTTCTTATCGGGCGGGTTGCAGTCAAAGAACATCCTCGGCTTAAGAGGCTTCATCTCAATCTTTTTGTCCACAATGATCTGTTGATTGACTTTTTGAGCTAACCTGGTCATTGCTATCCCAACCGAAGGCCAAGCTATCTGACTGGATTCGTTCAGGTAGATCGTTGAGAACTCCATACCTAGAATCTTCTCCGTCCGTTCCTTGTCATCCAGTCCACCAAACCAAATCTCACTTCCATTGTCAAACTTGGCAAACCAGTGTGTCTTGTCTAGCTTGTATTTGACCGTTGGATAACAGACTTTCATTACTTTCGGAAAAGTGTCGTACACCACTGAGTTGACAACGTGATTGAACCTGAAACGTAGGATTGTGTGCCTTGACCCTCCTGCCTTGATTGCCCTGGTAACAATCTGCCGAACAATCGTAAAAGTCTTTCCTGAACGTGATCCACCAAAAAGCATGATGTAAGTGGCATCCCCACTCATCAACTTCATTGCCTCTAGTTGTTTCTCGGTGTACTTAAGCGTCATTGTCTGTAGCTACTTGCATAAGAAGTGGGCCACCAGATGCTCCGGTAATTTCTTGTTCGGTCTTGTCTCGCCATCCTAAGATGTTCTTTGCGGTAAAGATTGAAAACTGTGCGTTAAACACTCCCGCAGTCGCACCTTCGACTAAAACAGACTCTTGTAACTGCCTTGCAACTTTATATGCGTCGGAAAACTCAGGATGTTTAAGTCTTTCGTTCTCATCTTTTGCGTTAGCCCATTCATGTAAAGTGTCTCTTGTGACCCCTCTACTGGCTGCAAATCGGGTTAGTGTGGGGAATAGATTAGATAATCTTTCAGTCCGTTCTACTCCGTTGGGGAGAATAATTGTTTTCTCCGAGTATGCGGGCTGATTGAAATAATCTATTAATTCTTTGGCATATTCCTCTTTGTAAAGGGATGGTCTGCCTATTGGGTTGGGGTGTGATTTAACTGTTTTCTTCATGGTTGCCAATTGTATGCTTAAATTGACGTATTGCAAACTATTTGTTTATTAACAGGTATGAGGACTGGTAATGGCGGGGATGTTATCAAAGGTTCATCCCTATTTTTAGCACGATAACTTAAAACAGACGGTCTTCAGCTTTTTATCGGCTTGGCTACCGAACTCAGACATCTGTTGCTCTCCTTTGTGAGCTACCTCCACGCAGGGAAAATATTTCATTCCTTGCCGTCAATCCTCATACTTGTTAAATTTGGGACGGTTCGCATAAAGCAGCGTTCTTTTTGTGCACCAATTCTTCGTGATTTACGGCGCTAACCCGTATTACCGTCCCAAAATCTTTATTGGACTGGGTTTCCGTCCGTTTGTTCGCTTTCCTTTTGAATCTTTGCCTGATACTGGCTGACCTGGATTGCTACTTGTTGTCTGAGTTTGTTCACCAGTTGCTCGACTTGTGCCATTGGGAGACTTCCTAGTCCTGCAAAGATGATATCTGTCTCTTGAGTTGATAGATCAGAGAACGTGATTTTTAGTGGGTTCATGGTTGTTTTTGGGTTGATAAAAACGAATGTAAGTCACCTAAATAGGTTGGTGAGTATACATCTGAAATATCGAAATCTTTTGACTTTAGACCAAGCATTGTGTGTAGGTCTTCTAAATAGTTTTGTGAATGTGGGTTGAGATTAGGGTTTACAAGTAATTTATCGGGTGAAACATCGTAGGATTCCAAAGGAAAAGTATTTGATCTTTCCTCCGGTGTCATATTCATTCTGGCTTGAGTTGCCCTAGATTCTGCCTCTCCCAATAATCTACTGTAATAATCCGTAGGAGTTGCGCCAAATTGTTGTTTTAGTTCACCAAGTTTTGTTCCGTGAAAACTCATTTGTTGAGCTGCATTATTTTTAGCTATTGGGTCTTCAGTGGTCATCCTTTGGTTGTAAGCATTATTAAATTGGTCTTGATGATATTTAATTTCTTTTGCTATTGGATCAAATTCTGTAGGGCTTCCACCCCTTCCCCATCCTTCTCTTTGCTGAATAGCATGTTGCGCCTCATGCAAAAAAGTGCTTTTAAGATTTTCTAAATCTGGCGCATTACCACTAATTGATTCGTTTTTCAATTGGTCATTAACTGTTGTTTTGTAGTATTTTCCAGTTGTTTGCGCCCCTGGAGTTAATTCCCCAGTAGATTCAATATTTCTTAAAGATGGATAAGCCTGGTATAAATCAGGGTGAACCAGATTGCTTGGCAATTTAGATTGAGATTCATATAAATCGTTCTTAATAGCATTTTTAGCTTTAAGATCTAAATCTTTAAAATCTTTTCCATGAATCAATTTTGCAGTTAAATTTAACTCTCGATCCATTTCTTCAGGAGATAAGTCTGCTCTACCTTTAGCCGATAAATCACTCATTTCCTGTCTTAATCTACCGTCTGGACTTCTAAAAGTGCTAGTTTGTTTCCAAGCATCCGCAGGAGAAACTTCTTTTTCCTCTAGTTTAATGAATTTTTCTGCTGCGTCTTTGTTCCAATTATTTGCACTTTCGCCAATAAACATCCTCATTGGCTGAGGAGTTACTTTAGCTAATTTACCTTCACCATAAACCATTGCATCATTAATTGCATTTCCTGCAATACTTGCATATTTAGGTATCAAAGGAGCTAATTGCGATATTAAACTTAAAGCATACCCCGCTTCACCTGAATTTTTAATGTTTGCAGCGTCTGGATGTAATACGCTAAATCCCATTTCATCGGGAGCAGTCCCAGTTAATCCTTTAATAAATGCGTATGTTTTAGGGTCTGGTAAAGTGTTTACATCCCTCAATTGAGCTAATTTTGTGCTTTTTTGTCCCTGCTTGGCAATGTTTGGATTACCAAAATAAGGCTTATCTGAATCTAATAAGTCTTGCAAGGAGGGCATTTTAGTTTATTGTCTGAGGTTGTTGATCTATTGTTACTTCTAATCCAAACTGCTTTAAAACTATAAGCCAGTCATGAGCAATGACTAAAGCGTAGCCATCACCGATTAAAGTGATGTTTACCTCTTGAGTTTCGTCATCTATGTCAATAGTGACGTTTGCCCTGCTCACTTTTTCTTTTTTTTCTTTTCAGCTTCACGCTTTTCAGAATAGGCAATTGCAACGGCTTGCTTAACTGGACGGCCTTCTTTGATTTCCGTTTTCACGTTCTCTTTAAAAGCCTTCTTTGATGCTGATTTTTTAAGCATTTTTATCCTTGGGTATGCAAAATAGCATAATTGATCTGAACTGCCTCAGAATAAGCGTTGTTGGTTGAGTTTTTGATCACAATCGTAAACTGACCACTTGCTATTGCTGCGACAAATACGTTGTACGCTCCAAGAGTTCCACCGCTTGCAACACTTGCAACTACGGTGTCTTTTGCGCTTACTGCTGAACAATTTACAACAAAAACACCTTGAGCTGCCGGTGCGAGTTGTGAATTTGCCGTAACAATTGACCCTGAAGGAGTGTTGATCGTTACCGCAGTATTCTTGTTGTTTGTTTGTGTAACAGTTGAATAATTCCCTGCTGCGTAGCCTATCTGCCCAATTGCAAACACATTATTTGCAGAAACTATGTCCGCACCAATGATGTTTTGGTCAGAATAAGCTACCCCTATTGCTTGGGAATTGCCCATGATTACAGTGCAATCGCTTGTATTAGTGCAAAACTTACAACAACTGCCTCAGAAAGTGATCCTGCGGAGATGTTTTGTAAAGTAATGTCAAATGATCCTGTGCCAACTGCGGAGCAATCAATCGAATAATCGCCTGAAGTACCACCAGATGCAATTACCACAATTGGGACATCACCAGCAGTCACTAATGAGTTGGTAACTGTAAATTTAACCGCAGCAGATGCAGCTAAAGCAGCGTTATTCATCACAATCTTACCCAAAGCGTTGTTGATTGTCACGCCTGTAGACTTGCTTGTGGCTTGTGTTACCGAAGGTATTGTTCCGCTATAACCAACTCTGTAACCAAGTTGACCAGTTGAGTTGTCGGCTGCAATGGCTTGTGAACCTATTAGGTTCATGTCTTCAAATGCTACACCTAAAGCTATGTGTCCCATAATCTACCCCTATTTTTTCAATTTAATCTTAGAAAGAGCCTTCATCTGCTCGTCAGCGATCCGCTTTGCAGCAGACATTCTTGACCGACTTGCCTCTATTTCTCTTGCTTGCTGAAGCGTTCTAAGGTCAGATTCTGCTTGCCATTTCTTTTCTTGAGCCATATCTCGGCTCGGCATGGAAAGAACCTCAACCTTTTTAGCGACTTTTGTAGCCATTACTTGTTACCAGAATTGATGTTCTTCTGTGGGAGCATTGGAACTCCGTTTGTGAGGTTAGGCTCTTTCTTTGGGCCTAATGGAGGACGCATCATTGGTTTTGCGCCTTCTCTGCACTCAGATGCGTAATCTGCTGCGGTCTGTAGGTGACCAGGGTCTTTTAAACCTGATTTACCTTCTTTATTCTTTTCTGCGTCCGACTCATAAGTCATTCTTTTACCCATTTTCAATACTCCTTAAGGATTTTTCTGATCAGATTACCGAATTATCACAAAATCTCAAAATTTGTCAATGAAACTCGGATTTCAACATTTTAACCTTGTTTCGGTAAATTGTAATAATTTCTTTTAGATCGTCAATCGTATATTTTTTAGGCTCAAAGTCCGTTTCTAGCCTGACAACTGCCTCAACTCCCAATTTTTTAATGAGATTCATCCGGTAGTGGATGATGTTGCCAGAAAGATGATTGTTGCATGGGGCGCATTGCCGGTGTACGTTTTGCTCGTCAAACCTCAGATTTGGCCTAGAACCCACCGAAACGAAGTGTCCGGCATGATACTGACCTTGATGAAATCTTTGGCAGGAAATGCAGGGTTCGGCTTTATCTCGCTCCCGAATAAACTCGTTAAATAATTTTTGAGCATCCTTCATCCAGTCTGATCGAGTTTTTAGGCTCTCCAAGGCTTTTTTTGTCTTTATTCTATCGAGTCTCTCAACCTTAGCCTTTTCCTTCTCCTTGGCTTGATTGACAAGGATTAGGCTACATTCTGGGTTGCATGCCTTGTGGGTCATGCTCCGCTTGGTGAATTCTGCCCTGCAAACCTTGCATTTAGTCATTGGGAGTCCATTTGGTCATTTAACTGGTTAGGCCAGAAACAAGGAAAATTGCCTAAATCTGACATCCTGGAGTGCCTTGTTAACCTCCCAAGTCTCATTTTACGGTCTTCCCAGTAAAGTTAAAACTGAATAAATGACAATAATGTAAATTGCATACTCAATCAAGTTTTCAGTCTTTTCAAACCAATCTTTCTCAATTCCTAGTAGCCATTCCTGTATCCAGTCTTGATCTGGGTTGTATTGATTCCTTAGTTGCGGATCGTATCTGCATCCAATCTTTATCTTGCCGGTGTCGTAAGGAGGTACTTTAGGCATTTTTTTCCTTTAATTTAGCTTCTAAAGCGACTGCAAATAAATAAAGTTCTTCAATGTAACAATCTTCAATGTCTTCATCTGTTAACCCTACCCATTCTTTAGTTTGTGGTGTGGTGTAGAGCTTTGTCCAGTTAGGTAAAGAACGCCACGCACCAATGCCTACTATCTGCCGACTAAAATTATCCTCAACCACTTCAGCTACGGGTGCTTTAATGCTTCTTCTAAGGCTTTAATTGCACTTTGAGCTTTATCTGCCCAGTCACTATCAACTATTTCATCGTGCCAATTACATCCTCCAAAAACTTCAAGTGCTTGTTTTATTGCTTCTTTAGTCATGTGTTTTTTTCTTTCAATGCTTCGTTTATGTGAGTATAAAAAACCCAATTTAATGATTCACCACTTTTAATTGCTTCTTCTTGTACACCTTCATATAACAATTTAACTTGTGTTGGCGTTAACTCTACCCATTCTTTTTTAATCTTTGCTTTAAGCACCAAAGGTTTACCACCTTCAACTTCGACTTTAGTAACCCCTGCCCTTGGGTGTACCCATTCTAAAAATTCTATTTCTACATTCATCTTCGTTCTTCCTTATTTATTCCAAGTTGTATTTCCTCTGATCTGATCTGCCTATCCAAATAGTTTCTCAACCATTGGATTCCCCCAAGTGTCTTAAACATATCTCGCTGATTTTCAGTCATTCTCAAACCAATGTTTACTTTTGATCCTGTAATCTCACTTTTCGACCTCGGCATAATCATCCTCAAATTTTACGTTATGTTCAGCACCAAAAGCCATGATCAACTCTAGTAGTTCGCTCATTTCGCTTTTGTTCATTTTAGAAGTTGATTGACCTAAAACCACAAACCCAGTTCCATCAATATTTGGTACAACCTCTTGTTTTTTAATTGCAGACGAAAATATGTGTTTCCAATCCTCTGCGCTTAGTTTCCTTCCATGCCAGACTACTTGTTTAGCAATGTCTGCCAAAGATGCCCAGAGTTTGCTATTTTGCTCCAAAGATCGGTTCATAGGCTTGCACTCTACAACCCAACCCTCGGGAGCTACTGAAACAAACTCTTTAGCCCTTTGCCTTGCCTCAGAGTGGCTGAGAACGAATATTCTTTTGTCCGTACTCATACATTGTCTTCTTTAGCATTTGGTACATTGATCGACCTGATTCTTTTTTAAGTTGAGTTTGTCTTCCAACTCGCCTTACATCTGTCTCATAGTTGTGATCAGAAACGTCAATGTTGTTTTCTCTTAATGATTTTCTGAGTGCTTTTGCTTTTTTTGCGTTCATTAGAATTTCCCATCAAAAATATTACGTTTTGGTAGACATTGCAAATCAATCACAATATCCGTTAAGTATCCGCTGACCAGTCTTTTAGAGAATACCGGCACTGCCCTAAGACCTGAGTTCTCGCATTGGATCGTAGCCGAAATAACTTCCTCCCTGCTCATCTGCTGCACCTTGGGGTCAAGGACAATAGGAACTACTGGAGGGTTAGCGTATTGAACCGGCGCAGGAGTTGTCGAACATCCTGCAATAATTAAAAATATAAGTAAATATTTCATAATTAAGCCTTTAATGAATAAACTGCAACGATTACATCTTTTCCAAATTGGTTTTTAACATGCTTTCTTGAGGAGACTATCTTTTTACCATCGTCCTTCAAATTTCTAATCCTCGCTGCCAATCTAAAGCATCCAAATAGCCTAAGAGCATCCATTGCGGTTATCGACTTACCTTTTTGTAAATAATTTAATATTTGTTCGTTTTGTGATTTCATCTTCAATTTTCCTTAGTTGTTAATAAACTTACACTTTCTAACTCTTTGATTCTGTTTCTTACGTCCCTCCCTAAGTTTTTAAATATTGGCTCGGTTTGCATTTTCTCTTTCACAATCCCTCTTGTATATTCTCTCCATCCTGGTCTTAGTGCTAATTGAGCATAGAACTTGACGATTGATTCATACTCTGCATCCCAGTCAAACATTTTCAAACATCCAAATTCGCATTTCGGGCTTGGGTCTAGTTCCACTGTTTGATCTACCGTCTTTTACCGGTCTGACCCTTTTAAACTCATCACGTCTGATAGGATACTTTGCTCGGTCTAGTTCTTTGATTGGTATATCCCATCTTGGGACTGGTTGCCAAATTGTTTTAATCATACTAACCCCATAGATTTAGCCATTTGTATAACTTTATCTTTGTAAATATGCCAATGCTCCATTTCGTCCCAACTCGGCAATTTACAAACTTCGGCTAATTTTTCAATTCCAATCCTTGTATCAAGATCATAAATTTCTCTAGAACTTTTGCATAACTGTCTAAATTTTATAGCTGATGGAGGAAAGTCACCATCCATGTTTTTCAAGGCATGATCCAAAATATCCTTAGATTTTAAAAAGTCACCAAGTTCCTCAGTCCAAACCTGTCGCATAATTTGAGAATCTACATCCTGCCAATGCCTAATAAAAGTCTGGCCATAAATTGCGTACATTTTGCCAAAAATGTAATCCAAACCATCATCAGGACTAGACTGGTTAATTATTAATAAGTTTGACATTTTTATCACCTCCTAATAATCCCCTGGTTAACCCAGAAATAAATTCCTGCTTTTTGACAATAGCTGCAGATTGAGATTTATCTTTTACCCAATCTGCCTTAAATCCTCTCCATCCTCTAGCAACTATCTCGGACAATGCCTGTTCAAGAGTCCAACCGGCTTTATCTGCCTCCTTTTGGATAGACTTGATTACGGTTTCAGAAACTGTTGCCCTGGATAACTTTCTTTGTTTAACAAAAGATTCCCAAACATCGTCAGATACACCGAATGGTGCTTGTATTTCTTTATTATGGTTATTGGTTAATGGTTTATGGTTATTGGTTGCTATTGGGGTAGCATTAGGGGGGCTATAGCCTGGCAATGGGGGGGCTATAGGG
>Ga0316227_1001902_pt1 | contig 20487 bp, 20 predicted proteins | sample TBH18019metaG_FD_206012 | JGI IMG/M metagenome (GOLD analysis project Ga0316227, IMG submission 206012) | Freshwater microbial communities from Trout Bog Lake, Wisconsin, USA - TBH18019 | ecosystem: Environmental > Aquatic > Freshwater > Lake > Hypolimnion/Profundal zone | place: USA: Wisconsin... | reverse complement strand
AACCAGAAACTTCCGCGCCGACAGCATCCGCACCGCCGACGCAGAACTGAGGGGTAGAGCAATGGCGGTGTATCGAAGTGCGATCAGTGTGAGACAACGAGCCGCATATCATCGCGGCTGGGTTGAACGCAATCGCGCTCGTACCAGAGAACATGCTCGCAACTGGTATCATCGCCATCGGCAACAAGTCCAGTTCAAGAGGAACTCGCCCGAGCATAAAGAGAAAGTCCGGGATGGGCAGTATCGGCGAAAATTCGGAGCGAGTTCTTTAACGAAGCGGGAAATGTACGAAAAACAGAATGGGCTCTGTGCCGTCTGCGGTGGACCGCTACCAGCAGATTTTCACAAGGCTCACTTTGACCACGATCACAAAACCGGCAAGCTCAGGGAATTGGTTCATCCGGGGTGCAACTATCTCATTGGCCGCGTGGAAGCGCAGCCTGAACTCCTTTCCTGCGTGGCCGCTTACTTAGCACGTCACAAAGGAGGGACCGATGTGTGCATATAAGGCCCACGATGGGCACCGCTTTGAAAACCCCGAGATCGGCCGCACGTACGATCGAAGCCGCGGCCACGAGCCGCCGAAGGAAAAGAAGGCGAAGGCAGAGCCGGCCAGCGAGAAAGGCCGCGAAGGCGAAGAAGAGCCGATCGAGGAAGTCGTGAAGGCGCACGGACCTGCGCACAAGACCGAGATCGAGAAGACCGAAGACGAAGGCGAAGAGTATTCCGTTCACTCGCATCACGAAGACGGACACAAACACTCGTCGCACGGTCACGATCTTGAGTCCGCGCATCATCACTCGATGAAGGCGCACGGCGCCGAGGGCATGGAAGACGAAGAGCCCGAAGGCGAAGAAGAGGGCGAATCCGCGCCCGCGATGGGATCCTCGCCGCCGGGAATGCCGGCGATGCAGGAGTAACGAAGTTGGCTTCTCAGAAGGACGCCGGCAGTGCCGCAACTGGCTTTGTGACGGCGCGGGAATCGGAACCGCCGCGGCGGTGTGATAATTGCGAGCACTTCCGCCGCGGCTTGCGGGAATCCGGGTACTGTGACGGTGAACACATTATGCGGGATCCGGAGTTGAAGGGCCGAAGGAACTCACAGGGCCTCGTGAAAGTTGAGCCCGACTCGTACTGTTGGTGGTACGACGCTAAGTGATGAAGCGGAAGTCATCCCCCCGAAGCAAAATCACACACAGGAGAAAACAGACTATGGATCCAGCATTTGAAGTCCACAAACTGAACTCACGCGGGATGCAGAAGGCGAAGCGACTCGCCTCGAACTTCGACACGCATCTCTCGATCGTTCGCGAGATCGTCGGCGAGGCTTATTCCGAAGGCGGCCTGATGTACAAGTGCATCGAGCATCTTGAGCTCGCGAGCTTTTATGCGAAGAAGACTCTCGCGCAGCAACCGGGCAATCAAGATCTCGGAAACGAAGCCGAGGCCGAGGCACCGTTCGCCGCCCTGGCGCAAGATAAAGCGGGACCGACCGCGTTCACCGGGACCGTCGGTGGATTCCTTGGTTTCATTCGTGGTATGAAGTTCACGAAATTCGAGGCCGATCGACTGATGAAGGCGATCGCCGACCAGACACGCTAATCGGGAAGTTCACAGGAGAAGACGACGATGCCGAAAGAAGTGAAGGGCGAAACCCGCGGTTATCCATGCGAGGACTGCGGAGAGACATTCGTTACGGCCGAAGATTTCTCGAATCACTTTAGCCGAAACGAAGGCGCGGCCACGATTGAGACATGCAGATACACGCCGGCCGGCGTAAAGAAGCTGCGGAAAGCGGCCGCGTAACAGAGAGGTTGAATGCCCTGGACGCCGAAACAGACGCGGTATCTTTTGTCGAAAGTTTCGCCGCTCAGTGAGGACCAGAAGAGCAAGATGAAGTCGGAGTTACATGCAAACCCCCGCTTAGCTCACAGGAAGAAGAACCCGATTACCCGGGCAAAGGAGCATCGTTCCGGTAACGGTTAATCCACAATCCGCAAGAGCGGAAGGGGGCAGCATATGGCCGTGCAAACGATCAACGTCTCAGGAATCGCGGAACTTCGGTTCGTCCTCGCGGCGAACACACAGTTTTATTTCACAGGCGCGGTCGATAATCAAAAGCTGCGCCTCATCCTACAGCAACCGGTGAGCGGTGGACCATTCACCGTGTCATCGGGAAACTGTCCCGGACTTCAACAACCCAACGCGACTGCGGGCGACAGTTCGGCACAGGAGCTCACCTACGACGCTGTGACGAATACCTGGAACGGCGTACCACCGCCGGCTATCGGTGGAAACTCACAAGCACCGCAGATCATCGCTTATGGCGCATCGGGCGCTGGCCTGGCAATCAACAAAAACGCGGGAATGTGCATTTTGAACGGTGGTGGTGTGGTTGCGGCGACGCTGGTTCAACCTGTCGCCGGGCCGCCGGGAATCGGAGATGACGGCGTTGTCTTGAAAATCGTATCCGGTTCGGCGAACGCTCATACCGTCAAGACTTCGGCCGATGGCATCTCACCGGCAGCGGATACCATCACCTTCGGCACAGTTGGCGCGGGTGTCACGTTGCAAGCCTTTGACGCGGTGTGGTACATGATCGGCGGGGTAGCTGCAACGCCGACCGAAGCCTAAACGAGAGAACCTAACAACGCCGGCGCGGGCAGCGGCGAATCTGCCCGCCACACTTTTGAGGGAGCGTGACTAATGAGTCTAGCGGGAAGCGTTCAAGCGTTAGCGGCACAGGTCACTAAGAACACCGGCGGCGCGCAGTCCGATCGTCTCTTCACAACCAGCGTCACTCTGATGGACTCCGCGCTAGGAAGTTCCTTCCGTCTCATCGATTCCGAAGTCGGCCTCGGCTATCAGGGCTCGACATCCGTTTCGGGAAGCCTGGTTGCCATTCGTGGGAACACAACGATCACCGCCGGGACAACCGTAACCGGCCAGTCGTATCTCTACGGCGTGCAAGGCAAACTCACGATCCAGGGCTATCACACCGGGACAGCCGAGGTTTCGTGCGGCGTTCTCGGCCAGCTCGATCTATCGGCGGCTCAAGCTGTCACCGCTCCCGTTGCTTGCGTCTGGGCCGACTGCGGCGCATCGGTCGGGACGGCGACAGGCGCGAACATCGACGGAGTCGTAATCTATAACACGATCTCGACGCTTAAGATCAACTCGGCGATTCGCATCTCTGCATACTCAAACTATCTGTTCGATCTCAGTGATCCGGGAACGAACTGGTTCCTCGGAACTAATGCGGCGACTGCGGCCGGCACGCTCAAGATCAACATGAATGGAACGGCGAAGTATATTCAGCTTTACTCATCCGAGAGCTAAACGATCTCTGGCGGCGCGGCGTGCGCAACGGAAGAACTGAGGGCTTTCGCTGCGCGATGACCCTCGCCACGCCGCCGGAACACACAGGAGAAGCGAACTTGAAAGAAGCAACCCCCATCACTGGAAGCGTAATCACGAAATCGCTGAACGTCCCGGAACGGCTGAACTTACTTTCGATTCTGCCGGTACAGGGGAATCTCGCGACGCTTCGGATCGTTCGCGATCTTCGCGAGAAGCTGAGTTTGAGCGAGGAAGAGCACAAAGAGTTCGGGATCACAACGATCCACAACGACAACGGTTCGGTTACATTTAACTGGACGAACGGCGATGCGGCACTCACGCCGCGAAAGTTCCAGTTCCAACCGAAGGCGTTCTCGATTATCGTCGAGGCGCTACGACAGCTCGACACGCAAAAGCAACTTCGCACCGAACACATTTCGCTCTACGAGGCATTCGTCGAAGACTAGGGGGTTGAATGGCCGAGAAATGGATGCAGGGCGCCAGGGAAAGTATCAAGCGCCGCGGCACGAAAGGCGTCTTCAAGCGCGCGGCCGAGCACGCCGGTCAGAGCACCGCCGGCTACGCGGCCAAGATCTCTGCGCGCAACCGCAGATGGCATGAGAATCACCCGGACGAGAAAATGCCGCCGAAGATGGCGAAAGCCGGCAAGCGCGCGGGCCTGGCTCGTGCATTTACATCCGCGCATCACTAAGAGCTGAATGCCGACTGACACCCAGGATCTCGACGAGAAGGACGTACAGAACGAAGGCGAGACGAAGGACATCGAAGCTCTCGACTTCCCGCCGGGTGTGCTCGCTCCCTCGGAAATCAACAAGCAATCCCCGCCGCTCGCTTTCGAGGACGACGAGAAGAACGCGATTAAAGCGCTGAATAAGAAAGTCGCTCAGCGCGACATGCCGGCACGCCGCGAACAGATCATCCGCGTGTGGGAAGCTCGCCTCTTCGATCGACAGTTCCAGCATCTTCTACCGCGCCAAAACGGCGGATGGGAACTCCCCGCGCTCGGAACCGGCTATGGTCGAGGCGAAGAGGAAGATCGCTCGCAATGGGAAATCGACATTTATTCGAGTTACCGGAAGATCATTTGCGCCGCACTCACGCGCGAAGTTCCCGGCACTCGATTCGAGCCTGGCGATCCAGACAGCGATCGCGACATCACGGCCAGCTCGAACGCTGAGAAGCTCAAGTCGAAAGTCGAGCGCGACAATCGGCTCAAGGAATTGCAGGGCGAGACGGCTCGCTTCCTTTGGACCGATGGCCTGGCCGTTCATTTAACGCGCTACGTCCTCGACGCTCAGGCATTCGGCTACGAGCCCGAACCCGAAGGCGAGGTTCCCGAAGATGAAGAGACAGGAGAATCCGAACACGCAATCGGTCACGAAGGCGGAAGTGAGGAAGTATCTGACGAACTTTCCGAAGCTGATGGAAGCGCTTCTGAGGGAGATCACGCCGAATCGGATGAGGAAGAAAAAGCCGAAGGCGGCGAGGGAAGCGAAGAGGAAGAAGGCGAAGAGGGCGAAGAGTTTGACTCAAGCTGGCAGCCGCGCGGTCAGGAGCTCATAACCGTCGATGGCGCACTCGCCTGGAAGCTCCCGATCAAAGCAAACTGTCTCAAGGCTATGCCGTGGGCTCGCTATTCGTTCGAGGTCGATCTCGCCTCAGCGAAGGCCATGTTCCCGGATGTGGCCGACCAGCTCAAGCCGGCGCAGAGCGGATCTGAATCTTCCGACGACGGCGACGATCTCGAACGGCTCGCGCGAATCAATGTGCTCTTGGGTGTCGAAGACAACTTCATCACCGAAGACTCGACCGTCTACGACGTCACGATTCAAAAGTTCTGGTATCGGCCAGGCGCGCTCATGGAGATCCCGAACAAGGAAATCCGCGAGCGAATCATCAAAAAATGCTGGCGCGGGCTCTATGTCACATTCGCCGGCGGGAACTTCTGCGAAGGCCGCAACGCTTCAATGGATGATTACCTGGCGCTCACCTTTGCGGATGCCGGCGACGGTGTGCATCGGCCAGCGCTCGGATCTCCGCTCATCGCACCGCAAAAGGTTCTGAACACTCTCGCCGAGCTGGCCTACGACTATTTTGTTCATGGCGTGCCGATGACGTACATGGACGACGAGATGTTCGACACCGAGGCGATCAACGACCAGGACAATATCGTCGGCGGCGTGCGGCCGTTCGAGGCGATCCCAGGTCAACAGGTGGACGGCATCTACTGGTTCCGCGAAGAGCCGGTTCCCTTCCCGGAACAGTTGCTCATGTATACGCAATGGCTCATGGACGAAGTCGCGCAACTGATGAGCGGCGCGTATCCCGCGCTCTTCGGCGGCGATATGACGAACCAGGGCGTCGGCGATGCGCTGATGCAGCGCGACCAGGCTCTCGGACGTCTCGGCCTTCCCTGGCGGAACATCAAGCAAACAACCGCGGACGTGAATCGTCAGGCGGTGCAGTCTATCTCGATCAACGCGGAAGGCATCATCAAGCTTGGCGGCGTCGAGAAAGTTCACGTCGACACAGCCGACCTCAAGGGGAACATCCTTTGCTTCCCCGACACCGACGAGAACATCCCGGAATCGTGGACACAGAAGTCGAACCGCTTCGCGATGATCGTCACGGATGCGGCGACTAATCCCTTCTTTCAACAGTTGCTCGACGATCCCGGCAATTTGAAGCTCGTCAAGGACATGAGTGGATTCAAGGAACTCCGGATCCCGATGCTCGACTCGTGGGAACAGCAGCTCGGCGAGATCGCGATCTTGTCGGAGTCCGGACCGGCGCCGAATCCTGATTATGTAAACCTCGAAAAACAGATCGCGGATCTCACCGCGAAGATCTCGGCGGCCACAACTTCGCAAGCGCCGATGACTGGCGAGATCCCGACAGTCGAGGGCGCACAAGTTCCCCCGCCGGCGCCGCCGCAAGCGATCGCTCCCCCGGCCGAACTCGTACAACAGCTCGCGGCGCTCAACGCGCAGCTTCAAACCACGCCGCCGCTCATCTCGACGTATCCGATCGACGTCCAATGCGACGATCATGCCGTACACGCGCTTACTTGCTTGGGCCTCATCAACTCGCCGAAAGGCCGCGCGATGAAGAACGGCACAGCTCAGGACCAGAAGGCGTTCGCGAATATCCGTTTGCACTTCATGGAGCACACCGCGGCGGATGCGAAGAAAAAAGCACAGCAACAAGCGCAAGCGGCCGCCGGTCCGACGAAGCCGCCGGCGTTCTCAGCGAACGTGAAGGATCTGCCGCCGAAGGAAGCCGCTCAAGTTATGCAAAAGGGCGGTGTACAATCCGATCCGAAGGACTTTGCTGCACAGGACACGGCCGAAGCGGTCGCGAAGCATCCCGCGCAATTAGCGAGCGCGATCCCGGCGGCCACGGGAGCTTAGAAGTGGCACTCGACGGCGAAGCCTATACCGATAAAGAGTTCTTCAAATTGCGATACCGGCATTTGAAGGAACTCGGTACGCCTGGCCTCACAAAACGCACGACGACGGTCCAGGACGAAGGCACTAGTAAATGGAGAACGGTCTGGATCATCGAATATGAAGCCGCGGAAGAACCCGCGAAGCTCGTGAACTGACACAGGAGAAAATATGGACCTCGAAACACGCAGCCTCTTCGCACGTCTGACAACTTTCCTCGGTTTGTTCTTCGCAAGTACAATCCCCGGAGTGGGCGAAGCCGGCGGTGCGGGCGATGAAGGCGGTGCCGGCGGCGGTGAAGGTGAAGGTGGAGAAGGTGGAGAAGGCGGCGAGGGCGAAGGTGAGGGAGAGGGAGAAGGCGAGGGTGAAGGCGAGGGTGAAGGCGGCGAAGGTGAAGGTGAGATCGAGGGCGAGGGCGAAGAAGGTGATGGTGAAGGCGAAGGGGAAGGTGAGGGCGAAGAGGGCGCCGGCAAGGGCAAGCCGAAGAAGCTCGATATTCAGAAGGCGCTCGACAAACTGAAAAAGACGGATCGAGCGCTCGCAGATACGCTTCGCAAAGAACATTTCTCGAACGTCGATTACAAACGGGCCTTCGCGACTCCGACCGAAGCGCAATCGGCCGCAGATCTCTTGAACCTAGTCGGCGGCGAAGAGGGAATCTCGACGCTACAGTCGAAGGCCGACGACTTCGCGAACGAACTTACGATGGTTGCCGACGGGGATCCGCAAATCCTCGACGACATCGTTCGCGATACTCCCGACGGTTTCAAAAAGCTGATGGGTGCCGGGCTTGAGAAGCTCCGGTTGCTCGACCAGGCCACCTATGAGCGGATGACGGCAAAACCGCTTATCAATGCGCTGCGCGAGAAGGGCGTGATTAACACGCTCGAAATGATTCGACAGATGGCGCTCGCTGGCAAGGGCCAGGAAGTCTTCGACCTCACTCAAAAGCTCTTACAGTGGGCCGCGAGTGTCGAACAGTTCGCGCAACGTGCCGGCGAAGAAGCTCCGAGCGAACGTGAGAAGGCCGCCGACACAAAAATCAAGCAAGCCGAGCAAATCGCACGCCGCGGCTATCTCCGCGAGGTCGGAACAGCCTCGAATCGAGTCACATCGGGCGAAATCAAGCGCTTCCTCGATCCACTCATCCGCGATGCGAAGAAGCGCGGCGTCGTTTTGAAGATGGAACAGCTACAGGACGTCTCGAAGGGGATCTATGACGAGATCGCGGCCTCGCTGAAAGCAAATTCGGCTTATCAGCGCCAGATGCAAGCCTACTACGCGAAGGACGCGGATCCCGACGACATCGCGAACTATGTTCGGCAGAAAGTCGGATCCTTGGCCGAAGCCGCGGCGAAAAAAGTCTGGTCGCGCAAAGGATGGGCGACCGCGCGCGGAAAAGTTCGCACCGGTGGCGGCGGAAAGCCGGCCGGCGGATCTGGCGGCGGTCCGAGCGTCTTCGTTGCGAAGCCGCCGCAACCTGAAACGATCGACTGGTCGAAGGATCCTCAGCGCGTCCGCTTCATGGGTAATGGTCGCGTCGGCGAGGCCACTCTCAAGGGAAGCGGTAAGGTAGTGCGTTTTCGGTGGGACACGTAGTACACTTCGGTCGCGCGGATGGAGCAACGGCGGCTCGCCTGGCTCATTACCAGGAAACCAGGAGTTCAATTCTCCCCGCGCAACTAATCGGAGACGAGATGGATGCGAAAGAGCTCAGAAAAAAGCTCGACGAGGGTTTGAAGCCGGATTCGAGCGGCAAGACAACGCCGATCCAGCGGCTCACCCCGTTTCTACATGATCTCGTCGATTATCTCGAACGGACCGAAAATCAATTCAAGGAAGGCGCGACGATACGCGGCCATCTTGACGAGCACGGCGCTTTTGTGGCCGACTCGATCGAACAAGTTTCCAGCGAGCCCACGTTCTCTGACATTGTGAGAACAGATTATCCGGGCCGCAAATCATTTTCCAGCGACGACGCGACGGAGAAAAATGAACCGGCAACATGAAGCTCGGGCGTGCCGCAATCGCCATTGTCGCGTGGAGTTCTCCCCGCTTCATGGGAATCGGCAGTACTGCACTCCGCGATGTTACGAAGCACGCCAGAATCAGACGCTTCACAAGCGAGAGCATCGGAGCCTTCTGAATCAAAGGCTTCATCGAAAGTTTGGCGTTCTCTGCAGACATGCTCGGCAGCGAGGCATAGAAAACGTCCTTAATCTCACGGAATACGGACTTCTTGTGGAAGACGCATCGTGCCACTGGTGCGGTGGAACTCTTCCGCTGATCGGTCATGGACTTGATAGGCTCGACTCGACGAAAGGCTACTCGATAGCGAACTGCGTCCCATCCTGCGAGGCGTGCAATCTTGGCCGACGCGATATGACGCCCGACGAGTTCAGGGCATGGATCAAACGAGTTTACGAACGACAATTTTCCAGTGACCAGGTGACGCGGCTCGTATCCGCGCAAACAACCAACGAAAACCTGGGCGCTTCAAAACCCGCGGCCTAACCCGCCACGGGTGAGCACAGGGATCTAAGCGGACGCTTGGAAAAGCGTTCGGGCCATTGCCAGGCGAACCAGGAGCGCCGGCGAATGAGCTCACTCTTCCAGAGTGTGCCTAATGGCTTTAGCAGAGGCGGCGGTTCAAGGAATTGAACTCGAAGCCTGGAACAAAATGATTCCCTCTGTGATCTACAGCGGGAAAACCCTCTACAACCGCATCAAGCAAGGAACGAAGACTTATCCGACGGCGAACGTCACCGCGCGACCGGGCAACATCGGCGCGACGACTGGCCTCGCACAGCGGGCGGCCTTCCAGATTCCGATGCGGATCCAGTCGGGCGCAACAATCGTGCAGGGAACCGGCGACGGCGATTCACTCGGCCGCGGTACGGGCTCTCAGTGGATCACCGGCGATATTGCTCCGGTCTTCCTGTTTTCCGGTTGCGAAATCACCTACCTCGCACAGATGGCGACCGCGGGACCGAAGCGCGGCCTCGTTTCAGTGCGAGCTCAGGAACTCAAGAACTCGCTCGACTCTTATCTCCGCGGCATCGAAGCTCTGTTCAACGGTGACGGATCCGGCGCTCTCGACCAGATCCCGACCGGCGCCATCGTCAATAATGGCACCGGGACCGGCGTGCAGACGTCCTCGATCCAGGGGATGAACAACGCAAACCAGTTCCAGGATCAACAGGTCGTGCAGGTCTTTACCGCAGTGAACGGAACTCTGCGCGGCTCGTTCCAGATCTCGTACGCCGATGGCGTGTCGAACACGTTGTATAGCTCGACCGCTCTGCCGGCTGGAACAACTAACGGCGACTTCCTGATGGTCGCGGGTTCGAGCGGCGCAGCGAATACCTCGCTCGCCGGCATCAAGACGTACCAGGTCGCGGGCAATTCCGGGACAGTCCTCGGCATTCCCCGTGCGAACTTCCCTTCGCGTCTCTCGACTCCCAACATCAACCTCAACAACAACCCGATCAACCCGGCCGTGCCTTATCGGGCGCAAATCCTGGTCGATCGTGGCCTTGGCGAAGATGCCGAGGAAACAGAGGGCGCAATCTGGTACGGCGGTCCGGGTCAGCAACTCGCGGTCACGAACCTCTATCAGAATGTGCTCATCGCAAACGCACAAGAAGTGAAAGGCGATAAGGCGCTGGACATGGTGAAGAAGTTTATGATTACGACTTTCGGCGGTCGCGAGTACGTCACCGGCTACAACGCCACACCGAATCGCCTCGATCTTCTGTGCCTCAAGTCGTGGGGGATTGCCGAAATGATCGAGCCTTCGCTTTACGATTTTGGGAACGGCGTGACAAACATGCCTGTCCCGGATCCGAACGGCAACGGCTGGCTCACGTCGAACATTTTCTATTACAACTCGGCGATGAACCTCTTCAACAGCAATATGAAAGCGGGATGCTACATTACCCAAGCCTCTGAGCCGACAATTTAGGCTCAGTTGTGGGTGAAGCCGGGCGGCTGCCACCGCCCGGCGAACCTCTTGGCAGAGAGGGAATATGCAAACCCTAGAAGAGAAACGGCTGTATCGCAGATCGTGGTATCGCCGAAATTTGGAGTGGGTTCGTGAGAGAGAAAAACTTCGGCAACGTCGTCACAGGGCGAAAGATCCGGAGAAGTCACGCGCCTACATCCGTAAATGCTGGCGATCTCACAAGGTTCGGAATCGAAGGTTCGTCAACGCCTACAAATTCGCAGTCGGTTGCTGCGACTGTAGCGAACGCGATCCGATCGTTCTGGACTTCGATCATGTGCGCGGCGCGAAAAGGCATCGCGTCTCGACGATGGTCGCTCTCGGATGGAGCCTGTTGACCATCGTGAGAGAAATCGAGAAATGCGAAGCACGGTGCGCGAACTGTCACAGGCGACGGCACGCGCACTAACCCACGACACAGGAGAACACAGGAGATGGCTCAGTTAATGAAAGATCCGCGGCGGGCTCTGTCGATGAAAAAGTCGGCAGAGCCTACACCGCTCGCATATCTGCAGGAGAACTTCGACGCGCTGATCGACTTCGTTCTCATCATCCCGATCGAGAAGCCGGTGAGTGACGTCGTTCAGGAATCCGATCACTACAAAGAGAAACCGTCCTGGGGCATTGTCGCCGCGGTCGGAAGCGGCCGAGTTGTCAACGGCGTTCTCATTCCGATCGACGTCGATCCGGGCGATGAAATCTACTTCACGAAGTACGGCGAAGAGGTCGAGCTCGACGGCCGCAAGGCGCAACTGATTCACGCGAGCGAGGTCAAGATCCGCCGGAAACAAAGGACGGCGTTACTGTGAATAATCTTCGCAGAGCCGAACGGCGCTTGTGTCCGGATGAGTTTCAACAGGCGATCGACGAACGCTTCGGCCTCAATCGCTTCGGCACGTCTAACTTCCGCATGGCCTGGGGAGAGACAGAAACGATGCGAGTCGCCGGCGTGCGCAGCTATGAAGATCGGCTGATGTGCGGGAACATCGCATGTTGGAACCTTCTCAGATGGCGGCCGCCTGAATCCTTCGGCAGTCCCGAACTCTTCGAGATCTTAAATCGCGATCTCGATAGCGGGTTGTGCATCCTCGGCGAGTATCCGTACGAGGGGCGCTACGACATTTTGCAACCGCTCATGGCGAAAGAGTTCAAGAACGGCCGGCTCGAAATCGAGGCATTCCCGCTGAGCTACCAGATCCTCGACACGATCATCCCGATCGTCCTTCAATCCGAAGAGATGACCGGAATGGAGATCGCGGCGGCGAATGCAGTCATCGAAGCACGCGAGAACAAGGTGATCGTCGAAGAGATCACCGATCGGTTGCTTGACGAGATGCCGACTCGCCTCGGACCAGTGTCGTACTCGAAGCACGGATGCAAAACAGCAGCAATCACAAAGAAGATGGACGAAATATCCCGTGTTTGGAACCGGATGAGCGTCGGCGCACTCAAGCGGCCGCGCCGCGGTTTCTACCAGGGAAACCCCAACTAGAAGCTCACAGGAGAAGAAGACTATGCCGAGAGTAACAGCGGTCATCTCAAGTGATTCACGGAATGCACGCCGGCTCACGCGGGCGAAGATGAACGAGCTCAATCCGGAACCGGAACAGATCCTCGACGCCAACATTCGGCGCAAACCCGAATACTACGTCTATATCTACAACGTCTCGACGATGGAGCAGAAAATCGCGCGGCCGTGGGCGCATCCCGCGCTTATCATTCCGGCGTGTGAACCGGATCAGCCGTACAGCCAGCCGCTCGTGCTTCCTGACATCGTCCAAGATCGCGTTGAGCGTCCGGGATCCTGGGACATCGGGATTCGCGGAGTCGATGCCACGTTCCTCGCGCAAGACGCGCTTCACCCGGACCTCATTGGCGGCGATTGGAAAAGCTACCGGCCGATCCCGAAAGGAAGCGCGGCGAACGACGGCACCGATCTTTATGCGTACGGTGGTCACTGAACAATCCGCCGACTGAGGAAGAAGTGGAGACGGCACGCAATCGACTCGCGGCCACATATCGTCAAGAGATCCGCAAAGCGACCGCGCTGCAAATGCAAGGCAAGCCCGACGAAATCTCACCGATGGCGCACCGAGCCGCCGACTTCTTCGACCTTGAGCTTCCGTGGCACGCAGAGCTCACCGCGCGAATCGTTTGCCCTGGTTGCGGCGAGAAAATTCCGTCGAGCATGGTTCGCCACATGCCGCGCGAGAAGTGCGGTTACGTCTTCGACTGGAATCGAGCGATCCGCGCCGGCGTGGCAACGAAGAAGGAAGCGGACGACGCCGGCGTCATGCTCGGCGTGGAGGATCCAGAGGCTTTCGAGGAACGACTCGAAGCCGAAGAGGCCGATGCAGTGGATAACGAGCCGACGGAAGGAACAGACGAACCCGCTCCGGTTATCGGAACGAAATCAGCAGAGACGGAGAAACCCGCGCCGAAGAGGTCGCGCCGTCGAAGCTAACGAACTTCACAGGTGGGCCGCGCGATCGGGGGTCGGTTCCTGTGCCGAAGAAGATCAAAGCGGCCGCCTGTGATGTAAGGAATGAATGAGCGTCTCACCACAACAGCCATATCCGAGCGCCGATAAAGTGATGAATCGCGCTCGTGCGTTCGTCAACGACGCTTTCCAGGGCGGCGCCGGTCGGATCCTCACGAACGCAGCGCCGTTCACGGTCGAGTACCTCAATTCGTCGCTCGAAGAGCTTGCACAACGAATCCGAAATCGCGGCGTCATCACGCTTGAGTACGACAACTGGATCCTCACGCCGATCACCGCGCTACCGGCGCCGGATCCGGCCGTTCAGATCTATGTGAGCTTCGGCGGTTTCTTCAACGGCTATTCGATGGTAAAGACGCCGGTCCTTCCTGGAAACTGCCTTCAAGTTCTCGAAGTATGGGAGCGGCAAACCGGATCCGGGCTTCCATTCCAGCCGATGAAGCCGGTCCGACCGCTCTCATCGGCGAATCAAGGACCGTATCTCCGAAATTGGGAGTTCCGCCAGGACCGCATCAACATGCGCGGCTCGACCGTGACCGAGGATCTCCGGATTCGATTCACGGGTTCACTTGCACAGATCGCGCCGGCGACGACGGAGAATCCCTGGTCGGATGTGACGATCCAGATCCTTGCGAGCACGAATGCACTCGCGAAGATCGTCGCTTACAACTATGCGCTCGCGCGCGGCGCCGCGGCGGCCGACAAGATGAGCGCGGACGCAGACAAGTACACAAGGCTTATCACCAATGCTTATACGCGGCAGAACCAGCGCACGCCGGCACGCCGGAAGCAATTCGGCCAGCGGAACATCGGCGGCGTGAATCTGCCGTGGTAAGAACGGCGTGAGGAACGCTGAAACCAGCAACAAGCGTCGGGGAGGCGCTTAAAACCAATGAGCTACACCGCAACGAAGTACCTCGGAGTCAGGCCGTTTCCATTTCCAAAGGGCAACGACATCACACAGCGCCGCGCCATCATCAGCGGCCAGCTCGTCGATTGCGACACGGCGACGGAGTACACGCCGGGCGGCATCGGCTCTTCGAGCTTTGAAGTCACCGCATTCTCAGCGGTCGGCCTCGTCACCTACTCGGGTTTGAAGGGCGCACCACTCGTCAACGGCCAGCGAGTCGTGATCTATAACACGGCCTCGAACACTAACGACGGGACGTACATCGTCTCGCAACTCACACCGGCGTCGGCCACGGCCGGCACATTCGTCGCGATCGCAATTCCTGGCAGCGTGATCGCGGGAAGCGGGCAGACCGGGCAAACCGCCGAAGGTGTGGGACAGATCCAGTGGGGCGCGCGTGTGCAAGAAGCGCAAACCTTCACGGTGACGGCCGTTTCCTGGTCGGGCGGCGTGATGACTTGCACGTACACCACGCTCACCGGGCCGCAACTCACTCCGGGCGATAACGTCTTGCTCGCCGGAATGTCGAACGCCGGCAACAGCGGATCCTTCGGACTCACGGGCGTCTTCCCGACGTCCTCGACTGGCGGATCCTTCACTGTCAACAATCCGAATGGCGTCACGACCGATTCAGGCACCGGCACGGGCAACTTCCAGGCCGGTTCCGAGAACGCGAGCACCACGAACGAAACGCCGATCGAAGTCCGCATCGATTCATCGAAGGGATGGGTCTATCGCTTCGATTACACGAACCTCACAATCCGGATCTATGTGACCGGAAGCGCTTCGACCGACATTCTGAATGAAGCGGCGGTCGGTGCTACCGTGGCGTTCGATCCGACGATTACGTTCCGGGCCGAGTTCGCTCGGACTCAGGCGTAAACCAGGGGGCGGCGAATGGCAGCGACCTACTTCCGGATGGATGGATGGGTTCAGACTCCGACCGGCGAAGCTGTGCCAGGCGCTTCCGTTGCCGTCCTCGATCAACCAGCAAACTTCACTTCACAACCTGGCTCGCCGTTGGCGACGATCTTCGCGGCTCCAAATTCCAATAGCGCGAGCATCTCAACGGCGAGTTGGGCCGCTCAGCAAATCACGTTCGAGTTCTCGACGACGCCGCCGGCCGACGTCGTCGAGGGCTCCTATATCGCGGTGAGTAGTGCAAGCCCGGCCGGCTACAATGCCGCTGCTTGGCTCGTTCTTTCAGTGAACGGTGACAACGTCGTCGTTCAAGCGCTCTCGAATCCTGGCACATACGTCTCAGGCGGCACCGTCGCAACATCCGTACTTCCGAACCCGGTTTCAACTGATGGGAACGGCCATTACTTCTTCTATGCTGCGCCTGGAATCTATTCAGTTCAGGTCTACGGTGAAACGATCTTCGAGCAAGACTATCCGGATCAAGGAATCGGAACCGTCGCCGGCGGATCCGTGACCTCGGTCGCGATGACGGTTCCGAGCTTCCTCACGATCTCAGGATCTCCGATTACCGGCGCCGGCACGCTCGCGCTCGGACTGGCAGTTGAAAACGCAAAGCTCGTCCTCGCGGGGCCGACCAGCGGACCAGCCGCCGCTCCGACTTTCCGGAGCCTTGTCGCCGCAGACATTCCGAGCCTCAGCTATGTCGCGAGTGTCGGCTTGACGCTCGCTGTGCCGAGTTCGATCCTCACCGAAAGCGTGACCGGCTCGCCTATCACCGGAACTGGAACACTCGCGGCTACGATCGGGTTACAGGTACAAGACGCGAACGAAGTGTGGGCCGGGCCGACCTCTGGCGGAACGGGAGCGCCGACCTTCCGCAGTCTTGTGACCGCAGATCTGCCCACGGAGATCTACTCGTACGAGCTTCTCTCTACGGCGGCGCAGCCGACCTTGCGACAGATCGATTCCGAGCTCGAACTTTCATCCGCTGTGACTTCGGTCAGCGGAAGTGTCGCTGCAATTCGCGGCGCGATCACGACCGATTCCGGCGGAACAATCGGCGGGAGTTCATTTCTCTACGGCGTGCAGGGAAAATTGATTCTCGATGGCACGCTGAACAACCTCTCGGCTTTCAATGCGGGCGTGTTCGCTCAACTCGACACGTCCGGAGCCGGTTTCGCGCATACGTCCGGTTATCTCGCGCCGATCATTGCGGACATGGGGGCGACGTCACACCTTTCGAGCGATGCTCTGGCGAATCTAGTCGTTTTGCTGAACACGACGACGTCACTCATCAATGCGATTCTGAAAACAGAAGCGAAGGCGAGCTACCTCTTCGATCTGAGCGATCTCGGCCAGGGTGCCTACATTGTGGCGGCGGGTGTGGCCGGCAATCAGGACAAGTGCCTTGCGATCCTAGTCGATGGCACACCGTACTTCATTCCAATCAACTCAGCGCACGCCTAGCAAATGAACAACCCCGGCACAGGACAGCAAGACTCACCGCTCGTCATCTTCGGCGGCCTCGTCGCTGAACTGAATCCCGCAGATCTCCCGGAAGGATCCGCTGCGATCTGTTGCGACATGGACTTCACCGTCGGCTCGGTGAAGACGCGCTACGGCATCGAGAACGTCTACGTCTATGATGGGAGCGACGAAGTCCTGGAAGTCGGTGCCGGCGTCAACGTGGCAAACGGCGGCGCCGCCTGGTCGAACCCGACGAATATCGAGCACGACTCGCCGCCGAGCTATGCCTCGGTCATCCTAAACGCGGCACCTGTAACGCCATCAATCAACAACATCCAGAACACCTTCGTCCATGCGTCGAGCGCGACGACGGCCACGAATACGATCACGCCAGCAAGTACCGCGATCAACGTCGGCGACACTGGCTTCCTGATGGTGAACGTCTACTATCCCTACGGCACGCCGAGCCCGCCGATCGCGATCACGATTCCGCCGGATTCTCTCGGTAATACCTGGACGCCGATCGGATCTCCACAGCACGATCCGGGCGAAGGCGTTACGTTCCAAATGTTCTACGCGCGCATGGGAACGGCCGTCCCGATCTCATCGAGCCTCGTTATCACCGGACATTTCGCGTACACGCCGGATCCCCGCATCGGAGTCACGAACTTCGCTTTTATGAATGTCACCGGGCTCCTGGCGATCGATCAAACCTTACAGGCTGGCGGCTCGACGACGACGCCTTCGGCCGGGCCGATGACGATCACGCAGAGCGAAGTTCTTTTCAGCTTCGCGTATACGGAAACGACAGCCACGGCGCCGGCGAGTCCGTGGGCGATCCTCAGTTTCGGGAGTAGCGGCGCCGGCGCGGGACAGGCAGCGACTCTTACGGCCACGCCAGGAACCTACAACGCAATATGGGGAGAAGCGAGCGGCGATCCCTGGCTCGTGACTGCCGTCGGCTTCACGATCGCGACAGTACCAGCGCCGGCTTTTTCCGACATCTTACAAGCCTCCGGTTACGGGTTCTCTGTGCCGCTAAATTCACAGATCCTCGGCGTCGAGGTTCAGGTCAAAGGAAAGCAAACTTCGACGGATCCGCGCTCGACGATAACGATGACTCCGATCGTAGGCGGCGGCGGTCCGATCGAATTGCAACTTCCGACGGCGCAAGGGACGGTGACGCTCGGCGGACCAGGCAATACGCTCGGAATGACGCTCACGCCGGCGATCGTGAATGGCGGCGGCTTCGGCTTCAACTTCGAGGCGTTCGATTCGACCGGCCTGGGCTCGACCTTCGATCTTTCCGCGGCCGTCACGACTGTCTGGTACACGCCGCCGAACTCCACGAACTTCAACTGGATCTCGACGTTCGATCTCACCGACGGCGGCGTCTTTACGCTCGCGCTCGATGATGGCGGCGTGCTCTGGCAAGAAGACGTGCTCAACGCCGAAGGGATCCTCACGCCGATCTACACGGCGATCGAGCCCGACACCTTCGCGAAGGGCGCCGAGGTTGACGATCGCGAGTTCATCGCGCTCTCGGATCTCATCAACGGGACGGATATGCCGCGCCAGTGGACCGGGCAATGGCTCGATCGCGTGTCCCAAGTCGGGCCAGGCGTTCCACCTTCGTTCACGGCGACCTCAACCGAATACACGATCACGACGATCACGCAACCGACCGCGGTGACGAACGGAAGCCAGGGCAATCCGATCCGCGCGATCCTCTGGTCGTCCGGGCCAGGCGTGAAGTACCAGGCCGGCTCGATCATCACGATCGAATACACACTCGCGCCGGCTTTGCCGGATCCGAACATCACGGTCGGCGGAGGCGTCGTGCTTTCCGGTTTCAATAGCACGGTCGCCGGCGTGGATGGTTCCTACATCGTGATCTCGGTTCAGCAAACAAACACGGGGAACGGACTGCGGAACTCGTTCTCGGTTCAGGCACCGAATTCCGGGAATTACTATCGAGATCCAAACACGGGCGCCTCGTATCAAGCCTCGATCGCAACGCTAACGCTCAACGCGCCAGCTTCCGGCGTGCAAGTCGGAACGCAAGTCCTCATCTCCGGAACCAGCGTTACGCCACTCAACGAGAGCTGGACGATCCTTAATGCGCTGAACGCCGCGCAGCTCAATATCACCGGGACGTCACTGACTTCGGACACAGCGACGTACAACTTCACGCTCATCTCCGGAAGTTTGCCGGCCATTGGCCAGCAGGTCACGGTGACGAACACAGCGAACGGCGACGGGATCTTCAACGTCGTTAACGCGATCATCACCGCGGCGAGCCCGTCGAGCTTCGCGATCGCGATTAACTCTCCGGATATACCAGCCGCGGCCGAAGCCGGCGCGCAAGCGATCATCAACGGAACCGAGTTCCAGTTCGATCCCGGTCCGAGCTGGATCGGCACGACGCCATCGGCTCCGACCGAACCGTTCATCTTCGGGACATCGACCGGCGGGACGATCGTGCAGCAGGGCCAGCTCGGCGCCGGGCCACGAAAAGGCGTCTGCCTGTTCCTTACTCGGAACGGTTTGCTCACACCGGCGTCGCCATACGTCGAGTTCACACTGACTACCGGCGCGAACTCGATCATCGCGAATAACATCCCGATCGGACCGCCGAACGTCATCGCGCGCGTCATCGCGCTCACCGGCGCAAATGGCGGCTTCTATTTCTGGATCCCGCAACCCGTGACGGTCACAAGCAACGGCCAGCTCGTCACCTATGACGCGACGATCATCCACGACAACGCGACGACTTCGGCGACCTTCAACATCACGGACGCCGTGCTTCTAGCGGCAAGCTCGATCGATACCCAGGGCTCGAACAACTTCGCGCAAATTGAGCTCGGCTCTTGCCTGGGATTCGTCTCGTACTCTCAGCGGATCTTCGCGTGGGGAGAACAAAACAAGATCCAGAACCTCATCAACCTGAGCTTCGATGGCGGCTACGTCTCACAGAACCCCGCGACACCGATCACGCCGGCCGGCTGGACCGTGGACCAGATGAACGGCGCCGGCGGCGTTTTGCAGAACTCCCCGCTCTTCGGCCAGTCGTACTACATCCAGAACACGACCGGCTCGACGCAAGCGCTGTACGGGATGATCGAGCAAAGCGCTTTCGAGGACCAGCTCGCGACGCCGATCATCGAAGTGCAGACTCAATACGGCGCGCGCGTCACGGCGCGGTGTCCTTCCGGAGTGACGAGCGGCAGCTTGGTTGTGGATCTGTTCTCGCCGAGCTTCAATCGGATATATGGATCCTTCTCGATCCCGCTCGCCTCGATGACGGACACGATGCAGATCTTCACCGGAACGCTTCTCTCGACGGCGTTCATCACACAAATCCCATCGGACTTGCTCTACCGGATCTATGCATCGGCGATCCCGAACGGCGGCGACGTCGAGATTGATCGCACCGAACTCTTCAACCTGGCGCAACCCGTTCTCTCGACACAGCTCCGCGGATCCTACTTCGACAACTTCGAGGCGTTCGACGGTGTGACCGGGAACCTCGGCGTCGCGGTCGAGAATCAACAGGCGGTCACGAACGTCTTCGAGCTCTTCGACAACCTGTACATCGTGAAGACGGCGTCGTTCGTCGAGACGACTGATAACGGCATCACCGAGCCCGACGGCTGGACCGTGAAGGAAGTCTCGAACAAAGTCGGCACTCCCTCGATCAACGGCGTGGACGTCGGCGAAGGATGGGCGCTCGTGGCCGGCCTGGCCGGCGTATATCTGTTCGAGGGCGGCAAACCGCAGAAGATCTCTCCGGAGATCGATCCGCTCTGGCAGAAAATAAATTGGGCCTACGGCTATACACTTTGGATCCGCAACGACACGAACAGCCGGCGAATCCTCA
>Ga0316227_1001889_pt1 | contig 20643 bp, 17 predicted proteins | sample TBH18019metaG_FD_206012 | JGI IMG/M metagenome (GOLD analysis project Ga0316227, IMG submission 206012) | Freshwater microbial communities from Trout Bog Lake, Wisconsin, USA - TBH18019 | ecosystem: Environmental > Aquatic > Freshwater > Lake > Hypolimnion/Profundal zone | place: USA: Wisconsin... | reverse complement strand
TGAATCTGCGCATGGAAGCGGCCGCGGCTTCCGAACTCTATGAGCGCACCAGGGGTGACGTCGATTTCCGCGTCCCCCATGTCGACTGGAGCCGCACGGCCGCCCGCATCCTGACGACGGAATGGATTGACGGCACGCCCATTCGCGATCCCGCCGCGCTGACGGCGGCCGGGCACGATCCGAAGAAGATCGCGCTGGTGCTGGTGCGCAGCTTTCTGACCCAGGCGCTGCGCGACGGCTTCTTCCATGCCGACATGCATCCGGGAAATCTTTTCGTCGATGCGCAGGGCCGCCTGGTGGCTGTGGATTTCGGCATCATGGGCCGGCTGGAGCCGCCGCTGCGCCGCTTCATGGCCGGCACGCTGGCGGGGTTTCTGGCCCGCGACTACCAGAAGACCGCGCAATTGCATTACGACCTGGCTTTCGTGCCGCCGCGGCACCCGATCGAGACCTTTGCCCAGGCGCTGCGCGCCGTCGGCGAGCCGATCTTCGGCAAAAGCGCCCGCGACATCTCCATCGCCCAGTTACTGGGACAGTTGTTCGAGACCACCCGCCGCTTCGACATGCAGGCGCAGCCGGAACTGGTGCTGCTGCAGAAGACCATGGTGGTGGTGGAAGGCGTGGCGCGCGGTCTTGATCCGGATTTCGATATCTGGGACGCGGCCCGTCCGGTGGCCGAACGCTGGGTTGCCGGCAATCTGGGGCCGGAAGCGCGGCTGGCGCGCGCCGCCGAAGGCTTCTCGGCGCTGGGCAAGCTGGCAGAAGACCTGCCGCAACTGGTGAGGAACGCCGAAGACCTGTCGCGCATGGTGGCGGAGGGGGGCGTGCGGCTCCATCCCGATACGGCGCTGTTGATTGCCGCCGAACAGGAGCGCCGGGCGCGGCCCGCACGCTATGCGCTTGTCGGTCTGGTCGGCCTGCTATTCTTCCTGCTGCTGTATCTCGGCCGCGCGTATCTTTAAGCGCGACAAAGTGTGGAAGCGCCACACCAGCGCCGCCGCCGCCACCAGCAGGGCAAAAGCCAGGCCCAGCCAGACGCCAAGTCCCTTCATCCCGAATCCAAAGCCCAACAAAAGACACATGGGAAAGCCGCATAGCCAGTAGGCGCCGCCCGCGATCCACATCGGCGCGCGCGCGTCCTTGAGGCCGCGCAGCGCCAGCGACGCCGTCACCTGCAGGCCATCGACGATCTGGAAGGCGGCCGCGACATGCAGGAAGGTGACGGTCAGCGCGATCACCGGACTGCCGGGCGGTTCTTCCGGCAGCCACAGGCGGGCGATCGTTTCTGGAAACAGCAGCAGCAGGGCCGATGACACCGTCATGAACAGCGCCGCGATGCCGATGGCGACAAAACCCGCCCGCCGCGCCGCCACGGCGTCGTCGGCGCCCGCGCCCAGTCCCACCCGCACCGTCGCCGCCAGCCCGATACCCAGCGGCACCATGAAGGTGATGGAGGGAATGGTGATCGCGATCTGGTGCGCCGCCAGGGTGGCGACACCGAACAGGCCCATCATCAGCGCGGCGCTGTTGAACAGCATGGCTTCGAACAGGGTGGTGACGCCGATGGGGATGCCCAGCCGGAACAATTCCTTCAGGTGCGGGCCATGGTGGCGCCTGAGCTGGCTGAGGATGCGATAGCGCTTCAGCGATGGCATCAGCAGACAGACCGCCAGCAGGGCCACGGCGCTGAAAAGGTTGGAACAGGCGCTTGCGATACCGGCGCCCGCCAGTCCCAGCCGCGGCGCGCCGAAATGGCCGAAGATCAGGGCGTAATCGCCCAGTGCGTTGAACAGCACCGCCAGCACCATCACCGCCAGCGCCGCCAGGGGGTGGCCTACCGAAGTGGTGAAGCTGCGCAGCACCTGGAAGAGGATCGCGAAAGGCAGGCCCCAGCACAGCAACGAGATGTAGAGTCCGGCATTGGCGGCCAGCGCCGGCTCCTGGCCGAAAAACAGCAGGATCGGCCGCGTCGCCAGCAAGACCGCCAGCAGCGGCGGGGCCATCATCGCCACCGACCAGAAGCCCATGCGCACCACGGCCTGCACTTCGCCTGCAGCCTTGTCATCCTCGCCCAGCACATGGGCGATGGCGGGCGAGACGGCATTGGCCGGACCGCAGCCCAGAAGCCAGGCGAAGAAGAAAACAGTGTTGCCCAATGCGGCGGCCGCCAGCGCGTCGGTGCTGAGATGGCCCAGCATCAGCGTGTCGGTGGCCAGGATCGCCATCTGCGCCAGTTGCGTGGCGGCCAGCGGCAACGCCAGCCGCAGCAGCGCGGCGGCTTCGCGGCGCACCGCGTGATGGGCCCGGCCGGTGACGCGCGGGCCGGCATGGGAAAGATCGATATCGTCAAAATCACGCATGACAGGTCTCGAAAGTCAAAAACGAAAAACCCTCCGCGGGGGAACCGGGAGGGCGTCAAACCAGCAGGAATGCAGGTTTTACCGGGTTCCCGGATGCGGAAGAAGGCGCAGGCCGCCGTACGGCTTGGAGGCGCGGCGAGCGTCGGTCGTGGTCGGCGTCATCGAATCCTCCTGCTGGCGGCGCGGGCATGATTGCCCGGGAGGCGGTGGGTACGCCCGGCCCGATTTCGAGTCAAGCAGCCGCGATATACGCACGCCTTATCGGCGGAAGGACTTGCAAAGACGCCACAGGTACCAGGCGATAAAGGGCAGGATGACGATCATGCTCAGCGGCGCCAGCACGGTTTCGATCTCCCGGTAGCGCGCCCCCAGTGTCCAGCCCGCGCCCGCGAGAATGGCGGTCCATGCCGCCGTGCCGAGGCTGGACCAGAGTAGGTAACGCGACACCGGCATGTGCGCCAGGCCGGCGGGCACCGAGACGAAGGTGCGGACCGCCGGCAGCAACCGTCCCAGGCAGATGAAGGCCGCGCCGTGACGGACGAAATAGTGCTCGGCTCGTTCGATCTCGGTCCAGTCGGCGGTGAACCAGCGGCCATGCCGTTCCACCAGGCGGCGAAAGCGGGCCATGCCGAAGCGCCAGGCCAGCGCGAACCAGACCATGTTGCCGGCCATCGAACCCAGCGTGCCCGCCGCGGTCACGTTCCACAACGACAGGCCCGCGCGCTGGGCCGAGACGGCGGCCAGCGGAATGATGACTTCCGAGGGCAGGGGCGGAAAAATCGTCTCCGCCAGGGTCAGCAGCGCGATCCCGGCATAGCCGAGATGCATGACAAACCATTGCACCACACCGATCATGCGCCCGTGTTCTCCTTTGGCGTGATCTGATGCGATTCCGACAATTTTAGCGAACTGCGCTTCAAAGCCTGCTTCAAACCTTAAAGAGGTCACAACCCGGGGTGGGTACAAGATCCGCAACGATAGCTGCTCGTGCGCCGGGGGGCGTGCGCTGTCCTCATGTCAGGAAGGACAAGAAATGCAAGCTTTCGGCCTTTCGTGGGGCGCCGCCGCGCCCCTGTCCCATTGTGTCGAAATCCATATCCCGCGCGCCGCGCCGGTGCACCGGGGCGCGCGCACATTGCTGGACGCCTGGCGTGCCCGCGACGCCGAAGGCCGCTTCCTGGTCGGGCGCGATGTGCCCAGCCGCGGCCTGGCCAGGGTGCTGTCGGCGCTGGCGCTGTATGAACCGCTTTACACCGGCGATTTCCGGGTGCGGCTGGCGGGTCATGCGCTGCGCCGCCGTTTCGGCCGCGACGTCACCGGCGAGACTCTGTCGCGCCTGATGGACGAGGCGCAGTTTTGCCGCCATGCCGCCCAGATGAAAACGCTGCTGGAAACCGGAACGCCGCTGATCCTGGAAGTGCGGATTCATGAGGAGGGGCGATTGCAGCTCTGCTACGAGTTGGTGGCGCTCAGGGTCTTCGCCCCGAATGGCCGCACGCCCTGGATATTGAGCGGGACTTTCTTTCACGATTGGCGACTATAGCGGAGTCGGCATAGTCTTTGGGCATGCCGACTCTCAACATCGCCCATCGTGGCGGCGGCGCGCTGATGCCGGAAAATTCTCTGGCGGCCTTCCGCAATGCCATCGCGCTGGCCGCGGATGGCGCCGAACTGGATGTGCAGCTGTCCGCCGATGGCGTGGCGGTGATCTATCACGATCTGCGCCTCAACCCCGGCTATACGTGCAAGGATGGCGCCTGGCTGGAAGGCGTCACGCCACGCATCAAGGATTTGGCTCTGGCGGATTTGCGCCATTTCGACATCGGCCGCGCCCGGCCCGGCAGTGATTACGCAGCGGCGCATCCGCTGCAGGCGGTGACGGAAGGCGAACGCATTCCCACGCTGGCAGAGGTGGTGGCGCTGGCGAAGGCCGCGCCGGATTTCCGCCTGCTGGTCGAGCTGAAATGCGATCTGAGCGAAGACAGCGCCGATCCGGTGGCGCTGGCCGATGCGGCATTGGCGGTGGTGGAAGGGGCGGACTTTCTTTCGCGCGCCATCTTTGTCGGCTTCGATTGGCGCGCCCTGGCGCGGGTAAAGCAGCGGCAGCCCGAGGCAGAAATCTGGTGCACCACCGATGAGAAGGTTGTGGGCGATGCCGGTCTGTTCAATCTCATCAAAGACGTGGGTGGGCAGGGTTGGTTTCCCCACTTTTCCTCGTTGACGGCTGAAGCCGCCACGCTGGCGCGCACCTGGGGCTTCAAGCTGGCGGCCTGGACCGTGGATGACGAGGCCGAAATGCGCCGCGAGATCGCAATGGATATTGACGCCATCTGCACCAATCGGCCGGATGTCTTGAAGGGTTTCATGTCTCGCAAGGGCCGCGGCGATTTCTGAAGTGTTGCCCCAGCCGGCCGCTCGTTTTGGCTTGCGGCGTTGTTCGCTCGGAACGGTCCCCGCACCGTTCCGTCTGTCGTTTTGCGAAGCAATACGACAGATCGCTCACAACCCCTCAAATAGTGCCGTCGAAAGATAGCGTTCCGCGAACGACGGTATGATCGCCACGATGGTCTTGCCGGCATTCTCCGGCCGCGCCCCCACTTCCAGCGCCGCCGCGATGGCCGCGCCGGAGGAGATGCCGACGGGGATGCCTTCCTCCCGTGCCGCCCGCCGCGCCGTTTCCAGCGCGGTCTCGTTGGAAATGGTGATGATCTCGTCGATCATCTTGCGGTCCAGGTTGGCGGGCACGAAGCCGGCGCCAATGCCTTGAATTTTGTGCGGGCCGGGCGCGCCGCCCGACAGCACCGGGCTGTCTTCCGGCTCCAGCGCGATCATCTTCACGCCCGGCTTCTTTTTCTTCAACACCTGGCCGATGCCGGTGATGGTGCCGCCGGTGCCGACACCCGAGATCACGATGTCGACCTTGCCGTCCGTGTCGTTCCAGATTTCCTCGCCCGTGGTACGGCGATGGATGTCGGGGTTGGCGGGATTCTCGAATTGCTGCGGAATCACGGCATTCGGATTCTGCGTCACCAGTTCATGGGCGCGGGCGATGGCGCCCTTCATGCCGGCGGAGGCGGGCGTCAGTTCGATCTGCGCCCCCAGGATCATCAGCATCTTGCGCCGTTCCAACGACATGCTTTCCGGCATCACCAGGATCAGTTTATATCCCTTCGCCGCCGCGACGAAGGCCAGCGCGATGCCGGTATTGCCCGATGTCGGCTCGATGATCGTGCTCTTGCCCGGGGTGATGATGCCGCCCGCTTCCAGCGCCTCGATCATGGCAACGCCGATGCGGTCCTTGACCGACGAGATCGGGTTGAAGAATTCCAGCTTCAGCAAAATGTCGGCCTTGACGCCGGCTTCCTTCGGCATGCGGTGCATCCGCACCAGCGGCGTGTCGCCGATCGTTTCGGTGATGGAATTGTAGATGCGTCCGCGTCCTGGCTTGCCGGTGATCATTGCAAAGCTCCCTTTTTGATCGCTCCGGCTTTCGCCGACGCTCCTAAATTGTGAAATCCGCGCCGCTGGCCAGCGCATCCGATACGCCCTGGCCACGCGCCCGCTGGCACAAGTCCTCGATCGACACCGAATCCAGCCGCTGCATCAGTTCGTCCTGCAGGCTGGCGATGAAGGGGGCGACGATGCGTTGGCCCAGGTCTGAGCGCGGCACGCTCTTTTCCTCGTCATCCTCGATGCTTTCGGCCACCCGCACGACATCGCCCACCGAAATGCGCCGCCGTTCCCGCGCCAGGCGATAGCCGCCGCGCGGCCCGCGCACACCCTTGAGGATGCCGGCGCGCACCAGTTGCTGCATCACCTGTTCCAGGTAGCGCTGCGGCACGCCCTGGCGGGCGGTGATCTCCTTGGCCTGCACAGGTTCCGGCCGCGCGTTGAAGGCGATGTCGATCACCGCCTCCAGCGCCAGCAGGGTTTTGCGCGACAGCTTCAGCATTTTACACTTTATTCCCGGACGTGGGCGCCGACATGCCGGTGCTGCCGAAACCGCCCGCGCCGCGTTCGCTGTCGCTCAGGGCATCGACTTCCACCAGTTCGGCCTGTTCGTGTTTCGCGATCACCATTTGCGCGATCTTGTGGCCGCGGGCGATGACAAAGACCTTGTCGCCATGGTTGATCAGGATGGCCTTGATCTCGCCGCGATAGTCGCTATCGATGGTGCCGGGCGCGTTCAGGCAGGTGATGCCGTGGTTCAACGCCAGGCCGGAGCGAGGACGCACCTGCGCCTCCCAGCCTTCCGGCAGTTCGATGGCGATGCCGGTGGGCACGGCCAGGCGCTGGCCGGGCAATAATGCGATCTCCTCGTCGATGGCGGCCAGCAGGTCCAGCCCCGCCGACCCTTTGGTGGCGTAATGCGGCAAGGGCAGAGTCCGCGCATGCGGTAATTTCTTGATTCCAACTTTCACGCAGCACCCTTGAGTTTGTCCGCGATGCGCTGCGCCAGCCTGGCGCCCACTTCGCTCTTCGTCATGTCCGGCCAGTCTTCCACGCCGGTCTCGCTGACCAGGTGAACCCGGTTGCGGTCGCCGCCCATTACGTCGCCCGAGACGTCGTTGGCGATGATCCAGTCGGCGCCCTTGCGGCCCCGCTTGGCGATGGCGTTTTCGACCACATCGTCGGTCTCGGCGGCGAACCCGATCACCAGCCGGGGCCGCGCCGTATGCGCCGACAATGTCGTCAAGATGTCCGGGTTCTCCACCAGCTTGATCAGCGGCACCACGCGGTCCGTGCTCTTCTTGATTTTGCTGTTGGCGATCATGTCGGGGCGCCAGTCGGCCACGGCCGCCGCCATCACCAGCACGTCGGCGGGCAGGGCGGCTTCGCAGGCCGCCAGCATTTCCCGCGCCGTGTTGACATGTTTCAGCGTCACGCCGGGCGGGGCGGTGAGGGAGACGGGACCGGAAACCAGCACCGTGTCGGCACCCGCCGCTGCCAGCGCCCCGGCAATGGCATAGCCCTGTTTGCCGCTGGAATGATTGGCCAGGAAGCGCACCGGATCGACCGGCTCGCGCGTCGGCCCCGCCGTCACCAGCGCCTTGATCCCGGCCAGCGGCCCTTCGACAGCCAGGGCACGTTCAATGGCGGCGACGATCTCGACCGGTTCGGCCATGCGGCCGGGCCCGAATTCGCCGCAGGCCATTTCGCCGTCATTGGGACCGACGAACAGCACGCCGTCCCGCGTCAGTGTTTCGAAATTCCGTTTTGTGGACGCACTCTCCCACATCCGTACATTCATGGCGGGGGCCATCAGCACCGGTTTGTCGGTGGCGAGCAGGGCGGTGGAGGCCAGATCGTTGGCCAGACCGTTCGCCATCTTGGCCATCAGGTCGGCGGTGGCGGGCGCCACCACCACCAGGTCGGCGCTGCGCGACAATTCGATATGCCCCATCGCCGCTTCATCCGTGAGCGAGAACAGGTCGTCATGCACCTTCTCGGCCGTGAGCGACGCCACCGACAATGGCGTGACGAACTGCGCCCCTGCCTTTGTCAGGATGGCGCGGCTCTTCACCCCGCGCTGGGCCAACAACCGGATCAGCTCCAGGCTCTTGTAGGCGGCGATGCCGCCGCCGATGATCAGAAGAACGCTCTTGCCGCGCATGGGACCAAAACTACGTCAGGTTGCTGGAGTATATAGGCAATCACGCGCCCGCCGTGTAGTTCCTGAATTAACATATTGTTTTGACATGGAAATTAACATCGGTCAGACCGGTTAACGGAGCGCTAACGACATTCTGCTCTCATCGGGGCTGGCTGAATGCGGGGCGTGGGCAATGGCCTTGGCGACTTCCGACCTTTACCACCTGGCGTCCGACCTGGCCGCCGAGCACGGCGCTGCCGCCTGCGACTATGCCAGCCGCGCCGTCATGACCCTGGAAGCGGAAGGCAATCACGATCGCGCCCAGTTCTGGTTCGTGATGCTGGTGCTGCTGGGCGACGTCATCAGCCACCGGGTCGACCCATACGGCCACATCACCATCCATTAGCCCGGGTTCCAAACACGGACGAATGCGTTAGCATCCCGGCTGTTCAGCCGTCAGGATATCCATGCCGCTCGATCCCTTGGTGAAAGCCTTTCTCGACCAGGCGGCGTCGATTCCCCGCCCCAAAATGTGGCAGATGCCGCCCGACATGGCGCGCGCCTCCTTCGCCGGAATGATGGGGCTGGTGGGGCCGCAGAATGTCGCCATCGGCCGGATCGAGAATTTCACCATTCCCGTCGGCGCCGCCGGTCCGGGGCCGGAGCGCCGGATCGCCGCCCGCGCCTATGCGCCCGTGGCGGTAGGCGGCGAGCCGCGCCCGGCGCTGATCTTCTTCCATGGCGGCGGCTTCGTGGTCGGCGGCCTCGACAGCCATGACGGCCTTTGCCGCCTGATCTGCGCCGAAGGCCATTTCCGCGTCATCGCCATCGATTACCGCCTCGCGCCGGAGCATCCTTATCCCGCGGCGCTGGACGATGCCTTCGCCGCGACGCAATGGATCGCCGCCAACGCGGCCAATCTGGGGATCGATGCCGGACGCATCGCCGTGGGCGGCGATTCGGCGGGCGGCACGCTGGCGGCGGTGGTGGCGCAATTGGCGCGCGACAGGAACGGACCCAAGCTCGCCTTCCAGCTCCTGATGTTTCCCAACACCCAGATGGTGGGCGAAACCTCGTCGCTTAATGAATATGCCGTGGGCTATTTCCTGGAACGCCAGACCATTGAATGGTTCAACAAGGAATATGCGCCGAACGAGGCCGACCGCGCTTCGCCGCTGGTCTCGCCTTTGCGCGCCAAGGATTTCTCGCATCTGCCGCCCGCCTATGTCCTGCTGGGCGGCTACGATCCGCTGCATGACGAAGGCCTGGCCTATGCCGAAAAGCTGCGCGGGGCCGGGGTTGCCGTCACCATCGCCGACCATGCCGATATGGTGCATTGCTTCATCTATCTGCAGACGGTGCTGCCCCAGGCGCATACCGCGTTGGCCGATGCGGCGCATGCCGTGAGCGCGGCGCTCCAAGCCGCCTAGAGGCGCAGTCGCAGCACGCGCGGCGCGATCTCGAAGCTGGCGGGCAGGATGCCCACCGCCTCGCCATCGGTTTCCACCCAGACCGGACGGCTGGTCTCCTTGATCGGTGCGGCGGTCAGGCGGGTGGAGCGCAGCAACCGCAATTCCCCTGCCGGCGCGCCGTCGCGCAATTGCCGCAACATTCGCCTGGTATGGGCGCGGCCTGCGCCCGCCAACACGGCGATATCGAAGGCGCCATCGGCATTGTCGGCCCGCGCCGCCGCCAGCAGGCCGCCGCCGAAGCGCGGCCCGTTCGTCACCCCCACGGCCGTGATGCCGTCGATCTCGTCATGGCCGCCATCGGCCCGCAGCCGCACACGGCAGGCGCGCCAGGCGCTGTGTGCCAGCATTTCCTGTATGGGGCGCGATGGCAGGAAACGGGTGCGGTTCAGCCGCCGTGCGATGTCGGCGGTGAGGCCGAAAGAGGCGGCATTGAGGAAAAACCGCGCCGCCGCGCCGCCGTCCGGCGTGAGGCACGCGACATGGCCCAGATCGACGGTGTGTACCCGCGCCTGTCCCAGGCGCAGTGCCGCCGCGACGCCGGTCTGCAGGCCGAAACCGATATCGCCATGGGCGCCCGCCGGCACGATGCTGAGGACCGCGTCGGGCGAAACCTGGGCGCCATGTTCGAAGAAGCCGTTCACCGCTTCATTGGCGGTGCCGTCGCCGCCCACCGCGACGATTTCCAGATGACCGTCGCGCAAGGCGTCACGTACCAGCCGCGCCGTCTGGCCACGGCCGCCGCTGGGCGTTGCCACGATGCCGGGAAAGACGGTTTTCAGCGCCGCGAAAAGGGCGCTCCAGTTGCGGCCGACGCGGCCATGGTCGGCAGTGGGATTGTAAACCGCGAAGGCGGTCACGCCGCGATCTCGTAGAGACGGTTCACCGCGGCGATCTCGCTTTGCTGCCGCGCCGGGCTCCAGCCCAACTCCGTGCCCATCATCGCCGCCAGCTGCGCCAGCAGGTCCGGCGCCGGCTTGCCGAACTGGCCGATGGAGGTGCGACGCATCACCAGGTCTTCCAGGGTCAGCGCCATCTCCTCGCGGATCGAGAAGAGAATTTGCGCCGGGACGTCGCCGCTGACATTCATCGGCGCCAGGTCGGTGAGCTTGGCGTTCCTGAGCAGCAGCGGCAACCGCGCACCATACATGTGCGCCAGGTGACGCATGGCGGCGATGCCGGGATAGGTTTTGGCGAAACCCTTCACCATGCCTTCGAAGCGGTCGATGCGCCCGCCGGGCAGGGGCGTGGTGGCGGTGGTGCAGGGGGCGTCATGGCCCAGTTTCTTCGCCACCGCGTCGGTGACGGTCTGCGCCAGCGCGCGCGAGGTGGTCCATTTGCCGCCCAGGGCCGAGAACAGCCCGTCCAGACCTTCGCCGGCATGGTCCACCAGTTCGGCACGGCGGCTGACGCCATAGGTCCCTTTGCTGCCATCCGCGACCAGCGGGCGCAATCCGGCATAGGCGAACAGCACTTCGTCGCGCCGCAGCTTGGCGGTGGGCAGATAGCGGTTGATGACCGCCAGAAAATCCGTGATGTCGCTTTCGCGCACGCCGACGCTGCCGGGATCGTCCTTGAACTCGGTATCGGTGGTGCCGATCAGGGTGTGACCGCGCCAGGGCATGACGAAGAAATGGCTGCTGCCCGCTTCCAGTGTCAGGGCGTGGCTTGTCGTCATCGCCGGGACGAGAAGGTGGATGCCCTTGGAACGGATCAGTTTGTGCAAGGCGGGGCGCCCCAGCGATTTTTCCAGGAACAGGTCGCTCCACGGCCCCATCGCCAGCAGCACGGCTTTTGCGCGGATCTCGAAAGGCGATCCGGTGAAGACGTCCGCCGCCTGGGCGCCGATGACGCGGCCTTCGCGCAGGACCAGCTTCTCGGCCCCGACATGGTTGGCCAGAACCGCGCCATGGGCATCGGCATCGATCAGGTTTTCCAGGGCGATGCGTTCGGGCATGAACATCTGCGCGTCGGGATAGGAAAAGGCGCCCTTGAATTTCTCGCCCGCCAGCACCGGCTCGGCGGCAAGCGCCGCGGATGGGTTCAGCCAGCGATGCGCGGGCAGGTGCATGGCCGGGTCTTCCAGCCGGTTGCGGTCATATGCCAGCAGGTCATAAAGCGTCAGCCCTGCCGCCAGCTTCAGCCGTTCGCCGATGCCCTTGCCATAGATGGGCAGCAGGAAGGAGAGGGGCCGCACCAGATGCGGGGCGATCGCCTGCAGTATCCGCCGTTCGGCCAGGGATTCGCGCACCAGCGCGAACTCGCCATTCCGCAGGTAGCGCAGCCCGCCATGCACCAGCTTGGAATTGTGGGCTGAGGTGGCGCAAGCGAAGTCACCGCGCTCGATCAGCGCGACCTTCAGCCCGCGCGAGGCGGCGTCACGCGCGGCGAAGCAGCCGGTGGCGCCGCCGCCGATGATGAGGAGGTCGAATTGTTCGTTGGAAAGACGGGAAAGGTCGCGCCGCACGCGCCGATCAAGTGCTTACTTGATCTTGCCTTCCTTGAAGGTGACATGCTTGCGCGCCACCGGATCGTACTTCTTGATCGAGAACTTCTCGGTCATGGTCCGGGTGTTCTTCTTGGTGACATAGAAAAAGCCCGTGCCCGCGTCGCTGTTGAGGCGGATCTTGGCAGTGGTGGGCTTCGCCATGGGAATCTCCAGAAGTCGGTAAGCGTGTCGAAGCGCGGGTAATGGGGCAGGCCCCCCCGGCCTGTCAAGGATTTCAGGCGGGATTTAGCGCTTTTTGGCCTTGAACTTGGATTTTCCGCCGGGTTTTCCGCCTCTCTTGGGTCCGCCGGGCTTTCCATTGGACCGGGCGCCCCGCCGTCCGCCCGGCCGTTCCGCCGGAGCTTCAACCCCCGCCAGCCCGAAGCGCAGCCCGCCCGTGACCGGGGCGGCTTCCTGCAGGGTGACGCTGACCGCATCGCCCATGCGATAGGCGTGCTTGGAACGTTCACCGATCAGGGCCTGGGCCCGTTCGTCATGGCGGAAGAATTCCCCGCCCAGCGAACGTACCGGGATCAACCCTTCCGCGCCGGTTTCGGCCAGCCGCACGAACAGCCCGAAGCGGGTGACGCCGGTGACGCGGGCATTGAACTCCGCCCCCACCCGGTCGGCCATATAGGCGGCGACATAGCGGTCGGTGGAATCGCGCTCCGCCGCCATGGCCCGGCGCTCGGTGACGGTGATGTGCTCGGCGACCGATTTCAGCTTGCCGGCTTCGCTGTCGGAAAGGCCGTCCTCGCCAAACTTGAAGGCCGTGATCAGGGCGCGATGCACGATCAGGTCGGCATAGCGGCGGATGGGCGAGGTGAAGTGGGCATATTTGGCCAGGTTCAGGCCGAAATGGCCGATATTGACGTCGTCATAGATCGCCTGGGCCTGGCTGCGCAGCACGACATCGTTCAGCACCGCTTCGTGCGGCTGGCCTTTGCCCTGGTCGAGGATGCGGTTGAAGACGCCCGGCTTCAGCACCTGGCCCTTGGCGAAGCTGAGATTGAGGGTGCGCAGGAAATCGGAGAAAGCGAAGACCTTCTCCTTGCTGGGCGTGTCATGCACGCGATAGATCAGCGGCGTGCGCTTGTCTTCCAGGCTTTCGGCGGCGGCGACATTCGCCAGCACCATGAACTCCTCGATCAGCTTCATGGATTCCAGCCGGTCGCGATAGGCGATGGACGCCACCTTGCCGTCGGCGCCCAGCACGATGCGCCGCTCCGGCAAATCGAGGTTCAGCGGATCGCGGTGTTCGCGCGCGATGGTCAGCGCCTTGTAGGCGTTCCACAGCTGCGCCAGCGTCTGTTTGACCGTGTCCGACATGGCGGCATCGGGGCGGCCATCGAACGCCGCCTGCGCCTGCTGGTAGGTCAGCCGCGCCGCCGACCGCATGACGGCGCGCAAAAAGGTGTGGCTGCGCTTGCGGCCCTTGGCGTCCAGCACCATCCGCACCACCAGGCAGGCGCGGTCGACGCCGTCCTTCAGCGAGCAGAGATCGGCGGAAAGTTCTTCCGGCAGCATCGGCACGACGCGGTCGGGGAAATAGGCGCTGTTGCCGCGCTTGAAGGCTTCACGGTCCAGGGCCGATCCAGGCGTGACGTAATGGGCGACGTCGGCGATGGCGACGAGGCAGACATGGCCGCCGGGGTTCTTCGGATCGTCGTCCGGCCCGGCCCAGACGGCGTCGTCATGGTCGCGGGCATCGGCGGGGTCGATGGTGAGCAGCGGAATGGCGCGCAGGTCGGTGCGGCTTTTCGGGTCCGCCGGCTGCGCCGCACGGGCCTGTTCCAGCACGGCGGCGGGAAATTCGGTGGGAATGCCGTGATCGTGAATGGCGATCAGGCTGATGGTGCGGGGGCTGTCCATCGAGCCGATGCGTTCCACCACCCGCACGCGGGAAAAACCGGCGATGCGGCCCGGCACCGGTTCGGTGGCGACAAGTTCATTGTGTTTCGCGCCGCCCAGATCGGCCTTGTCGATGGCGTATTCGGTGCGCGCTTTCTTGTCGACCGGCTCCAGCCGGAAGCCTTGCGGATTTTCGCGCAGCACGCCCAGCACGCGGGCCGGCGCGTCGCTTTCCAGCTTGCGGATGATGGTGGCTTCGTAATGGTCGCCATGCTTTTCCAGCTTCGCCAGCAGGCGCGCGCCGGTGGCGGGGGCGCTGCCCTGCTTGGGCGGCAGCAGATAGATGGTGGGCGGGTTCTCGTTGCTGTCCCATTGCAGGGGGCGGGCCAGGGTCTCGCCATCCGCATCGGTGCCGGTGATTTCCAGCACCGTGATGTCCGGCAATTCTCCGCGCCGGGTCAGTCCGCGCTTCTTGTTGCCGTCGATGGCGCCGTCCTGCTCCAGCTCCTTCAGCACCCGCTTGAGCGTGATGCGGTCGGAGCCTTTCAGGTTCAGCAGCTTGGCCAGGTCGCGCTTGTTGGCGCCGGGATTGGCGCCAAGCAATTCCAGCACGCGCGCCTTGTCAAGGGCGGGCGCGTTCTTCATGTTTTTTGGTTTGTTCAATTTCTCTATTCGCCTGCCAGCTCGGGCTCTTTGGCCTTCGGTTTGGCAGCAGCTTTCTTTTTTGTGGTTGCGGCTTTTGCAGCCTTGGGAACCGCAGCCTTTTTCTTTGGCGCGGCCTTCTCTTTTTTCTCGGCCTTGACGGCCTTCGCCTTGGCCGGGGCTTTCGCCTTGGCGGCCTTTTTCGGCTTCTTGCCGCCGCCCTTTTTGGCGCGTTCGGCGATCAGCGCCAGCGCCTGTTCCATCGTCACGCTGTCGGGCTCGGTGCCTTCGGGCAGGGTGGCGTTGGTGGCGCCGTCGCTGACATACGGACCGAACTTGCCCTTCAGCACCTTGATGGCGGTGCCTTCGGGGCTGCTGCCCAGTTCCTTCAGCGTCTGCGCGCCGCGGCGTCCGGGACCCTTGGCCTTCTTCTCGGCGATCAAAGTGACGGCGCGGTTCAGGCCGATCTCGAAAACGTCTTCCGGTGAATCCAGCGAGGCATAGATGCCGTCGTGATTCACATAGGGTCCGAAGCGGCCGAAATTGGCGGTGATCTTCTTGCCGTCTTCCGGATGCAGGCCGACTTCGCGCGGCAGCGCCAGCAGCTTGAGCGCCATTTCCAGATCGACGTCCGACCGGTCGGTGCCCTTGGGCAGGCCGCTGCGCTTGGGCTTCTCGCCTTCGCCGCGCTGCACATAGGGCCCGAAGCGGCCCGAACGCAGGGTGATCTGCTCGCCGCTTTCGGGATCGGTGCCGATCTCCACCGGGCCGGTTTCGCCTTCGCCGGGCTTGGCACCCATCTGCTTGGTGAAATTGCACTCCGGATAGTTGGTGCAGCCGACAAAGGCGCCGAAGCGTCCCAGCTTCAGGTTGAGGCGGCCAGTCTCGCAGGATGGACATTTGCGCGGATCGACGCCGTCTTCCCCGGCGGGGAAGATGTGATGGCCCATCGCCGCTTCCAGCTCGTCGATCACCTGGGTGATGCGCAGGTCCTTGGTCTCGGCGACGGCGGCAGAGAAGTCCTTCCAGAAATCGCGCAGCAAAACCTTGTAATCCAGCTTGTGGGCCGAAACCTCGTCCAGCTTTTCTTCCAGGTCGGCGGTGAAGTCATATTCGACATAACGCTTGAAGAAGCTTTGCAGGAAGGTCGTGACCAGGCGGCCCTTGTCTTCCGGCATGAAGCGCTGGCGGTCCATCTTCACATAGGCGCGGTCGCGCAGGGTGGAGAGGATGGAGGCATAGGTGGAGGGGCGGCCGATGCCCAGCTTTTCCATCGCACCCACCAGCGAGGCTTCGGAATAGCGCGGCGGTGGCTCGGTGAAATGCTGCGCCGGGTTGACTTTGTCGACGCCGGTGGCGTCGCCTTCCTTCACCTTGGGCAGGTTGGCACCGTCTTCGTCGACGGCATCGTCCTGGCCTTCGAGGTACAGGGTGAGGAAGCCGTCGAAGACGGTGACGGTGCCGGTGGCGCGCAGGGTGATCTGCTTGTCGGCGGAGATCACATCGACAGTGGTGCGTTCCAGCTCGGCGCTTTCCATCTGGCTTGAAAGGGCGCGCTTCCAGATCAGCTCATACAGCCTGGCCGCATCCGCATCGATGTAACGCGCCACGTCTTCCGGCTTGCGGGCGAAGCTGGTGGGGCGCACGGCTTCATGCGCTTCCTGGGCATTCTTGGCGCGCGAGGTGTATTCGCGGGGCTTGGGCGGCAGATAGCGCGGGCCGTGGTTCCTGGCGATTTCGCTGCGGGCCTCGGCGATGGCTTCCGGCGCCATGGTGACGCCATCGGTTCGCATATAGGTGATCAGGCCGGTGGTTTCGCCGCCGATCTCGACGCCTTCATAAAGACCTTGCGCGATCTGCATGGTGCGCTTGGCGTTGAAGCCCAGCTTGCGGCTGGCTTCCTGCTGCAGGGTGGAGGTGATGAAGGGCGGGGAGGGATTGCGCTTGACCGGCTTGGCCTCGACGCTGCCCACGGCGAATTTCTGCGCATTGATCAGCGACACGGCGCGCTGCGCGTCCGCCTCGCTGGCGAGTGAAATCTTGGCGGTGCCGTCCTTCGACGGTGTTTCCAGCTTCTTGCCGTCCAGTTGCACCAGCCGGGCGGCGAAATTGCCGGCCTTGGCCGTCAGGTCTGCGTCGATGGACCAGTATTCCTGTGCCTTGAAAGCTTCGATCTCGCCTTCGCGCTCGACGATCAGGCGCAGCGCCACGCTCTGCACCCGGCCGGCGGAACGCGCGCCCGGCAGCTTGCGCCACAGCACCGGCGACAGGGTGAAGCCGACCAGATAGTCCAGAGCGCGGCGCGCCAGATAGGCATCCACCAGATCGGTGTCGATCTGGCGGGGATGCTTCATCGCCTCCAGGATCGAAGCCTTGGTGATGGCGTTGAAGGCCACCCGCTCGACGGGCATCTTGAGCAGGCCCTTTTCCTTCAGCACTTCCAGGATGTGCCAGGAGATGGCCTCGCCCTCGCGGTCGGGGTCGGTGGCCAGGATCAGCTTGTCGGCGCCTTTCACGGCCTTTGCGATGTCGGTGATCTTGGACTGGGCGCGGGCATCGACGTCCCACAGCATGGCGAAGTCCTGGTCCGGCTTCACCGAGCCGTCCTTGGACGGCAGGTCGCGGATATGCCCGAAACTGGCCAACACTTTATAATTGTCGCCAAGGTATTTGTTGATCGTCTTGGCCTTGGCGGGGGATTCGACGACGAGAACGTTCATGGAAACTCTGCGATCTGGCCTTGGCCGGTTCGGGGGAAGCGGCACATCTGGGGTGCCGGGGCTCCTGCGACAAGGCGGGGGGCCGGCGAAGGCGGCGGACACTGATGGAAGCCCTGGCGGCCTGTCAACGCCGGGCCGGAGGCGCTGTAATCACCAGGGATTGTAATCGTCGGTTTTTCAGGCATAAAATAAAACCATAGGTTGTATAAAGGCCCGTGCCGGGCTATGGTAAACGTCAAATTCGTTGCGATCCCGTTATGCCCAACCGCGCAAGGTCCCACATTCCCAATACAGCGCCCTTGGCCGCTGCCAGCATGACTCCAGCCGAAACTGCCCGCTACACCTGCGAATTGCTGGAATCCCTGCGCAAGATCGCCGCCCGTCAGAACCAGGCCATGCTGGCGCATTTGCTGGAACTGGCCCGCTACGAAGCCCAATCCCTGACAGTCAGTCCCCCAAGCGCGACAGCGCCTACGCCCAGGACACCCGATTCCCCGGATGCCGGGCACAGCGCCCTGCCAGTTCCAGCTCGAGCAGAACCGTAAGCACCGCCCCGGGCGGGGCCCCCAGTTGCCGGATCAGTTCGTCCACCGCCACGGGGGCGGGGCCCAGTGCTTCTTCCACCTTCGCCCGTACCCTGTCGGCCTCTGCCTCCCAGTTCGCGGGCGGTGGCGCGGGCGCGGAATGATCGGGTTCGCGGAAATCCGCGCCGAGAATCGGCCTGAGTATCGCCATCACATCGGCGGCGCTTTCGGTCAGGGTGGCGCCATCACGCAGCAGCCGGTTGCAGCCCTTGGCGCGCGGATCCAGCGGCGAGCCCGGCACGGCGAAGATCTCGCGCCCCTGTTCCAGCGCATAGTGCGCGGTGATGAGCGAGCCGGACCGTTCCGCCGCCTCCACCACCACGACGCCCCGCGCCAATCCGCTGATCAGCCGGTTGCGGCGCGGGAAATGCCGCGCCTGCGGCGCTTCGGACAGGCGCATCTCCGAAACGATCACGCCCCGTTCGCGGATGGCGTCGTAGAGCGCCTGGTTCTCCGGCGGATAGACGATGTCGATACCGCCGGCCACCACCGCCACGGTGCCGCTGTCCAGCGCCGCCTCGTGCGCGGCGGCGTCGATGCCGCGCGCCAGGCCCGAAACGATGGCGAGGCCGGCTTCCCCCAGTTCGCGCGCCATCATCCAGGCCAGCTTGCGTCCCAGCGCCGAGGCGTTGCGCGCCCCCACCATGGCGATCATGTCGGCGCGCAGCAGATGGGCATGGCCCAGCACGGCGATCGCTGGCGGCGGTGGATCGAGCGCCGCCAGTCCTTGCGGGAAATCCGGCTCGCAGGAAAAAAGGAAGTGTCCGCCGATTTTCGCCAGCCCCGCAAACTCGCGCGCGATCTCGGCGTCCGGCGGAATGGCGAATTCGCGCTTGCCGCTCCCACTTCTGCTTCCCCTGGCCGCCAGGGTGGGAACGGCGTCCAGCGCGGCCATGGCCGAGCCGAAGCGCGCGATCAGGGCGGCGAAGGTGACCGGTCCGACATTCTCGGTGCGGGCCAGGCGCAGCCAGGCGAAGCGTTCTTTATCCAGCACCCTTGGCCTTCGAACCGATACGCGGCTCGGTGCCGTTGAGAAGCCGGCGAATGTTGGCGTGGTGCATGACGATGACGAGAAGGGCGAGCAGGGCGAGGATCGGCGAAGAGACGCCATATCCCGTCAGCCAGAAGAAAAAGGGCGCCAGCGCCACCGCAATCAGCGCCGATAACGAGGAAATGCGGAAGCCGATGGCCATCAGAATCCAGGTTGCGGCGATGGCAAGGCCCGCCATCCAGTACAGCGCCAGGCAGGCGCCCAGAAAGGTGGCGACGCCCTTGCCGCCCTTGAATTTCAGCCAGACCGGGAAGATGTGTCCCAGCACCGCGCCTGCCGCGGCGATGATCTCCGCGCCCGGCATCAGGTGGCGCACGATCAGAACGGCCGCCGCGCCTTTGGCGCCATCGCTGATCAGCGTTGCCGCCGCCGCCCATTTCTTGCCGGTTCGCAGCACATTGGTGGCGCCGATATTGCCGCTGCCGATCTTGCGGACATCGCCGCCGCCGGAGGCATAGGCGAAGAACAGCCCGAACGGGATCGTGCCCAGCAGATAGCCAAGGCCGAGTGCGATCAGCGATGTCTGCAGGTCTCCCATGGCGGCGAACGATAGGCGGGTTTTATTTCGGTGTCATCCCCGCCGAGACCGGCGAAAGCCGGTGGAGGAAAGGGGGCTCGGGCTCTCGCCAGTGTGCGAATGCTAACAGCCTGGGTTCTCTTCCCCTCGTGAAGCTGCGCATCGCTTGGCCGGGAATGACAGTTGTTTCAGCTGCGCTTAAACACGCACTCGCCGCCCACGAAAGTCATCCTGGCGTGGCCCTGGAATTTGCGGCCTTCGAAGGCGGTGTTGCGGGCCCGGGAATGCAGTTCCTCCGAAGCCACCACGAAGGGCTCGCCATCGTCGAACAGCACCAGGTCGGCGGGCGCGCCCTTGGCCAGCGTGCCGCCGGGAAGGCCCAGCAGCTTCGCCGGCGAAGATGTCAGCGTCGCCAGCATGGTCGCCAGCGTGGCGCGGCCGTCATGATAGGGCGTCAGCGCGACCGGCAGCAGCGTCTCCAGCCCCACCGTTCCTGCCGCGGCCGCGGCGAAGGGCTGGCGCTTGGTGTCGGCGCCTTGCGGCTCATGTGACGAGACGATCAGGTCGATGGCGCCCGAGGCGACGCCTTCGGCCATGGCGGCGCGGTCGGCTTCGGAGCGCAGCGGCGGCGAGACCTTGCGGAAGGTGTAATAGGCGCCGACATCCAGTTCGTTCAGCGTCAGGTGATGGGCGGCGACACCGCAGGTGATGGGCAGGCCGCGGCTCTTGGCCGCCACGACCAGCTCCAGCGCGGCGCGGGTGGAAATCTGCGCGAAGTGGTAGCGAACGCCGGTCAGCTCCACCAGCGCGATGTCGCGCGCCACGATCAGGGCTTCAGCGATAGCCGGGCCGGCGGGCAGGCCCAGCCGGGTGGCGAATTCGCTTTCGGTGGCGGCGGCGCCCGCCGTCAGTTCCGGATCCTCGGCATGGGCCGCGATCAGCGCATCGAAGGTGGCGGCATAGGCCATTGCCCGGCGCAGCACCCGCGCATTGGCCACGGTGCGGCCGGCATCGGTGAAGGCGACGGCGCCCGCCTCCTTCAGCAGGCCGATCTCGGTCATGGTCTCGCCGGCGCGGCCACGCGTCAGCGCCGCCATCGGCAGCACCCGAACCTTGGCCGTCGCGGCGGCGCGGCGCAGGATGAAATCCACCAGCGAGGGTTCGTCGATGACCGGATCGGTGGCGGGCATCACGATCATGGTGGTGACACCGCCCGCCGCGGCCGCATGGCTGGCGGACGCCAGCGTCTCGCGATGTTCCGCGCCGGGCTCGCCGGTATGGACGCAGGCGTCGATCAATCCCGGCGCCAGAACCAGGCCGCGCGCGTCGATCACTTCGGGATCGTTGGGCTCGGCATCGTTGAACAGG